>OCZT010005003.1_pt1 | contig 13283 bp, 2 predicted proteins | sample 1539031 | NCBI WGS metagenome assembly OCZT01 (sample SAMEA3539308, study PRJEB22396) | soil metagenome | biome: tundra; feature: field; material: soil | place: USA | collected 2010-05 | depth 0.15 m | reverse complement strand
AGTTCAGAGGTGTTGCTCTTCCGATCTAGGCAATCCGCGTCCGATGGTCTGGAGTGCTGCTGGTTGAACATGAGGGCGAATACAGATTCCGTGCCGGAGCACCCGCTCCTGACAACGAAGAGCCCTGCGTCGAACCAGGTAGGGATTCACAGTGGAGAGTCACACTTACGCGAGGCACGAAAAGCTGGCTGGTGCTGAATCATCAGTGGCCCGGCGAGACTGGCGAGGAGAGATGCGCACCTCGCTTGCGCCGTGGAGCGCATTCGATCGTGATCGAATACAACCAGCCTGCGCCCGATTATGCCGGCCCACACGTTCATCCGCAGCATACTGGATTCCAGGTCAAGTACTCCGGGCCGGATACGGACGATTGCCTCGAGACTCTTCCGGTTCGGCGACTGTATCGCGACTTTCAAGATCAGACGCTTGACCAGGGAATCACGTTTCTCGCCGGGACCAAGAACGCGCAGGCATTTCTCAAGGCGCTTTACACCAGCACACTTCGCGATATGCGCCGCACCTATCAGCGCGCATTCAAGGCGGTTCTGTTTGCTGGAAGGCTCGGCCTTTCGGCGCGGTGTGACGAGGATCGCGATCAATCCGAGCTGGGCTACATGCTGGCGAATCCCAGCCTCTTCGCAGGCCATGCATACTACCGCACCAGCAGCGCCACGTTTACTCAGCATTTGGCCAATTTCGACTTCAATTTCCTGCCCTTGGTGGATAACTACAATCCACCCGCTTCAACTCCTGGCGATCGTTCGGATCCATCGTTGCAGCGCATCCAGGCGATGTTCGACTGGTGGGAGCGGATCTTCGATTACGACCGCATGCGCCGAGAAGTGCATCGCGTGCACAAGGGCCATCTTTGGCAACTCTTCGAGGAAGCGCAGGAAGAACATCCGGCGAGTGCTGCCGACTTGCTGCGCTACATCGGCGCCTCAACCTGCGATAGAGGCCTCGAATTGCGCTTCTTCCAGGATCAGTTCGCGCCCATCTACTCCGTCACAACCACCGATCTGGAAGATGAACGCTGGTTGATCCGCGTCTGGCGTGCTGATCGCTGGCTGTGCGGCCTGCAGAATCGATTCCACGCGAAAGATATGTCGAAGGCTCGACCCTACCTGTGGGCCTCGACCGATCCCAGCGCCCCCGTGCCTGCCTCCGGTGAAGCGGAAACCGGCAACGCCAACCTGCTCGCGTTTCTTGCGGATGGATGCATCGATGAAGGGGAGCCGCGCCATTATCTTGAGCTGAAACGGCTGAACGATGAATTGCGTGAACGTGGTCGAGATGCCCTGATCGCATACTTGTGCAGCTTCAATCGCGTTGCTCTCCCGTGGGGTACGTCGATCTTCGCAACCACCAGCCGCAACTTAAGCGATCTGCTCCTGCTCGATGTCGAAACTGGAATCTGCGAGAAAGCGAGCCGCATCGAAGAGGCGATCTCGGCGGTTCAAACATTTGTTCGCCGCTGCCGGCTTGGCCTGGAACCGGACTGGAAGGTTGGTCGCGCATTCACGCGGCTTTGGGACGGGCGCTTCGAAACCTTCCGCACGTGGCAGCGATGCAAGCGCAGGGAGTTTTACAAAGAGAATTGGATCGAGTGGTCCGAATTCGGCAAGGCCCGGCGGGTTGAAGCTTTTCGTTTTCTTGAATCTCGACTGCGCGCCTCAACTCTTACCTTGGCTGCACCGGGAGGCCTGGATTGGTGGGCGGACGATGTGGAATCCCTGGAACACGATCCCGAATTGATTCAACGCGTCATTCCCTCGGAGCTACACGCTCTCACTGCGCCACCGCAATCTGCAACTCGAGAGGGGCTTTCCACTCTCGGTAGTCCAGAGTCTGCCTCTGAGCTGACATGGCTGGCTGCGACGCCGCTGGCGAGTGGCGGCTCTGGCGATCAATCCGGGAACAACAATCCGGGTGCGCCCGTTGACCCGGCTGCTCCGGCAGTAGCGGCGGGGAACGCGCATTCGCTGGCCCGGGCCGCGGCGGTTGGCAACACTCAGCCGCAGGTGCTTCCCTTCTGGATGCAATCGGCCGTCAAGCTAGGAACAAAGTTCCTCCGCATCGCTGCTGCGGGAGTGCCTGAGGCGGCGCTGGGATTTGAGCCCCACGGCGACGGTGAGTCAAAGGGGGCCTGCTGCCGCAAGTGCGGTCACGACCATCCGGTTGTTGTCGATGAGTACTACTTCTGGCTGGTGGACTCCAAGGTCTACACGTACACCGACAGCACAGATGCCCAGAGTAACGGTGACGCCAGTTTCACAGGCAGCCTCCAGTTCGGGTTCCAGGACTCCTACTACGACCGCTTTCAGCAGCAGTCGGCCGAGTGGAACGACGAGGACCAGGTTCCGTCGCTGCTTGCAAAGTGGGAGCCGAACTTTGCCGTGCGACTCGCCTGGTGCCGCGTACACAACGGCGAATTCGATCAACCGAGAAAGTCGGAGGGCTACGTTCAGATCGATCAACCGGGCGACCTCATTTTTCTTGGGAGAGCCGGAGACTCTCTCTATTTCCAGGTAAGCGGCAGCTCCGATTTGCCTCCCGGTCATGGCGGAACTGGCGATGACACTTCGCCTCCGGGCTTCCGCTACGACCTGGCAAGTGACGAAGCGGTGATGCTTCCACAGGTGCTGAATCCACCGGCCCCTGCCACGCCTTCTCTGTACCCGCCGCCGCTGCTTTCGTATCCCTTCTTCGCCTACCATGAGCCGGGCGCGCGTCTGTTCCCGTCGTCGTGGTTCGCCCCTTCGCTTCTCTTAGGCAACGCACTGCGCAGCAACTGCCACTTTGAACTTGCACTGAAGTGGTACCAGCGCGCATTCAACCCTCTTGAGGAGGACTGCACCTGGATGCTCTGCCTCGAGAAGAGTCAAGAAAAAGCGAGGGATCAGGGAGCGTTCCAGGGAGCCTGCTGCAATAGCGCAGATGTTTCCGACGATGACGTGCGCAATCGGGCCATTACGTTGCACTGGTGCCACACGGTAATGGATTGGGGTGACGCCATCATGCGTTGCCAGCGTTCACCGGAGGGCTTTGAACAGGCGAGGACGCTTTACGATGCCGTAGCGCGTGTCACGGGGCCGCGCCCGCGCGTGGTTCGCATGCCTGAGCCAACTACCGTCCAATCGGTTTCGAGTTTCGTGCCCGCGTATCCGGCACTGAATCCCCAGCTCATAGATCTGTACGACCAGGTTGCGGACCGGCTGGAATCGATTCGCTGCTGTCTTGATGCGCGCCGCCTCCGCAACGGCCGCCTCAACGAAGATATGTACTACTTCGGGGACGACCCTCTGCGCGATGGATGGCGCACCGTTCCCGAATCCTGCGCCGATGACGGCGCGCGGTGCAGCCGGCATAGCCCGTATCGCTTCGTTGCCCAGATTCCCAAGGCCACGGAACTTGCAGCGAAGGTTCGCGAATATGGCAATGGATTGCTCTCAGCGTACAGGGATGGCGATGCGGAACGCCTGGCCTCCATTCGTGCGGAACAGGAGCGTGAGCTGTTGGCGATGAGCCTCACCATCCGCCAGGACCAATGGCGCGATGCGGATTGGCAGGTACAGGCACTCCAGCAAACCAAGGATGTGAACCAAACCAACCTGCTCTATTACGCCAAACTCTATCAGACCGGGCTGATCAACAACGAGATCCAGAATCTCAGTCTCTCCACAAACGCGATGCAGACGCGCACCAGCGCCAATATCACAGAGTCGATCGGTGAAGCGCTCAAGATCATCCCCGACTTCTTTGTTGGAGCCATGTCCACGTTCACACAGGTCCCGATTGGAACTAAGCTAGCGGGACTGTTCGAGACGATCGGCAAAGTGATGTTGACGGTTGCCGAAATCCAAAGCGCAACCGCCGCAATCGACATGACGCAATCAACCTGGCAACGGCGATCGGACGATTGGCTGCACCAGATGAAGGCATTGCCCATCGAGATCGAGCAGACCGAACTGCTTATTCTCGGGGCACAAAGACGGCGCGATCAGGCCATGCAGGAACTCAACAATCAGCAGCGCCAGATCGAGCACTCGGCGGAGATTCTGGACTTTCTCCGTGACAAGTTCACCGCCGCGGAGCAATTCCTGTTTCTGCAGCAGGAAACCCTCGCGCTCCAATCGCGGATGTTCAGGCTGGCCCATCACGCCGCCCTGGAAGCGCAGCATGCATTTAACTTCGAACGCGGCCACACCACGCGCCGTTTCATCCCGGACGACATCTGGGACGACCAGCATCAGGGATTGATGGCAGGCGAGCGCCTTGAGTCGGCTCTGCATCAGATGGAAAAATCCTATCTCGACGAAAACGTTCGAGAGTATGAGCTGACCAAGCACTTCTCTATGCGGCTTCACTTCCCCATGGAATTCCTGCGGCTCAAGGTGACCGGCCGTTGCGAGATCGAGCTTCCCGAATGGATGTTTGACCTGGACTATCCGGGCCATTACATGCGCCGCATCAAGAGCGTGAGCCTTACCATTCCCTGCGTGACCGGGCCCTACACCGGAGTGCACTGCCGCGTGACATTGTTGAGCAGTGCAACGCGCATCGATCCGCGGTTGGAGACTCCATCGACCGGTTGCTGCTGCGAACGCGAGCCGCACGAGGGATACGAGGCCTGCCTGCACGATCCACGCGTTGTGCGCATGTACGGAGCGAAGGACGCAATCGCCACTTCAAGCGGGCAAAATGACTCTGGCCTGTTTGAACTCAACTTCCGCGACGAGCGGTATCTGCCGTTCGAGTTCCACGGAGCAGTGTGCCGTCTGCGCATCGAGTTGCCGCCTGAAAACAACTACTTCCCGATGGAGTCTCTAACCGACGTTCTGCTGCATCTGAACCACACAGCGCGAGAGGGCGGCGAGATGCTCCGCCGCACCTCCAGCCGGTCCGCGCAAAGACATCTTCCCGGCTCGGGCTGGAGTTTCTTCGATGTCCGGCACGATTTCCCGGATGCGTGGCAACTTCTGCATGACTCTCGCGGAGACAAAGACGCAGGTGCAAAGCTCGCTCTTTGCCTCGAGCGAAAAATGTTCCCCTACATCCCGTCAGCGGGTGAACTGTCGATCACTGGAATGGCAATCCTGTTCCATGCGGAAGCGGAGGGTGGTTGCGACGCATGGAAGTCGGAGGACTGTCCTTGCCCGGACGAAGGCGAGCCGTCACGGCACATCGTCAGATTCAAAAGCCGCCGGCACCGCGATGAGGATGAACTGCACATCTCGTGCCTTGCCAGTGAGGACTCAGAGGGTCTCTATTACGGAGTCTTTGACACGCAGGTCGGGCCCCTCGGCGGAGACAACCCGCGGGCGGAGGTGCAATTCCTGTTCCCGCCAAATATCGGAGAACTGGAGCGAGTCTTCCTGTTATGCCGCTATGAACGACGGCACCACGCTTGTTAACGCTCAGGTCGAGGGATCCGTTTCCATCCCGCACGATGCGATGAACAGTCGGCGCCCTCGATTCATTCTGCCATTCGCGCATGACGATCCGGAGTATTCGGCCAGCAGGTGATATATGCCCACAGAACCGTCCTCGACGCAGCAAGACAAGGTCTCTTCAAAACCCGAAGCGTCTCCCTTTACTCCGCCGCAAATCGGACTGCCAAAAGGTGGCGGCGCCATTCGTGGGATTGGCGAAAAGTTTCAGGCCAATGCTGCGACCGGAACCGGCAAACTCACTATCCCGCTCGCGCTCAGCCCGGGAAGGTCGGGCTTCGGTCCCGAGCTTTCGTTGTCCTACGACTCGGGATCGGGGAACGGGGTCTTCGGAATCGGCTGGTCCCTTGCGTTGCCGTCCATCACGCGCAAGACCGACAAGGGTCTTCCCAGTTACCGGCGGCGCGAACGACAGGAATGCGACGCTTTTATTTTGTCCGGTGCTGAAGACCTCGTACCGTTTCTGATCGAGGATGACCAGGGCCTCTGGATTGACGATGAATTCGATCTCGATGGTTATCGCGTTAAACGCTATCGTCCGCGCATTGAAGGGCTCTTTGCACGCATCGAGCGTTGGACTAGGAAAGACGATGGGGACGAACACTGGCGGTCCATTTCGAAAGACAACGTGCTCACCGTATATGGACGAGACGATAATTCAAGGATCTTTGATCCGGAGAATCGTCACCATATCTTCAGTTGGCTCAGCTGCGAGAGCTACGACGCCAAGGGCAACGCAATTATCTATGAGTACGCCGCCGAAAACGGCCACGGCGTGGACCTCATTCGCACCAGCGAGCAGAGACGTAGCCGCACTGCAAATCGCTATCTGAAGCGCGTCCAGTACGGCAACCGGCACCCGCTTCTGCGGGACGACAACTCCCCCGCGTTTCGCGCTTCTCACCTCGAGCACCCGGCATTCGAGGGTGCCGAATGGATGTTCGAGGTCGTGTTCGATTTCGGCGAAGGGCATTACCGCCTGGATCCGAAAGATGCCGATGGCCGGGAATGGGCCCAATGTTCGATCCATGTCCCGCCCGAATGCGATTGGCCAGTTCGCAAAGACCCCTTTTCTCGTTACCGCTCAACGTTCGAGATTCGCACCTACCGCCTTTGCCATCGAGTGCTCATGTTCCACCATTTGCCCGAGGAGCTTGGAACAGCGGAATACCTGGTCCGCTCAACAGAGTTTGAATACCGGGAGAAAGCAATCGGCTCCTTCATCACGCAGGTCGCGCAGTCCGGATATGTGCGGCATGCAAATGGCCGCTATCTCAGGAAGCCGATGCCGCCTCTCCAACTGGACTACACATCGAGCCCGTTGGATGACGAGCGCTACCGGGACTACCAATTGCAGGAGGTAGACCCATTCAGCTTGCGGAACCTGCCTGCCGGCATCGATGGCGAGAACTACAAATGGGTTGACCTCGACGGCGAAGGCATCTCCGGTGTGCTCACTGAAGAAGGAACGGGATGGTACTACAAGCCCAACGCCGGCCTCGGGCGTTTTGGTGCGACCGAACTCGTAGCACGAAAACCCTTGCTTGCCGAGCTGAGCCGGGGACAACAACAGCTTCTCGATGTGGCCGGAGAAGGTACCTTGAACCTGGTCCAATTCGAGCCATCGGCGCCCGGCTTTTTTGAGCGGACACTGGAGGGAGGATGGGGATCTTTCCGAACCTTCCGCAGCCTTCCAGTGCTCGATTGGAAAGATCCGAATCTCAGGTTCGTCGACGTCACCGGCGATGGAATTGCCGATATTCTGATCACGGAAAATGACGCGTTCTTCTGGCACGAGTCGTTTTTGGAGGAAGGCTTTGGGCCCGCCATCCGCGTCGCCGTTCCCACAGACGAGGGCCGCGGCCCGCACGTCATCTTCGCCGACGGCGTGCAATCGATCTATTTGGCCGACATGTCCGGCGACGGACTGTCAGACCTGGTGCGCATCCGCAACGGTGAGGTCTGCTACTGGCCGAACCTCGGATACGGATCATTCGGTCCCAAGATTGTGATGGACAACGCACCGTGGTTCGACGATGCCGACCTGTTCGAGCAATCGCGAGTCAAGCTGACGGATACCGACGGCTCCGGCAACGCAGACATCGTCTACCTGGGAAAGAATTGCATTCAAATTTATCTGAACCAGGCTGGCAATGGATGGACCGGCGCGCGGGTTCTCCCTCAATTTGCCCCGGTCAATCGACAGACTTCGGTTTCAGTCGTTGATTTCCTGGGGCGCGGCACTGCCTGCGTGCTTTGGTCGTCCACCCTGCCAGGGGACTCGCGCCGGTCGCTACGATACGTGGATCTCATGGACGGCCAGAAACCCCACATGCTTGTCAAAATCGAGAATAACCTCGGTGCGGAAACTCGGGTTGAATACGCTTCCTCCGCGGAGTTCTATCTGGCTGACAAGGCAGCTGGAAATCCGTGGCTCACGCGCCTGCCCTTTCCGGTTCAGGTGGTCAAGCGCGTTGAAACATACGACTACCTCAGCCGGAGTCGCTTCGTCAACTCCTACACCTATCACCATGGCTTCTTCGATGGAACGGAGCGCGAGTTTCGCGGATTCGGCAGGGTCGACCAGCTCGATACGGAAGAATTCGAAGCCCTGAGCAACAGCGAAACTTTCCCTGTTGGTGACAATGTGAACTGCGCATCGAGCGTACCTCCAACGCTGACCAGGACGTGGTACCACACGGGAGTGTTCCTCGGGAATGGCCGTGTCTCGCGCCATCTCGCTCACGAGTATTACCGCGAGCCTTTGCCCAACGCTGCACCCGGTGATACCGATCCTCTTAGCGCCATGCTTCTTGACGACACCGTCCTTCCCGATCACCTCACCGGGGAGGAAGCCCGCGAGGCCTGCCGCGCCCTCAAGGGTTCGATGCTTCGGCAAGAGATCTATGCGCTCGATCATAAAGAGGAATCGGAACGTCCCTACAAGGTATCGGAGAGCAACTCAACCATCGTTCCGTTGCAGCCGCGGCAGCACAACCTCCACGCCGTCTTCTTCACTCACGCGCGCGAAGCCGTCACGTTTCACTACGAGCGCAAACTCTATCAGGTTGACGGCGCCAATCATGCCGATCCGCGCGTTGCCCATAGCGCGACTCTCGAGGTCGATCGCTTCGGAAATGTGCTCAAATCTGTCGCAATCGGTTACGGCCGTCGCTTTGCGGACCCTTCGCCGCTGATGATTGATGCCGATCATTTCAAGCAACGACAGACACTCCTTACGTTCACCGAAAACAGGTTTACGAATTCCGTAGAGGAATGTCACTCCTATCGGACTCCTCTTTCCGCCGAGACCAGGACGTATGAACTAGTCCGCGTCAGGCCTGCAGCCGCGCTACAGGGGATTACAAATCTATTTCGCTTTGCAGAGTTAAAGGCTCTGATTTCCGACGCCAGCGATGGCCAACACGACCTGCCATTCGAAGACTTTGATGCAGCAGGCGCGAAAGAAAATGTGCCCTATCGGCGAATCATCGAGGAGAGCCGCAGTTACTACCGCGCTGACCGCCTGGACCGCATTCTCCCGCTCGGTGTTATGGAGGCGCTCGCGCTACCAGGACAGACTTACAAGCTTGCCTTCACGAATGACTTGCTTAGTGATGTCTATCGCAAAGAAGAACATCTCGAACCACTTGTTCACGATATGAGCCGTGTGCTCGGGGACGAAGCGAAATATGTTGAGCTCACCGGTGCGGGGAGCTGGTGGGCTCCCTCGGGCCGAATCTTTTACTCCCATTGCGAATGCGCACCTTGTGAGGAACTGGAAGAGGCGCGACGGCATTTCTTCCTTCCGCGGCGCTTTGTTGACCCCTTCAATAACGCGACCATGGTCGCCTTCGATCATCACGATCTGATGCCGGTTGAAGTCCGCGACGCCGCCGGCAACACCGCCATGTCGGAGATCGACTATCGGGTGCTGTCGCCGTTTCGTATGACCGACGCGAACCGCAACCGTTCGGAAGTCTCGTTCGACGCCCTTGGCATGGTCGTGGGAACTGCTGTCATGGGCAAGCACAGCCAGCATGCCGGCGATTCGCTCGATGGCTTTGATCCGGACCTTAACGAAGCCGCCATCCTCGAACACATGGCGCACCCGCTGCGACATCCGCACGCCATCTTGAAACTCGCAACCACGCGACTCGTCTACGATCTCTTTGCGTATGTCCGCACCGGGGCAAATCCACAACCCGAACCTGCGGCCGTCTACACGCTCGTCCGCGAGACGCACGCTGCCGACCTGCACCACGACGAACACACCAGGTTCCAACATTCCTTCTCTTATTCCGACGGCTTCGGTCGAGAGATCCAGAAGAAGATCCAGGCCGAGCCCGGTCCTCTCGTCGAAGGCGGCCCCGACGTCAACCCACGCTGGATTGGCAGCGGCTGGACCATCTACAACAACAAAGGAAAGCCCGTTCGCCAATACGAGCCATTCTTCACTGCATCGCATGCCTTCGAGTTTGCGCAGATCGTCGGCGTCAGCTCAATCCTCTTCTATGATCCGGTGCAACGCGTCGTCGCAACGCTTCACGCCAACCATACCTACGAAAAGGTAGTCTTCGATCCCTGGCGCCAAATAAGTTGGGACGTTAACGACACTGTGCTTCAAGCCAATCCCGTCCAAGATCCCGACGTCGGCGACTTCTTCGCAAAACTACCCGAGGCCGACTACCTCCCGACCTGGTACGAACAGCGGATCCACGATCCACTCTGTCGGGACGAACAACAGGCTGCCCTCAAGACCGCGGTCCATGCCGACACACCGACCATTGCGAATTCCGACAGCCTCGGCCGCATATTCCTCAGCATCGGCCACAATCGTCTGGAAGAAGAAGGCGTACCAGTGGACCAATACTTTGCGACGCGTACCGAGCTCGACATCCAGAACAATCAACGCGCGATCATCGACGCCTTGGGCCGCGTTAACACGCGCTACGAATACAACATGCTTAAGACTCGCCTTCTCCAGATCAGCATCGATGCCGGGATGCGCTGGATGCTGAACGATGCTGTGGGCAAGCTGCTCCTCTCCTGGGATAGCCGTTCGCATCGCTTCCGGCATGAGTACGACGCGCTCCACAGACCGACGACATTGTACGTCCGCGCCGGAGAACGCCCCGAGATCCTGGCCGAACGCATCGTCTACGGCGAAGGTCAACCCAACGACCTTGCGCAGAATCTGCGCGGAAGGCAATTCCGCCTGTTCGATGCAGCCGGAATCGTGACCAGCGAGCAATACGACTTCAAAGGGAATCTGCTCAAGAGCTCACGCCAGCTGCTTGACGACTACAAAAGCCAAGTTGACTGGTCGCAGTCCCCAGAACTCGAAGGCTCGATATTCACCACGAACACCACCTACGATGCGCTGAACAGGCCCGTCACTCTGACCACGCCTGACGCAAGCGTGGCAAAGCCGAAATACAACGAAGGGAACCTCCTCGAATCGCTCGCCATTAACATTCGTGGAGCCGCTGAGCCGACACCTTTTGTCACGCACGTCAACTACAACGCAAAGGGCCAGCGCCAAGTCATCGACTACGGCAATGGCTCCTACACTCACTACAACTACGATCCCCTGACGTTTCGCCTGATCCAACTGCTCACTCGCCGCAAACAGGATCACACCCGCCTTCAAGATCTGCACTACACCTTCGACCCCATTGGCAACATTTCCTCCATTCGCGACGGTGCCAAGGAGACCATCTACTTCAAGAATCAGGTTGTTACACCCAGCAACGAGTACGTCTACGACGCGATATATCGCCTCATCTCCGCGAACGGCCGTGAGCACGCCGGCAAACCCGGCGAGCCGCAAACCACCGACGACGACGTCCCACGCATGAATCAACCGCTACCCTCCGATGGCCATGCCTTAGATCGCTACCACCAGCAATATGAATACGACGCGGTGGGCAACATCCTCAGCCTCGTTCACTCGGCGGCACACGGGCGTTGGTCGCGGACGTACTCATATGATGAATCCCATTCCCAACCGGGAAACAACCGCCTTACCAGCACTCGGGTAGGCCAGGATAGTAGCTCATATGAGTACGATGGCGACGGCAACATGACGCGCATGCCCCACCTGCCAAAAATGGAATGGGACTTCAAGGATCAGCTCCATGCCACGCGCCGCCAGGTTGTGAACTCCGGGCGCGGCGCGACCACGTACTACGTCTACGACTCTGCCGGCCGGCGAGTGCGCAAGGTTACTGAACGCGGCGCTGGATCAAGACAGCACGAGCGCATCTACTTTGGCAGCTTCGAAATCTACCGCGAGTTCGACAGCGTCGGCACCAGAACCTTCGAGCGGGAGACGCTGCACGTGGTGGACGACAAGCGGCGCATTGCCCTTGTCGAGACCAAGAACATCGACGAATCGCGGTGCATTGAAGGACCAACTCCCCGGACGCGCTTCCAGTGTGACAACCATCTTGGATCGGCTGTGCTGGAACTTGATAGTCAGGCAGCCATTATCACGTACGAAGAGTTTTATCCCTATGGAAGCACTTCATTTGAAGCCGTGAAAGCTGCATGCGAAACGAGTAAGAAGCGTTACAGATACACCGGCAAGGAACGCGACGACGAAACCGGTTTCTACTACCACGGCGCGCGCTATTATGCGCCCTGGATTGCCAGGTGGACGGCGGCCGACCCCGCCGGTTTGATTGATGGACCCAACCTCTACGCTTATGTTCGCGGCAATCCCGTGCGTCAGACTGATCCGTCAGGTACCGAAGGCGATGACCCGCCGCACATCGAGTTGAAGCCTCCCTCGTTATTGGACAACCGCACAGCGGCGGAACGATTCGCAGACCGTCACGCGGGCGCTTTGGGCGATTTTCACCTGAGTCTCAATGATCCTTCCGCAGGGGTGGATATTGCTCCCTGGATGCACCCCGACCCCAACGCCGTGGGCCATTCGAGTACTCCGAGTGATTCAAATCAATCGCCGGGCAGCGGACAGGCTTCCTCCTCTTCCAGTTCTTCCAAGGACGGCCCGAAGGTAACAGGCGGAGTCTTTCTTCCCAACATTCAGATTGACTCCAATGGCCTGCGCTTCAAGGTCGAGGCCGGTTTTACTTCGTCAAAAATTAGCCTTGCAGGAGACACCAGCACCTTTCGCGGGAAGGTGAGTGCGGAATACAACTACGGGGGAGACGCCAAGTTCACCGCAGCCGGTTCAACCGGAGCAGGCTCATTCGCAGTAAACCCGCAAACTGGCGTTGTCACGGTCGGGCTGCAACAATATCTGGCACACAATTTGACCACTTCTGAAACGGTCAGCACTCAGGGCGCGTCTACCTTTTCGCTTGTCTTTAAGCACAGCCTAAACCCAAGCAAACCCGTCGATCCCCTGGATGGTCCGCCCACCGGCGCCAGTCCGATGATAAAGTCTCTGCGAAATACGCCGGGAGGGGGAGGCATCTCATTTCAACCCGTCGGGGATCAGATCACACCGGGCGTGAATGCTGCCCAGGGCATCCTGCCGGAGGTACCCGGAGCCCTAGCCAAGCCAGAGACATTGCCCAAAATCATTGGTGCTCACGCCGGCGTTCCCGCGGGACAAACGGAGAGCGATTTCACCAAGATTGGCCGTACTGTTGACGCGGGGAAGGCAATTTACGACCTGCCGCGACAAGAACGGAATCAACCGCCACCGGGTGTGGATTTGCGACTGAGTCTGGATGTTTCGGTTGATCCGAAATATGGCTTCCGCGCAATGTTCAATCTCCAGCTAGTCAACTTTTGAATTTGTGCCACGATCGGAAAGATGGTATGCAGAACCAGGCAGTTTCTACGCACACTACGAGT
>OCZT010005002.1_pt1 | contig 13283 bp, 9 predicted proteins | sample 1539031 | NCBI WGS metagenome assembly OCZT01 (sample SAMEA3539308, study PRJEB22396) | soil metagenome | biome: tundra; feature: field; material: soil | place: USA | collected 2010-05 | depth 0.15 m | reverse complement strand
GCGAGATACGGCGCGAACGGCGCCAGCATCAGCACCAGCTTGCGCTGCGCATCGGCCACCAGCGATGGCGGGGCATCCGGCTCACCGCGCTGGACGCTGTCTTCGTACGAATACATCTTGTTCAGCAATTCCATGATCGCCGCAATCGACGTGTTGAAGTGCCACCTTCCGCCGAAGTCTTCGGTCACTCGCCGAATGGTCTGGTGCAACTTGCGCTGCATCTGGCGCGACGCGGGTGACAACTGTCCTCCATCGCGACTCGCCGACGCTGTTCCGTTTGGCTGCGCATTGCGCGCCACGAACCGGTACACCCGCGACAGGAACCGGCTGATGCCTTCCACGCCTGCATCCTGCCAATCGAGATCGCGGTCGGGCGGCGAGGCGAACAGGGTGTACATGCGCGTCGAGTCCGCGCCATAGCGTCCGACCATGTCGTCGGGCGACACCACGTTGCCCAGGCTCTTCGACATCTTGGCGCCGCCCTTGATCACCATGCCCTGGGTGAACAGGCGCTCCGCCGGTTCGGAATTCTTCACCAGGCCCATGTCGCGCATCACCTTGGTCCAGAAGCGCGAATAGATGAGGTGCAGGATGGCGTGTTCGACTCCGCCGATGTATTGATCGATGGGAAACCAATATCCCACAGTGTCAGAGTCGAGCGGCTTGCTGTCGAGAGCGGGATCGGTGTAGCGATAAAAGTACCAGGACGAATCGACGAAGGTGTCCATGGTGTCGGTCTCGCGGCGCGCCGGGCCACCGCACTTCGGACAGCTCACGTTGACGAACTCCGGCACCTTGCCCAGTGGCGATCCACCCGCCAAGGTGATGTTCACGTTGTCCGGCAACAACACCGGCAGATCCTTCTCGGGGACGGGCACGATGCCGCAGTCCGTGCAGTAGATCATGGGGATGGGCGTGCCCCAATAGCGCTGGCGGCTGACTCCCCAATCCTTCAAGCGATACGTTACCGTTGTCTTGCCAAAGCCATGATCTTCCGCGAACTTTGACATCTTAACGATGGCCTCCTGGCAAGGCATTCCGCTGTACTCGCCGGAGTTCATCACCAGGCTGTCCTTCTCCGTAAAGGGCAAGACCGGTTCATCGGGCTCACGACGCTCGTCTCCGTCGCGGCGCGGCAAGATCACCACGCGAATGTCGAGGCCGTACTTCTTGGCGAACTCGTAGTCGCGCTCGTCGTGCGCCGGGACCGACATGATGGCGCCGGTGCCGTAGTCGAGCAGAACGTAGTTCGCCACCCAGATGGGCACTTGCTCGCCGTTGAACGGATTCAGCGCATAGCGCTCGGTGAAGACGCCCCGCTTTTCGATGGCGCCGATGTCGCCAACTTCCTTGGCCTTGCGCTGCTCGGCCATCAGGTCTTCCACCTTGGCGAGCAGGTTTGGATCCTTGGCGATCAGGTCGGTCACTAGGGGATGCTCAGGCGCCAACTGCAGCGAGGTCGCGCCGTAGATCGTATCCACGCGCGTGGTGAAGACGGAGATCTTGTCGCCAGCCGATCCAGCGGCGCCATCGAGTTTGAAGTCAACCAGCGTGCCTTCGCTGCGGCCGATCCAGTTGCGCTGCATGGTGCGCACCTTCTCCGGCCATCCTTGCAGAGTATCTAAACCCTGCAACAGTTCGTCGGCGTATTTCGTGGTGCGCAGGAACCATTGCTCCAGCTCGCGCTGCTCGACCGGCGTGTTCTCATGCCGCCAGCAGCAACCGTTGGGCAGCACCTGCTCATTGGCCAACACGGTCGCACACTCGGGACACCAGTTGACTTTGCTCTTCTTGCGATACGCCAGACCTTGCTCGAAGAACTTGAGGAAGAACCACTGGTTCCAGCGGTAGTACTCCGGCAGGCAGGTGGCGATTTCCTTCGACCAGTCGTAGGCAAAGCCGAGGCGCTTCATCTGCACCTTCATGCTGGCAATGTTGTGCAGCGTCCATTGGCGCGGCGGAGTCTGGTTCTGGATGGCCGCGTTCTCGGCGGGCAGTCCGAACGCGTCCCAGCCCATGGGATGAAGCACGTTGTAGCCCTGCATCCACATGTAGCGCGCCAAGGCATCGCCGATGGCGTAGTTGCGCACGTGTCCCATGTGCAGCACGCCGGACGGATAGGGCAGCATCTCCAGCACGTAATACTTTTTGCGGGAGCTGCTCGGCGGTTCGGCGCGATAGAGATCGGGATTCTGCGCCCAGCGATCGAACCATTTCTGCTCGATCGCCTGCGGGTCGTAGCGCTCGGCACGAGCGGCGGCGCCACCGTTGACGACTTCAGTTTGGGCGCTTGATTGCGGCTTCGTATTCGGCTCTTGGGTTTTGGAGTCGGCCATAAGTGTCTTTTGATGCGCTTGGGGTAAACCTTGATTTTACAACGTGGAGGCGCGTGGTCTGCGTTTGCCAGTCGGCACGAAGTCGCTGAACAAGTACAGCAACTCTGCAACTTGTTCGAAGTTGCCGCCGAGGGACGAAACTTGGGTCCGGTCCGCGCATGTTTCAGAGGTTGGCAGGGTTTACGGCTCGATGTTCACCAGGAGATTTTGAGCGGTCGCGCGCGATTCGGCCGGTTTGCGCATCTTCGTGGCTTCCGATTTCGCCGCCTCCGTAGTCGAGAACATCTCGTAGGCATCGAATTCGTCGGCGACGACGGGGGTCAACGCCAGATCGCTGTAGAGGCGGGCATTCGGGTCCCGTTTCAACTGCCGCCGGAACATCCCCAGACGCCAGATCTGGCGCGATAGTTTCAGGTGTTTGGCCACTAAATCGACGACATAACGCGGATAGAAAACCAGCGGACTCTCGAGCGGTAGAGTCGGGCGGCGCTCCCGGCGGTACTTGCGCCGCAGATATCCGCCCTGCAAGGGGTGGACCCTTTCCAGCGCGATGCAGCCCCAGTACCAGCTCAGCAGGAACAGCATATTGCCCGGGTTGCTATTGGTGGCCACCGCGCGGCGCATCACCGTCTTCATGTGCTCCGGCGTGTAGTAAGTTTTCCAGGCATCCTCATACACCTGCTCCCATTCGGTCCGGGACATGGTGCTGTGCTCCGCGGTCACATGCTCCAAGTCGTATTTATTCAGGTCCGGGTCGAGGTAGGCGCCTGCCTTGTACAGGCGCTGATGGTCTTCGGAGCCGGGCAGCGGCGTCAGGCAGTGGAATTCCAGCAGATCGATGGGCAGCTCGCGCTGGATAATTTTGATGTCCCGGATGATCGATTCGGGTGTGTCGCTGGGAAAGCCGAGGATGTATCCCGCAAACACGGTCACGCCGGCATGCTTCCACGCGAGCAGCATTTTGCGATACTCGGTGATTTTGTTCTGCTTCTTGCGGGCGCCGAGCAGGCTGTCCGGGTTGATGCTCTCCAGGCCGATAAAGACGCGCGCCACGCCGGCCCGGCCCGCTTTCTCGATGAAATGCGGCAAGCGGTGGCACATGGTGTCCACCTGGACGATGAACTTGATGTTGAGCTTCTCTTGTTCGCGCATCTGGATCAGGCGGTCGAAGATGCTTTCCCAGCCGGTGTTGCGCGCAAAATTATCGTCGGTGATGAAGAAGCGGTTGATCCCCTGCGCCAGATTGCGACGGACGATCTGTTCCACATCGTCGGCCGATCGCCGCCGCGATTTCCGCCCTTGCACATTGATGATGGTGCAGAACGAGCATAGAAACGGGCAGCCGCGACCGGCGTCGAAACTTGTCATGCTGCCGCCCGTCCGCTTGATGCGCGATGCCGGAAGGATGGGCATCGTGGCTCCGGCCAGCGACGGAAGATCGTCCATGTAGTTATAAATGGGCTGGAGGGTGCCTTGCCATGCGTCGCGCAGAACGGTGTCGAAGCGGCCTTCAGCTTCGCCAGCAAAGAGTGAGATACCGAGATCCAGGGCCTCTTGCAGTTCCGGTGTCAGTCCCGGCAACATCGACAAGCATCCCGAGACGTGAAAGCCGCCCAGGCAAACCTGGATACCCTCTGCGCGAAAGATGCGCGCCATGTCCAGGGCGCGGGGATACTGGTTCGATTGCACTCCGACCAGCGCCACCATGGCCCGTTTGCCGCGAAGCCGTCTGGCAATTTGCTGCGGCTTGACGCGCGAATTCGTCTCGTCCACGGCCGAGATCTCGATGTCCACGTCATCGCCGAGAACCCGATTTTTTTTGCACTCCAGCGCCAAGCCATTCATCACCGCCAGCGTGTTCGACGGAATGGCAGAACGCAACCACTGGATAAGGTAGCCGTTGTCGTCGTAGTGCGACGGCTTAACCAAAACCAGCGAAAAACGTTTTGACGCTTGCTGCGCAGCCATGAAATCAGTGCTCTCGATTAGAAGGAAATCCCCAAGTGCCCCCGAGGTGCAATTATTATAGTGGCACGACGATCATCGTTGGGGCGATAAATTTCGCCGGAGGGCTAGAGGCGGCACAGTTCTCACAAACCCTTTAGGCCCCCGAGGTAATCATGCGTGGCATCCTGCTCATCCCGGTAAAGAGTCTTACGACCGCCAAGCAGCGTCTGGCTGAGGCTTTGGATCAGGAGCGGCGCTCGCAACTTGCGGAAGCCATGTTGCGCGATGTGATGACCGCAGCCGCTGGCGTGTTGGGCACGATCGACGTGGCGTTGGTGACCGGCGATGCCCGGGCGCGGGCGCTGGCTGCCGAGTTCGGCTTCCTGGCGATCGAGGACACGCGCAACGAGAGCGAGACCGCCGCCATCGAGATGGCGACCGCCTGGTGCGAGCGGCAGGGGTACGACACCACGATCGTCGTGCCGGGCGACATTCCGCTGATCGCCAGCGACGAACTACAGCGCGTGCTTGACGCCGCTCCCGCCGAGGGCGCGGTTTTCGTGCCCGCCTACGATCGGCGCGGCAGCAACTGCATTCTGCGGCGGCCGGCATCCATCATCCCGCTGCGCTTCGGCAACGACAGCTTTCTGCCGCACTGCGAAGCCATGCGCCAGACCGGCAGGGAACTGGTCATCCTCGAAATGTCCGGCATCGGACTGGACATCGACAACCCCCACGAACTCGATCTGCTGGTGCAGCACGACGGCAATACCAACGCGCAGCGGCTGCTGCGGTCGTGGGGCTTCGGCGCAGACGGCGAGGCGCAATGGGAAGCAGCCGTCTGATGCGAACCCTGGCTCCTGTCAAAACCGGCGAACTGCACGCGCTTCCCGTGCTCGGCATTCGCGACGTGTTTGCCGGCGATTCCATTGCCGGCCTAGTCGTAGACGCGCTGGCCCTTGGCGGATTGCGGTTTCACGAGGGGGACATTCTCGTGGTCAAGCACAAGATCGTATCCAAGGCCGAGGGCCGCGTGGTTGCGCTCGATTCGGTCAAGCCCTCCTCTGCCGCCAGACTTTTCGCTCGTAACAACGGTGCCGATGCTCGTGTTGTGGAGCTGGCCTTGCGCGAGGCCAAGCGCGTCGTGCGTAAACAGCACATCCTCATCACCGAGACGCAGCATGGGTTGGTGTGCGCCAACAGCGGCGTGGACGTCTCCAACGTGGACGGCGGCAAGAGTGCGGTGCTCCTGCCCGCCGATGCAGACCGCTCGGCGGCGCGAATTCACAGAGAATTAAGGAAGCGCAGCGGATTGCACATTCCCGTCATTATTGCTGACAGCTTCGGGCGTCCGTGGCGCGAGGGTCTATGCGACGTCGCGATCGGCGTGGCCGGGATGAAGCCGATTCACGATTATCGTGGCAAGCGCGATCCCTACGGTTACAAAATGCACGCCACCGAAGAAGCGGTGGCCGATGAATTGGCGTCGGTGGCAGGGTTGGTGTGCGGGAAAGATTCGCGGGTTCCGGCTTGTATAATCCGGGGGTATCCTTATCGTCGCGGCCAGGGCAGCGCGCGGCAGATGGTGCGGGCGAAGGAGAAGGATTTGTTCCGGTAACGAGGCAGTGCGCGTGATTTGGTAGTGCGGGACTTCAAGGCAGATGTAGGAGCTCGTTTTGAGTTGGCACGGTGGAACGGATCGCGCAAAATCCAGCCCCGCAGGGGCGGAATTGCCGTTAGCCCAGGGCGGAAGCCCTGGGTAAGGCGTAAAAGCGAAATGGAGTCCCATAGGGACGGCACAAGAAGCAGGTCCCTCGACTCGGCCGCCGCGGCGACCTCGCTCGGGATGACAAACATGGAAGAGAGCGGCCGCGCTCTGGATCACTGGCGCGGACAAACTTGGAGAGCGCGGCTGTTCTCGCTCACAACACTTGGGGAGCTATGCACGACATCGGTTGGGCCAATCAGCAAACGCTTCAGGATGCGACGTGGACCGACGTGCAGCACCGCGTCTCGTCGCAAGCGCGAACAGCAATGGAAAAGGTTCTATCGTCGCTCGACGGGGGCGTGCTCACGCGCAAGGAATGTCTCACCCTCGCCAATTGCAGCGGCGATGACTTGTTCGGTTTGGTGGTCGCGGCCAACCAACTGCGACGGCAGTTGGTGGGCGACGTGGTCAGCTACGTTGTCACCCGCAACATCAATTTCACCAATGTTTGTTTCGTGGGCTGCAAGTTCTGCGCCTTCAGTGTAGGTCCGCGGGATGAGACTGCCTATTTTCTTTCGCTCGACGAGGTCGCGCAAAAGTGTCGCGAAGCCGAACAATGGGGCGCAACCGAGGTCTGCATCCAGGGCGGGTTGCCGCGCAACCTGCCGCCGTTCTACTACCGTGACATCCTGCGCGCGGTGAAGTCGGCCACGCCGAAGATGCATGCGCACGCGTTCTCGCCCATGGAGATGGTCTATGGCGTCGAACTGACGCGCATGCCTTTGCGCGAGTACCTCCTGATGCTGAAGGAGAACGGGCTCGACACCTTGCCGGGCACCGCGGCGGAAATCCTCGAAGACAACGTGCGCCACGTACTATCGGCCAACAAGCTAAGCACCGCGCAATGGTGCGAGGTGATCGAGACCGCGCACCATTGCGGCATCCGCAGCACGTCAACCATGATGTACGGTCACGCCGAGACGCATGAACACTGGGTCAACCAATTACTGCTGTTGCGCCAGATCCAGTCGCGTACCGGCGGATTCACGGAATTCGTGCCGCTTGGATTCATCCATGACAACACGCTGTTGTTTGCGCAGGGTTTGGCTCGCACGGGCGCGGCGCTCGATGAACACCTAAAGGTGCATGCACTGGCGCGCGTGCTGCTGGCAGGCTCCATCAACCACGTTCAAGTTTCGTGGGTAAAGCTGGGTCGCGAAGTTTCGCAACTTACGCTGCTCGCCGGCGCCGACGATTACGGCGGCACGTTGTTCGAAGAGAACATCTCGCGGCTGGCGGGAGCGACTGCGGGGCAGTACATCTCGACCGAGGAATTCCAGGAGAGGATTCTGGAACTGGGGCGGATTCCCGCGCAGCGCAACACGCTTTACACCCAGTACGACTACCCGCTTGCACCGGCGACCGGAGATTCCTCAGGTGCTGTTGCTTAGGTGGAGGACGCCTACAGGCGGCCTATAGGTTGAAAAAAGGGACACGGCTGCTTTAACGTTCCGGGAAGGCTTTTGGTGGAAGCCCCCCTGCTTCAGCAGGGGGAGCTGGACTTTAGTCCAGCGGAAAAGGGGTCGATTTTGAAATGGGCTTTAGCCCTGGGGGTTTTTCGATCCCCGGCGCTAAAGCGCACTGTCAAAGCGAACTTTCCCCGGAGCGCTAAAGCGCTCCTTCCCCCGCATAAATGCGGGGGCTCCCACCCGGAAGAACGCTACCCGGGAATGCGAAGACTTCTTCGCACCCTACAAGGCGTGCTCCACACGGATAAGAGCTCTACGGAATCGGATTGAGGACCGAACATGGGCGGTAGCGCATGATCGCGATCGTGGGCGGTACGGGGCCGGAAGGGTCGGGGCTGGCGTTGCGCTGGGTGCGCGCCGGCGAGTCGGTGATCATCGGCTCGCGCGACGCAGACCGTGCCAAAGCCAAAGCGGCGCAAATCGCGGAGCAGGTTGGCCCTCTGGGCAGCGTGGAAGGCGTGGACAACGCCACCGCCGTGAAGATGTCTGACATTGTGGTACTCACGGTACCCTTTGCCGGACAAGCGGAATTACTGAAGCAACTCAAGCCGTCGTTCCGGACGGGCACAGTCCTCATTGACGCGACCGTTCCGTTGGCGGCTGCCATTGGCGGGCGGCCCACGCGCGTGCTGGGAGTGTGGCAAGGTTCGGCAGCCGAGCAGGCCGCCGAGATTGTCGGCAAGAACGTTGCCGTGGCGGCAGCCTTTCACAGCCTTTCGGCAACTGTGTTGCAAAGCGATCAGCCGGTGGATTGCGACGTGATCGTGTGCAGCGACGACGATCGCGCGCGGCAGGTTGCGTCGGAGCTGGCGACGAAGATTCCCGGCGTGCGCGCCATCGATGGCGGCAAGCTGGAGAACGCGCGCATCGTGGAAGCCATGACCGCGCTGCTGATAACACTCAACATCCGGCATAAGGTGCATGGCGCGGGATGGAGAGTAACGGGGCTAGGAATTTGAAGGCAGGGGCTAGGGATTAGGGGCTAGGGACTAGGGGGAAAATAACCACCGCGATCCTTTAGCTCGCAGCGTTAGGAAAAGACCCACCCAAGCAAAAGAAGCTTGGGTGGGGCACCTGACAGTCGACGCTGGCCCAAGTTTGAAGGCATCTTGGATGCAAGCGTCGCAAGACCAATTCCGGCAGCAATCGAGGTTTAGTCGCTGACCGAATTCTTATTTCGGCGGCTGTGGCTTTAAAGTTGCTTCCTTAGTCGTAAAATGACGGATGCCAATGACTGACGAATCCAACCAAGAGATCTACGAAAAAATCCGGCGCGATCTTGTCCGTACGGCAATCAAACAGCCGCTATTGACGAAGATCCGCGAGGCGAAGGACAAGGCTAAGGACGAGCCTGAAGGCTTACTCAAGCCAATTCCGGTCATGATCGAGGCGAACGACGATTACTACCTCGGCAAGAAACAGGCCGTGGAAGACGTGACGGCCCTTGTCGAAACAATTGCCGGCGCAAAACTCCAATCGATTGGGGGCGATCAAAACCCCTACTACAAAGCCAGCCTGACGCCGCAGCAGATTCTCGATATCGTCGACCGGGACGATACCAATGCCCACAACAAGGTAAAGCCGGAGAAAGAGCGCGCAGAAACCTCCCCGCCGGCTGCCGCAACGCTCCCCAAGCAAGTGGGCCGCTATCTGGCAATCCTGCGCATCTGGTACGACCACCCGATCAGCCCGCTGATCGACAAGTCGGTTAGCACGGTCAAAGCGGATGCTGCCCAGAGGGCCTTCCTCGCCGAAGGAAGAGACATCGTCTGGGCGGTGATCGATTCCGGCATCGATCGCAAACATGAGCACTTCCTCACCAAAGGAAACCTCGAGGTCGCATTACCCATCCAGCATTGCGACTTCACCCCTGGCGGCGACGAGAACAGCGCGCAGGTCGACAAGTTCGGCCACGGCTCCCACGTGGCGGGCATTATCGCCGGCGCTTACCTCTGCTCTTCCGATCCCGATAAGCCTAAGCCGACAGCGAAGGCAACGCGCACCAAGCTGGGAGAAGGCGACCAGGTCGAGACATTTGAAGAAGAGATTTCCCAGATCGCCGGGATGGCGCCCTCCTGCAAATTGGTCAGCCTCAAGGTGCTCGACGACAACGGCAACGGCGATGTCAGCAACATCATTGCGGCCATCGACCGAATTCAAACCATCAACGATTTCGGCCGCAGCCTCAAAATTCACGGCGTCAACTTAAGCGTCGGATATGAATTCGACCCGCTCTGGTTCGCCTGTGGGCAGAGTCCGGTCTGCGTGGAAGTGGACCGGCTGGTGCGCTCGGGCGTCATTGTAGTTGTCGCTGCGGGAAACACCGGCTACGGCGTGCTGGGCGCGAATCAACGCGCCACGGGGGCCGGCATGATGCTCACCATCAACGATCCCGGCAACGCCGAGCTTGCCATCACCGTTGGTTCCACGCATCGCGACGCGCCGCACACCTACGGAGTCTCCTACTTTTCCTCGAAAGGGCCGACCGGCGACGGCCGCATGAAACCCGATCTGGTGGCGCCGGGCGAGCGCATTCTGTCATGCTGTTCGAGCACGAAGAACGGCGTCAACGCGACCAATACTTACGTCGAGGACAGCGGCACCAGCATGGCTGCCCCGCATGTATGCGGCGTCATCGCGGCGTTTTTGTCCATCCGCCGGGAGTATATTGGACAGCCGGAGAAGGTGAAGGAACTGTTTCTCTCGACCGCCACGGATCTGGGAAGAGACTCCTATTTTCAGGGTCGCGGGCTGGTCGATCTGATGCGCGCGATCCAGTCCATCTAACCACTAGCAGCAGAAGGGCGCCATGAGCATACCAATCTTCGAAGTGCAGATAGACAAGAACGCGAACCTGGTCATTCCCTCGCAGCAGCAGGACATCGTCAACGCTCTAACCGCTCCGGGCAACACCTTCACGGATGTAGTCGTCATGTCCCACGGGTGGAATAACGATATCGACGAGGCCCGCACCCTCTATCGCAACTTCTTCGGCGCGCTGGAGCAGGTGTCTCCGGCTGCCGCGGGCAAAACCCTGGCCGTAGGTATTTTGTGGCCGTCAAAGAAGTTCGTTGAAGCCGATCTGATTCCCGGCGGCGCGGCATCGGCCGATAACGACCCGGTTGCGGATGCCGTGCTGCTCCAGCGTCTGGAGGAAATGAAGCACCTTTTTGGCGACTCTGAGGCCGACGAAAAGCTGGAGCAGATGAAGGCCCTGGTTGCCGGACTGAGCAAGGACGCCAACAAGCAGAATCAATTCGTCTCGCTGATGGGCGCGATTCTGGATCAGCACACCGATCCCACGCAGCGGAGCGAAGACGAGGGTAAGGCCACTATCAGCGGTTGCGCGCAGAACAACGGCGGGGCAAAGGTGTTGCAATCGTTCGGCCTCCCGATCACGCAGAAAGTCACGCCTGGTGGTGGCGGCGCCGCCAGCGTAGGCGGATTCGCGGGTAACCCCGCTTTGCATCCGGGTGGGGCGGGAGCCGCGGCTGGCCTAGGCGATTTCTTTAGCGGCATCAAGGCCGGCGCCCTTCGGCTTCTAAATTTTGCGACCTACAACGTGATGAAGGACCGGGCGGGCAAGATAGGCCGCGACGCGGTAAACCCGCTGCTGCAAGGAATACAGGCGGCCGTGCCCCAGACGCTGAAGTTCCATCTGGTGGGCCATAGCTTCGGGGGCAGGCTGGTCACGGCGACGGTGGATGGTCCGAACGCCCTGCGCGTCCAGACGCTTCTTCTACTGCAGGCGGCTTACTCGCATAACGGACTAGCGCTGACCTTCAACCCAAAGGAACCAACCAAGAGCGGATTTTTCCATGCGGTCTTCGACAACCACAAGGTCACCGGACCGATTCTGATCACACACTCGAAAAACGATCGCGCCGTAGGTTTGGCCTATCCGCTTGCCTCGCGTCTCAATCAAGACGATGCGGCGGAGTTTGGAGGCGCAGACGACCTCTTTGGGGGCATGGGTGCGAACGGAGCGCAGCATGTGGATAAAACGGATACCCCTCTGCTGCCGGTTGGCGGCAACTATGATTTCACGACCTCGGGTAAGCGGGTATTCAATCTGAACGGAGACGAAATCATTCAGAGTCACGGCGATGTCGCCCGGCCCGAAACCGCCGCCGTGCTGGCAGCCGCCATGAAGCTGTAGGACCTGCGGCAAATACGGGTTCTGCCGCTGCCCATGCAGAGAGCCGACCAGCTCAGTCATCTCCTCGCCATTGTAGCGGGAGGCCCAAAGCTCACCGACTGAAAGGCGGCGGCGGATTAAACCCGGTACATTAGAACTAAAATAAGAAAAAGGGCAACCATGGGAACTGATGTCAAACCAGAGCGCCAGCAGGCTCACGTGCTGGTCGATCTACTGCCGGAGGAAAAACTCGACGCCGTCGTTCATCTGCTTCAGGCGATGACCGATCCGGTGGCCCGCGCCATCGCCCATGCCCCGGTTGATGAGGAACCGCTTACGGCGGAAGAGATCAAGGCACTCGACGAATCTCGTGAGTGGCTGAAACACAATGAGGGCATTCCCCACGATCAGGTATTGGCGGAACTCGGCATCACACTGGAAGACATCGACCGCTATAACAAAGCACGATGAAGCGGATGGTTTGGACCGAACCGGCCAAGGCCGATGTCCGCCGCCTCGACAAGCCCACCGCCATGCGTATCTTTGCCGCCCTGCACCGCTTCGCTGAGACCGGCGAGGGTGACGTGAAGGCGCTTCAGGGACGAGACGAGCTCAGACTCCGCGTCGCCGATTACAGGCTCTTTTTTGCCGCCACCGCTGACGCCATCGAAGTCCGCCGCGTCCTCCATCGTCGCGAGGCCTACCGCTAGCTGGACCACCGGATGACAACGCGTTTTGTCGAAGGATGACATTCTTGCTTGAACTGGAAACTAACCCCTGACCACTAGCCCCTGCTCCCTACGCTTCCCGCAGCGCCCTGGTGATTGGCATGCGCGCCGCCCTGAAGGCTGGCAATAGTCCGCCAATAAATCCCATCAGCACGGCGAAGCTAAGACCGATCAGCAGCAGTTCCGGGGTGACCTTGAAGGCGAACGCGAGTTCGCTGAAGGCGTTGGTTCCGGTGGCGGCGGTGTAGCCGTTCATTGGCAAGGCTATCAGGCAGCCCAGCAGGCCACCGACGAGGGCGAGCAGCACCGACTCCATCACAAAGGAAAACATGATGCTGAAGCGCGAGAAACCCAGGGCGCGCAGCGTGCCAATCTCGCGGGTGCGCTGCGACACGATGGCATACATCGTGTTCATGGCGCCAAACACCGCGCCGATGCCCATCACGATGGCGACGAACGAAGCCAGCATGATCAGTGCCGTGGCCACACTTCCAGCCAGGTCCTCGTAATACTTTCGCTCCGAGTCCGCCTTCACCTGGACCTGTGGATTGCCTCGGATGTCTTTGTCGAAGGACGCGAGCACGGCCGGGTTTGTAAGCCGCACCGTCAGCGACTCGCATCCGCCATTGCGTCCGATGGCCGGCGCCATGGCGTCATAATCGCCCCAGATCTCGCTCTCGAAAGAGCTGTCATCGGCGGCGAACAGGCCTACCACTTTCCAGTTCTTGCGCTGAATGTTGATGGTCGAGCCGACGTCCACCCCGCTCACCCGGTCGGCAATCTTCTTCCCGACAATCACCTCGAACAGACCGGGGGTGAAAGCCCTGCCCTCGACAATCTTAATGTTGTTGCGCACCTTGAAGGCGGTGGGCGTCACCCCTCGGAAGGTAATGTTGG
>OCZT010004997.1_pt1 | contig 13287 bp, 8 predicted proteins | sample 1539031 | NCBI WGS metagenome assembly OCZT01 (sample SAMEA3539308, study PRJEB22396) | soil metagenome | biome: tundra; feature: field; material: soil | place: USA | collected 2010-05 | depth 0.15 m | reverse complement strand
GAAGCGGTCGGCGAACTGGCCTGAACCAACCGAGCGAACCGAGCCGAGTATGACGCGTCTTTGGTTGTCTGTGTCGGTCGTCTGTTCCGATCTCCGGCGGATGTGGCGAGATCGGCCGTGTCTGTCCCAACGTCCCTCAAAAGGTCCGTTGCCAAGTCAGGTTGAAGATGGCGAACGCCCCGGTCCATGCATCCAGTAGCGAGGTTCTGGATGGCGACGCTGATGTTGTTGCGAGGCCCGGCCCGGGTCTCCTCTCGGGTGTCGCGGCGACGTCTAGGCGCTGGGCCGGACGTGACGTCTGGCGAGGTTGGCCGAGCGCCCGGTCCTCACTGGCGACGTCGACCACCGCCTCACGGAAATCATCCAGGACGTGTGCGCTGACAAGGATGCCCTGATCGTTGAGCTGGGCGCCGCGGCTGACCACGCCCACCTCCTGGCGGTTTGTCGACCCGAGTCGCCCGAACGGCTGGCCAGTGCCGTCTGTTAGGTCGATGTTGACCTTCGGGATGTGCGACACGCTGCAAAGAGGGGCTTGTAGCCACTTGAGAGGCAGGGAGTCGAACCGCCGTGAAGCTGGTATCTCGAAGCGCGGCTGGAGGGCTGGTCGTTGCCGCTGGTTCGCGCCGGTGGGGGACCTCCATATCCTCGGTACTGGCCGTGGCCATGATTTCACTGGCGGGGCTGGTCACTGCTGCGTCTCCCGCGGCGGCAGGCCAGGTCGGTCTCTCGACCCACCCGGCGGTGATGGTCGGCCCGTCGACCCCCACACCATCGATGGTCCGACCGTCGACCGTTGCCGCAGCAGCGCAAGCCTGTTCGCAGGTCCTGGTCGCCTCAAACTCTTGGCTCGGCGGTGCCGGCGTCGCTGTGCACTCAAACGGTAACGACATGGGCACCGGCTACTCCTGCGCCGGCTTGAGTACCAGTAACCCCAGCGCTCAGAACGGCTACGGCTGGCAGTGTGTCGAGCTCGCGGCCCGCCTATACGCCGTCAAAGGATGGGGTCGTGTCTACGCAGACGGCGGCGCCGCCGCCGGAGTGTATCGCTACGGCGCCGAATACATTCCCGAAGGTAGCCCCAATCTGCAGTTCCGGCCCAATGGCGGCGGCTACTTGCCCGTTCCTGGTGACCTGATCATCGAAGCGTATCCATCCGGCTGGGGGCACGTCTCGGTCGTCGACCAGACCGTCGGCAGCTCCGTCCACGCCGTCGAGCAAAATGCCACCACGACTGGGCGTCACGACTACACGTTGACTGGTTCCACCCTGAGTGGGCAGTACGGCGGCATCATCCGCGGATACATGCACGCGCCCGCGAACACTGCCACCGGCTCCCTGAGCTGGTTATCCAGTCATGACTTCACTGGCGACGGCAAGGCCGACGTCTTGAGCCTCACGCCTGGTGGTGACCTGTACCTCCACCGGGGCAACGGGCTTGGCGCATACACGAGCACTACCAAGATCGGCGCCGGCTGGAACATGTTCACCCAGGTGCTACTGCCGGGTGACTTCACCGGCGACGGCAAGGCGGACATCATCGGCATCACCTCAGGCGGTGACATGTACCTCTACCGGGGCAACGGCGTTGGCGGATTCACCGGTGGCGGGACCAAGATCGGCGCCGGCTGGAACATGTTCGCTCACGTGTTCTCTCCCGGTGACTTCACCGGCGACGGCAAGGCCGACATCATCGGCATCACCTCAGGCGGTGACATGTACCTCTACCGGGGCAACGGCGTTGGCGGATTCACCGGTGGCGGGACCAAGATCGGCGCCGGCTGGAACATGTTCGCTCACGTGTTCTCTCCCGGTGACTTCACCGGCGACGGCAAGGCCGACATCATCGGCATCACCTCAGGCGGTGACATGTACCTCTACCGGGGCAACGGCGTTGGCGGATTCACCGGTGGCGGGACCAAGATCGGCGCCGGCTGGAACATGTTCGCCCAGGTGTTCTGACCCGACCGATAACCTCCGCACCAACAGGTAATTCACGTGGCAGCAACGGGGAAGAAGGCATAGGTGGACGACGAGACCAGCGGCAACCGCCGATATTGTTGCGCCCCTGGGTTGTCTAGGACGAGAAGGCGGCCCGGCAGGCACATCGGGAGCTTGCGCAGGATGGTTTCGAGTTCTTGTTCGGCTTGGAGCAGAGGACGGTATGGCGGGACTACCTTGGGTGGCTGGAGGATCAGCGACTTGGCGTTGACCCACCCGCAGACGGGGTGCCGGCGGCGTTTCTTCTGGCCGAGGTAGAAGGGCAGGTTGTCGGCCGAGTTGCGATCCGGCAACGAACTCAACTGCGGAGCTGGGAGGCCACATTGGTAACGCGGTTCGTCCCGGCTTTCGTCGCCGCGGTTATGCGACGGGCATCCTATGCCAATCCCTGGTGGTCGCGTCCTGGATTGTTCGACGGCGATTGTGTCGACGCGGCAACCGTGTCGATTCTGGCTTCAGACTTGATGTTGCGCGTCAACGCTGGTGCCGCCGGGCCTGTGTCAGCTAACGGCGACCGAGCGCGCGATACGTCCATCCGGCAGCGCGCCATTGTGCGGGATCGAGCACGTTGCGTCCGTCGAGGATCCGCTTCTCGCGTACCACGGTGGCGAGCTGCACGGGGTCGAGCTCGCGGTACTCCGCCCACTCGGTGGCCAGCAGTACGACGTCCACCCCGGCGGCGGCTTCCTGTGCGGTCTTCGCGAAGTTGAGGTCTGGCCATTTGAGGCGCGCGTTGTCGATCGCCTGCGGATCGGTGACCACCACGTGCGCGCCCTGAAGCTGCATCTGCGCGGCGACCGACAGTGCCGGGGAGTCCCGGACGTCGTCGCTGTTCGGCTTGAACGCAGCACCCAGCACAGCGATGCGGCGCCCGACGATCGAGCCATTGCAGACCTCACGCGCTAGGTCGACCATCCGGACCCGGCGCCGCATGTTGATGGAGTCCACCTCACGCAGAAACGACAGCGCCTGGTCGACGCCCAGCTCGCCCGCGCGCGCCATGAACGCCCGGATGTCCTTGGGTAGGCAGCCGCCGCCGAAACCGAGGCCGGCGTTGAGAAACTTGCGCCCGATCCGCTCGTCGTACCCGATGGCGTCTGCCAGACCCGCAACGTCTGCGCCGGTCGCCTCGCACAGCTCGGCCATCGCGTTGATGAAGGAGATCTTGGTGGCCAGGAACGAGTTGGCCGCGACCTTGACGAGCTCAGCGGTCGCGTAGTCGGTGACGACCAGTGGCACGCCGTCGGCCAGCGGGGCTGCGTAGACCTCGTTGAGGACCGCCTCGGCTTTCTGCCCCGGCGGTCCCTCGGGAACCCCGTAGACCAGGCGGTTGGGATGCAAGGTGTCCTGGACCGCGAATCCTTCGCGCAGGAACTCCGGGTTCCAGACCAGCGTCGCGCCCGAGCCTTCGAGGTCAACCGCGAGGCGTTCGGCCGTGCCGACCGGCACCGTCGACTTACCTACCAGAAGGTCTCCGTCGGCCAGGTGCGGCAGCGCCGCAGCGAAGGCAGCGTCCACGTACCCAAGGTCCGCGGCGAACTCCCCGCGCTTTTGTGGGGTGCCCACGCACACGAAGTGCACTCGGGCGCCCGCGATCTCGGCGAGGTCGGTGGTGAAGCGCAGCCGCCCCGTCGCGATGGCTTCGGTGAGCAACTCCTTCAGCCCCGGCTCATAGAAGGGCGCACGACCTGAGGCCAATGCGTCGACCTTGACCTCGTCGACGTCAACGCCCACCACGTCGTGCCCCAGCTGAGTCATGGCGGCAGCGTGCACCGCGCCCAGGTAGCCGCAACCGATCACGGAAATACGCATGGATCTCCCTGTCGAGATGGACTGATGGCCCCCTCAGCGTAGGGGCCTGGTCCAGGGTGTCCGCGAACCGGGCCAGCAACTGGTGAGGAGGTCGACATCTCCCGCGGGCCAGTCATGAGCCGGCCGCAAGCCAGGTGGGCGTTCGGCGCAGGCCCGGGCCTGCAGCGATGCGCGGCGCCGGTGAGTGACAGGGCTTGCGCGGGGGTCGACCTGGCAGTCCCGCGGTCGACGAGGCCGGCGGCGGCAACCGGGTCAACCAGGCGGCTCGCAGTGGACGGGCCGCGTCTCAAGGGACGCGAGGTCGCTAATGGACACCTCACGTCCGGCTGCCACCCCGCGGGGGCACGCCACACCCACCAGAAGACTTGACCGGGGGTTTGGGTGGCGCAAGTCCAGCCCAACAGATCTGGGATAGACACTGTCGCGGTCTGCTGGGCCTTCCATGGTGTTGGGCGATAACCAGCCCTGCACCGCTGTATCGCGACACTGAACACGGTCGCCGCCGGATGGCGGAGACCCTAGACGCGCGGCTCGCCTCCCGTCACCGGCCAACGCGGACCCCGACGCGAAGGACGCCTTGCGTGGGTCGGCTGGGCCAGGCCTGGGGTCAGACGGGCAGCCCCACGGCAACGATCGCCTCTGCAACCGTCCGCAGGCGAATCTTGACAGCGTCTGGAGAACAGTGTCTGGCTCATTCATCCGGACTTGCCTGGTCTTAGACCGCCGGCTCGGCGGCTCAACGCCGCGGGACTGACACCACACGATCGGGCCTCACCGCTCCGGCGGCACAGGCTCGGGCTGAGTCTAAGTCTGGGAAACGCTTTCGGCGGACAAGAGGTCCCAGCATGATCCGGTAGCGGTGCCAGTCCTTCTTGCGCCGCGGATCGTGCCTTCGGCTGGGCTGTTAGGTCGCCAACACCTACTTCTGGTCGGGCATCTGGCGGGCGATCACAGAGGCGCCGACAACCGTGCCGTCGGTGTCGCGGATCGGTGAGACGGTGAGAGAGACCGGGATCAGCGTTCCGTCTTTTCGGACACGCAAGGTCTCGAGGTGTTCGACTAGCGCGCCGGCGCTGATCTTGGCTAGGACGGCCTTTGCTTCGCCCGCTCGATCTTCGGGGGTCAGGAGTTCGATCGTCTTGCCGACCATCTCCTCACTGCAATGGCCGAACATCCTCTCCGCGGCTGGGTTCCAGCTCGTGATGATGCCGTCGAGATTCCTGCCGATGATCGCATCGTCCGTATTCTGCACGATTGCGGCCATCTGCCGTGCGTCCGCCAGCGCTTGTCTCTGCTTTGTCACGTCGCGGGCGATGGCGGATGCGCCGACGACCGCCCCGTCGGTATCGCGGATCGGTGCGACGGTGAGCTTGACCGGGAACGTTGTCCTGTCCTTTCGGGTGCAGATTGTCTCAAAGTTGCCGACCGGCCTACCCTCGGAGATCATCGCCAGGATGGCCTTGATCTCGCCGGCTCGATCCTTGGGACTGAGCACGTCTACCGACCGCCGGACGATCTTCTCGCCGGGGTAGCCGTACATCCGTTCGGCGGCCGGGTTCCAGCTCGTGATGATGCCATCGAGAGAAGTGCCGATGATGGCATCATCCGAGTGCTCGACAACCGCCCGCATGCGCTCGGCGGCCTCGAACGCCTCTTTCTGTTTGGTCATATCGCGGGCGGCGGCGAACACGCCCAGTACGTTTCCGCGAGTGTCGCGGTAAACCGAGGCGTTGTACAGGACGTCGGTCAGGGTGCCGTCGCGGTGGCGCAGCGTGAGTGGATAGTCGGTGACCGACCCCGCGGCGAACGTTCGTCGATAGCCCTGATGGGCCTTGTCCGGGTTTGTGAAGTAGTGGGAGAAGTCGGTCCCGAGGAGCTTGTCGCGGGGGACCCCGGTGGCCCTGACCGTCGCCTCGTTGACGTCGGTGATCTTGCCTTCGGGGCTGATCGTCACCAGTGGGTCCAGGGCTGCCTCGATCAAGCTCCGGGTGTACATGGCGGCCTGCTTCAGCTCGGTCACGTCGCGGCAGATCACTGAGGCGCCGACGACCGTGCCATCCTCGTCGCAGATCGGTGAGATGGTCAGCGAGACCGTGATCACCGTTCCGTCCTTTCGCACCCGCTTGGTCTCGAGGTGCTCGACCGGGCGGCCCGCGCTGATCTTGGCCAGAAGCGAGATCGTCTCGCCCGCTCGATCCTTGGGACTGAGGAGGTCGATGGGCTGACCGACGATCTCCGCGCTCGAGTAGCCGAACATCCTTTCGGCAGCTCGGTTCCAGCTCGTGACGGTGCCGTCGAGTGTCCTGCCGATGATGGCATCGTCCGAATACTCGACGATCGCAGCCATCCGCTGTGCGGACGCCAACGCCCCCTTCTGTTCGGTCAGGTCGCGGTGGATCACCGACGTCCCGACGACGCCGCCGTCAGCGTCGCGGATCGGTGAGACGGTGAGCGAGACCGGGAAGACGGTGCCGTTCTTTCGGACGCGCTTGGTCTCAAGGTGCTCGACATGCCGACCGGCTCTGACCTTTTCCAGGATGGCGTTGATTTCGCCTGCGCGATCTGTGGGAGTCAGGAAGTCGGCGGGCTTGCCGATGACCTCCGCGCTGGAGTAGCCGTACATCCGCTCGGCGGCCGGGTTCCAGCTCGTGACGGTGCCGTCGAGCAAGCCGCTGATGATGGCATCGTCCGAGTTCTCGACGATCGCCGTCATGCGTTGGGCAGCCTGGAACGCCTGCCTCTGCGCGCTCACGTCACGGGCGATCGTGGATGCGCCGACGATCGTGCCTTCCTCGTCGAGGATTGGTGAGACGGTCAGCGAGACCGGGATCACCGTGCCGTCCTTTCGGACTTGCGTGGTCTCAAGGTGCTCGACGGGCTCCCCAGCTCTGACTTTTGCCCCGATGGCTTTGACTTCACCTGCTCGATCTTCGGGAATCAGGACGTCGGCAGACTTGCCGATGATCTCATCGCTGGAGTAACCCAGGATCCTCTCGGCGGCCGGGTTCCAGCTCGTGATGGTGTCGTCCAGGCCCCTGCTGATAATGGCGTCTTGCGAATACCTGACGATCGCCTCCATGCGCTGGGCGAGCGCGGTCGCCTTCTTCTGCTCGGTCACGTCGCGTGCGACAGCCAAGACGCCGAGTACCCGTCCGTTGAAGTCGCGGTAGACCGAGGCGTTGTACAGAACGTCGGTCAGGGTGCCGTCCCGGTGGCGCAGGGTCAGGGGGTAATCGGTGACCGATCCCTGCGCGAATGCCCGCTCGTAGCCTTGGAGGGCCTTGTCGGGGTCCGTGAAGTAGTAGGAGAAGTCGGTCCCGATGAGCAGGTCGCGGGGGACGCCCGTGGCCTTGACTGCTGCTTGGTTGACGTCGTCGATCTTGCCTTCGGGGCTGATTGTCACGAGTGGGTCAAGGCCCGCTTCGATCAAGCTCCGGGAGTACTCAGCTGCATGCTTGAGCTCGGTCATGTCGCGGCTGATCATGGACGCGCCGACGATCGCGCCGTCAGCGTCGCGGATCGGTGAGACGGTGAGCGTGACCGGGATCACCGTTGCGTCCTTTCGGACGCGCTTGGTCTCAAGGTGCTCGATGTGCTGGCCGGCTCTGATCTTGGTCAGGATCTCATTGATCTCCTCGGGTCGGTCCTTCGGACTCACGGCCGCGCCGGGCGTGCCGATGATCTCCTCGCTGGAGTAGCCGAACAGCCGTTCGGCGGCCGGGTTCCAGCTCGTGATGATGCCCTCGAGCGTGCTGGAGATGACGGCGTCGTCCGAACCCTCGACGATCGCCGCCATGCGTTGAGCGATCGCCAACGCCTGTCTTTGCTTGGTCACGTCGCGGTGGACTGCAGACACGCCGACGATTGCGCCGTCCTCGTCGTGGATCGGCGCGATGGTGATCGAGACTGGGACCAGTGTTCCGTCCTTTCGCACGCGGATGGTCTCGAGGTGCTCGACATGCTGGCCGGCACTGATCTTGGTCAGGACGGCTTTGGCTTCCCCTGGCCGGTCCTTGGGGCTGAGCAAGGTGACAGACTTGCCAATGATCTCCTTGCCCGAGTAGCCGTACATCCTCTCGGCGGCCGGGTTCCAGCTCGTGATGAAGCCGCCGAAAGTGGTGCCGAGGATGGCATCGTCTGAGTACTCGACGAGCGATGCGATGAGCTCGGCGTTCTTGACCGCCTGCTTGCGTTGGCTCACCTCGCCTACCGCCGTGATCACTAGGAGGACGTCCCCGGTGTCGATGTGCGACAAGCTGATGTTGATCGGGAACTCGGTGCCATCTTGCTGCCGTCCGCTCAGCTCCAGCTCGAGTCCGCTTGAACGGGTCCTGGGGTCCGCGAAGTAGTTGTCTCGGTGCTCTGCGTAGATCTGCCACAGGGGCTCAGGTAGGAGTATCTCGATGGGCTGACCGATCAGCTGGTCGCGGTCATAGCCGAACAGTGACTCGGTCTGGCGATTGACAAACCGAATCTGGCCTTGTTGGTCCATACCCACCAAGGCATCAGGCACAGCCTCAAGTAGGTTCTCGAACCGCGTCGTCTTTGGAGACATCTGGTTCCCCTTCGAACACAACCAGCCTATCAAATTACACAAATTCAGAAATTTAACAAGTTCTCACGAGAGAAGAAGTCACGTTTTCTGGCCGGCGCCATTTCTGGGCTGTCGTGGATCGGTCGTGACGAAGACTCCACTGCAGCCCTCTGAGAATGCCAGCACCTTTGATCCGCCGTCGGAATCATCATCGCGGCCCACGGGCACAATATTCAATCGGAAATCTGGATCAGGGCCCCGCTGGCTAGCCACGGTCCATGACGAAGACAGGACGTTCGACCCTGACCCGGCGCCTTGGCTGGTGCTCTGCTTAGAACACGGTCGGACCTTTCACCGGGTGGGCCACGATCGGGCCTTTTACCGGGCAGAAGCCACGGGCCAGACTCTGCAAGTCGAGCTACCCGGACAGGAACGAGGAGACAGACGATGAAGGCACATCAGGGAGATCACATCATCCTCGCGGCCAGGCATACGGACGAGCTCACGAGGGACGGGGAGGTACTGGAGGTCAGGGGCGCGAACGGCGAGCCGCCGTACCTCGTCCGGTGGTCTGATGGGCACACCGGGCTCATGTACCCCGGGCCAGGATCCATCCTGCGGGTTGAGGCCGAGCACGTGCACCTGACGAGCGTTCCAGCGCAGACCCCGCTGACCAGCGCCGACAGCCCGGCTGCAGGAGTGGGCGAGCCCACCCTGCCTCATGTGCGTGAATGGCAGGTGCGGGTGTCGATCTTCGAATCCGGGGACGAGACAAGCGCCAACGTCGTCCTGCTGACCGAGGCGCCGACTCACCTGAGCGCCCGCGGCCAGAGTCGCCGAGGTACCGGGGACACGGCCGTGCCCGAGATCGGGGACGAGGTCGCGGTCGCGCGGGCACTGCGACACCTCGCCGACCAACTGCTCGACACCGCGGCGCAGGACGTCGCGGCAGTGACAGGTCGGCAGCCCCATTTGCGGCCAAGCTGAGGGAGTCGTTCCCAAAGCGGATTACGCTAGGTCTCTCAGGTTGTGACTTGGAGAGGCCAGATCGTGCGCAAGGCGTTTGCTCGGTTGTTGTTGAGACTTGCCCGTTGGCGCACGGTTGGGCAGGTCCCAAGCTCCGGCATCCTGGTGGGCGCACCGCACACGTCCAACTGGGACTGGGTTGCCATGCTGCTGCTGATGTGGAGCGGCGGCGTCCCCCCGCGAGTCCTGATAAAGGCAGAGATCATGCGTACGCCACTGGGTCCCCTTCTGCGCGCCAACGGAGGCATCTGCCTAGATCGCCAGAACCCCGGCACCGTCGTGCGGGAGCTGCTGGCCGAAGCCAAGACTGGCGAGCCGTTCCTGTTGATCATCGCCGCCGAGGGCACCCGCAAGAAGCGTGACCACTGGAAGTCGGGTTTCTACCGGATCGCCCAGCAGACCGGCCTGCCGATAAGCCTGGGTTTCATCGACGGGCCCACTCGCACGCTGGGATTCGGCCCGTCGTTCAGGCCGAGCGGTGATGTCGTGGCCGACATGGACAGGGTTCGTGCCTTCTACTCGGACAAACACGGCCTGCATCCGCAGCTTCGCAGCGAGCCTCGCCTTCGCGAGGAGGACGCCGCCACCCAGCAGCAGCCGTGACGACGACCAGCCTGACAAGCGCAGGTCTCGCGCCGCATACCGTGGACCCCTGATGACACTCACCGAGCTCCTGCCACCCAGCCCGCAAACCCGCGATGCGGACACCCTGTATGACGCGTTCGCGACCTGGGTGGGCCAACAGGGGATCCTGCTCTATCCGGCGCAGGAAGAAGCCGTCATCGAGATCATGACGGGCTCGAACGTCATCCTGTCGACGCCTACGGGCTCGGGCAAGACCCTGGTGGCCACTGGTGCGCACTTCGCGGCGCTTGCCCAGGGCAAGCGGACGTTCTACACGGCCCCGATCAAGGCCTTGGTGTCCGAGAAGTTCTTCGCCCTGTGCGATATCTTCGGCGCCGTCAACGTAGGGATGTTGACCGGCGATGCCTCTGTCAACGGCAAGGCGCCGATCATTTGCTGCACGGCCGAGGTACTGGCCAATATCGCGCTGCGCCAGGGCGCCGGAGCCGACATCGGCCAGGTCGTCATGGACGAGTTCCATTTCTACGCCGAGCCCGAACGGGGCTGGGCGTGGCAGGTGCCGATCCTGGAGCTGCCCCAGGTTCAGTTCATCCTGATGTCAGCCACGCTGGGCGACGTCAAGGGGTTCCAGTCCGACCTGACCCGGCGGACCGGGCGCACTACCGCCGTGGTGACCTCCGTCGACCGGCCGGTGCCATTGAGCTACTCCTACGCCATGACCCCCCTGCACGAGACTCTCGAGGAGCTGTTGGCCACCCACCAGGCCCCGATCTATGTCGTTCACTTCACCCAGGCGTCGGCCCTCGAGCGTGCTCAGGCGCTTATGTCGATCAACGTCTGCACTCGCCAGGAGAAGGACGCGATCGCCGACCTGATCGGGGGATTCAGGTTCTCCTCGGGGTTCGGCAAGACGTTGTCGCGGCTCGTGCGCCATGGGATCGGCGTTCACCACGCCGGGATGCTGCCCAAGTACCGTCGCCTTGTTGAGCAACTAGCGCAAGCCGGGCTCCTGAAAGTCATCGCCGGAACCGACACCCTCGGCGTCGGTATCAACGTGCCGATCCGCACCGTGGTCTTCACTGGGCTGTCCAAGTACGACGGCTCGCGCCAGCGCGTGTTGAAGGCCAGGGAGTTCCACCAGATCGCCGGGCGCGCGGGTCGGGCCGGCTACGACACCTCCGGATCGGTGGTGGTGCAGGCCCCTGACCACGACGTCGAGAACGCCAAAGCCGTGGCCAAGGCGGGCGACGACCCGAAGAAGCTGCGCAAGATCCAGCGCAAGAAGCCTCCACAGGGGTTTGTCACCTGGAACAAGGCGACCTTCGAGAGGCTGGTCGAAGCCGAGCCCGAGCCGTTGGTCTCGCGGATGCGGGTCAGCCACTCCATGCTGCTCAATGTCATTGAGCGAGAGGGTGATCCGTTCGAGTCGATGCGTAAGCTCCTGCGAGACAACCATGAGGAGCCGCGCAACCAGGCCCGGCTCTCCCGGCGAGCCATCCAGATCTATCGCACCCTGCTGAGCGCAGGGGTGGTGGAGCGGCTCGAGCCGCCGGATGAGACCGGTCGGACCATGCGGGTGACCGAGGACCTGCAGTTCGGATTCGCCCTCAACCAGCCGCTCTCGACCTTTGCCCTCGCGACGTTCGACGTCCTGGATCGCGAGTCGCCTACATACGCCCTCGACGTGGTCTCCATCCTGGAAGCAACCCTTGAGGACCCGCGACCGGTTCTGTCAGCACAGCGGTACAAGGCCCGGGGCGAGGCGGTCGCCCAGATGAAGGCCGAGGGCATCGAGTACGACGAACGCCTTGAGCTTCTCGAGGACGTGACCTGGCCCAAGCCCCTTCTCGAGCTACTGGAGGCCACCTATGAGCTGTATCGACAGGGGCATCCATGGATCGCCGAAACTGAGCTGTCGCCCAAGTCCGTGCTCCGGGACATGTTTGAGCGCGCGATGACCTTCGGTGAGTTTGTCGCGTTCTACTCACTGACGCGTTCGGAGGGGATGGTGCTGCGCTACCTGTCCGACGCCTACAAGGCGCTGCGCCAGACAGTCCCCGACAACGCCAAGACCGAGGAGCTCACCGACCTGATCGAGTGGATCGGCGAGGTCGTACGCCAGACCGACTCCAGCCTGCTCGACGAGTGGGAGCAGCTGAGCGACCCCAGCGACCCCGAAGCGCCGATCACGCCCAGCTCGCTTGAGGCCCAGCCCAAGCCGATCACCGCCAACGAGCGCGCCTTCCGGGTGCTGGTCCGCAACGCCATGTACCGGCGGGTGGAGCTGGCCGCCCTGCGGCGGTGGATCGACCTCGGCGAGCTGGACCCCGACTTCGGCCAAGACGCCTGGGAGGACGGTATCCACGCCTACTTCGCCGATCACGAGTGGATCGGCACCGGACCAGACGCCCGCGGCCCTGCGATGCTGCAGATCGCCAAGGAGCCGGGGCGCTGGGTTGTTCGCCAGGTCATCGACGACCCTGCGGGCGACCACGACTGGGCCATCACGGCAGCAGTTGACCTGGCGGCCTCCGACGAAGCTGGCGTGGCCATCCTTACGGTCACCGGCTTCGAGCCCCTCTGACGATTCCAAGGCCGGCCAGATCGTGCGAAAATGCTCAGATGGCCGAAAGTAACCAGGACCGGGCGAACCCCCGGCGACCAGCCTTCTTCAGCCCGGTGTCGATGGACTCCAGGGGTGGGCCGCAGTCCCTTGACCCCGCTCAGGTCACCGAGGTCGCCCACGAGACCGCCGCAGTCATAGTCAGGACCGGAAGGGCGGCCCGCGATCCCCAGCTCACCTCCAGGCTCGTCGCACTTGTTGACGATCTAGGGTTGTCCACCGTTGCCGAGCTGTGGGCAGACCGGCCTGCGCGCACCCTGCCAGGCGCCCTGTGGAGGCTCTACGCACTGCGGGAGTGGGTGTGCCGTGACGCTGTCGGCGCGAGCGCAGACTATGCAGCAGGCATCCGGTTCGCTGACGTCCCACATGTGGTGGCAGGAGTTGCCGAGCCCCCCGGGCCGGTTGAGATGCTGGAGCTCACCGACGCTATCTTGACGGGCGTCTTCGAGGCTGACCTGGCGATCGCACTGGAGCGGGCGTCCGGGTTCTGCCGGGTTGTTGCGGCCGGCCGTGTCCAGCGTGCCAACGACTCTGATACCAACACCTCAGATGTCCATGACCAGCTTTGGGGTTCGGCCCAGACCCGGCGCGCAGCCTCACTGCTGACCACGGCCGATGACCTCGAGGCATGCGCTCGTCTGTGGCGCAAGGGCGATCTCCTGTGACCGATCCTGGGTTACCGATCCTGCGTGATACATCTTTACAGACT
>OCZT010004996.1_pt1 | contig 13288 bp, 11 predicted proteins | sample 1539031 | NCBI WGS metagenome assembly OCZT01 (sample SAMEA3539308, study PRJEB22396) | soil metagenome | biome: tundra; feature: field; material: soil | place: USA | collected 2010-05 | depth 0.15 m | reverse complement strand
CGGTCCAGGCCATAAGCCTGCCGCGTCATCTCGATGTTATGAGCGATGTAAGGCTGCTCGCGAACCAGCTCATTCGGTTTGACCAGAAAGCTGCTGACGTACCAGCCCACCACCGCGACCGCGGCGTAACAGAGAACCGCCGGAACCACGGCCGCCACCAGCCAGCGCCCGCGTGGCGCCCACACGCCGCCCACCGCGGCGATCGCCGCTCCCAGCAGCAGCGCCGCACACACCAGCAGCATGCCGGTAAGCGTCACGTGCGCATCCGTGTAGGTGACGCCGTCGAAGATCGTGTGGTGATCGAACAGTTGCGCGAAGCGGCCGATGTACACGCGCATCGCGACGATGAGCAGCAGAAACGCGACCGTGATGGAGAGCCCGCGCCAAGGCAACGAGTGGAAAGCGCCGCGCCCCTCGGCGAGCGCGCGCGAACCGCCCGCGATGAGGAGAAACACGGCGGCCACCACGCACGTTATCACGCTGAGCGTCAGCAGCCAGCCGAGGATCAGTTGCCACGCCGGCAGCGTGAACAGATAGAAGTCGAGCGGCCGGCCGAAGATTGGATCTACGGCACTGCCCGCGACCCGCGGCGCATACCACCAGAGCGCCAGCGTTTGCCACTCTGCCGCCATCGCACCGCCGCTGACGACCGCAATGGCCAGCGAACCGACGATGGCCACCAGGCGCAGCACCGGCTTGACCGAAAGATTCACCGGCTTGCCGGCCAGGAAGATGGTGTGATCGCTGGGCAAATCGTCGAGATGGGCCCGCTTGAGAAGCCAAATGGCTCCGTACAAAATGACAAACGTGAGCGCGGCAAAGGCCGCGAAGATGCCCCACTCCAGGCCGCGCGCCTTCCAGAACACGTTTCCGTAGCCGAGCGACTTGAACCACAGCAGGTCAACCCAGTAGGACAGCCAGGTCCGGCCAAAGAGGACGATGACGGCAACTATGGCAATGAGAAAAAGCAATCTGCGGCGGCTGCGGCGCGGCGGAGCTGTCAACTGCGGCCAATCGATCGTATCGGGCATCTCTCTATCCCACTCTTTCCGTTTCACTGCGATCGGAGTTTCAGGGAGCTTTCAGCGCCTGAAACGCATAGACCTTTGCGTTCGCTGGACCCAGGGTTTACCGATTACTCCAACTCCACTCTAGTCCTCTTCCATCCTCTTCGCTGCCCGATGCGGCTTTGCAGTCCGCTATCGGCACTTGCGGCGCGCGCGGGCAAAAGAGAACGGAAGGCTGCACGACCTGTGAAATCTCCCCATGCCCTGGACCCTTCTACGGGTACAGCGCGACCTTGGGCGTGACCCGCGGTTTGATCGAAGTCGGGCCGCCCGCGTCGTTGATTACGTTGCCGATTTCGCCCTTATCGTCCAGGCACACGGTGATCATGTCGTGGAACTTGACGCCCGGCTTCCTGGGAACCTCGATGGCCCGGCTCAACACCACGCCGGGATGCCGGAAGACGCTGTAGACGCCAAGCCCCCAGGCTTCGTGGCTGGTGACACGATCCGCCACCTTGTACGAGGCCCAGCCGTTGGTTCCCGCCGCGCTCGTGTAGCTGGCCTGATCCGGCGGATCGTAAGGAATCTCGGACTGATAGAAATAAGTCCGGCCGCCGTTGCCGTTCCACAGCACCTGGAACTCCTGATGGTGCTCGACAAAGAGGCCGTAGACGGTGACGTTGTCGCCATTGACCACCAGCCCGTTGGCGCTGATATTGCTCTTCCAGCCCACGCCGGCGCCGTGATCCGCGCGCCAGATCCAGGTGTGATCGACAATGGTATCGTTGCTGTTTATCGTGAGGTTGACGGCCGCGCGGCCCACCCCGGCGCCGCCCACCCGGAAGAAGACATCGTGGAGTGAGATGGGATTGGCGGCGTGGCCGGCATTGCTCCCTTCCGGCCCAACCTCCAGCAGAATCGGCGACTGAGTGGCTCCGGCGTCGAACAACAGGCCGGCGAGGATGACCCCGTCCACGTCCGCGGTGGTCATGGCCGCTCGGCCGCGGATGGGCCGCAGAGTGGCGAAGCCAAGCCCCATCACCACCGTGTTGGGCCGGGTCACCCGGATGGCTTCGGTGAGATCGTAGATGCCCGGCGTGAACAGCAGATTCCTGCCCTTGGCCAACTGGGCATTGATGGTCGCCGCGGTGTCCACATCCGGCCGGGCGATATAGAACCGGCTCAGCGGAATTGATCTCCCAGGGGTCGACCCGCCGCGCCAGGTGATGCCCGCGCTGTTCCTTGCCAGCAACGGAACGCGGACAGAGTAGTTCCCCCGCGCGTCGATTTCAAGAAATGGCTTCTCGCGCACGATGGGCGTGGTGGCGACCTTGGTGTAGGGCGGCGTGGGCCACTCGCCCGCGGGCGGCTGCGGGACCCCGACGAAGACCATGTTCCAGTTGGCGCCTGTCCAACTGCTCCACTCGCTGTTTCTTGAGATCCACTGCTGCTGCGGTCCCGCGCCCACGTTGCCGTCAACCAATGTGTCGGACATCCACCCGCCGCTGGCCCAGCCCCCGTTCTGGTGGAGGACGATGCTGCCTCGGACGTGCATGCGGCGAAACGGCACGGCCTGCGAGACCGCCCATTGCATCGCCCCGCCGGTTGGCGTCACCGAGAAGCCCTCGGCGGCTCTCCAGAACGTGCAGGTGGCGTTGTTGTTGCGGAGGCTGGCGTCGGCGTGCACGTTGCCCTTGATGGCTACGCTGTCCGGCGAGGCGCCCAGTCCCAGCACCTCCGTATAGAAGCCCACCGGAATGTCCACGTTGTACTCGCCCGGCTCAAACAAGAGCGCGTTGCGCTCGGGGCCGAATTCATTGCGCCGCTGCACGGCGTACACCTTGTCGATCTGTTCCTGGATCGCACCGGCGGGCATGGACGGGTTGAAGACCAGGACGTTGGGCCCGAGATCAGGTCTTGCATCCGGCTTTGAATCCGGCCTGGCTCCGCCGGCTGCCATCGCCGGACCGGCCAAGCCGGCGAGCAAACCCACAACCAGCCCCCACCTCGTCGCCATCCCGCGCTCCCTCCAACCGCAATCCCTGCAATGCTTCGACTTTCCCATCGTTCTGCCTCCCTTATCGCATCAATTCCATCAGCGGTTCTTCAATGCCGCGGCGCACCAGCTCCTCGCGCTCACTGACCGGCTGCCAGTCCAGCTCGGTCCTGGCCGCCGTGCAATCGAAAGTTGCGCGTTGCGTGCGGCTCTCCCAGTCGCGATAGGACGGCAGCCGCCGCTCCGGATGACGGACCGCGACTTTGACTGCCCACTTCACCAGGTCCGTGAGGTAGAAGCGGAGAATCGGCGTGGCGTGGCGTTCGATGCGTATTCCGCCGCAGCGGTCCAGCTCGTCGAGATACTCCTGCGCGCTTGAAGAACGAAGCTTCCTCGCTTCACGGGTTCCCTGTATTCGAGCGGCCTCGTTCATGCGCCTCAAGAACTCCTCTTGTATTCGATGATCGTCAAGGCATGGCCGCGACCCTGGCGCCAATGGTAGGCCAGCAATCCCTGCAACGCGGGGAACCTCGAAAGCAAAGTGAAGAAAACGTAGACCGCGGCGTCGCCGGCCTGCCAGCTGCGCTTGCGGCCATGGCCGAAGATGCGGGCAAACTGCAGTGCATACACCAAAAAGCATCGCCGCCAGCGAAAGGCCATGGGTGAACGGCGCAAGGCCCAGCGCCAGGGCCGGCAACACCAGGCCCCAGAACCAGATCTTGGCCCGATCGCGCACAAAATAGCGCTCCTCGCCGCCGCCCTGCAACGCCGCTACCTGCGCATGGGCGTGGCCCATTCGCCTGGATCTGCTCCACCACTGGCTGAAACGATTCATGGCCGCATCGTGGCGCGCCATCTCCGCATCCACCTTGAGAATCTTTGCGCCCAGCCGCCGCACCCGCACGCAGACAACTCTTCAAACGGTCGCCTTCGTTCCGCCCAATGGCGACAATAGCGACGTCTTGCCCAGAATCCGGTGTCATGACCACCCATTCTAAGACGGCAAACAGAGAATAGATAGCTTGCGCAACCGGCTGAGGCTGACGGACCCGGCGAAGTGCGGCAGACCCAAAGGGTTGGCGCGGCAGAGGCGCGAAAACGCCATCTTTTCGCGTTGCGAGCACAGTCGCCCGCCGTCGTCGAAGTAAAGTGCGATCGTCATGGCGAAGCCGTCCTGCGGGCGGCGCCGCCCTAGTTTGTCGTAAAGCTCAACACCGTTCCCGAGGTCGTGCCCACCGCATTCGACGCCACCACCTGGAAGTAGTAGGTGGTCTTCGACTTCAAGCCGGTCAGCGCGGCGGTCACCGCGGTAGATGTTGTTCCCGCCAGGGCGCCTGCCTTCTTCGTTGCACTGGCCAGCGAGGTCTTGGTGGCTCCGTAGGCAAACCAGTACTGGGAGGTGGCGTTGTTCGCGATCACGGTTCCATTCAGCGTCGCGCCGGAGGTGCTCAGGCTGGTGGCGGCCTTGCTGGTCGCCGAAGGCGCGGTGGCCAACGTGTAAGTCGCCGAAGCTACCGCGCTGTTGGTGTAGCCCGCAGCCGCGGCGATAGCCTTGATGGTTTCCGTTGTGGTTACCTTGATCCCCGCCGACGGGTACTTCGCGGAGGAAGTTGTGGGCGTGGCTCCGTTGGTGGTGTAGTAGATGGCCGCACCTTTGGTCGCGTCCGCAATGGTCACGGTCTGCGCGGTCGTGTATGTTCCAGCAGCGTGCCCGAGGTCTGCGACAGAGTCAGCCAGCTCTGCTTTTTCGACGCCGACCAGGTCATGTTGCCCGCGCCGGTGTTAGCGATCTTCACCGTCTGCGCGGCGGGATTCGCCGCGCCGCCCTGTACGCTGAAGCTCAGGCTTGACGGCGAGACAGAGAGCACGCGTGTCGGGGAAGCCGTTTCGCTGAGAACCCCGACACCTAGCCCCGCCAGGCCTGCATACACGTTGCCGGTTGCGCTGTCGTGCACCACCCCGTTCACATCCCGGCCGGCCAGCACGCCAAGGTTTGTCCAGGTCTTGCCGCCGTCGGCGCTGCTCCACAAGCCGCCTGACGAGGGGTTATAGGTCTTGCCGCCATCCGTCGATATGAGACTGCCCGATCTGGCCGCGATGTACACGGTCGAAGACGAATCCACATACAGGCCATAGATATTCCCTGCGGGAGCCGCAGTCGCCGTCGACCACGTGCCGCCTCCGTCGATGCTTTTCGATAGCCCGCTTGCCGTACTCGCATACACTGTCTTGCTCGCTCGCGGGTCGACCGCGACGGACAAGGCGTTGCCGCTCAACGCTACCGTCCACGTCGCTGTCGCTCCACTGGAACTGAGCACTTTGACGCCGCCTGAGGTAGCTGCGTACATTGGGTAGACAGCCGGACTTAACGCAAGACTGTTGCCGGAACTCAGGCCGCCAGGACTATTGGCCTTAGATGGGTATCCATTTCACTCAGGTAGGCTCAATACCTTGTGGGTGAGCGCTCTCGAAGTCTGTACGGGGATCGCCAGGAGCGTCCGTCTTGGCCCATGGAGCGTCTCCGCAGTGTCCGGCAGCGAGATCGCCGCGAAAAGCGTCTTTTGCTCTTGCATAGCTTTGCCGAGCCAATTCAAGCCTCTGCTTGCCCAATCTGGAGGCCCAGTTATTTCCCGTGTGAGGAGCGCAACCCCCATATGTAGGGTTACCTGAGTGAATGGATACCCAGCTTGAGGCATTATGACATGCATTCCCGGCTGCAACGGCGTTTCGAGGGCTGAACAGCCCCATTCTGAGCAGACGATCAAGCACCGTGCCGATCCGGGCGTGACTGGAAATTGCGGGCGAAAATCTCTCTCGTGGTCGCAGGGCAGTTCATCGCCAAACTTGAGGCCGCCGAAGAGCCGTTGTCCCGGCTTGGCCCCCGAATGACCTTGCGATTCCGTCGCTCCTTCGTGCTACCCTCACATCACCGCATGAGCCAGCCGCCCTCCGCGCAAACACAACCGGTCATGGCCGACCTGCCCCGCATGCTGGGCCCGAGCCAGGCCACGGCCATCGTCGTCGGCACCATCATCGGCAGCGGCATCTTCCTGGTGCCCCGCGAGATGATGCAGGACGTCGGCTCCTCCGCGCTCGTTTACCTGGCCTGGATCGTCGGCGGTCTGCTTTCGCTCTTCGGCGCCATGACCTATGCCGAGCTGGGCGCCATGCTGCCCTATGCCGGCGGCGAGTACGTCTACCTGCGCGGCGCTTACGGCGACACCCCCGCCTTCCTCTACATGTGGACCTGGTTTGCCGTGGCCAAGCCGGCCTCGATTGCCGCCGTCACCATCGGCCTCGCCCGCACTCTGGAATTTTTCCCGGTCTTCCGCGCACTCGGCGCCCAGGCCATCGGCGGACCGGTTCCACTGCTGTGGTCGCAGATATTCGCCATCGCCGTCACCTGGCTCATCACCGGCCTGAACTACCTGGGCATCAAGAAGGCCGGCGATTTCCAGCTCGTCTTCACCGTCCTCAAGGGCATTCTCATCCTCATCGTAGCGGGCCTGTGTTTTGCCTCGGCCTCCGGCGCCTGGGCTAACTTCTCCACCACGCTGCCCCATGCCGCCGGCGGCATGGGCGGCTTCATGGCCGCGCTCATCGCCACTCTGTGGGCCTACGACGGCTGGAACGACCTCACTATGGTCGCCGGCGAGGTGAAACAGCCGGAGCGAAGCCTGCCCATAGCCCTCATCGGCGGCCTGTTCATCGTCGGCATTCTCTTCATGGCCACCAACGCCGCCATCCAGTACATCCTGCCCGCCGCCCAGATCGCGGCCAGCGAACGGCCCGCCGTCGCCGCGCTCAATGTCGTCGCCGGCCCCGCCGGAGCGGGCTTTGTCGCCGCCGCCATGGCTCTCTCCATCTTCGTCACCCTCAACGGAACCATCATGTCCGGCGCCCGCATCCCCTTTGCCGCCGCCCGCGACCGGCTCTTCTTCCGCCAGTTCGCCCACATCAGCCCGCGCTTCCAGTCCCCCTCCACTTCGCTGATCGTCCAGGGACTGCTCTCCACCGTCCTTTTGCTCTTCCTCAGCCAGTTTCAGCAACACTTCGAGCTGGCCGTCTTTGCCGAGTGGCTCTTCTACATGCTCACGGCCACCACCGTCTTCGTCTATCGCCGCCGCCGTCCCGATCTGGCCCGCCCCTACAAGGTCTGGGGCTACCCGCTGCTCCCCGGCCTCTTCGTCGCCTGCGCCGCCGCCGTTCTCGTCTCCAGCTACCTGGGCAACCTGAAAGGCTCTTTGATGGGCACCGCCCTCATCCTGCTCGGGCTGCCGGTGCTGTGGCTCGTGCGCAAGATGTACGGAGCCTCAACTCCGACCGAAGAAGGCCACTCCGAATAGAGAAAGGCGCTCAAGTCGCGAGCGCCCTTCTTATCGTTTAGCTTGGCAGCAGGATTCAGAACGGGGCCTTCTCAAACGACGTGATGAAGTGAATTCCGGGCACTGCTACGCTCATCAGACGCTCGTCGTTGGTAAGAAACAAGTCGCAGCCAGCAACCGCAGCCGTAGCCAGTTGAATCGCATCCGGCGGTTTAATGCTCTTGTCCCTGCGAACCCTCGCAAAAGCCTCAGCGGCGTTTTCGAGAAAAGGCAACACCGTAATTCCAGGACTGTGCAGAATCATCCTGTACCTTTGAACCAGCGCCTGGTCGCCCGCCCGCATTGGCTGAACAAGCAACTCCCCAAGCGTCATCACCGACGTCAGAATCTCATCTCGCCGCAAGGAAAATGCGTTTCGAAGATACTTGGTCCGCACCGACTGGGGGCCCGTGCCCTGAATCAGGTAGATGAAAAAGTTTGTGTCCAGAAAGATGCGGCTCACTCCCACCCCTCCCGCAACTGCCTCACAAACTCATCTGGATCTACGTCCTTCCAGTACTCTTTTCCCAGCCCTTCCAGCTCAAATAGGGACTCAAGCCAGCGACCAGCGGACTTCGGCTCCTGGGCCTGAGACAAACTGCCACCCGCCGAATGATGTTTATTCAAGTTGGCTTCACTGCTCGATTCGTACCTTGCCTTCGCCCACTCCAATAACGAAAGATACTGTTCGGGCAGTTCATCGGTCTCCGGAAAAACCTTGCCCGTCCGCCCTGGATGCACCTCGTCGCCGGGCAGCAATAGGCGACGTGTATGCTTGCCCGTTGCAAACAGCATCCGATGCTTGGCCGGATTCGGCGCCTTATTGGCCACGCAGTGCTGCGAAGCGTGAACATTGACGCCAAGACGCATCTCGCCAGTGATATTTTCCCTTGCTGCCCGGTTCACAATCTCCTGAATCGTGAAGTCGGGTCGTCCTGGTTGCTCTTTATGAAGAAGCGCCGTTGCAAGGAACACCTCGACGGCGCAGGTAACGTCGATCAAAACCGCTTGTGAAGCCATATTCATCCTCTCCCTTCGCTATCCATTTGCCGATAGCATTTTGCGTGACCGATGTGGAAGCCCCCACAAAACTGGCAGCGATAGGCTGCCAGAGTGTCCACTGCAAGACCGTAACCCGAATGCAGGATGTGCCGAATACGCCTCTGCGCGTGAGCAGCATGGCTGAAGCGCACTTTTCTCCCACAAGAAGAATCCCAACGGCAAAACTCAAGATTGTCCATTCTCGACTGCCTTCATAGGCGAACTGAAGTCCGCTCAATCAGATATTGAAACAAGTTATACTATTTGTCAATAGATATTTTGAAAAGATAATCTACTTTTTGAAATCAAGACACCCTTCGCGCCACCTCATCGTAAACAGCCGCATACTCCCGCGCCGGTTTCTCCCATCCGTAATCCTGTGCCATCCCGTTCAGCATCAGCTTCTTCCAGCCTTCCTTGTCCTCAAAGGCCATGAGCGCCCGGTCGAGGGCCGCCAGCAGCCCCAGCGGGCTATAGCCCTTGAACTTGAACCCCGTCCCCGTTCCCAGCGCCGGATTCCACTCCTCGATGGTGTCGTCCAGGCCCCCGGTGGCGTGCACCACCGGCGCCGTGCCGTACTTGAGCGAGTAAATCTGGTTCAGCCCGCAGGGCTCATAGCGCGAAGGCATAAGAAAAATATCGGCCCCGGCCTCGATCTTGTGAGCCAGCCGGTCGTCGTAGCCGATCCGCACGGCGACGTTCGCCTTGTTCCAGAATGCCCAATCGCGGAAAAACTTCTCGTAGACCGGCTCGCCCGTGCCCAGCGCCACCACGGCCACATCCAGATCCGACAACCGGCCGGCGATCTGCTCCACCAGGTCAAAACCTTTTTGGAGGGCAAACCGCGAAACAATGCCGATGACCGGCGTCGAGTCCTCCACCTGCTCCAATCCAAACGCATGAAGCAGATCGGCGCGACACTCCTCTTTGCCGGCCAGGTTCTCCGGCGTGTAGCGCGCCGCCAGGTTGGAGTCGGTGGCCGGGTCCCACTTGGCATAGTCCACGCCGTTCAAAATGCCGCGCAGGTCCGCCGCCCGCCCTCGCAGCACGCTGTCGAGCTGCTCTCCGAACTCCGGCGTCTGAATCTCCTCGGCGTATTTGCGGCTCACCGTGGTCAGAATGTCGGAGTAAATCAGGCCGCCCTTGAGGAAGTTGAAGTTGTCGAACTGCTCCACCTTGTCCAGTGTGAAAATCTCCCAGGGAAAGAGCAGCCGCTCGGTGGTCGCCGGCGGAAACACGCCCTGGTAGGCGGCGTTGTGAAGGGTCAGCACCACGCCGGCGCGGCCCAGCACCGGGTCTGCGGCGTACACCGTGCGCAGGTAGACGGGAATCAGCGCCGCCTGCCAGTCGTGCACATGGAAGACCTCCGGCACGCCCAACTGCTTGGTCGCCTCCAGAACCGCACGGCAGAAGAGCGCGAAGCGCTCGGCGTTGTCGGGGTAGTCGCCCGCCGCGGTCCCATACAGCCCTGGCCGGTCAAACATCTCCGGGCAATCGACAAAGTAGTACTGGACGCCGCCGCACCTCCCGCCGTCCACAATGCCCACGAAGCGGTTGTAGGACGCAAAAGGGATGGTGATGGAGCGGACCGCGTAGGTTAATTCGTCCGGGAGCTGCCGCCGCACGCCCGCGTAGAGCGGCAGGTAGACCGTAACCTCGTGACCCAGCTTGACCAGCTCCGGAGGCAACGCCCCCACCACGTCGGCCAACCCGCCGGTCTTGGCATACGGAACGCACTCCGAGGCGGCAAAGACTATGTGCATGATGGCTTCTCCCTGGCCGGCCCATAAAATCCGCTTAAATCGGTCAAATCGCGCGGCCAAAGGGCAAGTCTACTACGCTCATGCCCAGAATTGGCGTGGGAGACCAGGGCTGGTAGGCCGGGGCTTCAGCCCCGGCACCAAGAGCAGCAGAATGAGCGAGGGCTTTAGCCCCTGAGGTATGCTTTCTTGGGGTTTTGTCCTTAATCTGGAAATGTTGGCAAATTCAGGTGAAGCTGCCGAAGTTTCCAAAAACAAGACTTCGCAGGCGCGTAATGCGAAGGCGATTTTTCATCAACTGAGCAGGCGAACGGCACAAGACCCTGCCCTGAAAGTCGTTGGAGGCATGAAACCACGAACCAACGCCAATGAAAACGCCGCCGTTGGAACCAACCCACTCTCTACTTTGCCGAAGTCCTGGCCCACATCTGCGGCTGCGGCGGGTGAAGCGGCTACGCAGTGATCGCGGTGTCGAACTTTGTGTAATTGTCGAGGTAATCTTTGATGGTCAGATAGCACTCGCAAGAGGTCTTCGTGAGCCCAGGGAAGTCGAGGATGCGAATTTCTCCGCGGGTGTATTCGATAAGTCCTTTTCGCTTGAGAATCCCGGCTGTCGTAGAAATAGTGGGACGGCCACCCCCAAGCATGTCTGCGAGAAACTCATGCGAAATCTTGAACGTGTCGACGTTCGTGCGCTCCCCACAGATGAGCAGCCAGCGGGCGAGTCGCTGTTCGAAGTTGTGTTTCGCATTGCATCCAGCGGATTGCATTGCCTGAACGAGTTGTGCCTGAACATAGCGCAGAGCCAGAAACTGAAAGTCGCCGCCAAGGCGGAACTCTCTTCTCGCGTCCTCCACGCGGCAGCTATAGCCATGGCCGGCAATCTGGGTGTAGACGCGATTCAGACTCTTTTTTGTTCCCATGAGTGCTGAGACGCCGATGACCGACTCATAACCGAACATCCCTATCTCGACCTGAGACCCATCCGTGAATGTTGTCGTCATCGACGCCATCCCCTCTTCGAGAAAATAGAGGCGATCGATCGGGTTGCCAGGGTATTCGATTTCGTGTTTCAGCTCGAATTTGACCGGCTGCAAACGAAGGCGCGCAATGATGTCCCCGTCTAGAGCCTTCAAAAGAGTGTTCTTAAAGCCGCTCGTGTACAATGGATACTCACCTTCAGACAAAACCCTATCACAATCGGTATGCGCCAAGCTCACGATGCCTGACAAAGTTCGGGTTGTGTCCGAAACCGTACAAAGACCGCAAGACTAAGCGAGTAGAATTCAGTCGGTCCATCGATCTTCTCTTTCGAGGTGAGAATCATGACCTTTGACCTCGCCACTTTTCTGGAAGAAGCAGCAGTGGGACGAAAACTCGTCCAATTGCAGCCCAAGCAGGTCTTCTTTTCGCAGGGAAGTTCGGCCGACTTCATCTTCTATCTTCGGACGGGCCGCGCAAAACTTACCGTCGTTTCGCACGACGGGAAGGAGGCCACCATCGCTCTTCTCTCCGCCGGGGAGTTCGTTGGAGAGGAGTCGCTGGCGAGCGTGGGTGGGCTGCATATGGCCACTGCCACTGCCCTTGTCGTCTGTACCGCGCTCAGGGTAGAGAGGGAGGAGATGATCCGCGTCATGCACGTGGAGCGCGCCTTCTCCGAAATGTTCCTGAAATTTTTGCTGGCCCGGAGTATGCGAACCCAAGCCGATCTTGTCGATCAGCTTTTCAACTCCAGCGAAAAGCGTTTGGCGAGGATTCTCCTGTTGTTGGCCGAATTCGGTGAGCCGGGAGAACCGGAACACCTGATCCCTCCCATCACGCAGGAAACTCTGGCAGAGATGGTCGGCACCACCCGGTCCCGCGTCAGCTTCTTCATGAATCGCTTTCGCAAGCTCGGCCTTATCGAATACAACGGCCGCATCCGGGTCCATAAGTCGCTGCTCAATGTGGTTCTGCACGATCAATTCACCGAGCGTAACCCCGAGAGACCTCCTGGTTCGGCCACTCCACGTATTCGATCAAAGCCGGCCAGACGCGGCTAGAGCGGTTCCGGGGGTTGTCGGTAATTTCAATTCTCATCTGAAAAGAAACAAAGCCTCGATCAGGCTGTAAGAGTAACAATCTAAAAGACAAGCGCCGAGGCTGTCGGTTTCATCCCCCGTGGGTCGGCAACGCCGGTGGGGAACTCAGTTGACGAAAACAGGCCTCCCCGGGAACTGAGAGGCGAAGCTCCTGCAAAACGGCTTTGCAGTAACTTGCGGAAGCATTCGGGAATTCGCCAACAGCATCCAATTCCGGCCTTCCCCCCCAAGCCGCCCGAGCCGTCCAGCTTCATCTACCATCAAAGAAGCCCATGCCCGTCAAACCCAAGCTCGGTCAAAACTTCCTCGACGATGCGCAGGCCATCCAGCGCATCGCGGCCTCCATCGGCGATCTCACCGGCCGCACTGTGGTCGAGATCGGCCCCGGCGCCGGCGCCATTACCGGAGCCCTGGCCGCCCGCGCCGCCCATGTGCTGGCCGTCGAGTTGGACCCGCAGCTTGCCGCCCACCTGCGCGCCGAGTTCCCCCCGGAACCCTCAACCCGCGTCACCGTCATCCAGCAGGACGTGCTGAACTTCGACTTCGCGGCGGCCTCCGCGGCTGCCGGCGAGCGCCTGCCGGTGGTCGGAAACCTTCCCTACGGCATCACTTCGCAAATCCTGCTCAAGCTGGCCGCCAGCCACCCCGCCCTTGACCGCGCCGTGCTCACGGTGCAGCGAGAAGTGGCCGATCGCATCACCGCACAGTCTGGCTCACGCGACTACGGCTTGCTCTCGATCACCGTGCAAATGTACGGGCCCGCCGAGCGGCTGTTCACCCTGCCGCCAGAATCCTTCAGCCCGCCGCCCGACGTGCACTCGACGGTCTTCCGCTGGCGGTTTGCGCCTCGATTCCGGGAACTCGGCGTCGAAGAGGCCACATTCCTGCGCTTCGTGCGCCAGGCCTTTGCGCAGAAACGCAAGACGCTGGCCAACAACCTGCGCGCCGCCGGCATCCCGCCCGCGGCTGTCGCCGCCGCCCTGACCCACGCCGCAATCGACCCCCAGGCTCGCGCCGAAGCCCTGCCCATCGAGGCGTT
>OCZT010004994.1_pt1 | contig 13289 bp, 14 predicted proteins | sample 1539031 | NCBI WGS metagenome assembly OCZT01 (sample SAMEA3539308, study PRJEB22396) | soil metagenome | biome: tundra; feature: field; material: soil | place: USA | collected 2010-05 | depth 0.15 m | reverse complement strand
CGAGCGTCTTCACTCCGGAAGCAATGGCCAGGGTGCGCTTCTTATCGGCGTCCATATACTGCACGTCGATTTTGGGCGACAGGTTCTTATAGCGATCGAGCAGATCCTGGGCGGCCTTGAACTTGGTCGGCTGATCCCAATAGGTGATGGTGACGGGCTGCTGAAGATTTTTTGCGATCTTTATGGTTTGATCCGAAAGCGTGAACTTCTTGGCGGATGTGGAATCGTAGCTCTTGTTGTAGCGGTTGGCGAAGAAGTTGATCATCACCAGGATCGCGATGACGATGACCGAGTACGTCAGGCCCTGGGTAAGGGCGGAGGCGCGGCGATTGTCTGTCGTAGCCATTATGCCCTCCACCGGACGGACTCAAGCGAACGCGAGGTGAGGAACAAACCTAGAGCGATCATGGTCACGTAGAAAATAATGTCCTTGGAATCGATGACGCCTTTCGAGAACGATTCGAAATGCGCCTGCACGGAGAGATAACCGATGACGCGTTCGGTAACCGAACTGCCGAACTCGGAAACCCAGTTGAGCACGAACAGCAGCAGGGAAATGGCGAAGCCGATGGCTCCGGCGACGATCTGGTTGCTGGTGCACGTCGAAACAAAAGTGCCGATGGCGAGCAGGCATCCGCCTTGCAGCAGCAGGCCGAGATAGCCGACGACTAAGGGGCGCCAGTCGGGCGAGCCGTAGCGGAACAGGATGGCCATGTGGAGCACCGAGACGAACAGCATGATGCTGTAGAGGCCGACGGCGGCCAGCCATTTTCCGAGCACGATTTCCCAGTCGTTAATGGGCGAGGTCATCAGCAGCTCTATGGTGCCACTGCGCTTCTCTTCGGCGAACAGGCGCATGGTGATCATCGGGATCAGGAACAGCGCCACCACGTTCACGTTCGAGAGCAGAGGCCGGACGATCCATTCGTTGATATCCATGGGAAAGGCTTGTCCGGTCATGGCGCTTTCCATGCTGCGCTGCACGAAGAAGGACAGGCCGAAGTAAAAGAAGAAGCCTCCGATCAGGGCCCACAGCGCGATAACGGTGTAGGCGATCGGGGAGCGGAAATAGCTTTGCAGCTCCTTGTTGCAGATCGTTAAGGTATTCATTTGGATTCTTCCTCAGCAGGTGCGGCGGGGGTTTCCGGAGCCGCGGCGGGCGCGACTTCTTTGTGCGACGCGGTCAGTTCCAGGAAGATGGCTTCCAGGCTGAGCGCCATTCCGTGAAGCTCATTCAGATTCCAGCCTGCGTCGATGACGGCTTTGGCCAGGCCTGGGCGGATGTGGCGGCCTTCCAGACTTTCGACGGTGAAGTGCAGGCGGCCGTCCTTGGATTCTTTAGGAATCACGCGGCTGACGCCGGCCACCTGCTCCAGGCGCGATTGCACACCGGCAACGTCCGTCGCAATGACTTCGACGGCGACCGTTTCCGATCCGCGCAGGCGGCTGGTGAGGTTTTCGACCGAATCGGTGGCGACAAGCTTGCCCTTGGCGATGATGATGACCTTTTCGCAGATCTGCTCGACTTCAGGCAGAATGTGCGTGGAAAGAATAATGGTGTGGGCTCCGGCGAGGCCTTTAATCAGGTCGCGCGTTTCGATGATTTGATGCGGGTCGAGACCGGAGGTGGGTTCGTCCAGGATCAGCACGTCGGGATTGTGGAGAATCGCCTGGGCGAGACCCACGCGCTGGCGGTAGCCTTTTGAAAGCTTGCCGATCAGTTTCTTCTGGACGTCGCCGATGGCGCATTTTTCCATCACTTCATTGATGCGCTTGGGCAGGTCCGCGCTGGCGATGCCTTTAATGCGGCCGACGAAATCGAGATATTCGACGACCTCCATATCGGGGTACAGAGGAGGAAGTTCCGGCAGGTACCCGATGCGCCGTTTCACCTCCATGGGATTTTGCTGCACGTCAAACCCGGCGACACTGGCCGTCCCGTAAGTGGGCGGCATGAAGCAGGTGAGCACGCGCATGGTCGTGGTTTTGCCGGCGCCATTGGGGCCCAGAAAACCGACGACCTGTCCCTTCTGCACCTCAAACGAGATGTTGTCGACCGCGATATTGCGTGCGTATCGCTTGGTAAGCCCTTCGACTTTGATCATATATATAACTCAGGACGAGCAAGAAAGCTGTTTGTGAGCGTAGAACATCATGATAGAAGGCGCGGGAGCGAAGTGTCAATCGCGTCCAGACTGTAAAATAGACTCATATGCTCTATAGTCAACTTGGCAATACGGGAACCTTGGTTTCGCGACTCTGCTTCGGCACCATGACTTTCGGCGGAGCCGGGATCATTTATTCGGCCATCGGCGGACTGACACAGGAAGACGCCGACGCCCTGATCGGACAAACATTAGACGCGGGAGTCAATTTTTTCGATACCGCGGATGTGTATTCGGCGGGCGAATCGGAGACGATGCTGGGGAAGGCTCTCGGCGGGAAGCGGAAGGATGTCATCGTCGCTTCCAAGGTTTCCGGGCGGATGGGCTCCGGAGCAAACGCCGTGGGATTGTCGCGGGTCCATATTCTGCGGGCGGCCGAGGATAGCCTGAAGCGGCTGGGCACCGATTATATCGACCTGCATCAGATCCACGCGTTCGATGCGCTGACGCCGATGGAGGAGACTCTGGGGGCGCTGACGGATCTGGTCAGACAAGGCAAAGTTCGTTATATCGGCTGTTCCAATCTTGCCGCGTGGCAGATCGTGAAGGCGCTCGGAATCGCGGCGCGGGAGCATTTGGAGAAATTTATTACGTTGCAGGCGTATTATTCGCTGGCGGGGCGGGAACTGGAGCGCGAGATCGTGCCGATGCTGATCGACCAGAAGCTGGGGCTGCTGGTGTGGAGTCCGCTGGCAGGAGGATTTTTGTCGGGCAAGTTTACGCGCGGAGGCGTTTCGGACGAAGATTCGCGACGCAGCAAGATCGGGTTCCCGCCGGTGAATCTGGAAAAGACCTACGACATTATCGAAGCGATGCAGGAGATCGCGGGGCGGACCCAGGCGACCGTCGCGCAGATCGCTCTGGCGTGGCTACTCCATCAGGCGGGCGTCACCAGCGTTATTATCGGCGCGAAGAAGCCGAGTCAGTTGAAAGACAACCTGGCGGCGGTCGACGTGAAATTGGAAGCAGCGGATCTGGAGAAGCTCGATAAAGTGAGCGCGCTGTCGCAGGAATATCCGGGGTGGATGTTCGGAGTGCAGGGATCGGATAGAAGGCCGGGGCAGGTCAGGGATTGGTCGGGGTTCGCGGCGGCGAAATAGCGCCTCGTCTGTCCGCTCCCTGACGGTCGCGGTTCCGTTGAACCGCCATGCGTCAGCATGCGGACAGACGCCACAGCGCTCCTACGGCAACGTGACTGAGTAAATCGTCAATCCGGCGTTCGAAACGGTGTACAGGTTGCCGTTCGAAAAAAGCATCCCTTGCAGGTTGTCGACTGCGAATTCCGGGTAGAGGACCAGGGTTGTGGGATTGCGCGCATCGACGATGGCGAGCGTAGTCGGACCTTGCAGGTCCGTCAGCGGGGGCCCGATGGTGACGGCGAAAAACCCGCTGCCGAGGGAGGTCATCGCATAGCCGCCGGTGGCCTGGTAGGGGGTAACGAGATTACTCAGGATCGCCGGGGCCAATGGATTGGTGAAGTCCACCAGGTGCAGCGTGAGATTGCCTGTATAGAGATAAACGCCCGCAGCGGGGAGGGGATTTTCCACTCCGGCGGTGTTTCCGGCGATCAGCGCCTGCGTTCCCTGCATGGCGAGGTTCACCGCGATGCTGGCGTTGGGAATCGACGTCTGGCTCAGGACGGACGGCTTGGCGGGCGTGCTGACGTCGATCGTCGTCCAAAGGGCTTGTCCATTGGTGATGTTGGCGGTGGCCGAGGTCCCCAGGACAATCGCGGTTTTATTGTTGAACACGGTCAGGCCGCCGCGGGGCGAGGTATCGGCGGTGCCCGGCTGAAGGAAAATTTGCACCAGTTGCGCGTCGAGCTTGGGCAGCGCCGGGTTGGTCAGGTCGTAGATATAAAAATCGCCGGTCTGAGTGATGATGTTGAACATCGCGTCGGTATTGTAGGCCGCGGTCGATACGTAGGCCATCGTGCCGGAGAGAAAAACGTCGCCGAAATAGATCTGATTTTGTCCGATTTTTTGTGGAGAAGCAGGAGTGGCAAGACTGTAAACATTGAGGTCGCCGCTCGTGAACGCCAGCAAATCTCCCTGAGAGAGCACGCAGCCCTGGCCCGCGCCGTCCATGTCGTACTGGCCGAAGTTCGAAAGATATTTGGGCGATGCCGCGCTGGTCACGTCGATAATGGCGATGCCGTTGGCGTCGCACAGATAGGCGTCGTTGCCGGAAAGGACGACGTTCCCGTTGGAGTGCGCCGGGCCTTGCCAGGGCAGTTGAAGCGCAGTGGTCGGCGCAGTGACGGTTCCGATCTGATTCAGGATCAGAGGCAGCCCGCTGGTGCTTCCCTTCACCGAAACCAAAGCCGACGTGCTATCCACGCCCGAGATGGTCAGGACCAGAGGATAATCCCCGCTGGGGAGGTCGGGCACGGTGATGTTCGCCTGGGCCAGGCCGACCCATCCGGGCGTCAGGCCGAGGAAGAGGATATCCGCATTGATTCCGCCGATGGTCGCGGAATGGTTGTACAGAGCGTGGGAGAGCGGCGAGAAAGGTGTCTCCGCGCCATCGGCCGGAGGAGTGGTGACCTGTCCGATGCCGTTAACATACACGATCAGCGTGGAGCCCGCGGCGGCAGGCGCGCTGGGGCTGTTCAGGCTGTAATTGTCATTGAAATTCTGGGCAACGGCGCGATTGGCGCCGTACTGGTAGATGCCGGGAGCCTCGCCTGTGACGGTGACGTTCAGCGGTCCCACTTTTTGGCTGTTGGCGGTAACGATCAGAGGATACGATCCGAGGGACGTTTGCGACGGCACGATGAAATTGATTTGCGTCGGGCTGACGTAATAAAGGGGGCACAGGACTCCAGCCAGGGATACGGTGACGCCGCCCAGCGAGGTGGGCAGCGGGACGACGGGCGCCACCTGAGCGGCGGCGAAGTTGGTCCCTCTGATCGTAGCGAACGCGCTGGGTGCGATCCGGCCGGTGAAACTCGCAGCGTCCTGGACGGCGGTGACGGTGACGGCGTTCTGGCCGAAGATTCCAGTCGCAAGGAGAAGCGCGATGAGCCGAAGACGGTTCACGTGAGATAGAGCCTCGTCAGAGAATATTCGTTACTGATAGGATAGCGAAGGCTTTTCCGATGGGTTTCTTCACAAAGCATTGGGGTGACTTGGCCAGCGTGCTGGGATTGGCCCTGACGTTGGTGGCCGCCTGGTTTGCATGGCGCGCGAAGACCGCCGCCGAACAAGTGCGGGATCAGATCTCTCGTTTCGATACCGTCGCCGAGCTGTCGGCGGCTATTACCGTTATCGAAGAAATCATGCGTTTGCAGCGGACGCAGGCTTGGGAGATTGTTTGGGATATTGTGCTGGACCGGCATGCGATTTTGCGGGGGCATCTGGTGCGGAGCCAGGCGGGGATTGAGAGTGAAGCGCTACGAGCCGGCGTCCGAGGGGCCCTCGGAAATTTTCGTATCATGGTGGATAAGATCGAACGTGCGAGAACCGAGCCAGAAGGTGGATACAGCGGCATTTAATCAAAGCCTAGCCAATCAGGTTGAAATGCTCGAAAAGGTGAGAATCGACGTGAAGAAGGCGAGAGTCTAATATGGCTTTTGAAGAACAGATCGATAAGCTGGTCGAGAAACTCACAGAGCTCACGCGTGCCGATAAAGTCACGTGGCAGGAAACCGTCGACGAGAATACCTTCTTGACAGTTGTGGGGAACGCAGTAGTGACGGTGGGCAGTGTGAAGTCGTATGCCACCGCGCCTTGTTTCATTAGGATTCTGGACGCTACCGGTAAGACCATCAAGGAAGATCTCGCCTCGATGTCTGTGCACGACGACCGAGACTGGGGCCGGCTGCGAACTCTCCATGAGTTGGCGCGGGAGAACGCACTGAAGTCCGAAAAAGTCGTCTCCGAACTCCTCTCCACCCTCGAAGCCATCAGGTAGACGCCAGCGGATTCGGGAACGCGTCCTCGCCTGGCTTCGGTTCACGGTGCAAGCACTGAAAATCCTTTTCGACCAGCAGGCGCAGCGTGCCGGTGGAGGCTTCGATGCCGGTTTGGTCGCCTTCGATCCACTGCATGGCGACGCTGGCCGGGAGGGTCACGCGGATTTTGGCGTTTTCGAAGGTCGCCGTCGTTTCCTGCGCCGCGCCGGTTTCAATGGTGTAGAAAAGCTCCCTACCGGGCTGGAATACGATGAGATCCTCGACTTTTCCGGTGTCGCGGAGGCGCGCGATTTCGGACTGGCTCAGGCGCAGGCGCAGCGAGTTGTCATGCAGGCGTAGTTTCATTTAAGAATCCCTGTGTACGGTGTCGATCGAAAACGCGGGCAGGCAGATGGCCACATATTCGGCTCCCAGCGGAGTGCTGTAGCGGACCCATTCGCCAGGCTTGGTGACGATCGCCTAGCCAGAATTTTTCCCTGCGGAACGGGAATGCGGGTGGGTCTTTCGATCAGTTTCGGCACTACTCGTATCGTAACGCTTCCACGGGAGCGATCCTGGTGGCGTTGCGGGCGGGGTAGAGCGTCGCGAGCAGGCTGACCGCCATGGCCGCGGCGGCGATCCACAGTCCGTCGAAAGCCTGCGGGTTGAAGGGGACGTAGGGGAGCGCGTACACCTGCTCGTCGAGAGGGATCAGCTTGTAGTGGTCGAGATAATAGCAGAGGGTATAGCCCGCAACCAGGCCGATGATGGTGCCGGCGGCGCCGATGAGAGCGCCTTCGAAGACGAAAATGTTGCGAATCTGCGAGGCGCGCGCGCCCATCGACATCAGGATCGAGATGTCGCGATGCTTTTCCATCACCATCATGACGAGAGTGATGAGAATATTCAGCCCGGCGACGAACTGGATCAGCCCGATGGTGATGGCGGTGGCGATTCGCTCCATTTTTAGCGCGCCGAGGATCTGGTGGTATTGTTCCTTCCACGTGCTGGCGGCCAGTTTCGGGCTGAGCAGGGGCGCCGCAGCCTGCTGCACGGCGTCGGCGGCATAAATGTCGTCGAGCATGATGTCGATGCTGCTGACGACGTCGGTGAGGCCGAACATTTTCTGTTCGGTGGGAAGATTCATGTACGCCCAGTGGCTGTCGATATCGTAAAAACCCAGCTCAAAAATGCCGGCGACACGGGCCTTCATGTACGTCGGCCTGGGGCCGAAGGGCGTCAGCTCCTGATCGGGGACCAGAATGTTCACCAGCTTGCCGTTCACCGCGCCGATGGACTGAGCGAGGCGTGAGCCGAGGACAATGCCCGGCAAATCGCCTTCGTTCTCTTTTAGTCCATCGATGGAGCCGGCTTTCAAGTGCTTCAGAGCGTCGGGCAAGGCCTGGGCGATGTTGACGCCCTTGATTTCTGCTCCGTCGCCCTGCACGGGACCTTTTATGTACGCGCTTTCGTAAAGGCCGGGAGTAGCGCTGACGACGTGCGGGAGCTTCGCCAGTTTGGCCGCGAGCTGTTCCCAATTCTCAATTCCTTCGCCTTGTTCCTTTTCAAGAATCGAAACGTGGGCGGTCGCGCCGAGGAGGTTTCGCTCCAGCGTGTTCTTGAATCCATTGTTGATGGCGAGAGCGATGACCAGCGCCATCACGCCGGCCGCGACGCCGGCCACAGAAATGAACGTGATGACGGAAATCACCACCTGCTTGCGCTTAGCGCGGAGGTAACGGCCAGCTATAAAAAACTCAAACACAAGGAGTAGCCAGTAACCAGAGTGGTCATTCTGGTTCCTTTTTCGCGATTGGTCGCATCAGGGGGAATAAAATCACATCGCGAATTGATTTCGAATTAGTGAGAATCATCGTCAGCCGATCGATGCCGATGCCTTCGCCGCCTGTGGGGGGCATGCCGTAGGACATGGCTCGAATGTAGTCTTCGTCCATCTGGTGCGCTTCTTCGTCGCCGGCGGCGCGGTCTTGGCCTTGCAGTTCGAAGCGGCGGCGCTGTTCCAGAGGGTCGTTCAATTCGGTGTAGGCATTGCCGATTTCCATGCCGGCGGCGTAGATTTCGAAGCGGTCGACGAATGCCGGGTCGCTCACCTTGTTCTTCGACAGAGGCGAGACTTCGACCGGATAATCGTAAATAAACGTCGGCTGGATCAGGTTGGGTTCGACCTCGCGCTCGAATTTCTCGACCAGGGAGTGCCCCTTTAACGATAGATCGCCGACCGCTTCCTGCATGGACATGCGGCGGATGTTCGCGAAATCGAGCGTTTCACCCTGATACTCGACCACCGCCGATCCGGTGGCATCGATGGCGGTCTGCTTCAATAGCTCTGCCGTCAGATCCATCAGGCCCTGATAATCCGTGAAGGCCTGATAGAACTCGAGCATGGTGAATTCGGGATTGTGATGGGTCGAAATTCCTTCGTTGCGGAAGTTGCGGTTGATTTCGTAGACCCGGTCCAGCCCGCCGACGATCAGGCGCTTCAGATAAAGCTCCGGCGCGATCCGCAGGAATAAATCCATGTCGAGCGTGTTGTGATGCGTGACAAACGGGCGCGCGGCGGCGCCTCCGTACAGGGGCTGCATCATGGGCGTTTCGACTTCAATAAAGCCGTGCTGTTCGAGCTGGCGGCGCAACGAAGAAATAATTTTGGCGCGAGTCTTGAAAATCTGCTGCGATTCGGGATTCGCGATCAGATCGAGATAGCGCTGGCGGTAGCGCAGCTCGACGTCTTCGAGACCGTGGAATTTTTCGGGCAACGTGAGCAGAATTTTGGAGAGAAACGTCAGCTTTTCGGCATGGACGCTGAGCTCGCCCGTGCGGGTGCGAAATAGATAACCGTCGACGCCGACGATGTCGCCAGTATCGAGGATTTCGTAGAGCTTGTATTCGGTTTCGGAAACCGCATCCTTACGGATATACACTTGCAGCTTCTCACCCGATTGCATCAGGTGGAGAAAGCCGGCCTTGCCCATGCGGCGCATGGTCTGGATGCGTCCGGCGACGCGCACCTGCGGCTTGTCGGCCAGTTCTTCCGCAGTCTTCGCGGAGTAGTCGCGCAGAATCTCGGGGATGGTGTGGGTGAAATCGAAGCGCTGGCCGTAGGCGCGGAAACCGAGCGCCTCAATCTCCGCCGTACGCTTCAGGCGCTGGTCGTATAAATCGTCTTCAAGGGACATAAAATTAGCGGCGAACGATCACTTCGCGCAGATGGTCTCGCGTGAGGAAAAACTTCACCGACTGAAAATCCTGGAACAGCTTTTCGAGGCTGCGATTGTTGAAAAATTGCGCCGGGCGCCGCCGTCCGCGCTCCACCAGCGAGATGTTGCGGTGGTCGGAGATGCGGTAGGAATAGGTCGGGATCGTATCGATTTTTTCTTCCGAATGAAAAAACGCGAGCAGGCAGGAACCGGGTCGCAGGATGCGATGCAGCCGCTCCACCACGATTTGCAGCAGAGGCGCCGAAAGAAACTGCAGCGTATCCCACACCAGCACGCCGTCGAAGGAGGCGTCGTCGAAGGTCAACGAGGTTTCGAGGAACCGTTCCACCTTGCGCGGATTGGATTGATTTTCGTAGAAATCGCCCTCGCCGAAACAGGCATCCAGTTGATGAACGAAATCGTCGGAATAAAGGCGATGCCCGTAGTTGGTGACGAAGCTCACGGTCGACTGGCTGGCGCCCGCCAGATCGAGAATCGACAGGCCCGGGCGCTCCTCCAGAGACGCGCAGAATTGATCCAGCCCGTGACTGTGTCGATTCTCCAAGATTTAACGGACCAGCCTGGCACCTGAGATCGTCCTCTCGGTCATCCACGCTCCTCAAGGTGTTTCAGGCGAGCATCCATGATTTCCTCGACGCGCCGAAGTTCCGCGCGCCACAGATCGCGCATATCGTCGAACCGCTGGTTGATGCCTTGGAATTTGTCGTTGACGCCTTCGAATTTCGCGTTCGCGTAGGCGATCGAAATGCCAACCAGCACTGCGTTGAACAGCATCGGAATCCCGATAGAGAGATAGAGCTGTACGTTAGTCATCTAGTTTCTTAACGCTTGAGATCTCCGCCTCCAGCGGCGGCGGCAACATTATGGGTTCCGGTGGCGGCCGGTGGAGGAGCCGTCGCGGAGGCTACCGGCTGCGGCTTCGGCGCCGGCTGAGGCTTCGGCACTTCGGCGCGCACGATGTCGATATTGCCCTTGAAATATGCGCCATCCTCGATGACAACGCGAGCCGTCTTGATATCGCCCACCAGCTTCGCATCCTTGCGAATGTCGATTTTGTCGGTGGTCTCGACGTTGCCATGAATCGTGCCCAGGACGACGATTTCGCGCGCCTTGATGCTGGCCAGAACCTTGCCGTTGGGGCCGACCGTCAGGCGGTGTTCCTGCAATTCGACGGTGCCCTCGACCTCGCCGTCGATGGTCAAATCCTCGCGGCTGAAAATCTGGCCCTTGACGATCACCGACTTGCCCAACACGGCGGATCCGCCGCGGTTGTCGAAATGAGGCTCGTTAATTCGTCCTGGAAGTGTAGACATGGGGATTCCCTCCTTTGCAAGCGCGGACGGGGTCGGCGGCGCCGAGGCCGGCTTAAGTGCGAATACTTCATCTTTTCGGCGGTTCCACATAGGGATCGCCTCCCTTCTCAACGTAACGTCGGAGCTTCGCCTTCTCCGCGAGAACGAACTCGTGCGACTGTATTTATACTACTACGGCGCTGGCGGCAGGCTGAATCCGTAGGCGTGGAGCACCGCCTCCAGCGTCAATAATCCCACCAGTTGGCGCACATTGGCGCGGCTCACCACGGGCAGGACTCGCAGCTTGCTGGATCCCATCCGATCCAGCGCAATGGCCAGGCTGTGGTCGGCGTGGAGGTGGGGCACTTCGGCGTCCGGCTCGCCATTGAAGAGATCGGCCAGCGTACCGCCTTCCAGGAAAACGTTTTCCATTCGCGCCTCATCGACAATTCCCCACAGCCCCTTTTCATCGGCGACGATAATCGGGCCGGCGTGATTTTTCACCGCCCTAATCGGCGTATCGGGTAAAAAAACTTCGCCCGGGTCGCTCATCGCATCGCTGACGCGCAGACGCAGAAGCTGCGTGCGCGCTTCGGCCGTCGGCAGATGCACGCCGTCCTGTCCAGCCAGAGCTTCGTAAATCGGTTCGTGCTGAAGCCGGTAGGAAATGAAGAACGCGATGAGGTTCGAAATCATCAGCGGGACGATGATGGTGTAGTCGCGCGTCATTTCGAAAATCATGATGACGGAGGTCAGCGGCGAACGGATAATTCCGGCGAAGGCCACACCCATGCCCACCAGCGCGTAAGCGCCCGGACCCGCCGTATACGCGGGAAACAGCGAGTGGGCCACGCCGCCGAACGCGCCGCCCACCATCGCGCCGATGAACAGGCTCGGTCCGAAAATGCCCCCCCGCATTGCCCGACGAATAGCAGACGGCGGTGGCGATAATCTTCAGCGCGGCCAGAATGAACAGCGTCTTCACCACCACGTCGCCATTCAGCACACCGTCGACGTAGTGATAGCCGGCGCCCATCACTTCGGGATAAAACCAGCCGATCAGGCGGTGACCAATCCCCCCACCGCGGGCTGGAGCCACACCGTCCATCTCGGCCAAAGCCGGAATTTCAGACGCAGCCACAGCAGCAGTTTCACGAACGCAACGAGGCCAGTCCTCCAAATACCCCGAGGACCGCGTAGATCGCGAATTCCACCGGGTGCACCAGCTTGTATCCGGAGACGTGGAACAGAGGCTCGTCGCCCAGAAACAAATGCAGCACCATCCACGCCGTGGCCGAGCGGAGCACCACCGACCCCAACACCGGCGCGTGCAAATCGCCGGTGATTTCTTCGAGCGCGAACAGCACGGCCGCGATCGGCGTATTGAACGCGGCAGCCAGCGCCGCCGCGCTTCCAGCGACGAGTTGCGATTTCACCAGCGACCGGCTGACGCCCAGCCGTCGCGAGATTACCGACGCGATCCCCGCGCCCACCTGCACCGCAGGTCCTTCGCGCCCGAGCGAGACTCCGCTGGCCAGCGCCGTGCAGCAGCAGATAAATTTGCCCACCACAGTGCGCATGGTGATGAGACCGTCTTCGACGAACAGCGCGTACTTGGTTTGCGGAATCCCGCTGCCGCGGGCGAAAGGGAAATAGCGGAATAAAAGAAAGCCGGTGACCAGCGATCCGAGCGTCGGCACCAGCACGCGCCGCCACGCCGCGCCGCCGGGAGGATACATGCGGACCGCAAGGCGTCCGGTGAGAACGATGAACGCCACCACGACTAATCCGACCACCGCGCCGATCACCAGGCTTAGCGCCAGGGAAAGCTGCGCCTCGTTCTGGCGCACGCGCGCCCACCATTGCTTCATGCGCTGTCTCACTTCGCGATCATGACTCCTATAATCAAGATATGCGTAAGCCGTACCTCTTCGCCTCCGGTCTGGTCCTGCTCGCCATTCTGATTACGCTGGTGGTGTGGCAGGCGTCGTTCAAGACCTCGGCCGAATACGGACCGGCGAATACGCTGCAAACTTTCGTGTTTTGGGCCGTTTCCACGCTGATCTTCTTGTTGACCGTCACGCTGGGGTTCATGCTGTTCCGCACCGGCGTCAAACTTTATTTCGACCGCCAGAGCGACCGCGAAGGCTCGCGCATCAAGACGAAGCTGGTGCTGGGGGCGCTGGCGCTCAGCCTGCTGCCGGTGGCGTTTCTGGTGTCGTTCAGCTACGGCATATTAAACAGAACCGTCGAAAAATGGTTTACGCGCCCGGCGGAGGGAGTGAAGATCAGCCTCATCGATACGTCCGTCGCGCTGGGCGACGAGGTGCAGAACCGCGCGCAGGCGCTGGCCAACTGGATCGCGCTGATCCCCGGCGTCGATTCCGAAGATTCGGATTTTTCGAAGCTCTGCGTGGAGAATCGCATCGCCGAATTGCGCATCGAATCGGCCGGCGGCGCGCGCACCGTCTGCGACGCGAAGGAAGAGCCGAGCCGCCTGTTCACCGCGCGCGCGCCTTTGGGTGAAGCCGGAACGCTGGTCGTGCGTCTGCATCCTCTCATCGATCTCGATAAAAAACAGGAGGAAATTACGGGCTACGTGCGCGCCTACGATCAGCTCGCGGCCAACAAGAAAAATGTCCAGACGCTGTACCTGTTGTTCATTCTCCTGATCGCGCTGTTTATTCTTTTCGTCGCC
>OCZT010004993.1_pt1 | contig 13290 bp, 7 predicted proteins | sample 1539031 | NCBI WGS metagenome assembly OCZT01 (sample SAMEA3539308, study PRJEB22396) | soil metagenome | biome: tundra; feature: field; material: soil | place: USA | collected 2010-05 | depth 0.15 m | reverse complement strand
AAAAGGGTGTGCTTCGAACGACACGTTGCGACTGATATAAGTGGTAGGCGAGGCGCCTACCGAATACTATCCATAAAGTATTGATAACAATAATGAACAACTAGTCACTTTCCGAGAGATGCCCCCATAATTGCCCCTGTTTATGCAATGTTGCTTGGGGGTTCTTGTTAGGTGATTTGCCGCCGCTTCCGCCCGACAAACCGGTGCTCTAGCTAGGCCCTGGCTGCTGCGCGCGACCGGCAGGTGGAAGATTTCGAACATCGGATGCATTCTCCTCGGATTGCGGTCAGCACGTGTATTAGGTCCTGCAGTGCTGGCTCGTCAGAAAACAAAACAGATCAGATCGTTTATGGAACCCTGTTGAAATTGGTTGGAAATAAGTGCTTATTATAGAGCAGCTTAGCGCCTGTGGCCCGAACCCTGTTGATCCTTGTAGCTCTTGGGTGCTTTGACAGCTACAAAATCGACTACAGCCCGTAAATCCTGACAGTTTTTCCTTCGGCAATTTATCGACGAATTCTGGCGCGTTGAGCAAGGCAGTGCCAGCTTATCTCACGAAAAGAGGGCACCCGCAGGTGCCCTCTTGATGGGAAAAGGGGCTTGTGCTTTCGCGTCGCTCCGAAGATTGAGTTGAAAGGACGTGCCCCATTTATGTCTCGGATCAAAGTCCTGCATCTATAATCCAGGAAATGATCTCAGATGTCAATGCCTATGAGCAGCTGATTTGCGCTCGCCTTCTCGACTATTTCAGTTCTCGGACGCACTGGAATCGGTCCCTGTGGGGGGCCGGTACGATTCTGGCCTTGCGGGAAGTCTTGGAGGCCGGGGAAGCTCAAAGCCAAGGGCATCTGTCTGAAAAGACTACCAAAGAAGCGGTCATTACAGCGCTCCGGCAGTTGCGCGATGATCCCGGGATGGGCACGCCGCAGGAAAGAGCCACGCTGGAGCGACTTCTGCTGATAAACCAGGAGCCGCGCAATGAGCTCCCCTTCGAAGGTCTGGAGTATGAGGCCATCAAGGAGATTGTCGAGCGCAGCTCGGCCCTCTACCTCGAAAGGTGGTCGCGCGCTATTGCAACCGACCGACCGGCACCTGAGCGTACCTCTCGCGCTATAGCCGCTCATTTGCTGGACTTGGGGTTCCATTCGGATTTCTTGCACCGCTGGTGGACTTGGCATTATCGAAACCCTCAAGATACCGAAGTGCCGCTCGCAAACGTGGTGTCAGACGTTTCTGCGCTCGCAAGCCGTGAAGAGACGCAGTTCGCGGTTCTGATACCGTTTCCGACGCCGCTTCAACCACCATCCGGCCTCCTGGCACCGGAAAGTTGGATCGATGCAACGCAGGTCAGTGAATGGCTCAAACAGAATGGGTCCGCTGATCCCGAAGGACGACGCCAGCAAGGCGGACTTCTCCTCACGGTTCCCGCAAGAGATCCAGAGTCGGCGGTACAGTTTGCCGCTGAGCGCGTCGAATTGTTTGCCGCTCGTGTTCTTCTCAGTCTGCGTAAGAGTGTTCAACACTTTCCGATTGCGTGGGTTAAAGGCAAAAAACAACACTATTCGATCGAACGCCGAATGCGTGGCATCAAGATTGGAGCGATGCACCGCGAGAACCGCATCTGGCTGGAATCGGAACCCGACCCCTACATCGATCCGGCAATCGAACTACTTGCGCCTCTACAAAGCGGGACATCGAGCGCAGCTATCGCTGGAGGATGGGCGGCCATTGAGTCGCTGCTCAGTGAACCGCGATCAAAACGAGCTGACCCCGCTGAACGCCTTGCCACCATCGTCGCCTGTTCCTTTCCCCGCGCAGAATTGACTGATCTGGCCTACGCCGTGATCGAGATTGGCGGCGAACTTGCCGACCGCCTGCGGACTGTTGCCACCAATAAGGAAAAGGCAGGGTTGATCGCGGAGTCGATTTTGAATGGAACAATTCCAACGCTTCGGAGCTGGTCGGATCGGGCTGCCGTGGAGCGGATGAGGGAATTACTCGCTGCGCCACGCGAGGTCGTCTCGACGATTCGCGACCATATCCACGACACGTTTGCGCGACTTTACCGCCAGAGAAATCTGATTCTGCACGCTGGCAGGACTCAGGCCGTGGCCCTCAGGTCCACTTTGCGAGGTGCATCCCCTCTTGTCGGCGCAGGGTTGGACAGAATCTCCCAAGCGCGTTTCGTGAGCGGGATGAAACCTTTGCAGCTTGCGGGCAGGGCGCGAACCGCAATTGAGAATCTGAATCAGGACGATCCGTTGCATTGCGCAGACCTGCTGGGTATCTGATCCGTGCCGGGCTTGTACTTTCGCGGAAGATTCTCCTGCCGACGCGCTGAGAGGCTGAGCATGGAGTTGCGGAGAGTATCACTCGCCGTTGGACGGCCGTGCTGCTTTGGGCTAGTATGAAAGGGACCCGGAGAGCCGCTAGAATTCTAAGCGAATCGCGCGGAGATGTGCCAAAGGCAGTGGGTCGCAAGTTTCTATGAATGAAGCAGATACCTGTAGAAAATACGTCTTGCCGAAGCTCTATGCTGCCGCATGGACGGATGAGCAGATCAATGAGCAGCGCACCTTCACGGACGGACGAATCGTCATCGCCGGGAAGCGTCCTTTGCGTCGTCCGCAAAAGCGTGCCGATTACCTCCTGCGATACCGGCGGGATTTTCCAATCGCAGTCGTAGAGGCCAAGGCCGCATTCAAGAAACCAGGCGACGGCTTGCAGCAGGCAAAAGAATACGCGCAAATCCTTGGGTTGAAATTCGCCTATTCCACGAACGGGCACGGTATCGTTGAGCACGATTTCCTCTCCGGCCAGGAGATGGATCGCGAGAGTTTCCCCACTCCGGACGAACTCTGGCAACGGCAGAGGACAGCGGAGGGTATTGGTGAAGAAACCGCAAGCCGTTTGCTCGCGCCCTACTACCACCTCTCCGGAAAGTCGCCGCGCTATTACCAGGGAATTGCAATCAATCGCACCGTACAAGCGATACTCCAAGGGAAGAAGCGCGTGCTTCTGACCTTGGCCACCGGTACGGGAAAGACCGTGGTTGCTTTCCAGATTTGCTGGAAGCTGTGGAATTCGCGGTGGAACCGGAAGGGTGAATATCGCCGCCCGCGAATCCTATACCTCGCCGACCGCAATGTTCTCGTAGACGAACCCAAAGACAAGATTTTCGCGCCTTTCGGCGACGCTCGGTGCAAGATCGAAGGGGAAGCCGTCAAGAGCCGGGAGATGTACTTCGCCATCTACCAGGGAATTGCCCGCGACGCGCACCGCCCCGGTCTCTATAGGGAATACGCCCGCGATTTCTTCGACCTTATTATCGTGGACGAGTGCCATCGCGGAAGCGCCCGCGACGAAAGCAACTGGCGGGAGATTCTGGAGTATTTTGAGGACGCCTTCCAGGTCGGCATGACTGCCACGCCGCTGCGGGAGGACAACAGGGACACTTACCGCTACTTCGGCAATCCGATCTATACCTATAGCTTACGTCAAGGAATCGATGATGGCTTCCTCGCCCCCTATCGAGTGCATCGCATCGTCTCAACCGTGGATGCGGCAGGTTGGCGCCCTACGCATGGGCAACTCGACCGATATGGCCGGGAGATTCCGGACGAACTGTACGGAACGCCGGAGTTTGACCGCATCATCGCGCTCAAGGCGCGCACACAGGCAATCGCTCGCAATATCACTGAGTTTATGAAGAAAACGGATCGTTTTGCCAAAACGATCGTTTTCTGCGTGGATCAGGAACACGCCGAGGAGATGCGCAAGGAACTGAGCAACTGCAACAGCGACCTCGTGCAGCAATACCCCGACTATGTAGTGCGTATTGTCTCCGATGAGGGCGACATCGGACGCGGCTACTTGAGCCGCTTCATGGAATTGGAAACCGCCACGCCGACCATCGTCACTACTTCGCAGATGCTCACCACCGGCGTGGACGTGCAGACCTGCAAGAACATCGTCCTCGTGCGCACCATCAACTCGATGACCGATTTCAAGCAAATCATCGGCAGGGGTACGCGCGTCCGCGACGATTACGGCAAGATGTTCTTCGACATCCTGGACTACACCGGCAGCGCGACCCGCCTGTTTGCCGATCCGGACTTCGATGGCGAACCCGCACTCGTGACGGAATCCGCGATGGATGAATCCGGGGAGACAGTGGGCACCCCACAGGTGGTGGAAGAGCAGGAGGCCACGCCGGAGGAAATCGAAGAAGGCGCGGTTACTCCCCTGCCGCCCGATGAAGGTGAAGATGGAACTCAATCTCGGAAGCTCTACGTGGATGGGGGAACGGTGGAGATTGCCGCGCACCTCGTGTACGACCTCGATGCCGACGGAAAACGGCTCCAAGTGAAGAAATTCACCGACTACACCGGTGAAAAAGTGCGGAATATGTACCCATCCGCGGCTGCGCTGCGCGCCGAGTGGAGTAATGCAGAAGAACGAGCGGCGATCATTGAAGCCCTGAATGAACGAGGCATTACTTTCGAGGAACTCGCGGAAGCCGCCAAACAGCCCGACGCCGATCCCTTTGACCTGCTTTGCCACGTTGCCTACAGCGCGCCGATCCGCACTCGCCGGGAGCGAGCAGCAACAGCCCGCGCCGACGGTCTAGCGTTTTTCAGCGCGTTCACCAATGGAGCGCGGCAGGTATTGGACGAACTCCTTGGAAAATACGTCGAGTACGGAGCTGCGCAGTTTCAGATCCCCGATGCCTTGAAAGTGCCGCCGATCTCGCAACATGGTAATGTCATTGAGATTGCCGCCTTGTTTGGCGGCGGGGATAAGCTGCGATCCGCTGTTGAGGAATTGCAACAATTGTTGTACGTCGCATAAAGGAAAACCATGCCCAAAGGAACCAAGAAAAAACGAATAGAAGTACCTCAATCCAGCGCACAGCAGCTCGGATCAATCGTCAAGTCTTGCCGAGACATCATGCGCAAGGATAAGGGACTCAACGGCGACATCGACCGCTTGCCGATGCTCACCTGGGTCATGTTCCTCAAGTTCCTTGACGATATGGAGACCATCCGGGAGGAAGAATACAAGCTCGCTGGAAAGCGATTCCGGCCCGGAATCGAAGCACCGTACCGCTGGCGGGATTGGGCGGCGAAACCGGATGGCATTACCGGCCCGGAATTGATCGCCTTTGTGAACCAGGACGAGGCAACCCTGCCCGACGGCAAGCGTGGGCCGGGACTCTTCGCGTATTTGCGCTCGCTCCAAAGCGCGAACGGCGACCGGCGCGATGTCATCGCCCGCGTCTTTCAGGGTGTCGTAAACCGGATGGTGAACGGCTACCTGCTGCGCGATGTCATCAACAAGATCGACGGAATCCACTTCACCTCCAAGGATGAGATACACACTCTCGGCCATCTCTACGAATCCATGTTGCGGGAGATGCGCGACGCAGCAGGCGATTCCGGCGAGTTCTACACGCCGCGCCCGGTGGTGAAGTTTATCGTGGCAGCCGTGAATCCACGCCTGGGAGAAACCGTACTCGATCCTGCCGCCGGCACGGGCGGATTTCTTGTCGAGGCCTTCGAGCATCTCCAGAAACAAGCAAAGCGGGCGGAAGATTATCGTCTCTTACAGCGAAGCACGTTGAATGGCGTGGAGGCTAAACCGCTCCCCTACCTCCTGTGCGAGATGAACCTCTTGCTTCATGGCATGGAGTACCCCGAAATTGACTCAGGGAATGCGCTTCGTTTTCCGCTGCGGGAGATCGGAGATCGGGAGCGGGTGGATGTCATCATGACCAACCCGCCTTTCGGTGGCGAAGAGGAGCGAGGTATTCTCTCCAACTTTCCCGAGGACAGGCAAACAGCGGAGACCGCGCTTCTCTTCCTGCAACTCATTATGCGGAAACTTCGCCGCCCGGTGAGTGGTGCCAAAGGGGGCCGATGCGGGATGGTTGTGCCCAACGGCGTTCTCTTTGGAGATGGCATCTGCGCCCGCATCAAGGAAGAACTATTGAAAGAGTTTAACCTGCACACCATTGTCAGATTGCCCAATGGCGTCTTTGCGCCGTACACGAGCATTCCGACTAATCTCCTTTTCTTTGACCGCACTGGGCCAACAAAAGAGATATGGTACTATGAGCAGCCGTTGCCGGAGGGACGTAAGAACTACACGAAGACCGCTCCAATTCAATTTGATGAGTTCGCAGATTGCTTGGTCTGGTGGAAAAAGCGAGAAGAGAACGACCGCGCCTGGAAGGTCTCCGCCAAAGAGTTGCTCGCCAACGGGTGCAACCTTGACCGCAAGAATCCTCGCGTTAAGGAAGACATCGCCCATCTACCGCCCGATCAACTCGCCGCCAGTATCCTGATGAACGAGCAACGAATCGCGGATATCATGAGCAACATCCAAGCACTTCTCAAGAAGACGACGCATGAGTAAACAATGGCAAATAGTGAAGCTAGGTGCCGTTCTTGCACCCGTAGATCGCGGGGAAACTGTTAATGCTGAAAAGGAATATCGTCTGCTCGGAATCCGCCTTGACGGACAAGGGCCTTTTCTCCGCGAAACGGTCATGGGTACACAGACTTCCGCAAGCAAGCTTTTCTGTGTTGCTAAAGGTGATTTTATATATAGCCGCCTGTTTGCTTGTCGTGGTGCGTTTGGCGTTATCAGCGATGAATTGGATGGCTGTTATGTGTCCGGTGAGTTTCCAACTTTTGTTCCCGTACCCGGGAAGGTCGATGTCCAGTTCCTTAAATACTGGTTTCGTTTGCCAAGTGTGATTGCATGTGTGGATAAGAATTGCTCCGGGAGCACTCCGCTGACGCGCAATAGGTTCAAAGAACATTTCTTTCTATCGCTCGATGTTCCCCTTCCGTCTATAGTGGAGCAGTGCCGGATTGTGGCGCGGATTGAGGAATTGGTTGCCAAGATTCAGGAGGCGCGGGAAGTCCGGCACCATGCTTCTGCGGAAGTTGAAGCATTATTGCGATCATATCTCGGTAAACTCTTTGGCAACTTTTATACCGGGACTTCTGGAACACTTCGCATTAATAATTGGGAGAGGCTAGACGCAGTTGTGGATGATGTTGCCGATGGACCGCACATCACGCCTAATTACGTCTCTACAGGAGTTCCGTTCATAACAGTTTTGAACATAACCTCAGGGCACATAAGGTTCAACGATCATAAGTTCATTAGTCTAGCAGATCACGCGCAGTTTCAACGTCGGGCAAAGGCGGAAGTTGGAGACGTGTTGATTAGTAAAGACGGAACGATTGGTGTTCCATGTTTTATCGACACCACGCGTGACTTTAGTTTTTTCGTTTCTGTTGCCCTCGTTAAGCCCAAGCGAGGTGTTCTTGACGGAGAGTTCCTGACCTGGATCATCAGATCTCCTTATCTCCAAGATCGCATCGCTGCACGTTCCCGCGGAGATATGATTCGCCACCTTGTACTCAGAGAAATTCGAGACCTCACAGTTCCTGTTCCTCCACTTTCGCAGCAGCGGCAAATTGTTGCTGAACTGAATGGGTTGCAGACGGTGGTAGATGAACTAAGAGGCTTCCAGACCGAGACTGCCATCCAAATCGACGCTCTCTTGCCGTCTTTATTGTCAAAAGCATTTTCAGGCGAGCTTTGATATGAGTCTCATCAGCAGAAAGGAAGCTGTGCAAAACCATTGGAGCGCGCCCCGCAATCCTTAAGCCGATTGTCCCGAACCAACAGCGATGATCTCATCTTCAACGAACCAACCGGCAGCGAGTACGCGTGATCGGACCTTTACGGGGTCTCCTGTGTAGTCAACGATTGCAAGGCTCTTCTGGGCCCGGCTACAGGTTACATAAAAGAGCCTGCGCGTTCGATCGATGGTCGTCTCCAGCCGCTGCTCCTCATTCTTGATGTCCGTTGTACTCTTTTCCATTACCCCGAATAGTTTCTCGTAACTAAACAAAAATCCTCGAGCTTCTTCGTCGTCCATGACTACTATGACGCGCGGGAACTCGCGTCCTTTGATTCCTTGATGGGTGTCGAATGAAGAAGTTCCGGTCACATAGCGGTTGTACGCAGCAATCTGATCGAACAGGGTGGTCATCACCTCTTCCCACGCCTTCACTGCTTCATCGCGCCCCTCATCGGCGTCCGCGCCCGCATCGGCAGTAGGCTCGGCCGCCTTCCGGGAAGCAATCACATTTAGCACATCGGGTACGGGAAACAGGCCCGATTGATGGACTGAATTGAGCACATCACCGAACGTCGGCTTTGCCCCGTCATTCCAAAGCGACATGAGCGCATCCAATGCCACCTTGGCTTCATTGAGTTGCTTCACTTGCTCCCTCTGAGTCTGGAGCGACTTGCCATCAAGAAATGGCGAATACTTTCTGACCACTGCGGTCGCCGCAAAACGGTCGCCGCGCTGCATCGCTTCTTCGACCGGCAAAACCTGTCTGGCAAAGAAGCCGACTGCGGGAAGCGATCCGTCCAGTAGTCCGGTCCGGAACCGATCAACTTTGTACAACGGCTCAAACATCGCCCCAAATCCGTCTCGCTTTGCCGCCATGTGGTGTTCGAGTATCAGAGCCTTGTAGTCGTCTTTCCAGGCATCATCTCCCGTAATCTCAGCCATACGAGCGGCAACAGTGGCCTCTGCGCCCTGCTTGTGCTGAGTGCTCGCGGGCAAGAGAAAGAGCCGAACATAACCCTCGGGCTTGTCCGTTCGCCCCTTCTGTTGTTGTCCATCGACTTCGCTCCGCATTTTATTGAGCAATTGAAGCACCCGGCCGGGGCAGCGATGATTCATCTGCTTTATGGGTTTCGTCCATCCTTCAGGCACCGCTTCTTGAAGGCCAACCTTGCCATCCGTGTAAATTCGCTGCATCATGTCGCCGAATAGGCCTAGGCAGAAACCTGTCTGATGCTGCTTCTGTACCGCGAATAATGCGTCCATGAGATAACGGTTGGTATCCTGACTCTCGTCAATCAGGAGTATTGGATACTGCGTTACAAGAACTTTCTGTAGCGTCGGCTTGTTCACCAAGAAATCAGATGCGATGCTGATGACTTCAGTGTGGCTCAGAGCATCACGACTGCGGTTGTCTCCTGTAGGGCTATAAACGAACTGTTTTACGGTCTCGATGTGTTCAAGTCGGCGCATCTTATTTGCAATTGACACTGGTCGTTCTGCCGCCGCCTTTGTCCCAGCCTTGCCTTTAGCCTGAGCTATGCGCAACTCCTCGATCTCGGTAGCGAGATTTGTTCTTAACCAGTTCCGAATATCGTCGCGATATGACCCTATTAACGACCACGCAAAGGAATGAATAGTGGATACTTCGATGAGAACATTAAACTCAATGCGCTCCTTAATCTCATCGCAGGCGGCGTTTGTATAAGTGATTACCCCAATGCGTTGGCCGCGCAGCCATAACCGCCGTCCATAGTTGGTGCGAATCCACTGAAGCGCATTCACCAACGAGCGAGTCTTCCCGGAGCCTGCACCAGCGTATAAAAAAAAGCTCTTCAAGTTGTCAAGGTTGAGACACTCCTGAATCTGACTATCAACCACATCATCGATCTCGTTCGCGTTCACCGCCGCATTGGTTGTCATTGTTTCTTTCCTCCCGTTTGTTTGATCGGGAGGTCCGTTGGCTTCTTCTTAAGTCTCTCCTGAAGCCAGTCGAGACCTTGAGAAATGTAGGTTGGGATATTTAGCAACTCGAAATCAGGGGCATCAATTACATCCAGGGCAAATTCTGCCTTTTTCGCGGTCTTCAGCTCATCGAACATTGCTTTGCCAATGGCTGCAACATTTGCGCTATCTTTGATTGCGTCCTTAACTTTTCGGACGAGTCCTGTCCCTTCCAATTTAGAAAAGAAGGCGAGATTTTCAAAAACGAGGGCATCCTCAAAGGTGTTTGACAGCACCTCGGATTTTGCTTCTCCATCGCGGTTTACCATCACCGGAATCTGATATGCGGCGCGAACAGCAAACAGACTGCCGTCGTCTGAGCAGACCTTCTCGTCTTCTTTCAAGTCGAGAAGATCGTCAATCTTCGAGCGTTTCGGGACCCACTTCCCCAGAGTCACGTTGTTTGTTATCTGGTTCTTGCCGCGTTCCGGCTGTTCGGCTTTCCCTCCCGTGTGGTTTCCAGCATCGAGATCTGTTATGACGACTGTCAATAGCTTAAGCTCATCGATCAGCGGTTGGAGTCGATGCGCGTGACTTCCCCCAATCTCAAGCATGGTGATATAGCACTGGTTCAGAAATGGGTACTTGCGGCGTATAAAATGCGGTACGAACATTCTCTCGGAAGGACCTTCGACGAGAATTGCCGCATCGGCAAAGAAGAGGTCGGAATGCTGCGCCTTCAGGTAACGCGTTACAAATCTTTTTGTATCGTTCTCTTTACCGAAGACAAGAGACAAATTTACCACCGTCGATACCGGAACAGTCGCCTTCAGGCCAGCGGGAAGGCGCCTGAAGTATCGCAGGCAAGAAAAATCCGTCTCGTGCGCTACATGATTGGAGTGAGTGCTCACGATTAGTTGCGTATGGAGCGTCGTCTTATCGCCGAGATCCTGATGAGCGCGCAGAATACTGTAGGCCTTCTTGATGAATACTTGTTGCACTTGCGCATGAAGGTGCGCTTCCGGTTCCTCGACCAGCACAATGTGCATTGGTTGAATGGCATTATCGAGAAGTGTGCCCTTGCCGGCTTTTCCGACACGCATCCAGGCATCTCGAAAGCTCATGAGACGAAAAATCATGGAGATAAGGTTCTGATAGCCCAATCCATTGCGATCCTCCGGCAATCTCAGGATCGGTATTGTTCCATCAGCGGTGACAACGTCAACCTCGTACTGAACCGAAGATTCATGGTTCAGACCCTCAACTGGATTAAGCCGCGTGGAGATGGTGATTTTAGGATCGGTGACACCCGGGTATCCAATCCCCTGGACCTCATCAAGGGCAGGCTTGAAGCCGCCCGCGAGTCTCTGGTCGAATACCTTTTGAGCGGCTTCTATCGCTTCAAGAGCATCTAGATCAGATGGATCTGGATTTTCAAATGGGTCCAGGTGTTTTGTATAGTAGGTACGCAATTGCGCTGAAAGCTGCCGACCGCTCCCGGAGTCTTGCTTGACTCCATCGCCCGTCTCTGTCTCGCCCCCGAAAACTCGCTGGGCATTGATCTCATCAATTCGGATCAGTCCCTTTAGGTTCTCAATCTCTATGGGCTCTTGGTCAGCTGAAACCTCTTGGGGTCTAGCTTGCCCATCCTCTGGTTCTTTGATGAGAGCCGGGTTGAGGGTATATGCACGAATGGTAAAGTGCGTCTGAAGTCGAAGTCTGCGCTCAAGAAACGCAGTCAAATTCTCCGGCCACAGTTGCACCAAGAGTTCTTTGTCGGCGTCTTTCGCCAAAGCAGCGGCCTTTAACGCGGCAACGCTTTCAAGCGCATTCAAATAATCTTTACGAAGAGCCTCGACATCCTTCGGTTCATAGCGTAGCCTGACCCCGATGAGCCCACCAGCCCAGTCAAGGGTTGGAATCAACTTGCTTACATGGTGAATCTCTCCATCTGCAACCTGCAACCAAAGGTCCAGAGTTGGAGCGATTTTTGCCCAATTGCTTGCCTGTAACCCAGCAGCGTCAGCGTCGCCTTTCGTACTTAGCCAATTTGCCCCTATGGTGTTGATCTTAGGCCAGTGCGATAGCGTGAAGTCATTCAAAGAGAACATGCTCGATCCCGAAGAGACGAGGAAATATCTTAAGGCGAGCATTGCTGATGTCTTTCCGCTGTTGTTTGCGCCCACAAGCAATGTTGTCTTTTCTGCCAGGTCAATCCTGACCGAAAGGAGCTTTCGGAAGTTGGAGATTTCAACGTAAGCAATTCGCATGACATGAGTATGATACTCGCGTCTTTGTAGTCAGTCGAGAGCATAGAGGAGTTAGGTTCATAATGTTGGATCAACGAGAATGCGAGGGGTAGCTCGTTTTGCCGCTTTAAAGCTAGGAGAGCTTGGGCCGTGTTCAACGGATCTTTATATCTCAGAGTATTTCCATGCTCATCTGGCGGAAAGCAGCTTTCAATGGGAACATCATTCGCCCTTTTTTCTTCGGTGTTGCCGTCGCGCTCGTCGCCATTGCAAGACGCCGAGCACAATTGCGGCCAGAGCAAGCCGTTGCCATAATCTCGCCTCAAGAATTCGGCCCAAAGGTGACCGCCTTTCTTGCTGCACAGAATTGCACCGTCTTGTACAGAATGCGCTACGCGAATCTATAGTCGTGTTTGGAGCAGAAAACTGATTCGCAATCATCTAGCCTGAACCCAATCAAGGCGATGACGTTTGGTCAGTCAGAAGTGGGACGGCCAAGCACCTCTTCCAGAGCCACGATCTCCACCGGTCGTTCCAGATCCACGATAATCGAATACGTGTGCCACGCCATCGGCGGCCCATTGAACCGGATCAGGAAGCTCGCCACGCTCTGCACCAGCCAGTTGCCGTCGAAAGCATAAGTTGCGGGTTTTTATTCACCGCTGACCCCGCTTTTGCCCGAACAAGCTGGTCGCGTTCCGCATTCCCCAGATCAGCCATTCCCAGCCCTCCAGCCAAAGCGGCGCGCACAGCCAAACCCACCGCCGGCCCGTCGTACCGCATTCCTCGCAGCGCACCAGCCAGGGGCTCATCTGCTGCCGCTCCCCTTCGGGTAGCTGTGCAAAACGGTAAAGGAATTCTTGCGGTATTCTTTGCACCATGCAGAAAATTTCCGAGGCTCCGGCAAAGTTCATCGGAGAGGCACTCGACAAGATACTGCTCCCAACGTTGTCCCGTCCTCCAGTTCCACCCAATGCGCCCCCGACAAAAGAGCTTGTCGAATGGGGCGTAAGGAAGTATGCGTATTCGTTACTCGCGCATGTGCGAACGGTGTTGAGGGGAACACTGATGCTGTCCGATGCTGGAATCGAACCGGCAGTCATCGTATTGTGCCGCCATCTCTATGAGTGGAATATGCAGACCAGCTATGTGTACGTGACCATCAAGAAGCACCTGGAAACCAACGATCATGCGAAGGCTTGGGAATTCTTTCTTCATGTCAGCGAAGGAAATAATTGGCTCAAGGACCACGGCAAAAAGTACTTTCCTGAATTCCCAACCACAGACGTTGAAAGCTCAATTCGGCTCAAGCATTTCGCGAAGGCATACAAGGAATACCGCGCACAGGAATTTGGGTCAGAGAAAGTGGACGACGACTATAGCCTGCATTATTCATGAACGCATAGTGAACGTCGTTTTTGGCGGTATGAGATTGCC
>OCZT010004992.1_pt1 | contig 13292 bp, 7 predicted proteins | sample 1539031 | NCBI WGS metagenome assembly OCZT01 (sample SAMEA3539308, study PRJEB22396) | soil metagenome | biome: tundra; feature: field; material: soil | place: USA | collected 2010-05 | depth 0.15 m | reverse complement strand
GGGCCTGGCAGTGATCCAGGCCGAAGGTGTCCTTGCCGAACTCGAAACCTTCTTCGACCGGCCACCTCAGGCCGGCCGCCCTGATCAGCCGGGCCTTGGTAAGGACCTGGCCCTCGGGCACGAAGCAGTAATGGAAGGCCAGTTCGCCGGTGCGCAGGTGGCGGCGGACCAGCAGGTGGTGCCGGGGGGAGGCGGCGGCGATCCAGGCCCAGGCATACCACCGCTCGCCCTTGGAGCCCTGGCCGGCGGAGCGGACCTCCCAGCGGCGCCTGTCCCTGGCCAGCCGCTTTACCGCCTGGGCGCAGGTGATCTTCGCCCCGCCGGCCAGGGTGAAGATGAAGTTCGACGCCACGCGCAGCACGTAGGCCTGCCCGCGTGATTCCAGGAACTGGCGCAGTTCGGTGCTGCTGCCGTAGACCTCGTCGCCGCAGATGAAGTCGAAGGCCAGCCCGCCGGCGCAGGCCTCCGCGCACAAGTCGATCGCGAGCTGGCCCCTGGTGCGGAACGCAAGCCCCGGCGGCAGCCCCGTGGCCAGCGACTTGACCGGGTCCCGGACCTGCTCAGCCGGGATCCACTGCCGGGCGCCGATCAGCGCGTGCCCGGTCTTCTCCCGCACGTACGCCAGGTGTACCGTGCTGATCCCGTTCGCCACCTTCCCCGCGCACCCCAGGTACTGGCGTTTCACGCCGGCCGTCGCCGTGCCGGCCTTTTCCTGCCCGGTCTCGTCAACCGCCCCGATCACCAGGTGCCCGCGCCGCCGCCGCCCCTTCCGCGCCGCCTCGGCCAGCCCCGCCACCGCGAACCGGCGCACCACGCCCATCGCCGCGAAGGTGTCCCAGGACGCGTGGTTTAGCAGCCGCTGCGTCTTGTCCGGCCTGCGGTCGCCCGCGTCCCGGGCGATGCTCCACCCGTTCAGCTCCGGCAGCTCACGCATGACCGCCCGCAGGTACTTGCCCGCCTGCAGCCACGGCTCGGTGCGGGCAAAGCACGGCCGCAGCCCCTCCAGCAGCTCCGCCCGTTTCCGCAGCGCCAGCTGCGTGCTTATCCTGACGGCAGCAGCCGCCTTCGATTCTGTTGTCTGCACAAACACATGATCGACAGGCGGCTGCCCTTTATGCCCGGGGCCGTCCAACCGACATCCTCCCCCAGGTCAGAGGCCGAAGTGCGGCTGCCGTAGTAGGGTCTGAAAAACACCCCGATCGGCTGATTTCTGTCATAAGGACATGGGTTAGGCTGTGCTGGTGAAATCATTCCGCTGGGCGCAGCAGCATTCTGCGCATTACCCGAAGCTCGGGCCGGTTCTTTATGCGACAAGTATTCAGTATTTCGCCATCCAGCTCTTTGTAGCGCTAAAATGGACGCCGCCTTATAGCCTGTCTCGCGATACGATTAGCGATCTAGGGAACACCGCCTGCGGGACCTGGAACGGACGGTACGTCTGCTCGCCGCTCCATAGCTTGATGAACGTGTCGTTTGTTGTGCTGGGCATTACAATGACGCTGGGATCCGTGCTCATCTCCCGCTATTTCGTAAATGGCCGCGCCCCAGAAGCCGGTTTCGCTGCGATGGCCATCTCCGGGCTGGGCGTCATAATGGTAGGCTTTTTCCCAGAAAATAGCGTGCCGACGCTACACGGACTAGGCGCAGCTATCCCGTTCGCGCTGGGAAATGCTTCGCTCATTATCCTAGCGCTTTCCTTTAAGATGCCAGCAGTTTTGCGCGTGTACTCTTTTCTTTCGGGAGTGATGGCGCTCCTTGGCCTGGTGGCTTACGCCAGCAGTCACTACCTTGGCCTCGGAGAAGGAGGAATGGAACGAGTCGTGGCCTATCCGCAGACAGTCTGTCTTGTAGTGATCGGCTTCTACCTTGCGGCAAGATACTCTGCACCCCAGAGACCGCGCACCATCAGGACACGGGCCAGCGGTCGGACAACCTCGGACCTCGAGAGATCGTAAACTTGCACCCTCGGCGGCGCGTGGCACAACGGCAAACCACCTATTCCGAGAACGCATCGAAAGTGTCACTGGCAATTAGCGCCACTGCTGCTGCCACGGCAGCCAACAGCAGGCGATGCCTGTAGAACCGATCCGTGGCAACGGCCATCAATAGACGGCGCTGGACGATCCGCTCCATCCTACGGCTAAGGTCGTGCCCCGTCGCGTGCCCGATCGGAGGGTCGGCAACGGGCTGTCACGGTCACTCTCGGACAGATCGACCTGGCGTGTGGTCAGTCTGTGGAATCGAGGTCGGTATCGCGTTCGGCGGCGAGCTGGAGGATCCTCGCTGAGGGCATGATCTGCGGCTTGAGCGGCTGCATGATCGCGTCCCGACTCAGCGGCTTCCAGGAGAGGAGAGGAGAGGAGAGGAGAGGAGAGCCTCGCCGAGGTCCGCACAGTCCGGGTCTGCGTTTTGACTCAAGAGCCGACTGTTCGTCGAGATTGGCGCGGAGCGCTTGGCGCTGAGCGGCCAGATCGCCGAACGCGTCGGCTTGCGGATGATCGTGTCATCTGGATCGGACGTTAGCTCGACGTGGCCGGTGCGGCTGGCCGCCGGTTCGGCTGAGAGCAGGGGCCCGACATCCCGGTCTGGATGCCGTCGGCGCAGTTCGGCGTCGGCGGCAACGACGAGGTGACAGGAATGGAAGGTTGCCTGCTCCCATTCCCGCCGGTCGCCATGGTCTGAGTGCGGGTCTGTTCCACTGCCCTTAACTTCAGGGTGTTTGCTGCCATTGTGGGAGATTTGACGGCGTGATCGTGATGGTGTAAGTCGCTTCTTCGGTGGGCCTGGAGCGCCGTTCGGCTGGTGTCCTGCCTGAGGTGCGCATTCGCCCGGGGCGGTGCCGGGGATGGGCGGCTACATCGTCGATGAGCTGGCCGAGGGGATCTGCGGGGAGTTTCCCGCAGTGCCCGCAGCGGGTGTCAGCGTGGAGGCCGGCGCGGACCAGGCCGAGCACGGCGGTGAACGGGATCAGGTCCGGATCGATGCCGGCGGCGGCGGCGCGGGCCGCGACGGCGGCGATCATGTTGTGCACGAGCAGGAATGCCCAGGCTTCCTGCCGGGCGAGGACCTCGGACCGGCCGCGCAGGACGCGGCGGGCGCCGCGGAGGGTCTTCTTCAGGTGCAGGAACGCGATTTCGATTTGCCATCTCTCAGCACAGAGGACGGCGATTTCACCGGCCGGGTACTCCTCGTGGTCCAGCAGGGTGGTCAGCAGCCGGATGGTGCTGGCCTTCGCGCGGCCGCCGCGGGTGCGGGTCACGATCGTGAACTGGACCAGCCGGGCCATCGTGCCCGGCAGCCGGACGGCGGTCTTGTCGCCCGTGTCGCGGCGGCGCCGGGCCCGCATGCCGTCCGATTCGCGCAGCATGACCAGCTCCGAGCCGTCGGGCAGGGTCTTCAGCGTCCTGAACGGCACGGACTTCGCGCCGTTCCTGACCCGCCAGCACAGCTCCGCCCCGGACGCGGAGAACCGCAGGAACCGGTCCATGGAGAAGAACCCCCGGCCGGCGAGGTTCAGCATGCCCGCTGCCAGCGCGGACTCCAGCTCATCTGCCAGGGCGTTCTCCCCGTCGTGATAGCCGCCGACCGCGGCGGCGATCCACCGGTGCGTGGCGGTCCGGACCAGCGCGACCAGGCGCAGCACCGGGTGCTTCCCGCCGGCCGGCACCCCGAACGCGGCGGCCAGCTCGTCATTGCCGTCCAGGGCGGCGGTGGTCCCGCCGGACGCGGTGACCTCCAGCCCGTGCCACAGCTGGCCGGCGCCCAGTTCCGCGTCGGAGCGGGCCGCGTCCAGCTCGAACGCTCTCCGCGCGACGTGCTCGCCGGACCGTGCCCGGGCCTCCGGCAGCGCCGGCCCGGTCGGCACCGGGGTTCCCGGCGCGACGGGATCCAGGCCGGGCATCGCGAACACGACGCGCAGCACCTGGCCGTAGCCCTGCCCGGCGAACAGGCACCCGGCGGTAACGGACAGCAGGGTGTTCTTCGCGGTCAGCACCCGGTCCAGCTTGTGGCCGTGCGGCGCCGTCGCCGCCGCCTCGCCGGCAACCCCCTCGCCCAGGAGCTGCTCCAGCAGGCCCCCGCGGTCCAGGCCCTCCAGTTCCTGCAGCCACAGGCCCGGGCCGGACGCCACCCGGGCGGCCAGGCCCGCCCGCAGCCGGTCCTCTTCCTCCCCGGAATCAGCATCAGCGGCGGGGCTGGCCTGCGGGGACGACACGCACATGGCAAAATGGCGGGACAACGAAGCTCCTGTCCTGGACGGTAACGAGATTCAGCACCTCACGTCCTACGAGGGGCTTCGTTGCCATTTTCGCCCTGCGGCACCCGCATGCCGCACTGAGACCATCTTGCGGCCGAGTCGCCACTGATCGCTAAAAACCGGTCATCGCCGGACATAGCCCACGGAAGTTAAGGGCAGTGGGGTCTGTTCTTGGCGGCACTCAGGTCGCCCGTTGGCGGCACCGAGCCGGGCCACCCGGAGTTCCTAACCGGCGCGGCGGGTTCCCAGGCGGTCTCACGTCGACCTGGAGGCCACGTGGCGCATTGCCCATCGAGGTGTGCCTCATCCAGAGGCACATTTTAGTGAAAGCCGTTTATGTCATGGTTTGTCGGTCTTCCATCATCTCGGCTGCTATGTGATACTCTATGCCTTGACGCACGCCATCTTAGGGATGAATATGGCTCTTGAAAACGAAGCAAGATTTCGTCTACCAGAAGTGAAGTATGAGCAAACAATCAGGCACCTTAATGAGAGCAAAGTGCTAGCCCTGTTCGAACTTATTCCGAAGGGACAGAAGGTTCAGTCCGACACGTATTTCGACATTAACGGGGACCTTCGGCGCAGAGGATGGTCACTCAGAATTCGCCTCTCGGAGAAGGAAGTCCGGGCAACGCTCAAGACTCCCGTGACTAAAGACGATGCGGCTTATGGTGATATGAATGAGGAACTTGAGAACTCCAACAACTCTGAGCTGATTGATACCCTAACAAAAATTGTGCGAAGGCTCTCGGCTGAAGGAGTTATCAAAAACCTCGCTAACGACCTAGATTCTCGGCTCCTTATTAAGGGCATATATCCAACTCTACGCGAACTGGGTCTTCAAGACATATTTACGGTGAAAACTAATAGGTGCCGCTGGATTGTCTCGAAGGACTCTGTAAATCTTGCCGAGCTAGCTCTTGACGATTCCCATTACGATGTTGGGGTTCCTGGTCTCGGCGCGGGCATCCGTGAATGTCGTATTGAAGTTGAATTGCTCGACGCAAGCCAAGAGCAGACGATGACGGCAATATGTAACGATCTTATGTCGAGACTCGACATCAGCGAAGTCCGAGACTCAAAGTTCGAGCGCGGCATGCTTCACTTCGATACTCGTGGGCTTAGAGAAAAACTAGAGGTGAAGATCAGGCTTGGCAGGGACAGCGACTACACGATCGTTCTTGATCGAATTGAAAACGATCCGATGTTCGTGCCGCGGCACATATTTACCCGTATGCCGGAACGAGTAATTTCTGACATCTACTTCGACAACGCGGGGCAGAGCCTTTTCCAAGCAGGTCATTATCTCCGATTGCGGCGAGAAGGACCAGCAAGGGAGCTGGTGTTCCGGAGACTTACTCAAGCGGCCAGGTACGGTCACGTCTTGCAAGAAGAGGTTGTCGCAAAGGGGGAAGGCGAGGCCTTCCTTCGTAGCTGGCATCTAATTCAGCGGTGGCTTAGTGGAGCGATTGGCCGACCTATTACCGGGGATATTCGAGGCGTCGATGAGGCTCAGAATTTTCTTAGCGGGGCTGGATTTCATCCGATGCTCGAGGTCGAGGTAGAGCGAGTACCATGGATCGTCGAACGTATTGACGAATCAAGTTCTTATGGGGCGGCTCCGCATCACGTGGCCAAGCTTAAATATGATCAAATAACAATGCGAGACCCTGATAACCGTGGTCATATCATTCATGCCACCGAATTCGAGGCGACAGGTGTCGAATCGGACTCGGCCAGCCCGCAAGGAAGAAATAGGCTGGGCTATGAGGCGTTTGTGCCAGCATTTGAAGAAGCATGCGGCTATCACACCTCGGGTAAAAAGACAGAACACATTTTGTTCGCCAAATACTTCCAGGGCATGATCGAGCTCGGCATCGCAAAAAGCGATCCCCCATGGAATAAGGATCAAAGACTTCGATATAATGTGTCTTTGTTTCGGGAGGAACCGCATGATGATGATGACACATATGACTTGGTTCAACTCGTACAGCAAGAACCAGGCGGCCCTTTCAACGGCTCGAACTATGCCAGAAAGATCGTCGAGTCAATTATTGAAGAGCTTTCCGGCCTCCTTCGAGATGAAAGTGGAAGTAGTGCGGCGACCCTTGCTGCATTCCTGAGCAGGCGCCTTAAAGATAGCGACGAAGCGATCGTCAAGTCTATTGTCAATGTAACAGTTTCGCAAGACCAGGCTGCACTTTCCAATGCCTCGGCCATGGTAGATATGGATATGCTTGCCCGGGAGCTATCAGTAATGGCTTCTGAGGCGAGACGGGAAAAGACCCTGACCGCAGAGCAGATCGCTGCCATAGAGGCGGCGCATGCAGCTGCACAGACCCGCGACGAAGCAGCCGTAATTCGAAACTTGCGTAAGGTTGTTACTGTTGCAGCCGGTCTAGCCAGGCAGGTTGGCGCTCCAGTGGTAACAGCATTTATAGATGCGAGATTCGGCCTAAAGTGAGGAGCTTGCCTTGCTGGAAGATTCCTCTGGAGGCCATCTCCATCTCTTCCGGCTAGGCTGAAATGAAGGCGTCGGACGCACCGCCGCCCGCTGGTGGGTGGCTAGCGGCACGGGCGGATTAGTCGAGTAGGGAAGGACTGGCCGGTCGGGCCTGAGACCGTCTCGAGCTTGTCGCCGTCGACATCCACCGCAGCACGGTCGCTCCACGAGCGAGGAGCTGGCGCACCCCCCGCCCGGGATTGTTGGCTCACTCCTAAATAGATAGGAACGGCTCCATTTCTAGCGTGCGGTCCAAGCTAGCAGCATCCCCGCTAGCAGCATCCCCGCTAGGCTGCTTGAGATGCCCAGCACCCGACTGCGCGAGCTCAAGAAGGCGCGCACCCGCCGGCTCATCGCCGATACCGCGGCCCGCCTGTTCGCCGAGCGCGGCTATGAACATGTCGCTGTCAGTGACGTGGCGCGCGAGGCCGAGGTCGCCGAGCAAACGGTCTACAACTACTTTCGGACCAAGGAGCAATTGGTCACCGACCGCGACCAGCAGATCCAGGACCGGCTGTGCGACCTGATCCGCTCCCGGCCGCCCGCCATCACTCCGGCCGCGGCCATCCGCGACTTCGTCCTCGAGTCCGTCGCCGGGATTCGCAGCATCCCGGCGGAGATCTGGCGTGGCGAGCTCGGCTACCTGGCGGCCATCAGTCCGACCGTCCACCGGCTGGCGCTGGAGTTGACCGACCGCCAGGCCGCTGCCCTCGCCAGCGCCATCAGCGACACCACCGCCGTCCCGGCGGAGGTCGCCAAGCTGCAGGGGATCGCGCTCGCCGGCGTGTTCCAGATCATCATCAGCGATGCCGGCCGGCGCACCCGCGAGGGCCAGAGCCAGTCGAAGATCGCTGACGAGCTGTATCCGATCGTGGAAAACATCCTCGACGAGCTCGACCGCTGGCTTAGCGCTTCAGGACCGTCAGCACTGCAGTAATCGGGCAGCGGTCGCTACAGAGCCAGTGAGTGGTCAGCAAAGGGCGTAGCGGCATGCCTCGCAGCGCATGGGGACGCCGGGCGCTACGTTGATCGTCAGGACGGGCGAGCCGGAGTCCTGGCCTCCGCCTACCTCGAGCATCCCGAACGCTTCGCCGCAAGCCGTCAGCCCCGCCGAAACTGCCGACTGGCTTTCCGGTCAGTCCCGCCGAAGGCAAAGCGGCCGCTGCTCAGTGAAAGCTGATCAACGATGCCTCATTCGGTTTATTTTGCACAGTATTCACACGCCGTTGACATGGGCCGATGAGCCTTCCAGGCATACTCCACATTGCCGCCCATAGCGGGATGACTTGCGGCTAGTGTGGGCGAGGCAACTTCTGGAGGGGACACGAGGGGGAGCTTGGGATGTTGCTCAAGTTTAATATTTACGATCTTTTCTTTCTCTCTTTCATCCAGCTGGTCTTGTCGACCATGCTCGTGCTGAGCCCGGCGCGCGGCATCGGCGCCCGCTATCGCTGGACTGGCTCGAGGATCACTGAGCTCTTCGTCGGCGGCGTGGGGGTGGCAGCAATCTCGGCCGTCGCCTGCGTGCTTACCCACGCGCTATGGGGCTTGCCGATCGGCGGCCTCGAGACGGCCGCCTACCTGCTGGTGATCACCTCGGTCGTCGTGATGGCGCTTCAGCCGAACACCAACTTCGTCGGCCAGGTCTTCTACGCCTCGTACCTGTCGGCGTCCCTCACCTTCATCGTCTACGCGGCCTTCATCGCCGTCGTCGCCACGCACTCGATTCTGGAGATGCTGACGGCTTCCCTGGTGATCCTGCTCGATGGGGCAGCGGTCGTCGTGTGGATCTCGAACATCAACTACGTGAGCGACGTCTTGTGCCGCGCACGCCGGGGTCGGCCGTTGCCCAAGGCCGACCCAAACTATAAGCCCTTCGTGTCGCTGCACATCCCGGCCTACAACGAGCCTCCCGAGCTGCTTATCGAGACGATCAAGGCGGTCGAGCGGATCGACTACCCGAACTTCGAAGTGGTCGTCATCGACAACAACACCAAGGATCCGGCCGTGTGGGGCCCGGTGGAAGAGTACTGCCGGGGTCGTAAGCGGGTCCGCTTCGTGCACGTCGCTCCCTGGCCCGGCTACAAGGCGGGCGCCTGCAACCTCGTCCTGCGCCGCTACACCGACCCGCGCGCCGAGATCATCGGCCTGGTCGACGCCGACGATATCGTCCAGCCGCACTATCTGCGCGAGACCGCCGGGTACTTCTCCGACCCGAGCCTCGGCTTCCTGCAGACCTTCGAGGGCAACCGCGAGTTCCAGGGCAGCCACTACTATACCGCCTGCGTGGACTCCTTCCAGGCCTTCTACCTGTCGGTCATGTCCTCCCGCAACGAGCGCGACACGGTCCCGTTCGTCGGGACGATGGGGCTGTTCCGCCGCAGTGCGCTGACCGCCGTGGGCGGATGGAACGAATGGTGCATCTGCGAGGACACCGAGGCCTCGCTCCGGGTGCTCAGGGACGGCTGGTCCGGCCTGTACATTCCTCGCTGCTTCGGCCGGGGCGTCGTGCCGCCCAGCTTCAAAGGGATGCTCACCCAGCGTCACCGCTGGTGCTTCGGCGGCATGCAGATCATGCGGCTGCACTGGCGGAGCCTGATGCCGTGGGACCGCTCGCCGGACAACCATCTCACCAGCGCGCAGCGCCGCGACTACCTGATGGCGTCGGTCGGGTGGTTCCGGGACCTGCTCATGCTGGCCTTCAGCCTGCTGCTGCTCGTGATCACCGGTCTGCTGGCCGCGGATTCCCGCTTCGCCGTGTCCCCGATGGACGGCGCCCGGTCGCTGCTGCCGTTGTCGCTCATCATCATCGCCACGATCTGCATGTTGTGGACGCTGCGGCTCTGGACGACCATGTCGTTTCGCCGGGCCCTGCTGTCGCTCGTCATCAGCCTCTCGGTCACCTGGGTCGTCGCGCTCGGCTGCCTCGAAGGGATGGCACGACGAGACGCGGTTTTCCTCAGAACCTCCAAGGTCGCTGGCCGCCGCCGCATCCGCACGGCGCTCAGGCTAACCCGGGTGGAGACGACCCTGGCCGTCGCCCTGTACATCGGTGCCGGACTCCTCGCCACCTCGCATCACCCGCCGTGGCTGCTCATCTTCATCATCTTCCTCCAGGCCACCGTTTACCTCTGCGGTCCGATCGCGTCCGTGTGGAACCTGTGGGCCGTGGGAGTCCCAGTTCCGGAGTTGCAGCGACGCTTCGAGACACGACGCCTGCGCGCGGAGCGCCGTCGGCGGTCCTGGGCCCGGATGCCCCGGCCTGCCGCCGTCGGCGCCGCCCTGACTGCCCTGTGCGCCGGGGGAGTGGCGAGCGCCTTCCTGGCTCCCGTGCCGCTGCTGCATACGGCCGTGATGCGACGAGCCGAGTCCCCGCAGTCGCTGCTGGCCGGCTCGGCGAGCACCCAGGTCTACCTGAAGCTGGGCTCGTCGACCTCCGGGGCCGACCGTGCGTATTACTTCATCACCTCGGTGCAGCTGTCGACCGCGTCGGCGCGGGTCGGGCTCAGATTCAACACGTCCTCGCTCGCGCTACTTGGCGAGGTCCTCCGGGCGGCCGCGGCCGGCGGGCGGACCTCGCACGTCAGCCTCGCCTTCCGCACGCCGGGGGTGAACGGCCGGCCGACGACCGAGTTCGTGGACACGTTCGGCACGGCCGCCGTCGCCTCCTTCAAGGAACATCTGTCCGGCACGCCGACGGGCACCGTCTCGCTCGCGCTGCCCGCCCTGAGCCATGTGGTCAGCGCGCCGGGTCCGCTGCAGCGCGTCGGCCCGTTCGCCGGGCTCTCCGGCCCTGCGCTGGCCACGAAGGTGTCTGTAACCATGGGTACGGGGGCGCCTTTCTATGCCGTGACGGCCGTCCAGCTCTCCCAGACGGGGTCGCATGCCCCCCTCGACCTCCGCTTCAGCATGTCGTCGCTGCCGCTGCTCGACGGGATATTCCGAGACCAAGGCGCCGCCGCCAGCATCCCGGTGCTCACGCTCTCCGTCCGCGCTGGGGGAGGCGGCCATCCGTTCGCCACGGCGCTGACGTACACCTTCTCGGGGCTGAGCGTCGGTTCCTTCGCCGAGAATCTCTCGGGGTCGCTCTCGGGCACCGCCACGCTCGTCAGCCGCCCGCGATAGCTGCCCGCCCGCGCCGCGGGGACGGCACGGCGCGCGCTGGCCCAATCCATCGGATTGCCGCTGGACGGCTGCACTCGACGCCGAATGAGGTCGTGTCGAGCCAGTAGTGGCGCCTCAGCTCGGGTCAGCCGTCGTTGTCATCCAGGAGGAGGCCGGCCGCCGAGAGCACCGAGGATCGGGCCTGCCCGCTGCAGCCTTAGCCCGCCGCGGGGTCAAAAGGGCACTGGACCGTCCAAGACCACACGTGATCGCTCACCTTCGGATCTGGCAGCAACACGACGCGGGCCAGTGAAGCCGAATGCAGCAACAGCAGCGCCACGGCGAGTACTGCCGTCCGTCGCACGACCGCCATCGTGCGCTGGGCGCCTTGCGGCAGGCTACAGGGACGCAGCTAAGCGGGCCCGGGGACCGGGCTCACAACTTACGCAAGAACACATGGCCGTGGCGTACGACGACGGCGATCGCATCGCCGACGATGGACGACCCCGAGATGGGCCCGAAGACCCGCGAGTCACAGGCGCCCGAGCGGTTGTCGCCCAGCACGAAGTACTGGTTCTGGACGAGTATGGTGCTGGAGATCGGCCTCGAGCCAATCTGGCCGAAGCGGGGGTCGTACCATCCCCGTTCGCGCAGCGGCCGCCCGTCGACGAAGATCGTATTGTCGATGGACCAGATCGTCTGGCCGGGCAGCGCCACGACCCGGAGCACGAGGTCACCACCGCCTCCGACGACAGTGCAGGGCAGGAACTGCGGGGGGCGGAAGACGACGATCTGGCCGCTGTGGATGGGGCCCTCGAGAAGGCCCGCCTTAGCCACGAGGATCCGGTCGCCCGCCTGGAGGGTGGGCGACATCTCCGCCCCGGGCACCGAGAAGGGCTGGACGACGAAGGCCGGGAGGAGCCACGCTGCGAGCGCCGCCACGGCGAGGAGAACGGCCACCTTGGCCAGGAGCGGGCCGTGGCGGCGAGGGCGCCGCCGGCGGTCCGGTCGTATCGGCGCCGCGGAAACGTAGTCCGCCGGATCAGTGCTCAGACCCCGCAGGCGGTAGTCGAGTTCTTGCGGCGACCGAACCCCGGTCCCTCGATAGTCGGACACGCCGCGACCGTGCCGGCCGGAGTCGGCGGCGGCGCTGGAAGCCGGGAGGCGCTCCGGATAGCCGTCGGCGACGACGGCCGGGGAATCGCCGTCATGGGAGGACGACGGGCTCATCGTGAACCTCGCTTGCTGGATGCGGCCACGAGGAACCGGTGGACCCCTTCGGTCTCGCTGTCGTCTAGCTCCCCGAAGACGACGCCGAAGTGCGTGCCGGCTCTGATGCTGCGATTCCAGCTGATCCGGCCCGGCACGCCGAGGCAGATCCGCGATGTGGTCACCTCGGCTTCCAGCAGGAACGGTCCGTCGAGGGCGGCGTCCGGTGCGAGCACCCGGGTCGCCTCGGGCAGCACGCACTGCACCCCGCCCTCGCTCAGATCGACGAGGCCGGCGGAAATGGTGGTATGCCCCCAGAGGATGTGGGCCCGGCCGTCAACGGGCACCCGCACATGGCGCCGGCGCTCGGTTGCCACACTTCCGGGGCCGCTCCTGGGGCCGGCTGCCTGACTGCGGCCATTGGCGGCCAGTCCATCGACGCCAGTACGGGGGCCTCCTCCTGCGAGCGCGCCTACATGCCCGTTGGCTTGCGCGGCGGCGGGTACGAAGGCCCCGATCTTTGCCTGGGACGATCGCAGACGACGGAGGCGACGAGCCGAGACGCGCGATCTCCCGACCGGCTCGAGGCCATAGGCGCGCCGCTCGACGGGCGACAGGTCGGACCAGTTCGCCGGCATCCGCCGGATGAACGACGGCACGCCCTCGGCGGCCTCAGCGCGGAGTTGCCTGCCCCAGCCCGCAGCCACCGAGGCTGCCTGGGCGAAGCTCACCTTGACGGCGCTCGGGTGGTAGGGCAGATCGAACAGGCCCGGGTCGTCCAGCCAGTCGGGGCTGCCGACGGTGATCGCCTGGGCGACATCCGGCCAGCGCACTCTCGCGAGGAGGTAAGGGGCGGCGCGGTCGCTGAGCACGAGGTACTTAATCTCGCCCGGGTCGGGCATCACGGCCGCCCTCGGCGAGCCGTTGACACCAGCACGAGGGCCTGCGCTGGCCTGCGCTGGCGGCGTGATGCTCGCTGCGAAGCGTCGCGGCGACCGCGCGACGGGTATTCCCGCATAACTGTAACAACCATCTCCCGCCCCCCTCACGCTGCAGCAACTCTCCCTGGGTGCTGCAAACGATGATCACGTTAGCACGGCACTGCCAGCGAATCGATCCGCTTTATGCCATTTCATGGAGCGTTAACGCAGAATTGACATTCGCCCTTATAGCCTGCTATTTAATCTTTCCTGCCTGCGGGTTTCATGGCGGGCTGGTCTC
>OCZT010004991.1_pt1 | contig 13294 bp, 13 predicted proteins | sample 1539031 | NCBI WGS metagenome assembly OCZT01 (sample SAMEA3539308, study PRJEB22396) | soil metagenome | biome: tundra; feature: field; material: soil | place: USA | collected 2010-05 | depth 0.15 m | reverse complement strand
CAGAAAAGAGAATAATAAATATTATGCAAAAACAACGCGTAATGCTCTGAAGACACTTCGTTCAACCAATAATAAGGAAGAGGCAGCGGTTCTTCTTCCAAAATTAACCTCAATGCTCGATAAACTGGCGAAGAAGAATATTATCCACAAGAAAAAAGCTTCTAACCTCAAGTCTTCAATTGTTAAGCACGTAAGTAGTTTATAATATTATTCAATAATAATAATTCAGAAGGCTGTGCCACATCAGGTACGGTCTTTTTTATTTTCTGACTCAAGACGCACGATGCACGACTCACGGTTTTCCTTGAGTCGTGCATCGTGAACCGTGCATCTTTTTTCAATTTGCAAATTCGGAGCGATTTGATTATATTGCATATGCATTTCTAAATTGTTGCTGGATGTCTCTAAAAATTACCGACTGGGCTGTTGAGGACAGACCAAGGGAAAAACTTATTCAGAAAGGCACTGCCAGTCTGAGTGATGCCGAACTGCTGGCGATTCTCATCAGTTCCGGAACAAAAAACAAATCGGCCGTTGATCTTGGTCGCGAATTACTGGGTATTGTTAACAATAACCTGAATAGCCTCGGAAAACTTAGTATTGCCGACTTAAAAAAAATTCACGGGATAGGCACTGCAAGGGCAGTTACGATTGCCGCTTCCCTTGAGCTGGGCCGGAGACGCAAACTATCTGAAGTTCAGTACGTACCTCAGATCCGAAGTTCAAAAGATGTTGCGGATATTTTTCAACCCTTGCTCTCTGACCTTCTGCACGAAGAGTTTTGGATCTTGTTCCTGAACAGATCAAATAAAGTGATTAACAGAATGAAACTGAGTCAGGGCGGAATCAGCGGCACTGTTACAGATGTCCGTCTTGTGATGAAAGAAGCAATAGAATGCCTTGCTTCAGGCATAATTGTTTGTCACAACCATCCATCGGGAAACCTTAATCCGAGTGAATCTGACTCAAAAATAACTCAGAAAATAAAGGAAGCAGGAAATCTTATGGACATCCAGCTTCTTGATCACCTTATTATTTCTGATAAGGATTATTACAGTTTTGCTGATAATGGGATGCTGTAAAGAAACCCCCTGTCTGCTTTACAACCATCGCGACAGGCTGGCTCCTTCTCTAAAACAACCCACCGGGCGGTTTTCATACGCTCGGTCCCCTGAAAAGGGATTAAATTGTATAATTATGAATAATTACTATTGATAGCAGAAATTAGCCCCGCTTTAGGAGGATTGTTGGCATAGCCGTCAACCTAAGATTTATAAATTTTAAGAACGCTGAAAATCAATTAAATATGTTTATTCAATTCACTTATACAGTACTTTGTCTCAGCTGGCCTCTCCCCAAACCCCTCCCCCGAAGTGGGAGGGGCTTTAATTCAGGATAAATGCGTATATTTTGGATGAAAGTATGGGAATAATAAAGAAGGTAATAGAAAAGAACATGTTCTTCGGAGCAAAAGCTGAGTTATTTTCTCTGGCTTTGCAGATGAGAAAGAATCCGACTGAAGCGGAAAGAGTCATGTGGAAATTACTCAGAAAGTTCCGTCAATCAGGATTTCCATTTCGCCGACAGCATCCAATTGAATTCTACATCGCTGACTTTTATTGCCATAATTTAAGACTTGTTATTGAAGTAGATGGAGAAATTCATACAGAAAAGGAAATTCAAAGTCATGATGCAGGTCGTACTGGTGAACTGGAAAGATTCGGAATAAAAGTTCTTCGGTTTACAAATAACCAGATTTTGCATGATAGCGATCTGGTAGTTGAAAAGATAAATGCTACTATAAAAGAATTAACTACAACATCCTGAATGATCTTCCCCCGCTCACATCGGGAGAGGGGTAACGAGGGGGAGAGGCCGGTAAATCAAATTAAACAAAATTCTTAAGTTGACGGCTATGCCCCCCTTCCCCGTTGACTTCGTCGATCCCGCAAGCGGGATTCTCATGCAAGCAATAGAAGGGGGAGTAAGACGGTTTGCCCCTCTTTGCAGAGCAGAGAGGGGTTGGGGTGAGTTCATCTGATTAAGTAATTGCTATTTAATTACTTTAATTAGATAATTATTAATAGCTGATACTCATTTAATTTTTTATGAGTATCGGCTATAATACTTAAACAATGTCTGTCATTCCTGAGCTCCAGTGCGGAATTTCACAGTAAATCATCAGTAATTCCCCATATTCATATATTTTTTTACATAGGTTATATTTGATTTATAAAATCAAATCGAATGCCAAAAGACATTATCTATATACTTTAAATCATTAATATACGTTCAGTTATTGGCTACATCATAATTTCGGTGTAAAAAACCTAAATTATTATCCAATTTTGGATTATTTATAGTAATCTTGACGGGTAATAAGGAATACTTTTTATTTTTGTCTGGTGAAAACTGATTCGGAGTCAATGAGAAAAGGCAAACTATTGTTGATTACACTTTTGTTTTTATTCGCAAGTTCCAATCGCGGAGCAAAAGAAAACACCTTTATCCTGGCAGATAAACTTATCCCGAATAATGTTCGATTGACAAACAGTTTTTCATCGGGTAGTGAGTTCGCCGGTGTCGAAAAAACAGTTGATGCATTTTTAAAAAAGTGGTCAATAGCAGGCGCTTCAATAGCCATAGCTAAAGACGGAAAACTGATTTTTGCACGGGGATTTGGATATGCAGATACGACCTTAAAAATTGAAACTCAGCCATATAGCCAGTTCAGAATTGCCAGTATCTCGAAGCTGGTTACTGCTGTTGGAATCATGAAACTTGAGGAAGATGGGAAGCTGGCTTTAACAGATAGTGTTTTTGGTTCAAGAGGAATTCTGAATGATCCTTACTACGGAGTGCCCAAAGACAAAAGAGTTTACAAAATAAACGTTGCAGAGCTTCTGGGCCATGAGGGTGGATGGACACAGCGTTATGGAGATCAGATGTTTATGCCCTTGCTCGTAGCTGAGAAGATGGGAGTTAAACCACCTGTTGATACCAAAGCAATCGTAAAATTTGTTCTGAGTAAAAATCTTCATTATACCCCGGGAACAGAAAAAGCATATTCAAATCTTGGCTATAGTATACTGGGACTTATTATTGAAAAAGTGTCAGGCATGCCATATGAAGATTATTGCCGGAAGACAATTCTTGAGCCGCTGGGTATTTATGATATGAAAATTGCCGGAAACCTGCCATCAGAGAAAGCGCCTTTCGAAGTTACTTATTATGAACCTCCTGATTTTGTGATGAAACCTTCAATATATGGAACCGGAGAAATGGTGCCTTCCTGTTACGGCGGAAATGATATAAAAACACTTGGTGGCGCAGGTGCATGGATTGCTTCTGCTCCGGATCTTATGAGAATTTTATTGGCTGTGGATGGTTTTAAAACTCGTCCGGATATTCTTTCTGATCAGAGTATCAGATTCATGACTGACGCCAATAATGGCTTTGCACCGGTTGGATGGAAAGGGACAGTATTAGACGGCACATGGTGGAGGACCGGTTCTTTTCCCGGCAGTGCAGGTATGATGAAAAGACAATCTGACGGAATTTCCTGGGTTGTTCTCTTTAACTCCAGCGCATGGAATGGTCCTGAAATCTATAACTATATCAGTAGTATGATGACCCGGGCGATATCAAAAATTGACCCATGGCCCGAATATGACCTTTTCAACTTTTCAATCCCGGTACCTCTGAAAACAAACTTGTCTGAATATTCAAGCAGGTAATCATGTGCTTTACGGTAAACGTTAACCTTATAAAAGAGGAGCTTGAAAACCGTTATGGCGCCACATTGATCGATCCTGATAAATACAGGCCCAGTTATTATTATCATGCATTCAGTCTGCCTTCAATTCCTGCCATTTGCTCAGCCAATCCTTCAAAAATTCAACTCCTGAAGTGGGGATTGATCCCGGCATGGACAAAAACCACTGATGAAGCCAATATAATAAGGTATAAAACATTTAATGCCAGATCGGAGACAATCTCCGCTAAATCTTCATTTGCTTCTTCTTTCAGGTCAAAAAGATGCATTATTCCTGTCACTGGCTTCTATGAGTGGCAGCACGTTGGCGATGAGAAGATACCCTGGTATATATATCATTCTGAAAATGAAATTTTGTCAATTGCAGGAATCTACGAGGACTGGATTGAAAACAACACGGGTGAGGTCTTAAGCACTTTCTCGATTGTTACAACCGGGGCAAATGATATGATGTCACAAATTCATAACTCAGGCAAGCGGATGCCTGCAATTCTAACTAAATCCGCTGAAAGCAGATGGATAAACAAATCAATTACAGAGACTGATGCGCTTGATCTTTTAAAACCTTCACCTGACGGAATGCTTAAAGCACATACAATCAGCCCTCTTATTAATTCAAGGTCAATGGACCGGAATACACCTGAGGTGATAAAACCATATTTATATGAATCGGGGAATCTGCTATTCTAACTGAAAGGCATAGGCGCAACGGCGCAACGGCGTAACGGCACGACGGCAAATCACTTTCTCCCTCATTGCGCAACAAACTCATAGGTAAGCATGCCTAGTTGAATTCTGGGTGAACTGGCATCAGGATTAAAACGGGATATGAGGGCAGTATTTATGGCTGTTTCAATCAGGCATGGATCAGATGCAGTGCTTTCTCTGTCAACGATTTGAGCCTTTTGAACAATTCCATTCTGGTCAACTTCAATTGATAGTACAACTTTGCCTGATCCTTCGCATTTATAAATCGGAATTGGCAGATAGAGATGATTCCGGTTTACCAGATCATAATAAATTCTTGTCCGTCCTTTGAAATTTGCAGCCAGTTCCTGCGATTGAGTGGGTTTAGTTTTCTCTTTATTACTTAAGGTATCCTTCATAACATTAAGGTTTTCGTCGCCATTTGATTCCTTCGTTTTTTTTTGCTCATCAATGTAATTGTCAACTCCGAGCTTGCCGCTCTTAATGAGCTCCTCCTTGACCTTATTTATATATTCTGAAGGATTTATCTTTTCCGTAGATTTGCTTGAAAGATTTCTTGCAATATTCAGCATCTCCTCATCACCTTTGAGAACTTTTTCAACAGTGGTTGGAGCCGGCTCGGCAATTTTATCCTTTTTTACTTCAGGTTCTGGCTGAGGAGCCAGCTCTACCTGGTATTCGGTTGATATCGTTTTTTGTAATGATCTCAGCTGTAATGACATAAATATTATTCCGGCAATCAGATGAATTATCAGAGTTCCCAAAATACCAGCCTGTTTACCTTTATATCCTGTCATAAGATGCGAAATTATAAATTATTACTTTTGTATCTGTATAAGTATCACTTAATAATTTATTTGCAGGCCAGGGAAGAAGAACTAATCCTTTGTTTGCCTTTGGAGAGCACCATTTGAATAGAATTTTAAATTGATCAAATTAACCGGATTATTATGAAAAAAGAACTAATTCTCGAAATCATCCAGGAAAGATGGAGCCCTTATGCTTTTTCTTCAGCTCCTGTTGAAGAATTTAAATTAAAAGCAATGTTCGAGGCTGCAGGATATGCCCCTTCGTGCAATAATGAACAACCCTGGGAATTTGTATTCGCTACGCAGGATGAAAAAGATGTTTTCGATGATTTCGTAGGATTCCTTAATGATGGAAACAAAATATGGGCGAAGAATGCGTATGCCCTTGTTATCAGCATGGCCCGGACTAACTTTTCTTATAACGGGAAACCAAACAGATTTGCTTTTCATGATACGGGTATGGCTGTAAACAACCTGTTGTTACAGGCACTGTCGCTGGATGTTTATGTTCACCAGATGGGTGGTTATTCTGTGGAAAAGGTAAAGGAATATTTTAAGTTGGGAGAAGATACAGAGCCTGTGGCTATGATGGCTGTCGGATATCCTGGTGACGGATCAACTCTTACACCTGAATTATTAAAGAGAGATGAAAACAGACGACCCAGGAAATCAATTAAAGAATTTGTATTCAAAAATTCCCTTTCAAATCATGCTTATTAATGAGATAGTAATACTATTTACTGTCGCTGTCAGCTTTTTTAATCTTCTTTCTGACTTTCGGTTTGATAGGTTTATTAAATTTTTGACTCTTAAATATTCCGTTTTTTATGCCGCTTATGAATTTTGCCCAGGCAAACGGATTCAGAAGGTTATTAATCGGATATTGTCCATGAGTGGCAGAGGCATTGAAATTTTGGTCCATTAAATATCTGTAACCGGCTTCAGGAGAGACTTTGTAATCTCCCTGATTCGCTATTGCCACATAAATGGAGGCAATATTATCATTCATGTTTTCAATAATCGGATCAACAGGCCGGGCTTTGGTTATTTCTTTAAGAAAATCGCTGTAATTTTTCCATGGCATGATATTTACTTCTTTAATCTGAATAGTATCTGCTTCAAGAGCAATATCAACCTCGCAATGCCTTTCTGTGAAATATTCCGGAATAATTGTATGATATCTTTTATATCCTAACGCTCTGAAGAAAACAGTATCGCCCGGTGTGCTTGTAATGGAATAGATTCCGGTTGCTTCACTAAGAGCTCCCTTTTTAAGTTTTTTCGATACAACGGCCACTCCTGCAACAGGTTTATATGACTTATCCGTTATTATTCCGCTTACCTGAACATATCTTTCACTTTCAACTGTCTGGCCATAGTTAGAAGAAATGGCAAGGATAAAAAGCAGTAGTGTATAGAAAAGTTTCTTCAATTTTATCCGCTGTATTTAATATTTAAATCGAATAGCGCTGCAAAATAAACATAATTGAGTGTAACGGTGAAACATTTAACTATATTTTAACGTGGGCAAGTTATTAGCAGGTTCATAGTCCTGACATGACCGGTAACTAATCCACCAGGCTATTTAGGAATTGTTAAATATAATTGACTTTGGTTTAAACATAGCACAACTTTGGTATGGAATTTGATTACATTATGAGAACCTGATATAGTGAGTTTTAAATAATAATTAATGAAATGAAAATAAAACTAGTTTTTTTGATCGTATTATCTTTTTTGTCTATCAACAGCATCTCTGCTCAAAATAAAAAGATAACAATAACAGGTACGGTGATGGATGCTTCTAAAAATCCAATTGTGAATGCCATAATTATGATCGATGACAAGAAAACCAATTCTGTTACGGATGAGAAAGGTAAATACAGAATTAAGGTTAAACCACCGGTAACAAAAATTGGCATCTTCTCCTTCGGCCATGGAACTTCTGAAACGGAGATAAACGGCAGGACTAAGATTGATTTTAATTTTGAGAATTCCTCATCTCAACAAACAGATGATCAGACCATTGCTCCCGGCGACCAGGCTGTTAATACCGGATATGGCGTTGTTAAAAAGAAAAATTTAACAATCGATGTCAACAAGATCGACGGCTCTAATAAAAAATACGCTACATATGCTAACATTGCGGACATGATTCAACGTGAAGTATCAGGATGCCGGATAGCCGGTGGATCAGTAGTAATTCAGAACTCCGGAGATTTGTTTGGCAGCGTTCCTGCGCTTATTATAGTTGATGGCGTATATATGGCTGCTCTTCCTAATATCTCTCCAATAACAGTAAAATCTATTGAGGTGCTTAAGGGAACAGCAGCTGCAATTTACGGAAGCAGAGGATACGGAGGAGCTATTATTATAAAAACCAAATCCGGAAACGATTAATAAATATTCTTTTCTATTCCCTCAGACTATAATTATTTTCAGCCCATTTAATTACTTATTTGAAATCTATAATTGAGTGCTTCAAGTGTTTAAGAAGAATATTCTTTCAATCTGAGATTATTTTCTACATAAGAAAAGTATGGGAAAAAACCAATAAATGAAAATTATTTTAGCTGATGAATCCAAATCAGAAAATTATATCTATTTCATTTTTGCTTCTTCTGAACAGTTGTATTACAACGTTTATTCCTAAAACCAGTGATAATAAGGAACTGATTGTTGTTGATGGTTTGATTACTGATCAGCCGGTTAAAAACACTATAAAATTATCGAATTCTTTTCCTCTGGGAACTGGAAATACCCCTTTACCTATTAAAGGATGCATTGTCACGGTTACTGATGATCTGGGTAATACCTTCAATTTCACGGAAACAGTTGCCGGGACTTATGTTTCAGATTCCGAAGAATTTCAAGGTTCAATAGGCCGGTCATACACCTTGCATATTAATACAAATTCGTACTCTAATAATCATACGTATGAGTCATTACCTATGGAGATGAAACCTGTTCCCCCTATTGATAGTGTTTATTATGAAAGAGTGATTATTACAGAATCTGACAATGGGAATTATATGGAAGAGGGTTGCCAGGTTTATTTAGATACCCACGATCCGACAATTCAATGCAAATACTACAGGTGGAAGTTTGTTGAGACATGGGAATTCCATCTTCCATTTTATGTTCCAAACAGGATATGCTGGGTATCAGCGAATTCCGAATTAATTAACATCAAAAATAATTCTGTATTAGAGAAAGATAATATAACAAGGTACCCTTTAAATTTTATATCAAATCAAACAGACAGGTTACTTGTAAAATACAGCATATTAGTGAACCAATATTCTCTGAATGAACAAGAATACCTTTATTGGGAACAACTGCAAAAACTTTCTGAAAAGGTAGGTAGCCTTTATGATATTATACCATCATCTGTTACAAACAATGTTTATTGTGTTGATGATCCGAATGAAAAGGTTCTTGGTTATTTTAGTGTCTCAGCCAATTCATACAAAAGGATTTTCATAAAAGACCATTTTAGGGGTTTGGTAAACAAATATACTGCTGATTATTGCGGTGTTGATACTATTGCAAATAATGGCCCTATTCCAGGTCTCAATCAGAGTGTTTGGCTAATTGGAGAATCTGGTAACTCTTGGATAGTTACATTATAGCAGAGTTTGTGCCGATTGTACAGCCAGAGGTACGAATATACCTCCTGATTTCTGGACAGAAGATAAATAACAGATTATCGACGAAGAATATTGCATGACTAAAATGACATGCCCGACATAATTCTGCTAATAAAATTCCTTTTTCCTGTTTTGAAAAAATTGAAATAATCTGATTTTCTGTAAATATTGCATTCTTTATAATAGCTTTAAAATTAAAGCTTATACTTTAATTTTGATTGGAAAGGATTATATAGAAGCCGACACACTGACTATGTGTAAATCTCTTACCATTATAAAATTGTTAATATCCAATAGATAAAGTATAAATTAAACGGAAACAAAATAAATCTAACTTTGAAATAAAGAAATTAGTTTGATAATATTTTTATTTTTGATGAAAAATTCGTTGCCCCGGCGATCCAAAATGGGTTGAACATTTTAAACGAGAGATCCTGATCCAGGGCAAATTCAGAAATTAAATTACCGGAAACCGGTTAAGTATGGAAATAGATTAAAATATTCAATATATGGTATTATGAAACAAATAATAAAACTGTTTGGTCTTGTGCTGTTAGTTGTAATGTCCTGTAAAAACAAGAATTACAATACAATTAAACCAACATCTGTAAATAACACAGACAGCAGGGACAGTACCGCTCTGGTCAGTAAACCGGTTCCCGATAATTTTATAATAGACTCTATAGCGAACCAGGCAAACGGACCGGTTTATATGTTTTGCGAGACCATGCCTGAATTCCCGGGTGGTAAAAATGCATTTAATGAGTATTTAAGAAAAAGAATAGTTTATCCTACCAAAGCAGTTATGGATAAAATCGAAGGACGTGTGGTTGTAAAATTTATTGTCAGGAGTACAGGTGAAATCGGAGATGTCAAAGTTTTAAGGAGTATAAGGGAGGACCTTGATAAGGAATGCCTCAGGGTGATGAGCACGATGCCCAATTGGAAGCCGGGAATGATTTCAGGTAACCCTGTTGCGGTTTCATATAGCGTACCTGTAAGGTTTTTATTGCAACCAGGTGAGAGCCTTAATGGTATTTATATTCTCCCTCCAAAGAAATAAAAAGTATTAATTACAAAAACGAACCATGATTCTGCAGGTATTTTCAGGACAGAATACGTTGAGTTTGAAGGACAATTTTTTTGATTAACCCGGACAGTGGATATAATAATAATCAAGCGGGCAAAACTATGAAGAGGACAAAAATTCTGACTGGGTGCTTTTTACTAGGATTATTAGTAATATTTTCTTCCTGTACAGGCAGAGTAAAAGACCGCGACGGGAACTTTTATAAAATAGTTAAAACCGGCAAACAGAAATGGATGTCTGAAAACCTTGCCGTGAGTCACTTCAGAAATGGTGATACTATTCCGGAAGCACGATCGGATGATGAATGGGAAAAATATGGCAATGACGGCAAACCTGCATGGTGCTATGAAGAGAACAATCCCGTTAGAGGCAAAAAATATGGTAAACTCTACAATTGGTATGCTGTCAGCGATCCGAGAGGGCTGGCCCCCGACGGCTGGCACGTGCCTTCAGATGAGGAGTACATCAAATTAACGAACAACATGGGTGGTCTGTTATTTGCAGCATTGAAAATGAGAACTAACGGATTAACCGGAGAAGGGAACAAAGATACAGGGAATGACTTTAAATGGCCTGCCGGCGGAACCCGTAACAATCATGGTCAATTCTATGGCTTAGGCAGCAATGGATACTGGTGGTCTTCAACTGAATTTAATTCCTCCAAAGCCTGGATACGTATTCTTGACTATCTTCAGTGCTATGTCAATAGTCCTAGTTTCAGTAAAAAATATGGTCTTTCAGTCCGGTGCATTAAAGACTAAGTGCGCCATGTGTACTAATAATCCTGAAAATAGCTTAAAGAAATCATATTTTAGTCTGGAAAAAATTTCAACATTTGTCGCGTCAGATTTATTGTCATTCAATCTGTATTTGAACGGAATGTCAATATAATTAAATGACACGATAACAACAGCTTTATTTTAATGGTTTATTTTTAACTATATATGAAGAAAATTTTATTACTGGGTGATGAAGCAATAGCACAGGCTGCACTTGACGCAGGAATAAGCGGAATGTATGCCTACCCTGGAACTCCCTCAACTGAGATCATGGAATACATTCAATCATCTGAAGATAACTCGTACCCGGGTATTCACAAAGAATGGTCATCAAATGAGAAAACAGCGATTGAAGCAGCGCTTGGTATGTCTTATGCAGGCAAGAGGGCAATGGTTGCCATGAAACATGTTGGTCTGAATGTGGCTGCCGACGGATTTATTAATTCTGCTATTACCGGGGTTAATGGCGGCCTGATAATCGTTTCTGCCGATGATCCGTCAATGCACTCTTCACAGAATGAACAGGATTCAAGGTTTTATGGAAAGTTTGCTCTTGTGCCCTGTTTTGAACCATCAAATCAGCAGGAAGCCTATGATATGGTTTTTGATGCCTTTGAATTATCTGAAAAATATAAGCTTCCGGTTCTTTTCAGAATAACAACACGTATGGCTCATTCAAGAGCCACTGTTAATCTGAGGCCTGCTCTGCCTCAGAGAAAGCTTTCCCTTCCAATTGACCCGCTGCAGTTTGTTCTTCTTCCCGCTATTGCAAGAAAAAAGTATAAGACTCTGTTATCATCATATGAATCATTAAGATACGACCCACTGATTTCAAAATATAACAATTTTACTGACGGAAGTAAACACGATCTTGGAATCATTACCTGTGGTATTGCCAATAACTACTTTTTGGAAAGCGCAGGAGAATCTACCGGTGAATATTCTTTGTTAAAAATATCAGCATATCCCTTCCCGAAAGATATTATTAAAGAAATTACTGGAACATGCAGAGAAGTTCTTATCCTTGAGGAAGGAGCGCCTGTTATTGAAGAAGCCTTACGGGGAATACTTGACGAAGGGATAAAAATCAGTGGAAGACTTGATGGAACTGTTCCCCGTGACGGAGAATTGAACCCTTCAATAGTTGCGAAAGCCCTGGGTTTACCGCTTAGCTTTGGACAGGAGGTTCCATCCCTGGTCAAAATGAGGCCGCCATCTTTTTGTGCCGGCTGCGGACATGCAGATATGTTCATAGCTTTAGCCGAAGCTGTGAAGCCTTTTGGCCAGGGACACGTATTCTCCGATATAGGCTGCTACACTCTTGGAGCACTGCCTCCGTACAGCGCTATTAATTCATGTGTCGATATGGGCGCATCAGTAACTATGGCAATCGGAGCTTCAGATGCCGGATTAATCCCGTCGGTTGCTGTTATTGGTGATTCGACTTTTACACACTCAGGAATGACCGGCCTGCTTGATGCTGTTGTAAAAAATTCACCTGTGACTATTATTATATCTGATAACTCTACAACAGGTATGACCGGGGGACAGAAATCCCAGGCAACAGGCAGGTTAGAACAGATTTGTGCTGGAATCGGAGTTCAGGGTGAACACATACGAGTCATTACCCCGCTACGGAAGAATAATATTGAAAATGTGCGGATCATGAAGGAAGAGTTTGAATATAAGGGAGTATCTGTAATAATTGCCTCACGTGAATGTATTCAGACTGCCACACGAAGAAAAAGATCGGAAACCTCAAATAATTCTATAGTCTGACAGATGAAAAACGACATTATATTATCAGGTGTTGGAGGCCAGGGAATTTTGTCAATTGCAGCAACAATTGGTCTTGCCGCAGTTGACAATGATCTGTTCCTGAAACAATCGGAAGTTCATGGTATGAGCCAGCGCGGCGGAGATGTTCAATCGCATCTCAGGCTCTCTGATAAACAGGTCTGGTCAGATCTGATCCCTTTAGGGAAAGCTGATCTTATAATATCAGTTGAACCGATGGAATCGCTAAGGTACCTTCCATGGTTATCTGATAATGGCTGGCTGGTGACTAACTCAAATCCCTTTATTAACATTCCGGATTATCCTTCGTTAGATGAAATTCTGAAAGAGATAAAAAAAATCAGGAATCATATAATAATTGATGCTGATGGTATTGCAAAAGAAGCCGGATCACCAAGATCAGGAAATATAGTGATTCTGGGAGCCGCTTCACCTTTTATCGAAATGCCGTTTGAAAGTCTTGAAAAATCATTGAAAAAACTATTCGGAAAGAAAGGCAATCGTGTTGTTGAAGACAATCTTAAGGCACTGCATGCAGGACGTGAATGTTCGGCAGGTGTCAGAATTTGAATGAAGCATTAAGGTAAATGAAAATTATAATAATATTACACACCAAATTTTAAATAATCAAAATTTCATAAATATGAAACGTTTATGCTTTTCCCAGCTCCTTTTGGCAGTTTCAG
>OCZT010004990.1_pt1 | contig 13296 bp, 9 predicted proteins | sample 1539031 | NCBI WGS metagenome assembly OCZT01 (sample SAMEA3539308, study PRJEB22396) | soil metagenome | biome: tundra; feature: field; material: soil | place: USA | collected 2010-05 | depth 0.15 m | reverse complement strand
TCTGGGAAGACGACGATCCAGACGTATTCTTCAAGATGCTGGAACAGTATGGCATAGCAAAATAGTACCTCGCGGACTTCCAGGCCGCCCTGCTGGCAGCGAAGGACACGTTCAGCTCCCGGAACGCCTTTTGGAACTCGGGATGGTCGTACTTAGGCTCGACGTACTCGAAATCACTGCCGCGAGAGGCGCCGAACCTCCCCGGCCGCTTACCGATCGTGATCAGCGGCACTTTCTCCTTCAGGAAATCGGGTATCGCAACCTGCTTCGGCTGGAAATTGGGGCTGGACAACTGCACGCGGAATCCGACCCTCAGGTTGTGTCTCTTGGCGGCGTCCAGCGTCGCCTTCCAGACGGGATTGAGGTCCAGTCTGCCGGGAGTCTTCTGCACGTCGCGCCAGTCGCACCGTATATAGAGGACATCCATGAAAGGCAGGGCGGCGAGTTTCTCGACGCTTTGCTCCAGCGTTTCGGTGCCCGCTCTTGCCGCTAGCGAGGGGCCGTTTTCCTCCCAGGTGTAGCCGACCAGTCCCAACCCGTAGTTCTTGATCGGTTGGTCGGAGGGCGTCGTGTAGTGGATGGTGCGATCGCCGCCAGCACCGAAAGGCCCCTGGTTCAGGCGGTCGGGAACCGTGGGCCGCCAGCCAAAATCGTAGCCATCCCATCTGTGATCCGGCACATCAGCGTGCGCCGGCCGAAGGGCCACTTCACCGGTCAGCCCTGCGAGAGCCGCCGCCTTGACAAAACTCCGCCGCTTCATCTTCAACCCCCCTTCAGATTCAGAGTGTAGAGTCTTTTGGGCTCCTCAACAAGCCCCCGTCTTTCCTACCAGTCATAATTGGGAAGTTCCAGTGGCGCAAGAGCGCAGAGAGCAGAGAGTTAGCCCCACCTGAGAGTGGGCGCTCCCCAGATGTGCCGGCAACCTTCCTTTGTTACCCACGCTGGTTCCGACTTAGCGTCAGCGACCCATCCGGGTTGGTCTTCTGACGGCAGGACCAGCGAACCGGGTGGCGCACACCCTTGACTTCGATCTCGGCCTTCAGCTTGAGGCCTTCCCACTTGGTGCCTCTAGGCAAGGGGAACGATGCCTGGCGGATCTTCCCGGGCAAGGGGTACCCCGGGTCCAGCCCGCCGCTCACGTTGATCTTACCGTCGTCGCTAACTACCGAAACGTACAGCACGCCCGGCACGCCGGCGACGCCATCGTTCGTCAACCCGACGATCAAACCACCTGGGCCTTTCTCCCCCCACGACCACACGTAAGAGGGGCGCACGTTGTAGCCCAGCCTGCGATTCAGATCATCGAGGGCCTTGGGGGCTCCCTCGTACGTCTTCTGTAGCCCCGCCGCGCTGATCCTATGGAAGTTCCACAGCGAGCAGTAGTTCGCACCCAGATCCAGCACATGCTGGGCGGTATTTTCCGTGGGACTTACCGTGTTCGAAGACGGAGGTGCCGCTCCGGGCCGCCCGGCGCCCATACCGACCTCCAGAACCGCCGCCACCCAGGGTGGACGGTTGCTCAGTTCCTCGATTTGCATATTCTCGACGAAAATGCTGTCCGTGCGAACCCAATTGTGGTTACGTATGGTGCGGTCGAGCATCTCAGCGTCGCCCACCACGCTGAAATCCGGCTGGGTATTAGTGACCAGCGGTGTCTTATTCCAGTACTCCAGTTGGACGTCGAGCATGTGCAGCCAGGTCCGCTCCGCAGTGGCATAATCCGGGAACGGGTTGTCCGTGAAAGGCCACGTATGGCCTTCGCCCCAGAAGCCATACATGAAGGTGTCGATGAACTCGATAAGTGGGTTGCCGTTCAGTTCAGCGGCCAGCAGGCCGTTCAACTCTTTGTAGGCATCCTGGAAAGCAGGATCGTCGTAGCGCGGCTCGGAGAACTCGCTCTTCCCTGCCCGATTCCACTTGCCCTTGGTCAGCTTCACCATGGGGACTTTTTCCAGGACAAATTCCGGCAGGGCTTCCTCTTTGTAATCGGGCGCCCGCATCTGGATGCGGAAGCCGATCTGTTTGTTGTACTTCTTGGCCAACTCCAGCGTCAGCTTCCAGTAATCCGGAGGGTTCAGGCGCCCACGCTGCTGCTGAAGCTCACGCCAAGTGGGCCGGATGTACACCTTCTGGCCCAAGGGAAACTGGAACAGCGCCTCGATTTCCTTGAGCTTGTCGTCACCTACAATTTCCGCCATTCCGCTGTCTGCGGCGAGATACGTAATGAGCCCACGACCGTAATTCGGTACTGGCTCCTGGGAAGCCACCGTGGTCATCACCACGTCGCTGCCCGGAAAGAGCGCTTCGGGAGCATACTGCGGAAACGGCCCCTGGTTCAGCCGGTCCTTGACAGGCGGGCCCGAACCGAAATCGTACTTGTCCCAGTTGTGGGCGACCAAGTATGCGGACGATTTCTTGACAGTGGCGGAGGCCGCTAGTCCGGTCATCGCCACGCTCTTAAAAAAGGACCTTCGTTTCATATGCATCTCTCCTATGCCAGCTAATTGATGGCTAGGACGGCGTAGACCTCTATCTTCGGTATGGTGAATGTCACCGCCGCCCCGTTAACAGACACGTTTTTGAGCTCTTTGGCAACGTTATCCGGCGAGAGCAGCTGCATGTCTTTGGGATTGATCCGCTGGACCACTCCGGCCAGGTTCAGCCTGACGTTCACAGACTCGGCAGCCGGGCCGTAATTCACGAAATGCGCGACCACTTTCTCGGAACCTCGCTTCCGCACCAGGTTCGCCATCACGTAGCCGGCGTTTTGGACCGCCACCAGCGGTTCTCCCGAGAGCTTGAGCAGCTCACGTTTGAATTCTTCCCTGACCGGCTGTTTCTGAATGTCATTGCAAAGGGAGGCAGGCAGGGCTGCGGACGCGATCTTCCTCAACTCCTCCGAACTGCCCACCGTCAGCACTTGGCCTCCCGCCTGCTTGTACTTTTGAATCACGCGCAGTTGGTTTTCGTCCGTCCAGGGGACATCGGGAATCACGATCGCCTTGTAGCCCGCCAGGCTACTGTCGTTCAACCTGGAGAGGAGCACCACGTCGTACATGAAATTCAGTTCGGCCAGCGCATTGTAAAGCGGGGCCCTCTTCAGCGACATCTCGAAGCTGGGAATCACCGGAGGCGCTACGAGCCCGATGTTGCTCACGGTTTTCACATCGGTGTAGAGGTCCTCATTGTCCGCAAGAAACGTATGGTACCGGCAGATATCGCCCCATGCGGTCATGGCCAGTTGGTTGTCCTTCTGTATCCAGCCTTGCAGCAGTTTTCTGCCGGACTCGGCGATGGCAAAGAAAGACTGGAACGCGGCGGCCTCGGCGATGGGCCTCTTCCAGCCCACCTTCATGTCATCCCTGACATCGTGCGCTCCCGGATTGGGCACTCCCGGGTCGGCCCCTTCGTATTTGCTTTCGTAGGGCTTCCAGCCGTCGCCCGCCGCATAGTAGAACCGCGCCTGGGAGACGTTGTGCACCCATTTCCCGTCCCAGACGCCGGCTTCCTCCGTGCCCTCCGACTTGGTGAAGTCGCAACGCTCCTCGACCATGATGTTTCCCTTGCAGTTGCCGTAGATCGGGATGTTCTTGCCCTTGCGGATGGTCATCTCGCGCACATCGTTGAAGAAACGCAGCAGGTCGCTGGTGCCGCCGATGGCCCAGTCGTAGTAGAAGGCGTCCGCCCCGGAGTCCACGGCAATCTCCGCGGCCTTCAAGACCTCCTGGCGGTAGTTTTTATTCTTGAGGTCCGGCCAAAAAGCCCGGTTGGGGGTGCGCCAGAGGGGGAATCCCAGGTCGTCTTTGGAGATCCAGTTCCTCATTTCAGGGTGCAGGAGGACGCTGTCGAGGGAGATGGCATTCAGCCGCACGTCGCCCGTACCGCCGTCGAACATCACCTTGATGCCCGCGGCATGACACCGGTCGATGAAATCCTTGTATCTCTTGTACTCCGGGCTTTGGAGGTTTTCCGGCGTCACGGTTTGCAGCATGGCCAGGTTGATGCGGGCTTCCTTGAACATCTCGATCAGCCGGTCGACGTGGTTGAAGTCGATTCCCGCGCGGTAATACCTGACCAGTCCCCGCCGCGCCCACGGCACCAGCTCGCTCTCCTTTCTCTTGCCGGCGCCCTTGTCGCCGGTGACCAGGTCGAAATCGGCGATTCCAGGCAACGCGGCCTTGGGAAGGTAGCTCAAGTCGGCGACCCGCGTGGAGGTCTCACTAACGGCCTGGATCCGGCTGTCCAGCACTTGGTAGGATTTAGCGCCGCTGGCGGGGTAAGAGATGCGGTTCAGACCGTTCCGCAGGTGGTCCGGCTTCAGGGGTATCACGATCTTGGCAAGGAGGCCGCCGGGCGCCAGCGGAAACGGGTAGATGTTACCGTTGACGTCGACACTCCCTTTCGCGGCGTCCGCATTGTCCACCAGAATCACCAGCCCAGGATTCGCGATGGCCTTGATATCGTCAATCCGGATCACATAGCTCTTCTGTCCCCCCGTTCCGCCAGGCATGGTGATGGCGGGGTAGATCTTGCCGGCAGGGCCCTGAAAAGCATAGAGGGCGGCCGCGAGACACGAGGCCGCCAGAACAGAGACTGCGAAGATGCGCCTTTTCCTGGCCATGATTGGCTCCTTATCTGGAATTTCTATTTCGGACTCGAAGTTCAATTCAATATACTCCCAGGCGCATGCTAGCGGCGCTGGGAATCTGTTTTGGAGCACTGGCATGGCTGCTGGCTGCTGGCTGCGGTGGAACTGTAAGGAAACACGCGGCCCAGCTCGGCTTCCCAGCACCGCGCCTAGTCCCACGCCCACGCCCGCCGCGCCGCCTGGATTTGCCGCCGCCATCGGCAACGACTGTGCCGCCTGGAACTGGAGCAGACTGTTCAAGACGGGCTACATCAATACGGACGGTTCGGTGCATAACGTGCTGTCCGGCGAGTCAGCCGTTTTCGCCATCCGCCAGCCCAACACGCTGCGCACGGCCCCGGATTATTGGGGCAACTTGCGCAACCGGTGGACGCAGACCTAATTTGAAGGCCGGCGCGCGATGCAGCGGTTTGAGTCATCGCTTCGAGAAGTACCGCATCTGGGGTGCTGACCGTCCGACCTCGGAAAGGCAGCCCAGGAACTGCGGAGACGGACACACCGGGGCATCGGGAGGTGCCAGAGCTCGGGTCGAGTGGCAGCGATCCCGCAGGTGGGCGGGTTACATGATCGCCGAGCGGCGGAAGCTGCGCCGACGCTAATTAAGGCTCGCTGCCGCAGGCCCGACAGCGACTGCGCTCTTCGCCCCTGGTTCGATGGCGATCAGAGCTACCCCACCCACCGCCCCTCTGCCGACCGTCGTGTTGTGGCCGCGGCGCTTCAAGTCTGCCTGTACATCATCGGGCAGCGCCGAATTTACTTGCAGACTGCCCAGGCGTGCCCGGCCCTGGCCGAAGGAACTGACGAAGTGATTCGTCGAGAAACGGGGGGCCTTGAACGCCGCCTCGCCCGTTATGCCGAAGTCCACGTACTCCAGAATGAGCTGAATGGCCGCCTGGTCTTGCATGTCTCCACCCGCGACCGAGATCGCCATAAGCGGTTGCCTGCCCTTGAACATCAGTGTGGGACTAAGGGTGACTCTGGGCCGCTTGCCGGGTTCGATGACGTTCGGATGCCCCTTGAAGGTATTCAGGCTGGTCAACCGTGCGCCATGAATGATTCCCGTCTTGCCGGCCACACCCGCAGTACTGGAGAGACCGCTGGGTGTAGCCGCGATCAAGTTGCCCCACCGGTCCTTCACGCACATCACCGTGGTCCCGCCATGAGCAGGTTGAGTCGGCCCCGGCGTTTTCAACGGCTGCATGCGATACGGATCCCCGGGACGCAGTTCCAGCGACGCCTTCCCGGCGTCGATAAGCGGCCGCCGGATCGTGGTGTACTGGTCCGAAAGCAGTTCCCGCATGGGCACCTTAACGAAATTCGGGTCCCCGTAATACTCATCTCGGTCCGCCAGGGCCAGCTTCATCGCCTCCGTCACCGTGTGGATGTAGTCCGCCGACTGAAACCCCATGTCCTTCAGGTTGTAACCTTCCAGAAGGCGGAGTGTCTCCAACAGGTATGGACCCTGCGTCCAAGGACCGCACTTATAGACCGTGTAGCCGCGGTAATCCACCAGCAACGGATCTTCGACCCTGGTTCTGTGCGCGGCCAGGTCGGCTTTGCGCAGAAATCCACCCTTCTCGATATACCAGCGCTCCAGGTCATCCGCGATGTCCCCGCGGTAAAAGCGGTCGGATACGGCTTGCAGGCGCTGTTCCCGCGTGCCTTTGGCTTGCCGCTCCGATTCAACCATTTTGCGGAAGGTCGTGGCCATATCGGCCTGCCAGTGCACGCCGGTTTCGATTCTCCGGCGGCTTCCTGTGTCGATGTACCAGGTGGGGCCGCCGGCATCCAGGATCTCCAGCGTGGGCTGTACGACCTCCTCGAAGCTCCTCGTTCCGCAAATCTTTAGTAATGTGACCACGGCGTCCACCGTGGCCGGCACGGCAGCCGCCTTCACCTCGCCGTCTGGGATGCCGTGTTGCATATACCACTCGATGGCTTTAGCATCGAGCGGTGCGCCTCCCTGTCCGGAAAGTACCTTGACATCATTCTTTTCGCTGTTATAGACCATGATAGGGACTTCTCCACCAACACAGAAGGCTCCTACATAGGTGACGGACAGGGCCAGCAAGGTCGCGGCACCCGCGTCAGCCGCGTTGCCGCCCTTTTCGAGTATCTTGATGCCGGCGGCAGTCGAGAGTGCGTTTCCGGAGACCACCAGGCCCTTGCTGCCGGTAGCCGAACGGTCCTCCCGGGCCGTCTGCGGCCAGGCAAACGATGCCATGAACAACAAGATCAACAGTGAGTTCGGGAAAAATCTTCGCATGGTTGCTCCTCCCTGCCGGGGATGTAGATTGCAGGTCACACACCCGGCCGGACCCGGTTGTCTCAAATTAAGGCATTAGTGTAACAATAGACGGCAACATGAAACAACGGCGACGGGTCTCCCGGCGAGGGTTTCTCCCGGTGGGGATTCGCTTCGCCAACGATGGCGTTGCGGGAGTCCCCGGCGTGCTGCGCGTGACCCTGGAGAGCATGGATGGCAGGGTCCGTCTCAGCGGCGGGCTGGAGGCGGGCCATCCGTACGGCGGGCGTCTGCAGCAGGTGGCCTTTGTCCTTCCCAACGATATGGAAGGGAAGCAGATGAAGCTCTATGCCGAGGTAGAGACGAAGGGTGTCCGCCGGCTTGTGCGGTGGGCGTGCGCGCAGCCGCTTGCCCCGAATGCGCGCTGATCAAGCTAAAATGGCTTGATGATCGCGGCTGGCGGAAGGGCGTGTAAAGAGCCATACAGGAGGACCGTGCTGTGCGTGACACGCTTCGTTTGATGACAGTATTCCCAATGCTGGGGGCCGGGCTCGCTTTCGGCGCATCGGTCTTTTATGTATCCCCCGCCGGAGACGACGGGGGTCCCGGAACCAAGGCCAAGCCATGGAAAACCTTGCAGCATGCCGCCGATTTGGCCAAACCCGGAACCATTGTGAATATCATGGGCGGCGAGTACTGCCAGGCGTTGGCCATCAAGGTTTCGGGCGACTCGCGGAATGGGTTTATCACCTTCCGCAGCCAGCCAAGTCAGAGGGCGATCCTGGATGGCTCCTGCCTGACCCCGCCTGAAGGGGGCACACGCGGCGGGACGGCCCTGGTCTCATTGCACAACGTCAGTTACGTCCGGATCGAGGGACTGGAGATCCGCAACTACCGCACCGACGACCGCCGGCGCACTCCAGCCGGCATTCATGTCTCCGGGAGCGGCAGCCACATCGAGCTTTTAAAGAACAACGTACACCACATCGAGCAGAATTTTCAGGGACGGGACCGGCCGGGCAGCGGGGGCAACGGGTTCGGCATCGCGGTCTACGGCACGGACGCCAAGACCCCGATCAGCGACCTGGTGATCGATGGCAACGAGGTCCATCACTTGAAGACCGGATCGAGCGAATCGCTGGTCGTGAACGGTAACGTGGCGGGCTTCCGGGTCACGAGGAACGTAGTCCACGACAACAACAATATCGGGATCGACCTGATCGGGGGGGAGCACGCGGCGCCGGACCCGACGGTTGACCGGGCGCGCGAAGGCGTGATCGCCGAAAACCGCGTCTACAACATCACCTCCCGGGGCAACCCCGCTTACGGCCAGGAGGCAAGCTCGGACGGCATCTACGTGGACGGGGGCACGCGCCTGCTGATTGAACGCAACATCATGCACGACGTGGATTTCGGGCTGGAACTGGCCAGCGAGCATGCCAACTGGACCACCAGCCATGTCATCGCGCGCAACAACCTGATCTTCAACTGCCACACCGCCGGCATCACGATCGGAGGCTACGACGCCCGGCGGGGCATCACCGAGTTCTGCCAGATCGTCCACAACACGCTCTACGGCAACGACACGTGGACCACCGGCACGGGTGAGTTCATGATGCAGTTCCACATGCGGAACAACGTCTTCGCGAACAACATCGTTTATGTGGGCAAGCAGCGGCGGGTCCTGACCAGTAGGTCGGGCCGGATGGAGCCCGAGACGCCGGCCGTTACCATGGACCACAACCTGTACTTCTTCCAGGGTGGTTCGAAGGCGGCCCGTTGGAGATTCGACGCCCGAGACTACGCCAGCTTTGAGGAGTTGCAGGCCAGCGGCAACGACCGCGACTCATCCTTTGGCGATCCGCTGTTCGTAAATCCGGCGGCTGGGGACTTCCATTTGCGAAAAGACTCGCCGGCGCGAGGTGCAGGCCGGGACTTGGGCGCAACCGTGGCCGGCGACAAAGATCTCGACGGCGCTCCACGGGCGAAGGGCGGCAAGGTCGATATCGGTTGCTACGCGGGGAAGTGACCCCCGGTCGCCAGCGCGATCCATGTCGCCAGGCGATCGTCATTCATCGCTTGACATCCCCTCTCATTCGAGCCACACCACGGCGCCCTTGCCCACCTCCGGGATGACGCAGCTCATGGTTCCGTTCTTCCACACGCCCGGAAGCTTGCTGCGCTCGCCCAGGAATGGCAGAACGTAATGGCGCCTTTCTTGCCGGTGTGGAAGGCGATCTTCACATTGCGCTCCGGCGCCTGTTGCGCCACCTGGTTGCTTTTCAGCCCCTTGAAATTCGCCAGAAACACGCTGGGCTTACCGTCCACCTGGGCGACCTGCGTGGACGTGAAGGGGGAAGCTTCGACCTCCACTGCGGGCTTAAGCCCGGACACCCGGAGGATCTCCTCGGCGAACGCCTTCCTCAGCCCTTCGAACCGCGCCTGAGCGAACTCGCCCGAAGCCGCCTGCTCGTTGAATTCCTTCTGCAATCGCAGGTAGTACTCCCGCCCCGGGCACTGCGGATAGTAGATGAACCTCTTGCCGGTGCTGCTGGCCTTCTTCCGGCCCGGATCCGTTATGCCCAGAAGCTGGTGTACGGGGTTGGCCGGCCGATCCGCTCCGGTATCGTCGTACTTCCCGGTTTCGCCGGTTACGATCAAGGTTCGCTTGCCGCCCAGGCGGGAGCGCAAAATCGCCAGTTCGTCCCGGCCGATGCAACGAGCGTCCGGCAGGATCAGCACGTCGCCCCGGAAGCCATCCAACGTCCGCGGAGTAACCACCTGGAACTCGAGGTGAGATTGCATCAGGAGCATCATGGCGCCGCGGTAGGACTCGATATACTCCCTGGGGAAGTAATTCCGGGTCTTCGGCGAGAAGTACAACCCGATAGGGCGAATCGCCTGGCGCGGCAGGAAAAAGACTTTCTCGTGGTCTTTGATCCACTTGAAGATCACCTTCCGGGCTTCCATGTCGTTCGAGCTAGACATTACGTGCCCGTGCACGTCCCAGGTGTTGGTCCCTGCCATCAGTTGCGCCATGGCCAGGTTCCGCATGGCCTCTCCCGCGGCAACCTGCTTCTCGTTTTCCCATGAATAAGTCAGCATCCAGGTCGGCTTGGTGCCCGCGAACGCCCGAAACGAGTACATGCCCACCATGTCCTGGAACCACGCCAGCGGCGTCCGCCGGGCGGCCCGGCCTCCGGTGCTGTACTCGTGCGCGATCGTGTCCACCACGCGGTGCAGCCATCGGATTCCGAAGACATCGAAGTCGACTTCGCTAACCAATTGAATCTATTTACCTTATAGCCGGACGCCTGTGAAGATTAAGGAACCATCTTCCTGAGACACGGCTCAAGCCTGTCGCTCTCGCAAATCTCACCCAGATGACATTACTCGGAGTTTCCGTCAACTGGTCACCGAATGCCTGGGCCCCCGTTAGGCGTGGTTACCGACTTGGCTGAATTCTCTCGGCTCGGAACCGCGACGGTGAAAGCAAACCTCGCCTTTCGCCGCCATTTCTCCGCAAAGCACGACGAGGGCAAGCCGTTTCAAGTCCTGACGGCTGGTCTATACTGTGACAAGGACAAGAACCCATGATGCACTTCGAGTGTCATCTGCCGTGGCTGCTTTTGATCACCGGCGTGGCCGCGGCGCAGGCTCCGGCTCCGTATGACTTGCTTCTGAAGGGCGGGCACGTCATCGACCCCAAGAACAAAATAGACACGCTGATGGACGTGGCCATTGCAGGCGGCAAAATCGCACAGGTGGCGCCCGATATTGCGGCCAGGCAGGCGCGGATAGTCGTCCCGGTAGACGGTCTGTTGGTGGTTCCGGGGCTGGTCGATATGCACGTCCACGTCTTTGCCGGGACCATGAGCGGCGAGTACACCGGCGAATATAGCGTTCGGCCCGACGGTTTTACTTTCCGTAGCGGCGTGACCACCGTGGTCGACGCAGGCAGCTCCGGCTGGCGCAACTTCGCCGAGTTCAAGCAACAGACCGTGGACCAGTCCCATACCCGCGTGCTCGCCATGTTGAATATTGTCGGCCACGGCATGGGCGGGCGGATGACCGTGGAGCAAGTCGTCACGGATATGGACGCGGCCCGCACTGCCGAGACCGCCAAGCAGTACCGGGACCTCGTGGTGGGCATCAAGATCGCTCATTACGCGGGTCCGGATTGGGTGCCCTACGAGCGCGCCGTGGAAGCTGGCAATCTGACCAATCTCCCGGTCATGGTTGACTTCGCCACTTTCCGGCCCGAACGCCCTTTCCAGGACCTGGTCCTTCACAAGCTCCGGCCCGGTGACATCTACACCCATACGTATCTCTCGGCAGTGCCCATGCTCGACGATCAAGGCCGCGTCTTGCCCTACCTGTTTGAGGCCCGCAAACGAGGCATTATCTTCGACCTGGGCCACGGCGGAGGCAGCTTCTCATGGCGCCAGGCCGTTCCCGCCATTCGGCAAGGCTTCGTCCCCGACTCCATCTCGACCGACCTGCACGTTCAAAGCATGAACGCCGGAATGAAGGACATGGTAACCACCATGTCGAAGATCCTGAATCTCGGGGTGAGCCTGGCGGACGTGATCAAAATGTCCACTACGAACCCGGCCCAGGAGATCAAGCGTCCCGAGTTGGGCAACCTGAGCGTGGGCGCGGGCGCCGACGTGGCCGTACTGCGCCTGAAGACCGGAGATTTCGGGTTCCTCGACGCAGCCAACTCGCGGTATTCCGGGACCCAAAAATTGGAGTGTGAACTTACGGTGCGCAATGGGCGTGTGGTTTGGGATTTGAACGGGCGCGCCGGTGTGGATTGGCAGAAGGCCGAGCCCAGGCGCCCGAGTCGAAAGGAACCATAGAGCTCTTGGTTGGAAGGAGCAGAAAAGGCAAAAGGAGGTCAATCGGTATGCCGGCAGACGGTTTTGTTTCGGAGCGGCGCGCGCTCCTGAAGTTCATCGGGGCGCTTCCCTGGCTCGGGTTCTTTGCCGCTCAGGACGTTTGGGCAAAGGCGCAGAAGGCGGTCAAGCGTTCTTTGACGGACAACATCTACACGCGGATCGGCGTGCGGCCGGTCATTAACGCGCGCGGCACCTGGACGTATATCAGCGGCTCCCTGGAGTTGCCCGAGGTGAAGGCCGCCAAGCAGCAGGCCGCCGAGCACTTCGTGGATATGCTGGAGCTCCAACGGGCCGTGGGCAAGCGGCTGGCGGAACTCTCGGGTTTCGAATCGGGGATGGTCACCGCCGGGGCCGCGGCTGGCATGGCGGCCGCCACCGCCGGCTGCATTGCCGGGACCGATCCCGACAATGTCTGGCAACTGCCGGATACCACCGGGTTGAAGGGCGAAGTGATCATGCTGGGCGGCCGGAGCGCGTTTGACAGCGCCATCCGCGCCGCGGGCGGCAAGCTGGTGCTGGCCCGGACCCCCGACGAGCTCCAGGCGGCCATCAACGAGAAGACCGCCATGGTTTACTCCGGCGCCTCGGGAGAGCGGCTGGAACAGGCGCTGGCGGTCACCAAGAAAGCCGGCGTACCGATGCTGGTGGACTGGGCGGCCGGCATCCCGCCGTTCGAAAACCTGGCCCTGGCGGCCAAGCTGGGCCCCGATCTGTTCACCGTCAGCGGCGGCAAGGGCCTGTGCGGGCCGCAATGCGCCGGCCTGCTGTTGGGCCGTAAGGACCTGATTGAAGCCGCGCTGGCCAACAGTTGTCCGTGGGAGGGCGCCGTGTGCCGCCCCATGAAGGTGGGCAAAGAGGAGATCATGGGAATGCTGGCGGCCGTGGAAGCCTGGAAGCACAAGGATCTGGCCTCCCTGAACCGGGAATGGAACGGGCGTGTGCAGCGCATCGCGAAGATTGTCGAAACCGTGCCCGGCGTGAAGACCGACATTCAGATCCCCGCCGGCGGAAACAGCTATCCGACTTTGACGGTCACTTGGGACGAGGCGGCTTTCAAGCTCTCGGTGGCGGACTGCGCCCAGAAGCTCCTGGAAGGCGATCCGCGCATCGTGGTCATGAGTTCCAGCAACCCGAGTCTGGTGGTGCCGCATCGAACCGCCGCGGCCGATCCCAAAGCGCCGCAAGCTGCGCCGCGCCGCGAGCGGCCCAACCGGCTGCAAATCATTTCCATGACTCTCCAGCCGGGCGAAGAGCTGATTGTAGGAAGGCGGTTGCGGGAAGTTTTGAACGAGGCCCGGAGGAACGCCTGATCCGCCGCGTTCGTGAGCTAGCCGTATCCGTTTGGAAGGATGAGCGAGTAATGCACCGAGGAGGTGTGAGCTTGAAGAGTCACTATGCGATTCTTGTGCTGGCGCTGGCGGCGTCTCTGGCTATAGCCGATATCGTCCCGGTGGTGCCCAAATCCGGACCGCCTCCGATTGGGCCGTATACGCCGGGTGTAT
>OCZT010004989.1_pt1 | contig 13297 bp, 14 predicted proteins | sample 1539031 | NCBI WGS metagenome assembly OCZT01 (sample SAMEA3539308, study PRJEB22396) | soil metagenome | biome: tundra; feature: field; material: soil | place: USA | collected 2010-05 | depth 0.15 m | reverse complement strand
CCGGCCGGACCTGCGTCATCATCGCGCACCGGCTCGCGACGGCACGGCGCGCCGACGTAATCTTCGTGCTCGAGGAAGGCCGTATCGTGGACTCCGGCACGCACGCCGAACTGCTCGCGCGCGGCGGTCTCTACGCTCGCCTCACGGAGTTGCAACTGAATCCCGGCCGCCGGCTTGCCGAGGCCCTGACGAAGGAGGGTGGAGAGCCATGACTCGACGTGATGTCATGACCGCGACGCTGAAGCATCCGGTCGCGTTCGTCACGCGTGTCCTGAAGGGATTCCGCGCGAACCAGGGGCTGCTGCTCGCGGGCGCCGTGGCGTACTACACGCTGCTGTCGCTCGTCCCGCTGCTCATCCTGATGTTCATCGGGCTCTCGCAGCTGGTTGATGAGACGCGGCTCCTGACGACGCTGACCGAATACCTCGAGTTCGCGGTGCCGGGGCAGGCGGCGGTTCTCGTCGATGGGTTGCGGGTATTCCTGAGACAGAAAGAGTCGGTCGGGCTGGTGCTCTCGTTCGCGATGATCGTGTCGAGCGCGCTGGCCTTCACCGTGCTCGAGAGCGCGATGTCGGTGATCTTCTACCACCGTCTGGCCGTACGGCGGCGGCGGTTCCTCGTCTCGGCGCTGCTCCCCTACTTCTTCATCGGCCTCCTCACGACCGGCCTTCTCGTCGTGACCATCGTGTCGGGCCGGCTCGCGGTTATGGGAACGGAACAGGTCACCCTGTTCGGCATGCCGCATTCGCTCGGCGGAGTCGCCCGCCTCCTGCTCTACCTGCTCGGCGTCGGCGGCGAGACCCTGATGCTCACCGCCATCTATCTCGTCATGCCCGTCGGGCGGCTCTCGTGGCGGCACGCGCTGATCGGCGGAGGCACCGCGGCGCTCCTGTGGGAGGCCACGCGCCGCCTGCTCACCTGGTACCTCGGCACGATATCGCAGATCCGCGTGGTGTACGGGTCGTTCACGACGGCGATCGCCGTGCTGATCAGCGTGGAATTGGCCGCGATCGTCCTGCTGCTCGGCGCCCAGGTGATCGCGGAGTACGAGCGGCTAGGACACTCGATGACTGGCGCATCGCCCAAGAGTTGACAACCGGCCGGCCGGGAACCAGATAGCTGAGTGCGCGTCTGGAACCTGCGAACATGCGCAGCGTATCACCTGTCATCCCACGCCCATTGGAGCCGAATCCATGCGCCATTTCCGCCTGCCCGTTCTGCTGCTCGTGCTCGGGACCGCGTGCGCCAGTGCCTCGTCCGGTGGCACCGAAACGACCGTCTCGCCGACCACCACGAGCCTCGTGTCGGCCAACTCCGCCGTCGGCACGAAGAACATCGGGACGACGAACACCTACACGGCCATTGGGACGTCGGTTGCCATCGCGCCCGACTCGGCGTTCCAGGTGCTGACGCGCGTCTACGCGATGCTCGAACTCCCCGTCGCGCCCGCGGCCGGCAAGCTCGCGATCGGAAACCCGGAGATCAGGATCCGGCGCCGGATCGGCGGCATTCCGATGCAGAACGTGCTGGACTGCGGCGACAAGATGGGGCTCCCGAATGCCGAGACGTGGGACATCCATATGAATCTCCTGAGCTACATCGAGCCCACCAAGACTGGTGGGGCGCAGATCCTCACGCGCATCCAGGCGATGGGCAACCCGACCGACGTCTCGAACCGCGACCTGACGCCGTGCTCCACCAAGGGCGAGCTCGAGAAGAAGATCGGCGACATGGTGACGAAACTCATCGCCGGCAAATAGGAGGCTGCCTTCCCACGACGTTCGCTCGGCGAGGAACGTCATTGACGCGACGCCAGAGGTGAGTCAGCTTGACCGCATGGGCCGCCCACGAGTCTTTGTCTCGCCGACTTTGCCGCGCGACCGCGTCGAGCACGAGTGGCTCGATCAGCTTCGAGTCGGTGATCCGCTGGCGTTCGAGAGCGTCTTCCGTGCCTATTATTCGCCGCTCTGCGCTTTCGCGCACTCATACGTGCGCTGCCATGAGACCTCCGAGGAGATCGTGCAGGATCTCTTCTGCTGGATCTGGGACCGACGCTTCACGCTCGAGATGCCGCATGGCATGCGACTCTGGCTGTTCACCGCCGTACGCAATCGGTCGCTGAACGCGCTCCGGGATCGCCGGCTGGAGCTCTCGACTCACGAGCGCTTCTCGCTCGATGCGCGATCGCAGCCTCCTGCCGCGCCGCCCGATGCTGACCTCTCGGCGGAAGAACTCTCCGCCGCTGCCGCGCGTACCGTCGCGCTCATGCCGCCGCGTTGTCGTGAGGCGTTCACGCTCATCCGTCTGCAGCACATGAGTTACGCCGAGGCCGCGCACGTCATGGGCATCTCGTCCAGGACCGTCGAGGTCCACATGACGCGCGCGATCGCCAGCCTGCGCGCTGCTCTCGCCGCCTGGGTTACGCCCTGAGCTATTACGACTTCGGTCGTTGAATAGTCGATGCTGCGGTCCTTCTGCAGCACTGAGAAGGTGAGGTGAGAGGAGCGATGAGAGGTGAGTATGAGTCGGAGGGATGAGTTGGAGAAAGTAGAATTGCGTACGAGAATGAGATTGAGAACCTTCGAGTAGTGGGAGTAGGAGTGCGAGGACCGCCGTGCGGGGGGTCTTGCGTGGCCTCCGACTCCCACCACTCGCTCTCCCACCACTCCCACGCAGACTCAGATCTCCTCTCTCGTACGCATCCCTCCCTCACATACTCACCTCGCATCGCCAATGGACGCGCTGTCAACTCTCCGGCTCGCGCCCTCATCACACGTCCGCTCATTGACCCAATTCCCCGCACCAATCGGTCATGCGGTCGTTCTCTGGGCGCTGTCCGGTGACCGCTGGAAGTTGACAGCGTGCCGTGGTTACCCACACACCGCTTCCCTCGGCCGATAGTCGAGAGGTTTGCCGATTATTCCCATGCGGCCCGTCTCGACTGTTCAGTGGCTGAAGTGCTAAGGGGTTTTCGGTCCTGCCGTGTAGTTGGGGCATGACCTCCAGCGAACTCCCCGAGCCGACGCCAGAGTCGTGGGATGTGGACGCGGCGTGGCGGCGCGTGCGATCCCGCACCGTCGCAGCGGCCGACTCCGGCGGACAGCGGGAGAGACCTTCGGCGCCACTACGTCGGTGGATCGTCGCGTACGCTGCGGCAGGAGTGCTCGTTGTTCTGGGAGCGTCCGCCGTTGTGGCTCGTCTCAACAACAGGCCCGCCGAATCGGCACCGGGAACCAGGCCGGGGCAGTACAGTACATCCCGCGCGCAGTACGCGACGATCCGGCTCGCTGACGGCAGCGAGGTCACGCTTGCGCCCGAGAGCCGCATCACGGTCGCGGCGCGCTTTGCGGAGGGAGTGCGCGAGGTCTCGCTCGAGGGCGAAGCGATCTTCAACGTGCGTCACGATGCGGCGCACCCCCTTCGCATTCGCGCGCGCGGTGTGCTGATCGAGGACGTCGGCACGCGATTCGACCTCCGCGCGTATGCAAGCGACGCGAGCGTGACTGTCGCGGTCGCCGAGGGCTCTGTCTCGCTGACGGCCGCCCGTTCCGATTCCGCGTCCGCTGCGACGAAGCCCGGCCAACCGATCGTTCTCGAGCGCGGGGACCTCGGCACGGTCGACGGCCAGGGCAACACATCGACCGAGCGCCTGGTGCACGTATCGATCTACCTGGACTGGGCGAACGGCCGTCTCTCGTTCGTCGACCGTCCGCTCGAGGACGTGCTGCGCACGATCGGACGCTGGTACGATCTCGACGTGAGGGTCACCGACGCGCGTCTCAGGAACCGGCGCGTGACCGCCGAGTTCGCGCCACAGTCGTCGGCGGAGATGATCGACGCGCTGGCCGTGGCCACGGACGCGACCGTCGAGCGGGACGGGCGTGTGATCACCTTGAGGCCAAGGTGAGCGCATCTCGCGCGAGGTGGGTGCTCGTAGCGACGGCTCTTCTGGTCGCGGGGCCTTCGCTCGCGACGGCGCAAGCGATCGCTCCGAGCGCGACGGAACGGGGCCCGCGATTCCTGCGCGTATTCGCCGACCCGTCGCGCGAACCTGTGGTCGTGGATCCGGCGGAAAGCGCGTCACTCAGCCGAAAGATCTCGCTCAACATCCGCGAGATGACTCGAGGTGCCGCGCTGCAGGAGATCGGCCTCGCGGCGAACGTTCATTTCGTGTACGCGGGTGACCTGCTGTCGGGCGCCGGCTCGGTGCGCATACAGTCCGACTCCATCACGGTCGCCGCCGCGCTCGGCGTGGTCCTCGCCGGTGCCGGCGTCGACATCGCGGTCGCCAGGAACGAGAACCTGATCCTCGTGAAGAGGCCTCCCGCGACTGCTCAGTACTTCCATGGCACGCTTCGCACCGCGGCGCGGGGCGCGCCGGTGACAGCCGCAATTGTCACGCTCATTGACACGACGCAGACGATTCAGGCGAGAGCGCGGTCGGATGAACAGGGCCGCTTCGTACTTCGATCGACCGACGTCGGGCCCGTGCGTCTACGGATCCAGCGCATCGGCGTGCGTCCCTTCGAGAGCATCCCCTTCAGGATACGCAGGGACACGACGGCTGTGATCGCGATGGACGAACTGCCGGCCGTGGCGCTCCCCCGGGTGTCGTCGACTGCCGTCTCAGCGTGCCACCAACGGAACGTCGCTGCCGAGTCCGCGTTGGAGCTCTGGGAGGATGTGCGGACGGCGCTGCTCGCGACCTCGATCACATATTCGGAGCAGCGCAGCCGCTTCAGCCTCGCCCAGGTCAAGCGAATCTACGACACGCCGCAAATGACGATGCGCGATATCGTCGTGCTCGAGCAGAACCTGACCGCCCAGCAGCCGTGGACCAGCCTCGCGCCGGACATCCTGGCCCAGCGCGGCTACGTGAGGTTCGCCGACGACCGCCTGACGTTCGTGTCGCCCGACCTCGATGTGTTGCTGTCGAGGTCGTTCGAGAACACGCACTGTTTTCGACCGGCTCTCCTGCGTGACGGCCCACTGCTCGGCTTGTCGTTCGAGCCCGCGAGCACGCTGAGGAACCACACGGACATCGCCGGGACGTTCTGGGTCGACCTCGCATCGCGCGAGTTGCGGCGACTGACCTTTCGTTACACGGGACTGCCCTTCGTGTTGGACGACTCGACCGGGGTTTCCACCGTGAACTTTGCGAAGGTCGACGCGCAAGACTGGTTCATCGCATCGTGGACGATTCGCGCGCCCATTCCGGCCCTCGTCGCGAGTCGCGCGATGCGCGTCGAGGACCAGCTCCGCCTCTTCGGCGGCCAAGTGGAAGGCGAGGATCCCCGGCCGTTCCTGTGGCGACCCTCCGGCCTGAACGAGCAGCGCGGCGACGTGCTGGCCGTCTATCGCGAACCTGGGACCGCGGACACGGGCACGCTGTGGACTGCGCCGACGGGTGCCATTCGCGTTCACGTCGCCGCCGGTGAGAATGAGAACGGACGCCGGGCGCCCGTCCACGGAGCAGAAGTGATGCTGATCGGATCGCGCCGCCAGCGGATGAGCGACGACTTGGGGACTGCGAGGTTCGACCAGCTCACCGCCGGCGAGTACCAGGTCGCCGTCAACACGCCGACCAACACCTTGTTGCTCGAGCCGGCAACGGTGGTCGTCGCGCGCGTAGCCGCGAACTCGGTGGCAAGCGCTGAGGTCTCGCTGCGGACGCCGAGCGAGATCATCCGTCAGCGCTGCGGGACCGATCGGCACGTCATCGTCGGAACCGTCAGCCGGGATGGCGCCCCCGTGGCCGACGCACAGCTCGCCGTGTACGACATTTCGAACAGGGCTGGCGGGTTGGTCGAGCGCGTGGACGGCACCTTCAGCCCCTCGAACGCCGACGGCCGCTTCATGATCTGCGCGAGACCTGCCGATGCGACGTCGACGCTCGAAGTACGCGTCCGCGGGCCGGGCGGTGAGGAGACTTCCACGGCCGTGCAGTTCACGCGGGAGACGAACATCGAGGCGATCGAAGCGGTCCTGCCCTCGCATTCTCACGCGAGGCTTCCGTGACCACTCCCGCAGCTCAGCAGGCATCATCCACGTTCATTGGAGCCGAATTCATGCGTCACATCCGCCTGCCCGTTCTGCTGCTCGTGCTCGGGACCGCGTGCGCCAGTGCCTCGACCGGTGGCAGCGAAACGACCGTCTCACCGTCCACCACGCAACTGCTGATCGGCGGCAACAACGCCGGGCAGATGAATATCGGGACGACGAACACGTACACGGCCATCGCCACGTCGGTGTCCGTCACGCCCGACTCGGCGTTGCAGGTGCTGACGCGCGTCTACGCGATGCTCGAGCTTCCGGTCGCGCCCGCGGTCGGCAAGCTCGCGATCGGGAACCCGGATATCAGGATCCGGCGCCGGATCGGCGGGATGCCGATGCAGAACGTGCTGGACTGCGGCGACAAGATGGGCCTCCCGAACGCCGAGACGTGGGACATCCATATGAATCTCCTGAGCTATATCGAGCCCAATCCGAAGGGCGGCGCGCAGATCCTCACGCGCATCCAGGCGATGGGCAACCCGACCGACATTTCGAACCGCGACCTGACGCCGTGCTCGACCAAGGGCGAGCTCGAGAAGAAGATCGGCGAGATGGTGACCAAGCTCATCGCGGGCAAGTAGATGCAGGCGGCACGCGGGGCGTTCAATGCAACTCACTGTTCAGCTGGCACCCCTCACCAGTCGGGAGCGCTCATGCGTCGATGCATGATTGCGGTGCTGTTTGCGGTCGCCCCTCTCGCGCTTCGCGCACAGGTGGCCGACACCGCCGCGTTCCCTCCGGTGCCGTCCGTCGTGCCGAAACTGCTCTTGCCGCCGGACCCCGCCGATTCCGGCTTCGCCGCATGGCGCCGCATCCCGATCCCCCGCCACGACAAGCTCCCCGCGGCGTGGACGATGCGGGCCGGCAACTGGGACTTCCTGCTCGGAACCCCGCGTGCCATGGACGCGATGGACTCGAGCCGCATCATCGACACCACGCTCGCGAACTGCCGCCGGCCGCTGAGCATATCCGAGGCGGACAGCGCGCGCGTGGCGTCGGCGCGGCCTTGGGCGCCGTTCGACTCGCTGGCCGACGACCGGCCGGTGTTCGTGATCTCGATCATGCCCGTGCTGCGCAACTTCACCGAGTGCGGCTGGAAGAACCTCGGGCGCCCCGCCATGATCCGGCGCGGGCTGCGCTTTGTCACGACGTTCGAGTACGACCCGCGGCGCGACCCGACGAGCGCCGTGCTCCTCTCACGGCTTCGTATCGTGAAGCCGACGCAGTTGGCCCGTGCGCCAGTGATGGTCATGGCCAGGGGCGGTGCGCCGGGGCAGCAAACCGACCAGATCCGGCTCTACATCCCGTTCGACGCCATCGTGCCGGGGCTGACCGGCGACATGCCTCAAACGGAGTTGCTGATCTGGACCAAGGCGGGAGGCGAGCCCGACCACATCCTGATGCCCAGCAACATCCTGCACATCATCTGGTGGGAGTACCTGCACTGGCGCGCCGCGCGCCTCGCGACGCGCGACAAAGCGACGAGCGCCGCGCCCGCCACGGCACGCACCGCGGTGTTGCGCGTGCCGACACCGTCCGACGAGGGGCTCAAAACGGCCATCAGGCAGCAACGTGCGGGGCGATTCTCCGAGTCCGCGACCCTCACGCTCGAGCGACTGACCGACGAGAAGATCTCGGTGGACGACCGTCGTATCGCGCTGATGTCCATGGCCAACAGCTTCCAAGTGGACGACGACGCACCTGCGGCGGCGTTCGTCGCCAACGAACTGACGGCGATGGATCCGTGCGCGCTGAGCAACAGCGGCGCGCCCGGTGGCACCACGGTCGGCAACGAGGCGTACACGGGGCTCCGCAACGTGGGCGCAATGCTGGACCACACGCGAAGCGGCGTCCGCTGCACCTCGTATGCGCCGGGGGCGACCCTGCTCCGCGGCCTCCTCATTCCCGGCTATGGCCAGTACAAGACCTGGTCGCATCTCTTCGGACTCTCGGCCACGGCCCTGACGGTGGCGGGCCTTGCCGGGTCGTACGCGTTCGTGCTGTCGGCCGACAACTGGTACTCGCGCTATCAGCACAATCTCTCGGGATACGCGCCGCGCGACTTCACGACGGCGGTGAGCCAGCGCCAGAACGCGAGCACCGTCCTGGTGGCGTCCATCGGGCTGTGGGTCGCGACGGCCATCGAGGCCGAGTGGCAGGAGCGCGTCCACGCATCGCGGCTGGCGGCGGTGCACGACTTCTGGTTCCGGCCCATCGTGACGAGTCCGGCGGGTCCGGGCGGCAGTGCGCCGGGGCTTGCCGCCGGCCTGAGGTTCGAATTCAGATGACGACGGCCGATCGCGCGTCCCTCGAGCAGGTGTCACGCCGTTCCGTCGTCGCCCCGCGAATCGTCACGCTGTTCGGCGTGGTAATCCTCGTGGCGGCCGTCGCCTGCGGCAACCCGTACCAGCGGACGAATCCGTACGATCCCGCGTACCCGGTTTCGATCAGCATCGCCGGTCCCGATACGCTGTTCAGCGCCGAGCAAGTGGGGACGTGGCGCGTGCAGATCGTGCCCGCCTTCCCGGACACGGCGTTTCGATACGATTGCAACGACAGTATCGCGTTCCCTCCCGCCGGCCCCGGGGCATTCCGCTCACACGCGCCGCCACTCTATCCGGCGACCAGGACCGTGACGGTGACGGGAGGCGTCGGCAGCATCGACACGCTGCCGCCGTTCGCTGGTGGTGCGCTCGGCCCCGCACCGACGATCAAGATGTACAGGCACTCGGCGAGCAAGGTGATCGTCCTGACCCAGCTGGTCACACGGATCCAGCTTCGCTGTCCCGACACCCACGCCTGTGACCCCGTCCCGGTCGGCGGCACCTGGTCCGTCTGGGTCGACGGGACCGACGCGCTGAACCAGCTGATCATCGCGCTCCACAGCGCAACGGCGAACCCCGCTACGGGCACACCGGTCGCGACCTTCGCGGTGCGCGACCCCACCATCGCCCTCGTGTCGCCGGTCGGCATTCGCGCCGCGACCGTGACCGCGCTGAAGACCGGCACAACCTGGATCGTGGGGACGCGCGGCGCGCTGCTCGACTCGTTGCAGCTCGTGGTGCGATAGTGCGAGGGCGGTTTGTCCTCCTAAGCGGCACCCTGATCCTCGTGACCGCCGTCGCGTGCGGCGATCCCTACAAGCACACCAATCCGTACGATCCGCTGGTATCGGTGGAGATCAACGTCACCGGTCCCGACACGCTCTTCAGCTACAGCGAGGTCGGGCAGTACACCGCACAGTCCGTGCCGGCCTTTCCGGATAGTTCTTTTCAGTTCGCTACAGTGGACAGCGTCGCGTTCCCGTCCTCTGGCCGCGGTGCGTTCGTGTCGAGAGCGCCGCCGCTTTACCCCGCGACGCAAACGGTTCGCATCATGGGGTTGCTCGGGAAGATCGACACGGTCCGCGACGACACCCCGCTGGGCGCGGCCAGGGTACCGGCGTTACCGATGCTCGCCTGGCGCCACTCGGGCTCCAAGTACGTGGTCCTGACGCAGCGCGTCGTGCGCATCCAGCTCCGGTGCCCAGCGGACCATGCCTGCGATACGCTCTCGGCTGGAGCCAACTGGACGGTGTGGGCCGACGGCTTCGACGCGCTGAACTTCAAGGTCGTCGTGCTCACCGGCATCAACGCGAATCCGTCCGTTTCGGCCGGAAACCCCGTGTTCGCCACGTTCGCCGTGCGCGACCCGACGATCGCCAGCGTGGCGCCGGTTGGGATTCGCGTGGCGACGGTGACGGCACTGAAGACTGGATCGACGTGGATCGCCGCCACGCGCGCGACGTTTACGGACTCGCTGCAACTCGTCGTGCGCTAGTGCGAGGGCGATTGGTGGTCCTGCTCGGCGCCATGCTCCTCGTGGCGTTCTTCGCCTGCGGAGACCCCTACCGGCACACCAATCCGTACGATCCGGCCGTACCGGTGGAAGTGAACATCACGGGCCCCGACTCGTTGTTCAGTTACGGGGAGGTGGCGCAGTACAGTGTCCACACCATCCCCGCCTTTCCCGACAGTGCAATAACGTGGAACATCGACACCACCACGATCCACCGGGGCGGAAACGTCGACACGATCCTCCCGAGCGGGACGTACACCAATCCGGGAACCGGCGACACGGTCGTCGAAGGCGACTCGCTCTTCAAGCTCAAAGGCTTCGGCACCTACCAATCGACCGCACCACCGCTCGAACCGACGACACAAACAGTGACGGTGGAAGTCCTGATCGGTCGCGTCGACACGACGCTACGACGGGGACTCAACCCGGTCGCCATACAAACCAACCAATACCGCCATTACGGCTACAAGAGCGTCGTGCTCACGCAACGACTAGTGCGCATCCAACTCCGCTGCCCTGATACTCGTGCCTGCGACACGCTCTCGGCGGGTGGCGTCTGGTCGGTATGGGTCGATGGCTTCGACGCGCTCGGCCGTCAGATCTACGCGCTTACGAGTTCCACTGCGAACCCGACGAGGGGACCGCCCATCGTGACATACACCGCGCGCGATCCGACGATCGCCGGCGTCGCGCCCGTTCGTATTCGCGCGGCCAATGTCACCGCGCTCAAGACCGGGTCAACCTGGATCGTCGCGACGCGAGGCTCGTTGGCCGATTCCCTGCGACTGGTCGTCAGGTAGTGCGCGATAATCCACGGAGCGCCGCACGCGCCAATCCCGTGGGTCGCGCGATCGGTCTGCTCGGCGGCGTAGTGCTGAGCGCATCTTTCGCCTGCGGCAACCCGTACCAGCGCACGAACCCGTACGACCCGGCGTTCGGCGTCACGGTCACCGTCCAGGGTCCCGACACGCTTTTCAGTTCGTTCCAGCAGGGCACATATTCCGCCCAGACCGATCCGGCTTTTCCGGACTCGGCCATCCACTGGCCCTGCTGCGGCTCGTCGTTCGGGCGTTCGGCGACCTTCATGTCGGTGGCGCCGCCACTCTGGCCGCAGACTCGCCAGCAGATCATCGAAGCGGTGATCGGCGGAATCGACACGCTACCCGCGTCCGCGGGCTCCACGCTCGGGCCCGTGACGCCGGTCAGGCGCTATCGCCACGCCGGCTCCAAGAGCGTCGTCGTGACACAGCGCCTCGTGCGCATTCAGCTCCGCTGCCCCGACACGCACGCGTGCGACACGCTTTCGGTGGGAGCAGTCTGGTCCGTGTGGGTCGACGGCCTCGACGCGCTCGGCTTGCAGATCTACGCCTTGGTCAGCACCACGGCCAACCCCTCCACCGGCACACCCATCGCGACCTTCGCCGCACGCGACACGACCATCGCGAGCGTGTCGCCGGTCGGGATTCGCGCCGTCAACGTAACCGCGCGGAAGGCCGGCACCACCTGGATGGTCGCGACGCGGGACGTGCTTCTCGACTCGCTGAAGCTCGTCGTGCGCTGACGCCTACGGCGACCGTGTGAACGTCGCCTGCGTGGACGAATTGAGCGTTGGGCCGGTCATGCTGCCGGCCAGGGAACTGCCGGAGACGATTCCCGTAAATTCCCATCCCAGCGTCTGACCGGTCTGCGACGCGTGGAGCGTGACCGACGATCCCGTGCGCGTCCCCACGATCGAGACGGCGCTGAGCCAGTTGCCGGCGCCTTTGACGATGCCCGTGGAGTCCGTCACCGCCGTGTCCGTCAGCGTCATCGAGAGCGAGCACGAAGCGGCAAGGCATCCGCTCCACACCCCCGCCGCGGTCACCGTGCTCGTGATCGGCGCGGTCGTCGTCATGGAGGACTTTGCGCAGCCGGCCAACAGCGAGGCCGCGCCTGCGAGGGCAAGTGCAAATCGCATCATTGTGGTGTATTTGGTTGTCCGATTTCAGGCACGGATCGGCGCTCACTCGATCGCCGTTGCTCGCCGTGCCCCTGCCACCTGCATACACGGCACGACCCGGTAGGTTGCGCACCGCTCGAAGCACTAACATGGCACCCGGCCGCACGTCTGACCTATTATTGGAACGTGGAATCCGGTCCAGAAGCTGCCGTGGCCGCCCATTGGCGACGGCTCCGGCCGGCCTGCAGTCGACGACCAAGGCGCACATCAACTTCGTAGCGAGGCCGCACCGATGACGCACATTCGAATCGCACCGCTCGTTGCCGGCGTTCTCCTCCTTGCCGCCTGCGAGCGCAATCCGACGCAGCCGGCGACGTCCGACCTCGTCGCGTCACTCGATCCCGTGGCGCTGTCGTTCAGCGCGACCAACGGTCTGCCGGGCCAGCCGTTCCAGGCCGCCGCCGGACAGGGAAGCCCGGCGAACGCGAAGGGTCCGGGGGCTCCGTTCCCCGACAGCATCGCGCTCAGCGCGGCCCAGAAGACCGCCATCCAGGCGCTCATCGTCGGCTTCGTCACGGCAAACGCGTCCGATCTTGCCGCGCTGCAGGCGATCCACGCCCAAGCGATGGCCGCCGTGAAGGCGGGCGACACCCGGGCGCAGGTACAGGCCATCCTCCAGACGGCGGCGCCGACCCTCGCAAGTCTCCACGCCGCGGCGGACGCTCTGCATGCGGCGATCAGCGCCGTGCTGACCCCGGCTCAGATGGCTTGGATCGCCGCGCACACTCCGGCGGGCCCGCCACCTGGGTGGCAGCCGCCCTTCCCGCCGGGACCGACGCATCCCTGAGTAGTCGCGCGCTGGCGGATCAGTCCGTCTCCGCGGGCCGCGGTCGCCTCACGTAGCCGAGGAGCCGCTCGGGCCGCGTGATCAGCCAGATCGCGATCGCGATCTGCACGACATGGCCGATGAATCCGCGCAACGGCCCAGCGCGATCGGTCATGTTCGGGAACTCACCTGCCGCGAGATAGGCCAGGACGCCATTCAGCGTGCCAGGAATCGCCTGAACCAGCAGAAACACTCCGAGGAGGACGATGAGAATTCGGTCGAGGTCGGGCGAGCCGTCAATCGTGGCGCCGGCATCCGGGGAGATGGCCGCTGCCAATTGGGCGTTGTGAAAGACCAGCACGTAGCTGAGCCCGAGCAGGAGCGCGACCGGCAGGCCGATCGAGATCAAGACCGCTCTGGTCGATTCCTGCCCGAAGATGGCCGCGAAGGTCATGAATCCGTTGAGCGCGTCGACCAGCGCCAAGACACCGATGATGCCGAGCCCGACCTGGGCCAGCTGGCGACTGTTCACAATGAGGCTCCGCAGAAGTGGGCAACTGACCATGCCGACGATAGCACCTATCGCCCGGCCGCGCGAATCAAGAAGCGTGGAGCTTGGAACGTAGGGCATTTGCCGCTGG
>OCZT010004988.1_pt1 | contig 13299 bp, 10 predicted proteins | sample 1539031 | NCBI WGS metagenome assembly OCZT01 (sample SAMEA3539308, study PRJEB22396) | soil metagenome | biome: tundra; feature: field; material: soil | place: USA | collected 2010-05 | depth 0.15 m | reverse complement strand
GAAAACCCGCGTCAAATGCGGACTTGGCGGCATTCATCAGCGACCCGCGCAGCGGGTCATAGGTCGCCTGCATGCGCCCAAAAGCTTCATCCAGCACGACGTCTGGGAACCCCTTGCCCGTCTCTTTGGCGATCTGCCGGTTGAGAAGTTTCTTGGCCTCGGGCAAATGGCCGTTGATCCAGTCGGTCAATTCCACGTGCGCGCGGATCCAGTCCTTGACAAGATCGGGATGTTCCTTCAGGAATTGCGTTCTGACGATCAGATGAGCGGCAATAAACTGACCATTCGGCCAGAGCGTCCGCTCGTCCAGGAACAAGCGCCCATTGCCTTCTTTGATCAAGCGCGTTGCCCAGGGCTCGGGCGCCCACGCGCCGTCTAGCTCTTTCTTTAGAAACAGCGTCAGCTGATCGGGATTCGCCAGCGGAATTACCTGCACGTCTCCGCCCTTGTCCGTCGTTTTCATGCCGTGCGCTTTCAACCACGCGCGCAAGGCAACGTCCTGCGTGTTGCCCATCTGCGGTGAAGCGACCTTCTTACCGTGAAAATCTTCCGGCTTTTGAATGCCGGAATCGTTGCGCACCACCAGCGACGCTCCACCACTGGTCGCGCCCGCCACAATTCGCAGCGCTTCTCCGTTAGAGCGCACGTAGCCGGAGATGGCCGGATTCGGGCCGATATAGGTCATGTCAATCGCTCCCGCAAATAAGGCTTCAATTGCCGACGGCCCGGCGTTGAAGCTTTTCCACTCGATCTTGACCTGGGGCCCCATCGCCTTGTCGAACCACCCGTTGTTCTTGCCCACCATCGCCTGCGGATGCGTGATGTTAGGAAATGCGCCCACGCGAATGACGGTCTCGGCCCCGGCCCATGCACCCAGTACAAAAAGCAAACCGGCGCAAGCGCAGAAGCCACGCTTAATCATTGCCCGCGCCTCGCGCCAACATCGGCAGCACGTTGGACTCCGATTTCTTCTTCCGGCTGCCCTTCCCGTTGATGGCCTTCGGATAGGAAGCATCGGCTGGCCCACGGCTAATCAAGTCGGCCAGCGTCGTATTCTCCAGTATCTTGGCGGCCGCATCCCGCACTTCCAGAAACACTTTGTACAAAGCGCTGTGGTCGGAATCGCGATCGATCAGAACGCGCAACTGATCGGCATCTCCAAAGGGCGCGAGCGGCCCGTCAATCAAACGGATGATTTCGCTCAACCGGATCTCCGACGGGGCCCGGCGCAACCGGTATCCGCCCTTGGCGCCGCGCACGCTCTCCACGATGCGCGCGTTCTTCAGTTCGAGAAGAATCAGCTCCAGAAATTTTTCCGGTAGATTTTCTTCGTAGGCAATATCGCGAATCCGGATCGCACCCTGGGTATAACGCCGGGTCAGCATCATCATCGCCTGCAACGCATACAGCCCTTTTTGAGAAACTTTCATAATGCCTCGCCCCGACTATCTCTATGGCTCTAATAGGCATTATAGAAAATGCAAGCGTACTGCCAAAGCAATAAATGTCCCGGCTTGGGCCGGTCCTGTGATTTCATCAAGTTACGGCTGGGAGAGGGACTCGCACGGGTGGGCCTTGTGCAAGGCTTTGCACTTTCGGAAGATGGGACTTCCCGTGCCGGACGCTGCTTTCAGGATCCGAACCGCCTCAGCGTAAGCGCAGAATCTCGACCGTGATGTTATCCGGTCCGCCGCGTTCCCGGGCCAGTTCGATCAGCTCGCGGCCCGCTTGTTCCGCGCTTTTGTTTTTCACTGCGACCAGAATCTCCGCGTCGCGTACCAGCCCCCACAATCCGTCGCTGCAGATCAGGAGCACGTCCTCCGGGCGCAGTGGCTCCGGTCGTCCGGGTGAGTCCATAACCAGATCGGGGTTCGTGCCTAAAGCTGCGGTCAGAATGTTCCGCTGCGGATGACTCTCCGCCTGTTCCGCGCTGATCAATCCCGACTCCACCAGCCGTCCCACATAGGAGTGGTCGCGCGTTACCCTCGTAATCTGGCCGTCGCGGATCAGGTAAAGCCGGGTGTCGCCAACATGCACGTAATAGAGAGCGCCCCCGACGATCGCCACCGCCGTACACGTCGTTCCCATGCCGCGCAATTCCGGATGGGTAAAGCTGTATTGCAGTATCTGCTCGTGCGCGCGATGCAAAGCCTGGACCAGCGCTGCCTGCGGATCGTCGCCGCCAAAGTCGCGATACACGGCCACCAGCGTTTCCACCGCCAGCCGGCTCGCTTCCTGACCGCCTTCGTAGCCGCCCATGCCGTCCGCTACAATCGCCAACCGCCCCTTGCGTAGGAACTGCTGGTCGTCCTCCGGCTCCCAATAGCCAAAGGAATCCTCGTTATCCTGGCGCACGCAGCCAATGTCGGACTGGCTCGATACTTCAATTCCGGCGCGTACCTTCATGCGATCACGACTTGGATTGCGGGAATGAGAAGCATAGGTAGCGATTGCGTTCACGGCAATCTTGGGATTATAAGGGTTGCGGGCAGGACGCTCAATCAGGGCGCCGAAGACAATTGGTTTCGAGGGATGGGACGGCCCAAAAGGAGACGAGGACGGCAGCCATGCAGCCGTCCCCACCAGAATCCATCTTCTCCTTAGCCTCTGTTGATTCTTAGGACGTGGGCCCGCATTGCCCGTTAGTTCCTGGGCCGGCCTGTGACGCAACTGGAATGTAGATCGGCTGGGACGTGACACCCTCGAACGAAACGGTAACCTGGTACGCGCCCACGAAGAACCATCCGGTTCCTTGTTCCACCCACGTGCAGACTGCCGGCTCGACGGCGGTGATCAACCCGCTTTGATTATATTCAACAGTTCCCTGCGTATAGGGGGGAGCACTCGGGGTTGGACATGAAGGAGCCTGGCAAGGGGGAAGCAGTGCGGCGCCGGTGTAGGTCTTCGTGTAGTTTGGATCGACAATCACTGTGTACGTGACCCTCTTCGAGAGATCTTTGGTCTTACTGCCGCTGTAGGTGCCGATCGCCTGCAATTGGATCGTACCCCCGTCACCCTGGAGGTTGTAGATGCCAGTCTGACCCGAAGGGGCGACACCGTTTATCAAGCTTGCGCTAAGTTTGATGGACTGCAAGTTGTTGGTCGATCCACAGCCCATGCTGAACACCAGCAACGCACAAGCCAACGCACTAAAGAGAGTTTGACGATTCACCGAGGAGTACCTCCAAAAGGAAATCTTCCGCATCGTCGCAGCATCCGTCACACGTGGCAAGGTAACCAAAGTCACGACACCGTATGGACGTAATCCCCCTCTCCGATAGCGTACTGCGGTCGGCGCCAAATTGCGGACGTGCGGACGTAGTGGGTACTGCGATGCCGGAAGTTAGAGGTCGTCTACAATTACAACCATGTCCAATCAGCCCGTGCCTCCTCGGCCGCAGCCTCCAGCGCCGCCCGGCCCGATCACCGACTTTCACATCGGGGATGAATTCGGAACCGCCAAGCGCAATCTTCCGCCCGCCGGCATTGTCCTGATCTGCATCGCTGCCGTCGCTGTGATTGTGGGAATCTTCGCTTTCACGGAACGGCCGAAACCGCAGGGCGCGGGTTCCATCGATTTGGTGGCCGCGGCTGAAGTGCCCGGCCAGAACATGATCCTGGCGGCCATCACCCTGACCCTCCGGAATACCACGAAAAAACCGCTGTGGATTCACACGCTCAAAGCGCAGCTTACCACCGCCGACGACAAAACCTTCGACGACGAAGCCGCTTCCGCCGTGGATCTCGACCGCTATTTCCAGGCGTTTCCGGCGTTGAAACAAAATTCCGAGCCGCCGCTTTCCCCCGAAACCAAGCTGCTGGCCGGAACCGAACGCCGAGGAGTAATCATTGTCGGTTTCAAGGTCACGAAGGAAGCCTTCGATCAGCGCAAGTCCCTGATCGTTACGATTCAACCCTATGACCAGCCGTTGCCCATAGTTCTGAAATGATGAGACTGTGAGTGTGTTTCATAAATGCCTTTCAGCTTAGAAGGCGCGTCCCTCAGGGGCTAAAGCCCGCATTTTTCCAGGCCCTAAACGGCACAGCTGAAGCCGTGCCCTACCCAAAACCGATCTATGAAACATGCTCTAAGCATTCAGGTAAAGAAGTCGGCCCGTGGACGACGAGCGTGCTGTTCGCTTTTCAGCTCTTCCCTGTTCGCTATTCGCTCTTCGCTGTTCGTCGATCGCTAATCGCGAACGACGAGTAGCGATCAGCTCTTCAACATCGGTGGAGGGCAAAGCCGGTCACGCAAATCGGGATCGGAATTCGAGTCGGTATGATGGGACTGTGAAGACGCTGAACGAACTATATTCATCGCTCTCTGCCCGGCGCCGTTACGAAGTCTGGTTTGTTCGTCTGGGACTGGCGGACGGCGGCGGGGCGTGGTGGTTGCGATATTTGCTGATGAATCCTGGCCGGGGCGGTTGCGCAGGCGACCTGAGCGGGATGCCCGTCCAAGTGTGGGCCACATGGTTTCCGCAGGATGGCAAGCCGCAAAGCTTCATTCAAGGCTTTCCCTTGGAGGGTCTGGACCTCAGCGCCCGAGGGCAAAATCCATTCCACTTCCGAATCGGCGGCAATGAAATCGGCGAGAGCTTTTGCCGGGGAGCGTTGGCAGTGGCAGGGCACGCGATTTCATGGGACTTGCATTACTGTTCCGCGTTTCGCGTCACGCTGAGCAACAAGGGCTGGATTGGATTCTCGCGTACCCCGCATTCCGACGCGCTTTTTTCCGGCCAGATCACGCTGGATGGCCGGAGATTTGAGGGAAACCCTTTGGGGTTCGGAGTGCAAGGACACAACTGCGGATACCGGCATCGCAACTTCTGGACTTGGACCCATGCGCATTTTCCCCGCCCCGACGGGCGTTCGGGCACATTGCAAGCGAGCGCAGGGAAAGCGAAAGCGAGCACATTCGAAGCCTTGGTATACGAAATGCCATTCGGGCTGGTCTTTCGCAAAGCGCTGCTGTGGCATGAGGGCAAGGAGCACGAATTCAAGAATCTGCAAGAGATCAGAAGAGATCCCGATGAATTGACGTGGAATTTTCGATGTTCGACGAAGGATGGATTCGGATTGGAAGCAGCGATCGCTGGCGCTGGCCCGAGCATCCATCGTCTTCCCTACATGAAGACCGACTGTACCGGCAGCTTTGAAGTCGCCAACAACAGCCTGGCAAGAGCGGTACTCCGCCTGGAGCGGCCGGGCATGCCGGTCGAAACCCTGGAGACGAGTATCGGGGCCGTATTGGAGATGGTCGGCCGCTAATTCGCAAGATTGCAACTGCCTCACATTACCGGCGGAACACCGATCCCCATCGCCGCAAGAACGCGAATAAGCTCGCGGCGAACCACGGCTGCGGTGGCCAGCAGGAACGTTCTCCGGCCCTCATCCGGTTCGCTCAGGATTGGATAGCGGTGATAGAACGTATTAAAGAGCTGCGCCAGTTGAAAGGCATGCTTGGCGAGATACGCGGGCTCGGTCGTCGCGATGCACTGGCCCACGATGTACGAGGTTTTCGCCGCCGCCAGCCAGAGCTCCCAAATGTCGTTGCTGGATTCGCCAGTGAGGTACTTAGCGAAATCTCCTGTAGAGACGAGGCTTGCCTCGTCTCCGGCCGCACCCGAGTCGATCGAGGACGGGTTGCTCGGGGACGCGTCTCTACAGAAACTCTCCGGATTGAGTCCACCCTTGCGGAAAATGTTCGAAGCGCGGACGACGGCATACTGTGCGTAGGGGCCCGTATCACCCTCGAAGCTTAAAGCGTCTTTGAAATCGAAGGCGATCACCGAGGGCTTCGTGAACTTCAGCATGAAGTAGCGCAGCGCCCCGATGGCAACCTGCGTAGCAATGCGGGCGCGCTCCGCTTCACTCAACACGGGATGACGCGCATCCACTTCTTTGCCAGCCGCGGTGATGAGCGCATCCAGAAGATCGTCCGCCTTCACGCCAAAACCCTTGCGGCCAGAAACCTCAATCCACGGCCGCGCCTTATCTTCTTCGCTGAGTTGGTAGCCAAGTTCGGCGGCGCAGCGTGGGGTGAGTGCGACCATTTCATAGGAGAAGTGGGTGTAGCGATCGGCGGCTTCGCCGTGGCCGAGTCCGCGCAAAGCTTCGATGACCGTGTTCTGCGCCTCGGATTGGCGCGCATCGATGACGTTGTAGATCTCGGCCACATCGCCGAAGTGGGGATGATCTTTCTCGCCCTCGGTGGTTGAGATCCAGCAGTCTTGCGCATTGGGATAGCGATAGAACTTCCGATAGCCGAAATCGCGCCCGAGCAGGCCGAATTTCCACATGTGATAAGCAATGTCTTTGCCGACGTATCCTACCGTGCCGTTGGAGCGGACGATAACTTTCTGGTCTTCCTCCGTGATCTCTGATCGACGAATGTCGACTCCCGTCTTAGGCTCAATCGTTACGAGGAGGTCATCGTACTCGTTCGCTGTTTCCGAGCCATTCGTTTTCTTCTTCTTGGCGTCGGCTTGCGTGGGCAAGTCGCCCGCGCTCACACGGTCCGTGATCGCTCCGGTTCCCGCGCGCCGCATCACCCAACAACCTTTGTTCTTGCCTCCGGTCTCGTAGGTGAGCACCCCGGACTCCTTCAGCTTGGCAAACGCGGCATCCCAGAAGTGAAGGTGCAGTATTTCGCTCTCGCGGGGCAGGAAGTCGTACTCAATGTCGAGCCGGTCCATAGTTTCGAGATGGCGCTTAAGAACAGCAGTCGAAATCAAGTCTGCGATCGCCGCCGTCTCGCTATTTCCTTCCTCGATCGCATGCAGCGTGGCTAATCGCGCATGCAGGTTCGACTTGTCCTCTTCGTACCAATGGGAAACGCGGGCATAGAGATCCCAGCACACGTAATCGAATCGGGGCGCGGCGGCGAGCGCTTCAATCTGAGGGCGGGATTTCTTCTCGATATGCACGAATCCAACCACCACGTCGGCGACCTGCGCTCCGGTGTTGTCTATGTAGTTCTGCACGTCCACTTCCCTGCCCGCAAAGCGCAGCAGGCGGACGAAGGTATCGCCGAGAATGGCGTTGCGCAGGTGCCCGATGTGCGCCGCCTTGTTGGGATTGATGCTCGAATGCTCGACCAGCACTTTGCCGGTGGGAACATCCGCTGCGGGTTCTTCGTCGGCGGTTAGGCCGGACGCCAGTTCGGCGCGGCTTACACGAACGTTGATGTACCCGCCGCCAGCCACTTCGAATCTCTCAAAGCCGCGAATCGCACCGACGCCGGCGACGATTTCTTCGGCAATCTTGCGCGGCGCCTTGCGGAGTTTCCGGGCGAGTTCGAAAGCGAGCGGCAGCGCGTACTCGCCGAATTCGATTTTCGGCGGCTGCTCGACGACGATGTTCGCCATTTCCAGGTCGTAAGTGCGACGTAGAAATTCGCGTAGATGTTCGACCAGTCGGCGTTCCAGATGTCGATACAAGGATGCCCTCTAAACTATTGAAGGAACAGTGATTCTAACAAACTCACGGCAGGCAGCGGGTTTGACGGAGAAAGCGGGGTTCCCTATCATGAAAGTTCGGTCTTCAGTCGATGGTCGCTGGTCGTTAGTCGTTAGCCCGCAAACCCGTCAGTGCAGCAATCGGCTAGCTCCCAGACTAGCGCTGGCAGCGCTCGCCAACGACTAACGACCAGCGACTAACGACGGTCCTTTATGCGCATAGCCTACCTCGACTGTTTCTCCGGCATCAGCGGCGACATGTTTCTGGGCGCGCTGCTGGATGCCGGGGTGTCTCCAAAGCTTCTGGAAGACACGGTCGCGGCGCTCGATATCGGCGCCCGGTTGGAGATTTCTCGGGTGCTGCGGGGCGGAATTTCCGCGACCAAAGTGGATGTGTACGTCAACGGCGAAAAGGATCTGCCGCGCGAAGTTTTCTGGGAGCAGCGGGAGGAAGAGAGTCATCCTCAGGGTCGCGAACATGGAGACTCACGCGAGCATCATCGCCACGATCACGAGAAGACCGTGTGGGGGCGGGCCTCTGCCCCGCCCAGGACGGGGCTAAGTCCCGTCCCCATGCAACACGGTCGCAGCCTTACGGAAATTCGCGAGATTATCGAGAAGTCAGCCATCAGTAGCACAGCGAAGGCAAACGCGATTCGCATCTTCGAGGCGCTGGGCGAGGCCGAAGCCGAGATTCACGCTACCTCCGTCGAGCGCGTCCACTTTCACGAAATCGGCGCCGTCGATGCCCTGGTGGATATTGTCTGCGCGGCAGTGGGAGCGGAATCTCTGGCCGTCGACGAATGGGTATGCTCGCCGCTGAACGTTGGAGGCGGAACCGTCAAGTGCGCGCACGGGACGCTTCCCGTACCGGCGCCAGCAACGCTCAGGTTGCTCAGGGATGCGCCGGTATATTCTTCGGGGCCACAGGTCGAACTGGTAACGCCCACAGGCGCGGCGATCGTGAAGACGCTGAGCAGCCGCTTTGCGGCGTTTCCGGCAATGAAGATCGAAAAAGCGGGATACGGCGCGGGAACTCGAGAATTTTCCGAGCACCCGAACCTGCTTCGGCTGACCATTGGAGAAGCCGGGATGGCGGATAGCGCGGGTGCGTCGCTTGTCGCATCGCCAACATCGAATGAGAAGATCATGGTGCTCGAAGCGAATCTCGATGACCTGAGCCCGCAGGTTCTGGCCTACGCGATGGAGCGCTTGCTGGCCGAAGGAGCGCTCGATGTATTCAGCGTCCCGGTGCAGATGAAGAAGAGCCGCCCCGGCGCGTTGCTCACGGTGCTGGCGAAAATGGAAGACGCGAATCGCTTGGCCAAACTGATCTTTGCCGAGACCACAACCCTGGGCGTTCGCCGCCGCGAGGAACAGCGGCAGACGCTCTCGCGACGATGGGAAACGGTGAATACGGCGTGGGGTCCGGTGCGGATCAAGATCGCTAATATGAATGGCAGCGTCTCCAACTACGCGCCGGAATACGAAGACTGCCGGACGCTGGCGGAGGCGCAGCATGTGCCGCTCCGAACGGTGATGCAGGAAGCAATCCAGCAGTATCTTCGAGGCGAGCGAAAAGCATGAGCCAGGTTTTGTAGCATCTGTTTCGTATCAGGGCTTCACTTTAGCTATGCCGCAAGTTGGTCGAAATCAGACGGCCATTTAAAAGGCAGCGGAAAAAATCTGACTTCGCCCTAGCCCCTAAAGGGGCGTCTGATTGCGAAAGACTTACGGCATCGCTAAAGCGAAGCCCTGATACGAAACGTCAGTTTTTCCGCAGCCTGTTAGGGGCTGCCTAATTCAATGAGGAGGTTGTATATGGTGAGAAGTTACAGGATGATTGCACTTTGCTTGACTCTCTTTGCGCTAACGCCGCTTCTCAGCTTCGCGGGGTCAGCTCCGTCGGTGGGCACCATGGCTCCCGAATTCACGCTCAACTCGCAGGAAGGCGCGCCGGTCAGCCTTAAGGACTATCGCGGCAAGTGGGTGGTCTTGTACTTCTACCCCAAGGACTTCACCAGCGGCTGCACCATAGAGGCGCACAACTTTCAGCGCGACTTGGCGCAGTATGAGCAGAAGAATGCCGTAATCCTTGGAGTCAGCGTGGATAGCGCCGACTCGCACAAGCAGTTCTGCGCCAAGGAAGGGCTCAACTTTAAGTTGCTAGCCGACACCGACCACAAAGTGTCCAGTGATTACGACTCGGTGATGAACTTCGGGCTGGTCAAGGTCGCGGCCAGGCACACCTTCATCATCAATCCAGCGGGCAAGATTGTGAAGGTATACACCGAGGTAAAACCAAATGAGCACAGTGCCGAAGTACTGGCAGGGCTCGCGGAGTTGCAAAAGTAGAGTCCTACGTTCACGACCATAAGTTCGGAGGATTTCATGCCAACGCTCACTTTGCTGCGCGATCTTTTGGAGCGCGTGCCAGGCCGCCTCGACAAACTTTCCAAAGACACGGCCGGAAGCAAGCCAACGCCTTCAGGCTGGTCTCCGAAGGAAGAACTGGGGCACCTGCTGGATTCAGCCGCCAACAATCATCAACGGATTGTTCGTGCGCAATTGGAAGACAATCCGGCCACGCCTGGCTATGACCAGAGTGCCTGGGTAGCTGTGCATGCTTACCAGCGCCGCGACTGGAGAGAGCTGATCGAGTTGTGGCAGGCACTCAACCGGCAATTGCTGGCAGCCGCCGAAGCCGTGCCAGACTCTGCCTGGTCGCGGCGGCTTACCGTTGCCGGCTCGGAACCGCAGACACTCCAGTTCGTATTCGAGGACTATCTCACGCATATGTTGCACCACTTACAACACATCGGAATCGAAGTGGACGACATCAGATCGAATGCAGCTTAAGCCCGCCGATTCGGATGTTGACTTTGTTTTGAAGGGGCGCGGCTTCACAGGTTGCGGAAAAAGTCGATTCTCTATGCCCAGCCCCTAAAGGGGGCATCTCAATTCAAAGAACTTACGGCATCGCTGAAGCGATGCCCTGATACGAAACTTGAGTTTTTCAGCAATCTGCTTAGTCGCTGAGGTAAGATTTCGACTCCCAGGACACAGGACAGGAATGAGCAAGAAGTTTTACATCACGACCCCGATCTACTACGTCAACGCGCGTCCGCACATCGGACACGCCTACACCACGATTGCCTGCGACACGATCGCGCGCCGCCACCGCATGTTAGGCGATGACACGTGGTTCCTGACCGGCACCGACGAACACGGGCAAAAGATTGAGCGTGCAGCGCAGGCTGCGGGCAAGACGCCGCAGCAGTTCACCGATGAAATTTCCGCGGAATTCCGTGCTCTCTGGAAGCACATGGGATTGACGCCGGACGATTTCATCCGCACCACCTCCGAGCGGCACAAACAGGGCGTGCAGGCATTGTGGCGGAAGATTCGCGATAACGGCCACATTTACAAAGGAACCTACACCGGTCAATACTGCGTCTTCGATGAGCTTTACGTCGATGCGGAGCCGGGCGCTCCCTGTCCGGATTGTGGCCGTCCAACGGAAACCGTCCACGAAGAGAACTACTACTTCAAGCTTTCGGCATTCCAGGACCAACTGGTCCGCCTTTACACCGAGCAGCCGGATTTCATCCGCCCCGAAACGCGACGCAATGAAGTGCTTTCGTTCGTGCGCGGCGGCCTGCGCGATCTTTCCATCAGCCGCTCGACGTTTTCCTGGGGCATCCCTGTACCGGACGATCCCAAGCACGTCGTCTACGTCTGGCTCGACGCGCTAGCGAACTACATTACTGCGCTCGGCTACGGCTCAAGCGACGCGAGTAAGTTCGACAAGTACTGGCCCGCCGACGTGCACATGATCGGCAAAGAAATTGTGCGCTTCCATTGCGTCTATTGGCCGGCGTTCCTGCTCGCCGCTGGATTGCCGTTGCCCAAGAGCATCACGGCGCACGGCTGGCTGCTGTTTGAAGAAAGCAAAATGTCGAAGTCGCGCGGAAATATCGTGCGCGCCGAAACCATAGTGGATGTGCTCGGCACCGACGCGCTGCGCTACTTCCTGCTGCGCGAAGTCGTCTTCGGGCAGGATGGTTCGTTTAGTTTCGATGCTTTGGTGCAGCGCTATAACTCCGATCTCGCGAACGGCCTCGGCAATCTCGCCAGCCGCACCTTGACCATGATCGCGCGCTATTTCAAGGGAGAAGTGCCGTATCCGTCAAACGCCGCGAACACCCCGGCCGATGCCGCAATTGCGGAGACGGCGAGAAGAACGATCGCCGACTACGGCACGCTCTTTGACCAATTCCAGTTCTCGCGCGCCCTCGAAACCGCCTGGGGACTGGTCAGTGCCGTGGACAAATACATCGTCGAAAACGAACCCTGGTCATTGGGCGAAAAAAAGGACAGGGACGAAGACAGCCGTTCTCGCCTGGCAACCGTGCTCTACACCAGCGCCGAAGCTCTGCGGATTGTAACGGCTCTCGCGCATCCAGTGATGCCCGACGCCACCGCCAAGATCTGGGCCCAGCTGGGACTCGGAGACATCAGGAAATTCGACCTGGGCGAATTGCAGTGGGGACAACTGCACCTCGGAACAAAGTTGGGCGACGTGCAAGCCGTGTTTCCGCGGGCAGACAAATCGGCCATCGAGAGGATGCAGAACATGGAAGAAAAGAGTGCCAGTGTGGGGACGGGCGCCTCGCCCGTCCAGCCGAGCGAAGCGACTCAACCGGCTGCCGGCACACCACCGCCAGCCAAGCCAGCCACCGCCATTCCCGATGGCAAAATCACCATCGACGACTTCGCGAAAGTAGAATTGCGCGTTGCCCAGGTGAAGACCGCCGAACGCGTAAAGGGCGCCGACAAATTGCTGCGCCTGGAAGTCGATCTCGGAACTGAAGTGCGCCAACTGGTGGCTGGGATCGCCGAGGCTTATGAGCCGGAAACACTGATCGGACGCAAGGTCGTGATCGTGGCCAACCTCGCGCCCCGCAAGCTGCGCGGACTGGAATCAAACGGCATGATCGTCGCCGCCGCGCCGGAGGGGGGCAAGCCGGTGCTGGCGGGCTTTCTGGAAGACGTGCCGGTCGGCACGCGGCTGAAGTAGCTGCCGAGTTTGGCTCGGCTTGGACGGGGCAAAGCCCCGTCCCCACACGATCTCCAACCCAATGTTCATCGATTCCCACGCCCATCTCGAAGGCAAGCGCTACGACGCCGATCGCAGCGAAGTGCTGGCACGCGCGAAACAGAACGGGATCGAAGCCTATCTCGCCATCGGCAACGGCGATGGGCCGAAGACTGCCGACTGCGGGATTCACTTGGCGGAAAAATACGACGGGAAATCGGAATACCCGCGAATCTGGGCGAGCGTGGGAATTCATCCTCATGAAGCAAGCCTCGCGAACGAAGCGGCCGATTCCCAAATGCTGCAATGGGCGCGGCATCCCAAGGTGATCGCCTGGGGAGAAATCGGCCTCGACTATTTTTACGATCACTCACCACGAGAAACGCAAAAGACGGTGTTTCTGAAGCAGATGGAATTGGCGCAAACTGCGAAGCTGCCCATCGTCATTCACTGCCGCCCATCCGACAATAGCGAGAACGCATGGGCCGACTGCCTGACAATGATCGCCGAACACTGGAGCGCCGGGCACCTGAGTTCCAGCGGACTGGGCGGCGTTCTGCACTGCTTCACCGGAAGCGTCGAACATGCGCGACGCGCGCTGGATCTGGGTTTCATGATTTCTTTTGCCGGCAATATCACCTTTCCCAAGGCGCAGTCGATCCGCGATGCGGCGCAAATGGTTCCGGTCGACCGCATGCTGATCGAAACCGACTCGCCCTACCTGGCGCCGATTCCGCATCG
>OCZT010004986.1_pt1 | contig 13305 bp, 8 predicted proteins | sample 1539031 | NCBI WGS metagenome assembly OCZT01 (sample SAMEA3539308, study PRJEB22396) | soil metagenome | biome: tundra; feature: field; material: soil | place: USA | collected 2010-05 | depth 0.15 m | reverse complement strand
ACCATGAGCCAGTCGGGGAAAAACCGACTTATCGCCTAGTTGAAATTTATCAGAGCCTTTCGTTATCAGGATTTGATCAGAAACTATGGTGGCGTTATTCTTTTGGGCGATACCGTGCGCAATTTGTGTGACAACCTAACTACAGGTTCAATCTTTAAACGTTCAAGTCTCCAAGATTGTATTAATTATGTAGTTGGTCAATTGGATGAAGCAAGCAATGGTCTTCCGTTAACTAATAGCGATAGTTGGAAACTTGGAAGAGCTACAAAAGGGGCTGCTTTGGCATTAAAATCGAGATTGTTGTTATATGCAGCTAGCCCTCTTTACAATGTATCTAGCTGGCAAAAAGCAGCCGATGCAGCAAAAGCGGTTATGGATCTGAATATCTATGGCATGTATCCAAACTACAGCAATTTATTTCTGACACCAACAGGCAATAATGAAATAATCTTTGAAAGATTATATACATTTAAAGCCAGACACGTATGTCTCGAAATATCAAATGGAGCAAATGGTTATAATGGTTGGGGAGGTAACTTACCACTTCAAAACCTCGTAGATGCCTATGAAATGAGTAATGGCAAGCCAATTGATGATCCTACCTCAGGATATAGCGATCAAAATCCGTATGCGAATAGAGATCCCCGGTTTTATGCAACTGTACTTTACAATGGAGCCAGCTACAGAAACAGCACTGTGGATACATTCACTCCCGGAGGTAAAGACAGTAAAGATGGGCCATCGAACTGGAACACTTCTAAAACAGGATATTATCTGAAAAAATTTATGGACGACACCAATCCTATTGATAATCCGTGGGATGTTGCAGGTCGTCAACCCTGGATTTATTTTAGATATGCCGAAATATTGCTAAATTATGCCGAAGCTCAAAATGAAGCTACAGGCCCGGATGCTTCAGTTTACAGTGCAATTCATTTAATCAGATTAAGAGCCGAAATGCCCGATTATCCAGCCGGTTTAAGTCAAGACCAAATGAGAATTCGTATTATAAGAGAACGTCAGGTGGAACTTGCTTTTGAAGAACATCGGTTTTATGATGTACGTAGATGGAAAATTGCTGAGACTACAGAGAATGTTCCTGCTTATGGTATAACTATAAATAAATCGGGAAGTACGCTTACCTATGCAAAAAAAGTGGCTCTTGATGGACGAAAATTTGAAGTGAAGCATTATTGGCTACCAATACCACGTGCTGAAATATTATCATCAAACAATCAATTAGTACAAAATTCAAATTATTGATATTTACATATCCTTATCCTCTCTATAAAAGGGGAGGATAAGGATATAATTTTTAGAAAAACTCATACATATGAAACCTCTGTTAACTGCCATCTTTACTACAATTCTATCTTCATGCTTTTGTTTAGGAACAGGTTGCGCAGAAAACAATACTCCCACCAAAACTATTACTGACGAGATAATTCCAGTAATTGTGATTAATCCGGATATTAAGTATCAAACTATTCAAAATTTTGGAGCTTCCGATGCCTGGACCGGACAATTTATCGGATTATGGCCCGATGCAAAACGGAATCAAATTGCTGATTTATTATTCAGTACAGAAATGGGCGATAATGGTCAGCCAAAAGGAATTGGATTGTCATTGTGGAGATTCAATATCGGTGCAGGAAGTGCTGCACAGATTAATATTAGTGATGAGTGGAGACGTACCGAGTCGTTTTTAAACAATGATGGGACATATGACTGGACTAAACAATCCGGTCAATCATGGCTATTAAAAGCTGCAAAACAAAGGGGTGTAGACCAATTTCTTGGGTTTACTAATTCTCCTCCTGTGTCACTGACCAAAAATGGAAAAGCCTTTTCAGATGGAGGTATTGACGCAAATTTAGCATCTGGAAATTACACAGCTTTCTCGGAATTTCTAGCTAATGTAGCCCTTCATTTTCAACAAGAAGGTATTCCGTTGAACTATTTAAGTCCCTTTAATGAACCACAATGGGATTGGAACGGAAACGGACAGGAAGGTTGTCCATATACAAATCAACAAATTTATGATATCACAAAAAAACTTGACTCACTAATTACACTAAAACAAATTCACTCAAAAATTTTAATTGGGGAAGCAGGAAAATTGAATTATTTATATGAGGAAGCCGACAAACCCGGACGAGGAAATCAGATTATCGACTTCTTTAATCAAAGTTCATTTCGTTATCTGGGGGCAATGACGAATGTTGAAAAAACTATATCCGGACATAGCTATTTTACTACTACACCGGCAAGTAATATGACTTCTATTAGGCAAAATTTAAAAAACAAACTATCAGAAGCTTCCGTTCCATTAGCATTTTGGCAAAGCGAATATTGCGTCCTGGGCGATCAGGAAGAAATTGTAGCAAGTGGTAAAGACCTAAGCATCAACACGGCTTTATATGTGGCAAGAATAATCCACAATGATCTTACTGTCGCTAATGCTTCTGTCTGGCAATGGTGGTTAGCAGTTTCGGCCTACGATTATAAAGATGGGTTGATATACATTGACAAAAGTAAAACAGATGGAAAAATTGAAGACAGCAAACTATTGTGGGCAATGGGAAATTTTAGCCGTTTCATAAGACCAGGTTCTGTGCGCATAGGAGTAACTGGAGAAAATGTGAATGTGAACAACCCGACAGGACTCATGGTATCATCATATATGGACAATGCCAATAAAAAACTAATAACGGTACTCCTAAATTATGCGTTCAGCGATATTAAATATAAAGTTCAATTTAGAGGAATCAATATTGAATTTCTAACTCCGTACTGCACTTCAGCCTCAACTGATAAAGGGTTAAATCCTCTGCCTCAAATAAAAACGAGTGAAGTATTTACCGTACCTCAACGGTCGATTATTACACTGGTAGGTACACTTCCATAGTTATAATACTCCCTTATTAATGGAATAAGAAGCTAATATTCTGCTTCTTATTCGTTTGAATATATCATAAATATTATCTATCAAGCTGCATTTCAGATAGCTCTTGCTGTTTGGAAACTCACGTTTATCATTTCAATCAATCCCTGTTTTGGGAAATTGTCCTCATTATTGATTGATTTTTTTACTCTATTATAATTCAATAACCGTATTTTTGTAACCACTTAAACAGATACGTATAAAATGAAAGCAAAATTAGTGTTGATTATCATTGTACTACTTCTCGTCAATACGCTGGAGGCTAAGCCTCAGTTTGGAAGAGATGTATTATTCAACAACAACTGGCGGTTTAAACTATCGGATGTAAAAGACGGTGCACTCACGAGCCTTGATGATTCCAAGTGGCGCCAACTTAACCTGCCTCACGATTGGACCGTAAAATCTGTTTATAGTCCGGATAAGGCCAGTGCAACAGGTTATCTGCCCGGTGGTATCGGTTGGTATCGCAAAACCTTTAGCGTGCCTGACTCCGAAAAAGGAAACAAAGTGTATATCTATTTCGAAGGAGTGTATAATCACAGCGAAGTATTTATCAACGGCAACAGCGTTGGTAAGCGCCCAAACGGATATATTTCATTTATGTATGACCTCACTCCGTATATCAAATTTGGTCAGGAAAATTTAATTTCAGTACGGGTAGATCATTCGTTGGATGCCGATTCCCGTTGGTACACCGGTTCGGGAATTTATCGGAATACGTATCTGGTGTATGCTTCGCCGGTGCATCTCGACTTATGGGGCATTTATTTTAAAGCCACAAGCGTTACAAATAAGAAAGCGGACGTATCGATCGAAACAACTATCAATAATGAAAGCGACAAAGTTGGAAATATACTCGTATCATATCAAATAATCGATCCTGTTACAGGAAAGATAGTTGCAAAGTCATCCAAAAACCTGAAAACCGAAGCAAATAAAAAAACGGTTTCAGCACAAACACTTAGTATTTCATCGCCTAAACGGTGGTCGTTGGAACAACCCAACCTCTACACACTCAAAACCATCATTTCTCAAAATGGGAAAGTAATTGATCAGAATGAACAACAAATAGGCATTCGTTCACTGACTTTTGACCCTGACAAAGGCTTTGCACTAAACGGCATTTGGACTAAAGTAAAAGGCGTTTGTATTCATCACGACGCCGGTTGTCTAGGATCTGCCGTACCACACGAAGTGTGGAAACGAAGATTAAGCACATTGAAAGAAATGGGTTGCAATGCCATACGGCTGAGCCATAATCCTCAGGCACCTGATGTGTACGAGCTCTGCGACGAACTGGGTATACTTGTTATGGATGAAGCCTTTGACGAATGGGAGTTTTCAAAGAAAAAATGGCTTAGCGGTTGGAACAAAGGCACTCCCGGATTTCAGGGTGCTGCTTCCTATTTTGAAGACTGGAGCAATAAAGACCTGGGAGATATGATTCTTCGCGACCGTAATCATGCATCTATCATCATGTGGAGCATTGGTAATGAGGTGGATTATCCTAACGATCCGTATTCTCATCCCATCCTCGATCATGCAAATATCAACCAACCTGTTCAGGGTGGTTATTTGCCAAACAATCCGAAGGCTGAAAGACTGGGAGCTATTGCCAAAAGGTTAGCCGCCATCGTTCGTGGATTGGATACATCGCGTCCTGTTACTGCGGCATTAGCCGGTGTGGTCATGTCGAACGAAACAGAATATCCAGCTGCACTTGATATAACCGGATATAACTATACCGAGGACCGCTATGCACAAGATCATGCCAAGTACCCAAAACGGGTTATCTTCGGGAGTGAGAATGGACATAGCATGGCATCGTGGAAAGCCGTAAGGGATAATGACTATATCTTCGGACAATTTCTGTGGACAGGAATAGATTATTTGGGTGAATCGGGCTCATGGCCATCGCGTGGATTTTACTCCGGATTCCTGGATTTTGGTGGCTTTAAAAAACCCCGCGGCTATTTCCGTCAGGCTTTGTGGAGCGATAAACCGACTGCTTACATTGGCACTTACCCACAACCTAAAAATAGTCGTTACTTATCGACGGATGAATGGCCGGTATGGAACTATGAAGAAGGAAAGATGATACGCGTGGTATGTTATACAAATGCTGCAAAAGCCCGCTTACTGCTAAACGGAAAACAGCTTGGCGACATAAAGAATCAAAATGACAGCACCGGAGTCATCTATTGGGATATCCCATTTCAGGAAGGAAAACTGGAAGTTATCGGGTTCGATGCGAAAGATCAACAGACTTGCAATTACGCTTTGCAATCATCCGGCAGACCTTTTTCCATAACAGCTCAATCCGATCTTTCTGAAATCAGAAAAGACCGGGGCATTGCTCAGGTAGTGGTTCAGGTAGTGGATGAAAAAGGAGTTCCCGTAATGATTTCGGAGGATGAGCTTACATGCACTATCGATGGTCCTGCCGAACTACTGGGTTTGGAAGCCAGCAATAACTCCGACATGGGAGATTACACCGACAATGTACAACGTGTTTATCACGGGAGATTAATAGCTTACGTGCAAGCCACCGGCAGCGATGGGAAAGTGAATTTAAAGTTTACAGCTCCCTGGCTGAAAGAAGCAACTGTGACTATTAAAGTAGTTACAAGCAAATAGTTACGAGTTACAAAATCAGGTTCAACAAGCTCAGCACAAAAGTCTTTTTAGCTACATATTGCAACAGAAAAACATATCATTAATTCAACTGAATTGCTTAATATCATTGAAAAAAATGAACAATAAAAACACATATACTTTGCTTATTCTGATTACAACGCTTCCATCGTTTTGAACTTTGAAGAAAAGTTATACCTGAACGTGGGTTTCTATATTACTAAACAGATATGGAAACTCACGTTTTTCTTGCTCATTCAATCTGTCTTTTGGAAAATTATCCACCATATTGATTGATTTCTTTACTTGTAATTCATTCAATAACTGTATTTTTGTAGTCGATGAATGAAAATCCATCCCTTTAATGACTAATCTATAAATCCAACCAATAATGTTTTTAAAAAAAATCAAAATTCTGCTCTGTTTAAGCCTGGTGTTAAGCAGCTTAACGATTCTTCAGGCAAAACCAACTCCCTCAACCATCAAAAAGAAGACCGCAGCAGTAACCGCAAAAGACAAATGCAGTGCTTATCTTTTTGTTTATTTTACCGGTAACCGGAAAGATGAAGAGCAAATACGCTTTGCATTGAGTAGCGATGGATATAACTTCAAAGCACTTAACAGGGATAACCCAGTTATCAGCTCCGAGAAGATAAGTCTGACCGGTGGTGTTCGCGATCCGCATATCTTGCGCTGCGAAGATGGAAAAACCTTTTACATGGTTGTTACCGATATGACCTCGGATAAAGGTTGGGATTCCAACCGCGGTATGGTACTTCTGAAATCAACCGATTTGGTAAACTGGACTTCAACAGCTATCAACATTCCTACTGTTTTCCCTAATGAATTTGGCGATGTGCTGCGTGTATGGGCTCCACAAACTATTTACGACCCATCGGTAGGAAAATATATGGTTTACTCTTCGATGCTGAAAAGCGGAAAAGGAGACTATGATAAGATTTACTATTGTTATGCCAACAAAGATTTCACCGCTCTCGAAACTACTCCTAAACAGTTGTTTTTTAATCCCAACAAAACTTCGTGTATCGATGGAGATATTGTAAAAGCATTTGGTCAGTACCATTTGTTTTACAAAACCGAGGATACCGAAAAAGGAATCAGAAAGGCTGTTGCCGATAAACTTACCGGCGAGTGGAAATCGGTGGGCGGTTTAATGCAACAAACCACCAGTCCCGTTGAAGGTGCAGGCGTTTTCAAACTAAACAACTCAACCGATTGGATTTTGATGTACGACATGTACACCAGCGGACGCTATCAGTTTACAAAAGGCTCTGATCTGGAGCATTTCAAAGTCATCGATCAGGATGTAACCATGGATTTTCATCCGCGTCATGGAACCGTGTTGCCCATTACTGCCAACGAAGCAGCCCGACTATCCAACAAATGGGTTACAGTTTCCTCAGTATTTGAATCGGCAAAAGCGAAAGAACTGAAGAAGATCAATATCGTGGTAGATACAGTTGCCAAAAAGGTTGTATTTCCTGTTACAACTTCAACTAACTTAAGTTCATTCAACCCCGAACTGAATAACTTTCCGGGAGTAAGCATAATGCCCAACAAGGCAGTTGATTTTAGCAAAGGAGCAGTAAAATATACAGTGACAATTGCCGGAAAGAAACCCGAAACCTACACAGCCGAAGCAGTAAAAAATCATAATCCGGTGTTGAACGGTTATTATGCCGACCCTGAGGTTCTTTATTCCGAAAAAACAGGCAAATTCTACATCTATCCTACCAGCGACGGCTATACTAATTGGTCGGGAAATTATTTCAAATGCTTTTCGTCTGATAATTTAGTAGATTGGACCGACGAAGGAGTGATTATTCAACTGGGTAAAGATGTAACATGGGCCAACCGCAACGCCTGGGCACCTTGTATTATCGAAAAGAAAATTGATGGAAAATACAAATACTTCTATTATTTCACCGCAGCACAAAAAATTGGTGTAGCTGTTTCCGATAACCCTACAGGACCATTTGTTGACCTTGGCAAACCGTTGATTGATGCCCGCCCTGAAGGAATAACCCGTGGACAAGTGATTGATCAGGATGTGTTTACCGACCCTCAAACAGGTAAAAGCTATTTGTATTGGGGAAATGGATTTATGGCCGGTGCCGAACTGAATGAAGATATGACTTCTATCAAACAGGAAACATTGACGATTTTGAAACCCGATACTACTTTCCGCGAAGGTACTTACGTGTTTTATCGTAAGGGTGTGTATTACTTTATGTGGTCTGAAGATGATACCCGCAGCGAGAATTATCGGGTACGTTATGCTACTTCAACCTCTCCACTGGGTGCATTTACCATTTCTAAGGATAATCTGGTGATTGCCAAAGACCCTAAAGCAGGTATTTACGGAACAGGACATAACTCTGTGTTACAAATTCCCGGAAAAGACGAATGGTATCTTGTTTACCACCGCTTCAATTACCCGAAAGGAATCACACAAGGTGATGCAGCCGGATATAACCGCGAAGTATGTATCGACAAAATGGAGTTTAATACCGACGGAAGCATCAAGCAAGTTATCCCAACCCATAAAGGCATAGATCCTGTAAAGTTGTAAGGCTTACTTTACGGCCTTATTGAATCAAAAAACAACCTCTATCATATTTTAGAAAAAATGAAAAAGACATTTTTAGTCACTTTCTTAGCCTTATATGGCTTATCCGGCTTTTCTCAAGCAACAAAATCACCATTAATGGGCTGGGCCAGTTGGAATCAATTCGGCGCAAATATTGATGAATCCATTATCAAAGGACAAGCAGATGTAATGGCATCAAAAGGACTAGCTACTGCCGGTTACAAGTACCTGAACATCGACGATGGATTCTTTAATGGACGTAATGCCGATGGTAGTTTAAAGATAGACAGTATCAAATTTCCAAAGGGGATGAAATCGCTGGTGGATTATATCCACTCCAAAGGTCTTAAAGCAGGATTTTATTCCGAAGCAGGAGAAAACACCTGTGGTTCGCAATGGAGCGGACAGCTAGGTGGAGTAAATGGCGGTATGTATAATCACGATCAACAAGATGCTGATTTGTTCTTCAAAACCTGGGGGTTCGACTTCCTGAAAGTAGATTATTGCGGAGGATTGATACAAAAGTTAGACGAGAAAACACGTTATACAGCCATCAAAAAGGCAATTGACAACACCGGAAGAACAGATATTAATTTCAATGCCTGTCGTTGGCAGTTTCCGGGTACCTGGGTGACTACTGTTGCCAATTCATGGCGTATGTCGAACGATATTAATTTTGCACCGGGCTCCAAAGCGCAATGGAAAAGCATCCTTAACATTATTGATTTGAATAAATACCTGGCACCATACGCTAGTCAGGGACATTATAACGATATGGATATGCTGGAGGTGGGACGCGGACTAACGGCCGAAGAAGACCGAAGTCATCTGAGCATGTGGTGCATCCTTTCTTCGCCACTTGTATTGGGAAATGATTTGACCCAAATGTCGGCAGAAACAAAAGAGATTATTACCAATGCCGAAGTCATTGCTGTCAATCAGGACACCACCGGATTACAGGCACATTTGATTTCCGACAATGGAGCCGGATTGCAAATATGGGCAAAACCATTGAACGGCAAGCAAAGCAAAGAGCGTGCAGTAGTGTTATTCAATCGCACTGAAGCACCTGTTGCTATGTCAGTGAAATGGAAAGAGTTGAACCTGTCAGGTGCGGCTACTGTTCGTAATCTTTGGTCGCATACCGATTTGGGTAGCATGGATTCTATGTACACTACCACCGTTCCTTCGCATGGAGTGGCTATGTTGAAAGTGATAGGCAAACAAGCTAAATTGCAGGAAGTATTTGAAGCGGAATATGCCTGGATAAATAATTTCAATCTGACACAAAACAGCGAAGTGGTCTCCGAACAAGGCAGGGTGATTGCTGATGCTAAATGTTCCGGAGGGGCAAAAACAGTCTGGTTGGGCAATCGTGCCGATAATTATATCGAGTTCCGCGATATCTATGCAAATCTTGCAGGCAACTATACGCTTACCCTTACCTACATAAGTGCCGGAAACCAACAGGCAACCTTAACCGTAAACAGGGTGGATACGTTTTTAAAAGACTTGAATTCTAAACCGCTAACTCCTGCCACTACTACTATCACTGTACAACTAAACAAAGGAAACAATATCATTCGACTATCCAATGCAAGCGGATGGATGCCGGATATTGATAAGATACAACTTGATTTAAATAAATACGAGAAGAAATCAAAATAAGTTCAATGGTAAATGAATTTTAAATTAAATTGAAGTTTCCCGAAATGGTATATAGAAGTTTATTTTCAATTGCCGTCTGCTTTAGCTGACGGAATAAATTGCATATGATCACAGGGCTTTAGCCAAATTTACAACTGTCATTTGGCTAAAGCCAATAAGATTATGGATTCTTCACCCGTCCCATAAATGGGACGGCTATTGAAATAAAGAATACCACAATATATCCATCTCACAGTCCAGATCAACTAAAACACTACTAATAAGCATGAAAAAACACATTTTTACTCTCGCCTTTTTATTGGGAGTCGTTTGTACAGCTCATTCCAAACCAAAGCAAATCAGCAATTCCAAAGCCATTAGTCCCGATTTGATTGGGGTATTTTTCGAAGACATCAATTATGCTGCCGATGGTGGATTGTATGCCGAACTTATTCAAAACAGATCGTTTGAATATAACCCTACCGATCATAGCGGCTGGGGTTCATTTACCGCCTGGGAATATATCACTCAGGGTTATGGCTATGGAGCGCTTTCGGTAGAAACAACTTCGCCGGTACATCCTAACAATCCGCACTATGCTGTGCTGAAGATAGAAGAGGCTGGTCAGGAAGGTGTCGGGTTAAAGAACATAGGCTTTGATGGTATCCCTGTAAAGGCAGGACAGAAATATGATTTTTCTGTTTTCATTGCTCAACAGGATGGTAGCTCAATGCCTATGCAGGTAAAACTGGTAAATAAAAAAGGAGAAACACTTGGTGAAACAACCTTCACCACCACCTCCAAAGACTGGAAGAAATATGCAGCCACTATCACCGTTACTCAAAGTCAGGATAGTGCCGGTTTGGTGTTATTAGCCAAAGCCAAAGGTAAAATTGCCATCGATATGGTTTCACTTTTTCCACAAAATACCTTCAAAAACAGAGCAAACGGACTTCGTGCCGATTTAGCACAAACCATTGCCGACTTAAAACCCAAATTTATGCGTTTCCCGGGCGGTTGTCTGGTACATGGTGACGGACTGGGCAATATGTATCGCTGGAAAAACACCATTGGACCGGTAGAACAACGCGTGGCTCAGAAAAACATTTGGAATTATCATCAAACAGTCGGTTTAGGCTATTTCGAATACTTCCAGTTTTGCGAAGATATGGGTGCTAAACCACTTCCTGTTGTTCCTGCAGCTGTAAGTTGTCAGAATTCGGGCGGAACATGGCGCATTGGCGGAACAGGACAAAAAGGAATTCAACTTACCGAAATGCCTGAGTATATTCAGGAAGTGTTAGACCTGATAGAATGGGCAAATGGTCCGGTTACTTCCACCTGGGGAGCCAAAAGAGCCGCAGCAGGACATCCAAAACCCTTCCATTTGGAATATGTGGGCATTGGCAACGAAGATAAGATTACACCGGAATTCAAAGAACGCTTTAAATTGATTTATGATGTGGTGAAAGCCAAGCATCCTGAAATTACAGTGATAGGAACTGTAGGACCTGCACCCGAAGGAGAAGATTTTGAACAGGGTTGGAAGTTTGCCAACAAAGAAAATGTACCAATGGTGGACGAACATTACTACATGAAACCCGAATGGTTTCTTGCTAACCAAAAGCGCTATGACGATTACGATCGTTCGAAATCGAAAGTATACCTTGGCGAATATGCTTCGTGGGGAAACAGCCTGTTCAATGCCATTGCCGAAGCAGCTTACATGACTTCGCTGGAACGCAACGGCGATGTGGTGCGTCTATCGTCTTATGCTCCTCTGTTAGCCAAAGCAGGACATACGCAATGGAATCCCGATATGATTTATTTCAACAATACAACCATCTATCGCACCCCTAATTATTACGTTCAGCAATTATTCTCTACCAATGAGGGTGATGTGTATCATTCAAATGTAGTGACACCCGCCACCAACAAGGCCGATACAGCATTAGCTTTCTCGTGCGTGCGCAATAGCAAAACAGGCGATGTGATTATCAAACTGGTAAACAGTGCTAAGGTGGAAAAAGCTTTCAAAGTGAATTTATCGCAGTTCAAAGGAATAGGAACAAAAGCCACTGTGAGCATACTTGCGGGAGAAGCCGATGCTAAAAACAGCTTCGAAACCCCCGATAAGGTAAAACCGGTAACCTCCGACTTTAAAGCTGCCAGGAACTTTTCCTACACCGTTCAACCTATGTCATTAACCGTGATCAGCGTGAAAGCGAAAAAATAATATCCCGCCTAAGGGCAATAAAATCGAACGAGGATATCCGCATTAAAAACGGATATCCTCGTTTTTTATTGGTACTATCCGGTCAAACAAGATACTATCGAAAAGGAATTCACCCCGAATAATCAAAAAAACACCATTATAAATCATTTTTTGAACATGTCTCCGGTTTTAAAATTCTATTTTTGCTGTGTTGAAAGGAAGATGTATTGAAAAACGACTTATTGCCACGAAGTGGCTAAATGTGAATAACCCCCGGTGAGCGAAGCGAAACTGGGGGTGGCGTAAACTAACAACCCAACATTTGATTTTCATTTCGACAAGTCGAAATGAAAATCAAATAATTACAAAAAGAGCTACACGCTGAATAGTATTACCAAATAACCGTCGATATTTGGCTAAAGCCGATAATGATTTTATATTCTTATCCGTCCCATAAATGGGACGGCAATTCATCCCAATCACTTTATTCATCACATTAACCCTAATATCATGTACTCCAAAATTAAAATTCTCCCCTTGTCCATTTGTTTGATGTTGATTGTACCCACAACAACCAATGCACTTCCTCTTCCGCGCGATACCACATATACTACCTATCAGACAGGACTAAAAATCAAAAAGAATTATCCGCAGGTCAAAATTGTAGACCGGATGAAGGATGTGTCGCTACTTGAAAGCAGCAACCTTGTGTATGCCACGGTTACCGACTCTATGAACCAAAAAAGAGACTTGCATCTTGATATCTTCCGTCCCGCTAAAAAAGGCAGCTATCCTGCATTACTCATGATACACGGTGGAGGATGGCGTTCGGGAAACAAGACCATGGAAGCTCCCATGGCACAACGCGTTGCTTTGCACGGCTATGTAACCATACCGATGGAATATCGTCTGTCCACCGAAGCAAAATACCCAGTAGCCATCTTTGATATTAAGGCTGCCATCCGTTGGGTGAAAGCAAATGCCGACAAATACGGTATTGACACCACTTGTATTGCCATAGAAGGTAATTCGGCAGGAGGACAATTGGCTGCTTTGGCGGGTATGACCAACAATGTGTCTAAGTTTGAGGGAACCATAGGAACTACCACCACCAAAAGCACCATTCATGCCGTAATTGATATCGACGGTGTAGTTGATTTTATGGCTCCCGGTTCTTTAAACCTGGTGCGTAAACCAAACTCTGCTGATGTAGACTGGCTTGGCGGTACCTTCTACGATAAACCGGAGATATGG
>OCZT010004985.1_pt1 | contig 13305 bp, 9 predicted proteins | sample 1539031 | NCBI WGS metagenome assembly OCZT01 (sample SAMEA3539308, study PRJEB22396) | soil metagenome | biome: tundra; feature: field; material: soil | place: USA | collected 2010-05 | depth 0.15 m | reverse complement strand
AATGAGTGCCGGCAGGAACCCGGATGGCAGGGTAGTATTAACAATTAAAGATAACGGTCCTGGTATGGATGTCGAAACAGTCGAGAAAATATTTGTTCCTTTTTTTACCACAAAAGAATCCGGATCGGGAATAGGACTGAGTCTGTCACGGCAGATAATACGGATTCATAACGGAAACATAACCTGTGATTCAACACCCGGTTCAGGAACTATAGTTTCAATGATATTCTAACTCCACATACAGAGGGCTACAGAGAGATGTTTAAAAAAAAAGAGGTCTCCCTAAGGAAACCTCTTTAACAATTATTTATTGGAGTTACTATTTTTCGGTCACTACCTGTCCGTCGAACAGATTTACAACCCTGTGTGCATACCCGGCATCCCTGTCGGAGTGGGTCACCATTATGATTGTTGTTCCCTCTTTATTTAATTCGGTAAGTAGGTTAATCACCTCAATACCATTTTTTGAATCGAGGTTACCTGTTGGTTCGTCAGCAAGAATAAGTTTTGGATTTGCAACAACTGCCCTGGCTATTGCTACTCTTTGTTGCTGACCGCCGGAAAGTTGCTGCGGGAAATGCTTTGCACGATGTCCGATTTTCATTCTTTCCAGAACCTGTTCTACCTGTTTCTTCCTGTCACCGGTCTTCATTTTAAGATATATCAAAGGCAACTCTACATTTTCATAAACGTTCAATTCGTCGATCAGGTTAAAGCTCTGAAAAACAAAGCCAATGTTTCCTTTGCGGAAAATTGTCCTGTCGCGCTCTTTTAGGTTAGCAACCTCGGTCCCGTTAAATATATAACTTCCTGAAGAGGGATTATCGAGTAATCCAAGGATATTTAAGAGGGTGGATTTTCCACATCCCGATGGGCCCATTACTGCCACGTATTCTCCCTCTTTTACATTGAGTGTCACTTTATTGAGAGCCGTAGTTTCAACTTCTTCAGTTCTGAAGATCTTGGTTAAATCATTTGTTTTAATCATGACTTTAGTTATTAATTGTTATTTAGATTTTTTAAGAATGAGTTTTTCATTTTTTCCGAAAGTTTCATATCCCGAGACTATAACTTTTTCGCCTGGTTTGAGACCTTCAAGTACTTCATAATATTTTGGATTTTTTCTTCCGATTGAGATATTCCGTCTGGTAGCGAAAGATTCTGTGGGATCGAGAACAAATATCCACTGCCCGCCTGTTTCCTGGAAAAACCCACCGATTGGCACAAGAACTGATCTTTTCGGCTGGCCCAGCTGCAGACTGATATAATAGGTCTGACCGGTTCTGATATTATCAGGCATGCTATCGCGGAAGACCATGTCAATCTTGAATGTACCGTTCCTCACCTCTGGGAAAACTCTTCTGACAGTCAGGTTAAATTTAGTGTTCTGTCGATCTAGTGTTGCATCGAGTTGGGTTCTTACCCTGTCGATATAATGTTCATCGATCTGCGAGGTGACTTTATAAGAGGTCAATACATTTATCTGTCCCATGTTTTCTCCCTTTGATATTGATTGTCCTATTTCGGGACTTAACAGGCCAAGTTCACCATCTACGGTTGCCCGGACATTCAGGTTTTCTACTCTTTTTTTAACCATATCGAGGTTATTCCTCATATTATTGAGATCCTTTTTAATAGTTTCAACGTTGACTGAACGAAAAACTGAATCTTGTTTTTGACGTTCAATATATAGGTCTTTCGACTGATTTGCCATATCAAGGTCCTCTTTGGATCGAAGGTATTCCTCTTTGGAGATAAGGTTATCTTTTATCAGAATTTCATTCTGTTGAAAATTCCGAACCTTTCTTTCAATATCATATTTTAAGGTAATGAGTTCTCTTTTTATCTGAAGTTTTTCCTGTTCCATCTCAATCTGTGTGGTTCGCAGGAAGTTCTCTTTTTCTGCAAGCAATGATTCGCTATTGAGAATAGCGAGAAAGAGATCAGGATTTGACAATCTTAATATTATATCTCCCTTTTTGACCATTGATCCTTCTTCAATAAGTTTCTCTTCAACCCGTCCGCCTTCATCAGCATCGAGTTTTATCGTTGTAATAGGTTCAACTGTTCCGGGAACAGTTATATAATCGTTGAACTGATCTTCAGTTATTGTTTCGATTATAAGTTTATCTTTTTCAACTTTATAAGTTGATGTACGATCAGAAAAGAAAGCCATATAGATAAGAACAATCACAACTAATCCTATAGCAATATATCCTAAATGTTTTTTCTGAAGGCCTGTTTTCTTTGGGATCACTTTATCCATTGTTTCTCGAGGAGTATCCATTTCAAGTATTTATTAATAATTAGTAAATTTTTATATAATTAGTTTCTATAGTAATCAGAGTTGTTGAAACCTATCTCTATTTATTTCTATTTATTTCTATTTATTTCAGAATTCCCAGATTCTCATAATCGCCTGTTGAATAAAACTGAATTGATAGTTTTCTGATAAGCAGCTGCAATTTCGTTCTGAGCTCTTCTGTTTCGGCCTTGAACAGTGTTGTTTTGGCAACTGAATATTCAGTTACATCAACAAGCCCTGATTCAAATTTTTTTTCAACGGCATCAAAGGATTTTGTATTATAGTAATAATTTGAATTGGCGGCAGAATATTCATCTCTTCCTCTGTTATAGTTGAGACAGGCATTTTCAACATCTGTATACAGATTATTCTTTTCCAGTTCGAGTTTTAACTGAGTGTCATTTCTTTTAATCTTTGCCTGCTTAATTATTCTGTGGTTCGAAAAATTATTAAAGATGGGTATATTCAGGGTAAGCATTGCCTGTTTATTCAGGTTTCCATTAATTTGCTTCGAGTAAGAATTCTGGGTAACTCCATCAGGTGCGTTTAAAACATCATAATAGTAAGAAGTTAATTGACCACCCATTGTTAATTTTGGAGCAAGATTCCCCCTTGCAGATGCTATCTGTTTTTTTGAAGCTGTTAATTCATATTCGATTTCTTTGAGTCGCGGAAGATTTTGGGCGGCAAGTTTATAAACACTATCCGGACTGAAAGAGCTGTCCGTAATCAGGATATTAGTCAGGTCAGGTATCAATATGTCAAATTCCGATCCGGGTTCAAGTTGAAGCATTTGTTTTAAAGTTGTAATAGCCTGACTGGATGTGTTATGAGCTATAGTGTAAGATAGCTTATCTGCGGATACCTGGCTTTGAATTTCGTATTGCTTAGCCAAGGCTTCTTTGCCAGTCTCTACCATTTTCGTGATCCTGAAAAGCTGTTTATCTGACAGATCGAGTTGCATTTTTGAAGCATCTTCCAGTCCTCTGGCATACAACACCTGGTAATATTGTCCTATTATGTCAGCGATCAATGTATTTCTGGTAATTTTCTCTGATTCCAGACCGGCTTTAAGCATGAATTTATTTGCAGCTATCGTATTTATTTCAGTAAATCCGCTGAACAACACAATATTTGAGAATACACCCAATGTATTTGTCATGTTCTTGTTAAATACTATTGCGTTCGTTTGGTCTATGGACCTTCCGTTCGCAAGATAAAACTGGGATCCGGCATTTAAATTCGGCAAAAGATTCATTCTGGACGCCAGCAGGTCTTCCTTAGTTGATAGGGTAAGAAGCCTCTGCCTTTGCAGTCCAATATTGTTGGTAACGGCATAATTAATGCAGTCCTCCAGTGTCCATTTCTTCACCTGGGCTGATATTTCCTGAAAGCAGTAAACTAATAGGAGCGATATTATAAGGTATATTCTTTTCATCTTAATCTTTAATTCTTATTTCTTGATTTCTAATTCCTGATTTCTGATTCCTGATTTCTGATTCCTCATGCCAAAGAATGTGCCAAAATGGTAACTATCAAAATATCAGCTATATGTAATTATCAATATTTATACAACTGTCAAAATATTAGACAACATGATGTGTGAAAATGTTACAGTACAAATCTTTTCTGTATGATCTTATTTTCGTAAGTTTGTTCTAGCCAATAACCAAAATCATGACAACATTCAGCCGTCGAAATTTTTTAAAAACCTCTGTAGTGGGCGGGTTGGCAGCAACCTATCTAAAACCTTATGATACATTTGCAGCCTTTGGGAAGCAGGAACAATACTCAGCCAGGGTTGCAATCACTTCAGGCGACAACAGGGCTGACATAGCTTTTCGGGCGCTTAAGCCTTTTTCAGGAGAGATCGCACAGTCTATCGGAAACCGGCGTGTCATTTTGAAGCCAAACAATGTCAATATTGATGTCCAGTTAGCCTCAACACATGTTGATACGCTTGAAGGAATACTAGAATTTCTAAAATCGATAGGGAAGGCTGGTAATGTTGTTATTGCGGAATCAGCGGCGAATGGTCCCACGCTCGATGGGTTCAAAAACTTCGGATATTTCAGGCTGGCTGATAAATATGGTGTCAAACTGGTTGATCTCGACCAGGAGCCTTATGACATAATTTATGTATTCGATGAAAAAGATTTCAAGCCTCATGCAGTGAGGATTTCTCATTTAATGCTTGACCCAGGTTCATTTATAGTTTCGGTGGCCAGGATGAAAACACACGATCGTGTTTTTGCAACATTATCACTGAAGAATATAGTTTTCGGCTCGCCGGTCAAAGATAGGGGGTTTACTTTCAGTTCTTCCAGCAAAAAAGGGACTGTAAGTGATAAACCAATAATGCATGGAAGCGGATTCCGGGGAATAAACTATAATCTGTATTCAATGTCACAACAGTTGCATCCTCACCTTGCTGTAATAGACGGTTTTCAGGGAATGGAAGGGAACGGGCCGAATGACGGAACCCCGGTCGATCACAGGGTTTGTGTGTCCGGACTTGACTGGCTGGCCGCTGACCGCGTTGGGATTGAACTTATGGGTATCGAATTTTCCAATATCGGTTACCTGAACTTTTGCAACCAGACAGGTCGTGGAACTGCGGACCTTAACAAAATTCAGATAATAGGTGAATCAATCAACGCTCACAAAAAATCTTATAAGCTAAGCGATAACTTTAAAGATCAGCTTATCTGGAAGAATCCGGTATCGCAAAATCTCACCACAAATCAAAATCCAAATTTCAGATTATCATATACATGAATAAAATGAGCAATAAACCCCACCTGTCAGGTTTACTCCGGTTAATACTTACTACAATCTTTTTTCTTTCTTTACTTGCTTCCGTTACGGGCCAGAACGTAGGCTTAAGTAAACCACAGGATCCTCCTGATCTGCCAAAATCAAGAACTGCAGTTGTTCAGCCGAAAATGCTGCCTAAGATAGCGGAAGAGACCAAACTGGTAAGAACCGCGGACAATGAATGGATCATTTCCGGCGGATGGGAGCTGGCTGCCGCAAAAAAGATTAATGCAACAGGCATTGAAATTACCCGGAGTGCTTTTAAGACAGATACATGGATGAATGCCACTGTTCCGGGTACTATTCTCACTTCACTTGTAAATCAGGGCTATTATCCCGATCCTCTTTATGGTTTGAATAATTTATCAATACCTGATACATTGTGCAGGACCGACTGGTGGTACCGCAATATCCTGCCATTGCCACCGGGCTCGGAAAACAAAAGAGTCAGATTGCTTTTAAACGGTATTAATTACAAAGCTGAGGTATGGCTTAACGGATCGGTCCTTGGTACAATCAGCGGAGCATTTATCAGAGGTCAGTTTGATATTACTTCTGCTCTTAACAGAAAAGGGATAAATATACTTGCTGTTCATATATTGCCTCCTCCTCATCCTGGAATTCCGCATGAAGAAAATCTTAAAGAGGTTGGACCTAACGGAGGTGTACTCTGTTATGACGGACCAACTTTTGTGTGTACAGAAGGATGGGACTGGATTCCGGGAATTCGCGACCGCAATATGGGAATATGGCAGGATGTTAGACTGGAAATTACTTCTGATGCTCAGATAGCAGATCCGCAGGTGACTACCGATTTGCCATTGCCTGATACAACCAGCGCTAAGATTCAAATCAAAACTTCGCTTATAAATAAAAGCGAAGTCAGTAAAACATTTATACTCTCAGGTGAAATTGAATCTGTCAGTTTTTCAAAGCGGGTAACTCTTGACCCGCGGGAGAACAAACTAATAATTTTCAGCTCCGAAGAATTTCCGCAGCTTGAATTTCAGAAGCCAAGGCTATGGTGGCCCAATGGATACGGGAAACAGGAACTTTACTGGTTGAAACTAAAAGTCAGCGATACTGAAGGCATAGTTTCGGATGAAAAAGAGATCCGTTTTGGAATCAGGGAAATGAGTTATGATTTTACCGTTGATTATCAGAGTGCCAGGCAAAATGTGCGGATTAATCTCAATCCTTTGAAGGTATGGAAGAAAACGGATAAGATAATTACGTACAGAATGCGCAGTTATGAGAGCCGCCGTTTGCCGAACGGAGTTCAGATAGGCATTGTTCCGGATCTTAAAGATACAATTCTGCTCGATAAAGGCATTACTCCTGGTTCATCTCCGTATCTTGTTATCCAGGTCAATGGCCAACCTATATACTGCCGGGGAGGAAACTGGGGACTGGATGAAGCTATGAAACGTGTTTCGCGAGATAAAATGGAGCCTTTCTTCAGGCTTCATAAAGATGCAGGTTTTACCATGATAAGGAACTGGGTCGGTCAGAGTACAGAAGAAGTTTTCTATGAGCTTGCGGATGAATATGGTTTGCTTATCTGGAACGATTTCTGGATGAGCACTGAGAACTATAATATCGATCCCTGGAATAACCAGCTTTTTATGAATAATGTTCGTGATGTGGTCAGAAGATACAGAAATCATCCAAGTATTGCACTCTGGTGCGGTCGAAACGAAGGAAATCCACCATTATCGCTCGATGATAGTCTTCAGATTCTACAAGCCCGTGAAGATGGCACAAGAATATTTCATTCAAGTTCCATCCTGAATAATCTCACCAACAGCTGACCATGGTTTTATGGCGATTTTGTTAAGAAAGAGATCCATCATAAAGAAGGGTTTAATACAGAAACGGGAACTCCCGCCATACCTGTTTCAGAAACTATGCAGGAAATGATGCCTGCTGCCGACCTCTGGCCAATTGGGGATGCGTGGTATTATCATGATCTGCATAACGGACAGAAGGATTATATAAAAGCAATTGAAGATCAGTATGGTTCATATAAAAACCTCAATGAGTTCTGCCTTAAGGCCCAACTGTTGAATTATGAGATCTACCGTGAAATATTTGAAGCATGGAACTACCGGTTATGGAATACCTGCAGCGGTTTATTGTTATGGATGTCTCATCCGGCCTGGCCAAGTACAGTCTGGCAGACATATTCCTCAGATTATGAAACTAATGGAGTATTTTATGGAGCCGGGAAAGCCTGCGAACCGCTGCATATACAGTTTCAGCCTGATACATATAATGTTTATTTCATAAATAATACACTGACCAATTATCCCGGAATCCGTACCGAGATGAAAATATGGGATCTTAACGCAAAGGAGATATTCAGCAAATCAGTTGTAAATGATTCTAAAGCCAACAGCAGTGTAAAATGTTTTATACCTGATTTACCTGGAAATATGCCTCAGGTATTTATAGTCAGACTGCACACTTTTTCATCAAAAGGAATGCTGCTTTCTGAAAATACCTATTTCAGAACAAACGACGGACATAAAGATTTCACCGCATTAAACAACATTAAGCAAATCAGAATAAAAGGTAAACTCACTGCTAAAAAAATGACAGGCAAATTGGAAACATTTATATTATCGGTCACAAATCCAAATAATGTCATCGCTATTTCTATCAAATTGAATGTCAGGGATGGCGCTACAGGCAAACGCATATTACCTGCTTATATATCTGAGGGATATTTTACTTTGCTGCCAGGAGAAACCAGAACAATTAAAGCTGAATGTCCTGCAGACAAGATACCAGGTGCATTGAAAATTACGGCGGAGGGCTTAAATGTTAAACTTCAGGAAATTGTTACAATAAAGTGATACAGAATTAAGCATATATTTTAAGAAGATTTGTAATTTTGGTATGACTGATCTTTAATTTGCATTGCATCTTTGCGCCGATTCAGCCCAAAGTCTTTTGGATATATCATTATTTGGTAATTTTATAAATATTTACCTTAAACCGGGTCAGAAAATGAATAAAGACTCTTTTCTGTTTGAATTTTTAAAGAGCGGACCCTTTCGTTTGCTGCTAATTCTTGCAATCCTGATCTTAGTGGGAATTCTTATTTCTAACCATCACAAAGCAATGGTTCAAATGAAAGAGAATGTTTTATATGTTGCTCCGGCACCAATAAAATAGATCAGTTTTATCGGGAAGTTTACAGAGACTAGGCTTTTTCTCAAAGCCTCTTTAACATTTACTCACTTGTAGTTTCCTGGATTGATTTACACAGTTTCATCGAACCAGAATATCTGCAGTTGCAGAACCCAACCCATGGCAGTTAGCTGTCAGCTTTATAGTTCCCGGCCTGGCAAACGGCCTGATTATAATTAGTGCTTTTCCGCGGAAAGTGTTGCACTTAGGCTGATGGAAGCTGGTCATCTGATTTGGACTTCCGTTGCCTGCGGCAGCCAGTTCCCCTTCTCCTGAAATAGTAAAATCAACAGGGATATTAATATTTGGAATCTTATTACCATTCTCATCTGCAACTTCAACGGTTATAAAGGCCAGATCATTCCGGTTGGCATGGATTGAAGAACGATCTGCAGTTAATATAAGCTTTTTAGGAGCTCCTGTTGATTTCAGTATTTTAGTGACCACTTCTTTCCCATCAACTAAACCGATAGCTTTCAATTCACCAGGAGCATAAGGGACTTCAAATCTGGCAGTTAATTGGGTATTTGGAACAGCTCCTGATAAAATGGCAGTTCCAGATGCAGACTGATTGAGATCAGGATCTGCATTTACCTTTTTTTTGCCTATCACTATGCCGTTTAGTTCTAATCTTACCGAATCACATCGGGTATATACAGATACACTGAAAGTTTTCCCTTCTTCTCCGGGCCAGGTCCAACACCGCAGCTCACTTGGCCATCCCCATGGGCTGATCAGTTCATTGTGGCCGGAGGGCAGAGGTGTATGGACTGCGATCTCCATTTTACTGCGATTCCATACTACATCGCGATAATAGGATTGTGGTTTTTTAGATCCAATAATATCAATATCGCCACACCAGGCAACAAACCATGGCCATCCTCTTCCAAAACCCATATTGTCACCCGGGAATCCCATACCATACTCAACCTTTTCATTGTCGATTTTTCCGTTAGCAACTCCTGATTCACCAAGGTAATCCATTCCTGTCCACACAAAATCGCCAATGACCCATGGAGATTGTTCAATCCGTTTCCATATATGGAACATATCAATTGGCATAGATTCAGTAGTCATCATCAACCTTCCGGGATATAATTTATGGTCATTCTGCCATTCATTCCAGGTGTAATTATATCCTCCGATATCGAGCATGGCATATGCCGGAGCTGAATAACTCCATTCATGATTTTGTCCCATAAAAGGGAAATACGCACAGATTGCTTCCGAAATCGGACGGACAGTATCAAGTTTTTTTACTTCACCTATAAGTTGTTTTGTTATTTCCAACCCTTCCGGATCGGCCCTCTCGGCTATTTCATTGCCAATACTCCAGATTATTACACCAGGATGGTTACGGTCCCTCATAATCATAGTTTGCAGATCCTGCTGCCAGTACTCTTTGAAAAACAAATGATAATCCCGGGCTGTTTTCGGCTTTGTCCATGTATCAAAAACTTCATCCATTACCAGCATACCAAGACTATCACACGCGTCAAGGAATTTTGGGGATGGCATATTATGACTGCAGCGGATAGCATTGAATCCATTGGCTTTCATAATTGCAACTCTGCGCTCTTCAGCACGATCGAAGGCTGCAGCGCCCAGAATTCCATTGTCATGATGCATACAACCACCTCTTAGTTTAATTTGCTGATCATTAATGGTAAATCCGGTCTGCGGCGAGTACTTTATTGAACGGATACCCATGTTCATTGTATATGAGTCCAGCAGTTTGCCTTTGAACAAGACATTTACCTTTACTTTATATAAGTTCGGAGAGTTAGGAGACCATAAGTCAGGATTGTTTAGCGTTATTGATTCGTTGATTTCATTTTTAACACCTCCGGCAATTATTTCGCTCTTCTCAGCTTTTCCCGCAATTTTCCCGTTTTTTCCCGATAGGGTAGTCTCAATTTTGATATCATAATCATTTTTCGAGCTGTTGTCAACTTTTATATTAATGTTAACCGTTGCTTTTTCTTTTGACACATCAGACGAAGTAACATATACACCCCATAGATCAATATGTACCGGATCGGTGACAATAAGACTCACATGACGATAAATTCCGGAACCGCTGTACCATCTGCTTGTCTGTCCGATATTTTTGGCTCTTACAGCAAGAACATTTGTCTGGCCGGAGGGATAAAGGTATTGTGTCAGGTCATAAGCAAACGGAGTATAGCCATTCGGATGATATCCAAGATGTTTACCATTTAACCATACATCAGATTCAGTTAATACTCCGTCAAAAAGCACTTTTACTATTTTCCCCTTATCTTTTTCATCAATTGAGAAATTTTTTCTGTACCAGCCAGTTCCTCCTACCGTATGTCCTGTAAGAAATCCTCCGGTTACAATTCCTATTGTATTGCCAACCGGAGCTTCCTTTAAGAAAGGACCAATCTTATCGGCAGTCTGAGGTCCCTGCAGATCCTCAATACTCCAGTCGTGAGGCAGATCGAGTGTTCTCCATTTTGAGTCATCAAATCCAGGATTCTCAGCTCCGGAAAGGCTGTCTTTTATGAATTTCCAATCATTATCGAATGACCTCTGACGGTCCTCACTTATTTTTTCTGAGGTGGTCGGGACACAGCTCAGGAACAGGAATAATCCTATTCCGGCAAAAAAAAGAAAATAAAGAATTGTCTTCATAATATTCTAAGATATGTCAGGTAATTTAAGAAATCCCTCCCGTACGTAAATTATAATTGGGCTATAAATAGTCCTGTATTTTCCTACTTACGAATATACTTTTTAAAAGCTGCTAAATATAGGATTTGGTTTGGTTGTAATGAAAATATTTACATTTTATGCTTTTGATAATATCTCTGTTTAGCATGAAGGTAATCCTAAAGTTAGCAAATCAAAATTTATTGTTCAGACAGATTGAATATGTGTCATTTTAAGAAAGTCATATATAGAGATTTAATCTTTAAGATTTAATATTTATGTTTGTCTGATAATAAAATCAGATAAATATGAAAATTGTTGTACTCGACGGATATACATTAAACCCCGGGGACCTGCTTTGGGACAATCTGTTCAATTTGGGTGATGTTGTTTTGTATAACAGAACTCTCAGCAACAAAATAATAGAGAGATCTGTTGATGCGGAAGTTTTAATCACAAACAAAACCCCACTCTCTGAAGAAATCATAAATAGTCTTCCGAAACTTAAGTATATAGGAGTTCTTGCAACCGGTTATAATATTGTAGATATTACCGCTGCAAAAAGAAGAAACATAATAGTTACAAATGTTCCTTCTTACAGCACCTTGTCAGTAGCCCAACTGACATTTGCTTTATTGCTTGAACTCTGTCATCATGTTCAGAGGCATAGTGATTCAGTAATGGATGGCAAATGGGCTGAATCAGTTGATTTCAGCTATTGGGATTTTCCATTGATCGAATTATCGGAGAAAACATTTGGAATTATAGGTTTCGGCAATATTGGTAAAAAGGTCGCTGATATTGCAACTGTTTTCGGTATGAACATAATTGCTGCAAGCAGACATCAAACGGATCAGTCAGCAAGGAAAAACTTCAGATGGGCTGCGATAAATGAAGTCCTGAAACAATCTGATGTGGTCAGCATACATTGTCCTTTAATCCCTGAAACTAAAGGACTTATTAATGCTGAGAGTTTAAAAAGAATGAAAAGATCTGCTTTCCTCTTAAATACTTCCAGAGGTCCGGTCGTGGTGGAACAGGATCTGGCTGACGCCCTGAATAATGGCTTAATTGCAGGCGCCGGTATTGATGTGCTTTCGATCGAACCTCCTTCAAAAAATAATCCTCTCTTCAATGCAAAAAATTGTCTGATCACGCCGCATTTCGCATGGGCAACTAAAGAAGCAAGGGAACGACTGATGGATATTGCAGTAAATAACGTAGTTTCCTTTATCAATGGGAAACCCGTTAATGTGGTTAACAAATAGTAGCTCGTTTTGCTTCGGATCCACCGAAAGGCAATCTTAAGTGTAATTTGAGATCAAGACTTTGTGTTCAAGGTTACAAAAGTGGAAATCGATAACTTGATATTCCAAATTGGAACTTCAAGTTGGGGGTGGCTGGCGAAAGCTACCATCCAATTCCATCTCAAAGATATTATCTCTTCAGGTTAAAAGTTGTAAATTTACTCGTGCTAAATATAAAAATCTATGGCAAAAGTATCCAATAAGCCTGCAATACCAGAGGAGATTTTAACAAGTAAGATTTATTTGATACGAGATAAAAAAGTAATGCTGGATCATGACCTGGCAAAACTTTACTATGTTGAGACAAAGGTATTGAAGCAGGAAGTTCGCCGAAATTTAGAACGTTTCCCTGATGATTTTATGTTTGAACTTAGTAGTCAGGAGTTTACAATCTTGAGGTCACAAATTGTGACCTCAAGTTGGGGTGGTTCAAGATATGTTCCAATGGCATTTACCGAACAAGGGGTGGCCATGCTGTCAAGTGTCCTGAACAGTGATCAGTCCATAATGGTAAACATTCAGATCATCCGTATATTTACCAGAATGAGGGAATTACTTCAAACCCATAATGACATACTTCTTAAGCTTGATGAGATAAACCGAAAATATTCGGACCACGACCAGAAGATAATGCTGATCTTTGAATACCTTAAACAACTTGAAGAAGGCAAAGAACTGGAAGCAGAACAGAAAACCCGTAAACGAATAGGTTTTAAAACTTCGGGAGAATAATTGATTACGTTTTTCTACTCTTTGTTATAATTCAATCCTGGTATTCCCTTTTAAAACTATTTCCTTCCCATTCCATCTGAAAATACCTGTCAGTCCTTCCGGGAGAATAATTTCTCCTCTTATTCCATCCTTTCCGGTCCTTTTCAAATCAAAACTTATCATGCCTGCAGGATGTGGCATCTGCCCTTTTATGTAATTTAGCTTTCCTAAAGCTGGTTCAATCTCAACAGTTTTAAATCCCGCTGATGACGGCCGGATACCTGCCACGGTTGC
>OCZT010004984.1_pt1 | contig 13305 bp, 10 predicted proteins | sample 1539031 | NCBI WGS metagenome assembly OCZT01 (sample SAMEA3539308, study PRJEB22396) | soil metagenome | biome: tundra; feature: field; material: soil | place: USA | collected 2010-05 | depth 0.15 m | reverse complement strand
AGATATTGGCGTGACTGGAGTTCAGACGTGTGCTCTTCCGATCTACTGGCCCGGCTTTGCCGAGAGCGATTTGCATCACTGGCTGGAAGCGGCGGGTTTCAAGAAAATTGAAATCAGCATCGTGGCGCGCGAGGAACAGCCGCCGCATTTCCAGACCATTCTGGCGGGTGGAGAAAGGGGCTGAGGCGCCGGCGCCAATGCGTCACAGTTGTCCGACCGCACGATAAAACCGATTTGGCCGGCTGACCGCGTCAGGGTCTGCGAAATACAGCACCCCGCCATTGTTGGTGAGAGTGAGCAGTTGGGTCCAAGTCAGGCAGTTTGAAGTCCATTCAATGCTCAACACACTGATGTTCGTCGCATTAACGGAAATCAACGGCACACCCGGATCCAGTATTTCCACACTGGAAAGGTACACTGAAGGCGAGCCGTTTGTATCGCCGGCGAACGGCGCCGTCAAATCCACGCTCAAAATCGCGGGTTGGCTGACAACACTTCCCCACTGGTTGGTGACCAGCACGGTGTTGGTTCCGGCATTCACGGGTTGAACGTTGTTCAGGATGAGAAATGTGTTGGTCGCTCCGTTCATGGGCACGCCGTTGAACAGCCATTGGTAATGAATCGGCTGCGGACCGGCGGCTCGCACGCGAAATATGGCAGCGCTCCCGGAACGCACGTTTTGACTCACCGGCTGATCAATGAACGTGGGTTTTTGGGGGGGAGGCACGACCACGAAACCGACCGGACTGGAAACTCCGATCAGACCGTCGTCATCGACCGCCTGGGCGGTCAGGGTGTAGCTGCCCGGTGGCAGATTAGTCCATTGAAACAGGCACGGGGTATTGGTCAGCGCGGCCAAAATGGATGTTCCCCAGAACAAGTTCACTTTCCTGATTGAACCGTCAGGATCGAAAGCGTCCACAGCAATGGAGACGGGGGCGGGCTGGGTAATTGTAACACCACTGGCCGGGCTGCTAATTGTCACGCGAGGGGAGCGGTGCAGCGGGGTGACTTTCAAATTATTGAAGAACACGCCCTGGCTGCCCCAGGAATACAGCGCCACCGTACCCGCTTTCAAGCTGTTGTCGGTGATCGTGCCGCCGAACAGCACCACGCCATTGAGCAGGACTGTGATTTCGCTGTTGGTCATTTCAACGCGCAAGACATAGTTGCTTGCCAGCACATATCCGCCGTACTCGGCGGCCAGGGTGGTTTCAACCCCGCCGGCCATTTTGAACAGTTCGTGGAAATTCCTTTGGGAATCCAAATCCACCTTGTAGTAATTCGACGGATTCTGATAGCAGAACAACACGCCAATCCCGTCGTCATCCGCGGAATTGAGCGTCACGGAGAATGTGTAATTGCTCCAACCCAGGGCCTGGGGATCGTTCCAGTAAAGGTGTGTCCCCTTGCGATGGTCGGTCGCGTTCGCATTCGGACCATAAATATTGCTGAGTTGCATCAAACGTCCGGACCGCTCCAGCCACAGGGACGGTGCATCGATGGTTCCTTCGTCCACCACCGTCCAACCTTGCAAAATGCCGTTCGTAAAGTCATCGGAAAGCAAAACGGGAACATACGTGAAGGCGTTTGCAACCGGCGTGATTATTTCATTGTTCGCGTGCGAGCAGTCCTTCACGTGGTTGACCGTCAGCGTATAAAGTTCGTTGGGAGTAAAATCGGAGTCCGTGGTGAGCGCCACCGTTCTGCCATCGGACGACAGAGTGGCCCCGGTCAGGTGAATGCCCTTATCAATGGAATAGTTGGTGACGGTTTGCGCCGATGACGTTTCCACCGGTTCATTGAAGGTCACTTTGATAATGGGCGGCAGTCCCATGTAGCTGAGTTTGCTGACACCCGGAGGAGTCAAATCCACGTCATCGTTCGTGATAATCAGGCTGGCGCTGGCGTATTGGGTATCCACCAGATAACCCGGACTGGCATTGGTGAAAACGCCCAGATTGGTGTACGTAAACTGATTGTTCGTGTCTGTGAGCCAACTGTCCAGGTATGGCGTATAAGTCTTGACCGACATCTTGTCCTGGTCCGGAAAGAACTGAACGATACGGAGATAGCCCGCGCCGCCCAGCACGTTCATCTGATAGTTGGCCAGCATCTGAAACACCTGGTTGCCATAATCGCCCACGCCCACCAGCCGTCCGGTGCCGCTGTTCAGGACATGTCCGTTGAACACAAAGCCCATGTTGGCATGATGCCGGAGGAATTTTTCCCAGACGTCCGTGCCGTCGTTCGCGCGTCCGTAGTCTTTTATCGGCATCCATAAATGATTGGTGGAGCTGCCGTGCAAGGTGTTGTCGGAATAGATGTGGGTATGAGTGACCACCATGACACGCCGGTTCGGATAGTTGGCCGCGACCTGGTTGGCCCACACCAGCACTTCATTACGCGGTCCGAACTCCAACGAGAACACCAGCCAGTCCACGCCACCGGCGCTGAACAGGTGGTAGCAATTGTCCATGCGATTGGATTCAAACACTCCACCGAACGTCGGAAGGTTCTGGAATTGGCTCAGGGGAAAGTATTGGTTAAAAAGAGCCGTATCGTTTCGGCTCGTCCAGAGTCCGTCATGATTGCCCACCGCCAGCGCGTAAGGCACCACGCCGTTCAGCAGACTCATGCTGGCCCTGGCGTTCGTCCATTCCCACGCGCTGTTCCCGTCGGTGATGTCGCCTTCGTGCAAAACGAAGGCGATGTTCAATTCATCCTTGTGGTCCACAATCCATTGGGTTTGCGCTGTAAAGATTTCATGCGTGGCGCCAGAGTACTTCCTCGTGTAGCACTGCGTGTCCGGGAGCGCCACGACAGTGAACGGCTGGTTTCGTGTGACCAGCGTCAGCGTGACGTTCTTTGAATCCCCCTCCTGTTGATGGTCAATTGGTGTGACCTCGATTTGAGCGGCGGACTGGCCGGCGGGTATGGTCACTGTGCCGGACAATCGCTGGTAATCCACCCCGTTGGTGGCGGTGCCGCTGATGCGATAGTTCACCACCAGCGCCGGTCCCGTGTCTCCCGTCCGTTGGATCATAAAGGCCCCTGATTGCGAGCCGGACTCCGCGGCGTTTCCCGCGACCTGCACACTAACGACGGGCCAGGTGCCATTGGTGTCGTCGGCCTTTGACACGCCGGGCAAGACCAGACAGAGCGCCGCCAGACAGAGCGGGAACAATACCCACCGGTGACAGCTTTGGAGATTTCCAACAACGGGCATGAATACCACTTGTTTTTGCGAATGATGTTTCTTTAATGCAGCTTAATGAAAAAACGCTCCTGGTCAAGCTGTCTTACTCAAAAAACATTGACCAGTCTCTTCGGCATGAAGGCCATCTTCTGGCGTGGCTGCCCGTGAAAACCGCCGCATTTCCAGACGATTCTGGCCAGCGGCAAAAAAAGGCTGACACTTTGGAGCGACTAAGCGACTACAGTGTGCTTTTATTTGATTGACTGTTTTCTTAATCTTTGTTTTAGCTTTCTTGTGTCGTTGTGGTGTTTACCCAGGTTGTTTTATGTCAAGATACTTGTCACGCCAGATGATTGGTAAGGTCATTAATCCATTGCTCCTAATGTGTCTTCCAGCGCTGTTTTTAGGATGCGACCAACAGCAGTCCGCAGCTCCGACTTCTCCTCCCGCACCTTCGGAACAAACTGTGCAACAATCTCCCGTCGCAACATAAACAAGTTCTGGATGGGAACTAAGCCAAGCAATACTAGATGGTGACACAAATAAAGTTACCAGCCTTTTAAATCAGGGGGCAGACCCAAACTCTAATGACGGCGTTGGTAGCCCAAAACATTTGTTCATGGCGGCACGTTTTCATAAGACAGAAATAGCAGAAGTGCTCCTTGATAAGGGTGCTAATGTAAATTGTCTTTATTCAGGAATGACACCACTAGATATTGCCGCCAAAATGGGCTATGACGACCTTGTCACGTTACTCACGCAGCATGGCGGCAAAACAGCAACCGAACTTAGCTCAAACAATGAACAGTCTAGCGTTATGACAAAAGCCAATACGGTAGTTTTTACCAAGGATAGCAACGGTTACGATTGGCAAAGGGCTGGCTTGCAAACTAGGCAGCAATTTTGCGAAACAATTGCCGCCGCAATGTCCAAGGAATTCAAGCATGATTTTACAGCGGACTTTTATTACGGAGCTTTAGATAGCTTTTACAATTCATCAGACCCAAATATTCTTAAACAAAATATTCACCAAGTCGTTGGGTTAACCACATCTGCAGCTATCGCAGGACAGTAAAAGTCTTCAAAAGTTTGCAGGACGAACCTCTTGTGCCAGGAGCGATGCCTGTTGCGATATTCATCAGTTTCTTCGCACGAATTAGCTTCCTTGTTGAGTCTGTGGTGATGATCCAGTAACGAAGCTCACCATTTTATTTGGAACAACGATTTCCTTTTTGACAACTCGACCGACAAGAAACTGCTGAACCTTTTTATCGTCTTTTGCGACTTGAACATAAACTTCATTCGTCGACCCCGCAGGCACATAAATTTTATTTCGAATTTTGCCATCAATTTGCACCGGGATTTCCAGCGTGTCCTCGATGAGCAATGCCGGATCAAACTTCGGCCAGCAGGCGTAGGTGAGGCTGGTTGAGGGTTGAGAGTTGAGGGTTGAGAGTTTGGCCCAAAGTTCTTCCGCGATGTGCGGCGCGAAGGGCGCGAGCAAAATCAAAAATTCGCGCAAAACAGAAACCGGCCTCGTTTCCCACGTTATCGCGTCGTTCACAAAAACCATCATCGCGGAAATCGCCGTATTGAAGCGCAACCCGTCCAAATGTTCCGTCACTTTCTTGATGCAGGCGTGCAGTGTTTTCAACTGTGCGGGAGTAGCCGGCACGTCCTTGATGGCGGGATTGAGTTTGATCAAATCCAGCAATTCTTTGCGTTTCTCTGCGTTCTCTGCGGTGGTTTCCGCCTGCTCAAATTCCGTTTCGCTCGCTTCATCCACGAACAGCCGCCAGACGCGGCCGAGAAAACGATAGACGCCCTCGACGCCCCTGGTATTCCACGGCTTCACCATTTCGAGCGGGCCCATGAACATCTCAAACAGTCGAAGCGAATCCGCGCCATATTCGCTGACAATGTCGTCGGGGTTCACGACGTTGCCGCGCGCTTTGGACATCTTCTGGCCGTCCTCGCCGAGAATCAGCCCTTGGTTGACAAGTTTGAAAAACGGTTCGGGCGTTGAGACATGGCCGAGGTCGAACAAAACCTTGTGCCAGAACCGGGCGTAAAGCAGATGCAACACGGCGTGTTCCGTGCCGCCGACGTATAAATCAACTCCTTGTGTTTCGTAGCCGCCGACGTCAGTCGGCGCATTCTTTTCGGTGGAAGAAGTCAGCGCGGACTGATCCCGCACCGCGGGACGGCTACCCATCCAATAAGCTTCCGCTTCACGTCCAACGAACAACCGCGCGTTCTTTGCGTCGAGGTAACGGAGATAATACCAGCAACTGCCGGCCCATTGCGGCATGGTGTTGGTTTCGCGCACGGAACCGTCGGGCAGGTTCACCCAATCCTTCGCGCGGGCGAGCGGCGGCTCGCCGGTGGCCGTCGGTTTGTAATCCGTGAGCAACGGCGGCAAAACCGGCAACGCAGATTCGGGCAACGCTTCGTGATACAGATTCCCGGCGGCATCTTTTTTCCAAACAATCGGAAATGGCTCACCCCAATAACGCTGACGCGAAAACAGCCAGTCGCGGAGTTTGTAATTGATGGTTTTCTTGCCGAGGCCTTTTGCTTCAAGCCAGTCGGTGATTTTCTTTTTGGCTTCGGGTGTGGGCAGGCCGGTGATGGAGATTTCCGGCCCGGTGGAATTCACCGATGTACCGTCATCCACGAAACCGTGCCAATCGGTTTTCGGGTCGGGCGGTTGAACGACCTGGATAATCGGGAGATTGAACTTCGTGGCGAATTCGAAGTCGCGCGTGTCATGCGCCGGCACGGCCATGATGGCACCGGTGCCGTAGCTGGCCAAAACGTAATCAGCAATCCAGATGGGAATTTTCCCGTTGTTGACGGGATTGATGGCGTAAGCGCCGGTAAACACACCCGTTTTTTCCTTCGCCAGTTCGGTGCGTTCGAGATCGGATTTCTTGGCAACTTCTGCTCTGTATGCCTCGACGGCAGCACGTTGAGCATCGGTCGTCAAATCCTTCACAAATGCATGTTCGGGAGACAACACCAGATACGTCGCACCAAATAAAGTGTCTGGACGTGTAGTGAACACTGGCACTGGTAGAGCAGCATCTTCGGCATAAAAGACCACACGAGATCCTTCGCTCCGCCCGATCCAATTCCGCTGCATTTCCTTGAGCGAATCGCTCCAATCAATCGTGTTAAGGTCGTTGAGCAATTTCCCGGCGTAGGCGGTGATGCGGAGCATCCATTGGCGCATCGGCTTCCGTGTCACGGGAAATCCACCCACTTCACTTTTGCCATCCACGACTTCCTCGTTGGCCAGCACCGTGCCGAGTGCCTCGCACCACCAGACAGGCTGTTCACTCACATAGGCAAGTCGCTTCGAGTCACGGTAAGCGCGGCGGCGAGCCTCCAATGTGCTGCCTGCATCCTGCTGGCAGTTTTGACTCTCTCCGCTACGGCCCGCAGGAAACGAAGTTTGATCTGCCGGCAGGATGCCAGCAGCACGTTGCTGGAGTTCCGCCGGATACTTCAGCGTTTCAATCGGCTCAGCGCGATTTGTTTTCGGATTGAACCAGGAGTTGTAAAGCTTCAGAAAAATCCACTGCGTCCATTTGAAATAATCAGGGTCGGTCGTGGCAAGTTCGCGCGACCAGTCGTAGCTGAAGCCGAGCGATTGAATCTGCCGCTTGAACGTGGCCACGTTCGCCTCGGTGGTATTGCGCGGATGCTGACCGGTTTTCACGGCGTATTGCTCGGCGGGCAGGCCGAACGCATCCCAGCCCATCGGATGCAACACATGAAATCCCTGCGCGCGCTTGTACCGGGCGAGGATGTCGGTGGCGGTGTAACCTTCCGGGTGGCCGACATGCAGGCCCGCGCCGGATGGGTAGGGAAACATGTCGAGAATGTAAAATTTGGGTGGCAACTGCGTGGCGGCCACCTTGCCGGAAAGATGATGGCGTTGGGCAAAAGGATGCCCATCCGGGAGCACTTCACCCGGATTGAAAGCGCGAAAGGTCTGTTGTTCGTCCCAAAATTGCTGCCATTTGGGTTCGATCAAATCGAACGGATATTGTCTGCGACTGCTGGCCATAGGCTCGTGATTTTGCGGAAAGCGGTGCGGCGGGGCAATGGCGGAATTCCCGGTGACGCCTGAATTTAAGCCATTTTGGGCTTTGACATGGTTGAAAAGTAGATGTAATTATTTCAATTAGATATTCGCAAGGTAGATGCAGCGAATTTGTGCCATGAGCATTTTGCCCGTTTCACGAGCTTCAGCGCTTGCAAAAGGAGCGAGAGGGGGGGCTTTTACCTTGATCGAACTGCTGGTGGTGATTGCCATCATCGCGATACTGGCGTCGATTTTGTTGCCGGCATTGTCCCAAGCAAAAGGGCGGGCACAGGCCATCCTGTGTTTGAACAACACCCGGCAGCTCACCCTGGGGTGGCAACTCTACGCGAACGATTTCGAAAGCCGGCTGCCCTACAACCTCGGCATGGCCGGGTCGTCGTTTCGCACCCCGCTCAATTGGGTCAACAATGTCATGACCTGGGGACTTGACCCGGATAATACCAACACCGCCACCCTCACCGAGGCGGGCCTCGGCCCTTTTGTCAGTCAGGCGACGGCCATTTACCGTTGTCCCTCCGACCACGTCGTCAGCACGGCCCAAAGCGCCGCCGGCTGGGACGGGCGCATCCGCAGTTATTCAATGAACGCGATGGTCGGCGACGCGGGCGACTTTTCCACCAACGGCTTCAACATCAACAACCCTGAATACACGCAGTTCTTTAAAATCACCCAGATTCCCCAACCCACCGAAATTTTTGTGTTTCTCGACGAGCACCCGGACAGCATCAACGACGGCTATTTTCTGGAACGCGACTATTATTCGGAATGGCACGACCTGCCCGCCTCTTACCATAACGGCGCCACTGCGTTTTCATTTGCTGATGGACACAGCGCATTGCACCGCTGGACGCAGCCCGGCACCTGCCGTCCGCCGCTTCCGGACGTCGCGAACCTCCCCATTTCTGTTCCCTCCAGCGGGAACCAGGACCTCGAGTGGGTGCTCGGTCACATGAGCGTGGATCACCACTGACGACCGGCTGTGCTCACAAATACTGTTGCAGTGTTTGTTCGTCTCCTTCCATCCCCAACACGTACAACGTGTCTCCTTGCGTCCAGGTCACAGTCATGAGTTTGTTGACCTGGACAAACTGGCGCGAACCCATCGGCGGCGCATTCTTCACCGTGGAACGGTCAATGACGAACAGCCAAAGATCGCTTTGCTGTCCCGGCGGCAGCGGCTTGCCGGTGTGAAAACAAATCATCGAAACTTTTGCGCCCTGCCAGCCTTCAATCGCACAACCGGTCACGGCGGTTTTTTCCAAAGGCGCGGGCAAAACGTAATCCGCCGGCGCGTGATTTTGCGCGAGGTAGGCGCGGACCTGCGCCGGATTATTCGTCGCCAGATCCATGGTGTAGCCGCGCAGCGCGACGTCCGCCATCCGGCTTCGGTAAATGGCGAATGTCTCTTCATTCCCGCGGTGCTGGAACCAGAGCGGCGTCAGTACCACCAGCGCCGCAACGACCGCCGCCGCCGCCAGAACCGCTCGCTGCCGCCAGAAAATAACTTTCTCCTGTGCCGCCTGTTCGGAAATGATTTGCTCCTTCAATCCGGCGGGCGCGGTGATTTGCCGGAATCCGGCGCGCAACGCCTCCTGCCGCGCGCAATGCTCCACCAGCCAGCGCGTCAGTTCCGGGTCCTGCTTTGCCAGCCCGAGCGCCCCGGCAATTTGTGGATCATCGGCGTCCGCCGTGCCGGGCCGGTAGAGCAGCAAAATGGTTTTGGCTTCGTCGCGATTCACAAGTTTGGTGGCTGGGGTTGCGCGCTGGTGGTGTTGCCCGTCAGCAGTTGGTGCAGCCGTCCGAGGCCGCGGGTGAGGCGCGATTTGACGGTGCCGAGCGGCACGTCGAGAATTTCGGCAATCTCGTTGTAGGAACAATCCTGCAAGTAAAACAACGCGACGGGCGCCTGATAAATTTCATCCAGCCGCGCCAGGGCATCAAGCGCCTGTCCGGCGTCGAGACGGTTGACGGTGGCCGGCGGCACGACGGGAAGTTCCGCCACCGCGTATTCCAGTTCGATGTGCGGAAAGCGCGTTTGCCTTCGTCGCGTGCCGAGAAACTCGCGGTGCAGGGTGGTGAACAACCAGGTTTTCACTTTGGAAGCATCGCGCAACTGGTGGCCTTTGGCCGCCCAAATGCAAAATGTTTGTTGTGTAAGATCACAGGCGTCCGCCTCGTCGCGGGCAAGGCTGAAGGCAAATTGATACAGCGGCTCGTAATAACTAGCCACCAGACTGTCAAAATCCACGCCTTCAGCCATATCGCAACATTGAAGTTAAGAGCCCATACCCGGTCATTTGTTCCCGGAAATTTGCCGGGAACAAATGTCATCCTTGTGCATCTCACCTGTTAATGGGAGTGAAATTTTCACTCAAAACGTTTTTGGCCGTCACGGTTGGCGCCCTGCCATTGGGTTTCGCCAATTTTTCCGGCCAAAAACAAACGGAACAAACTGGATGAACTATTATGAATGTGATGCGTAATTTATTCAAAGTAATGCTCATGGGCGCGGTCTTGGCGGTTTTCGGCTGCTCCCTCACCGGGTTCGCGCGGGTCGTCTCGGTCGGGGTGGCAAACGGCAATGTGCTGTCGTTTTTTCCCGCCACCACCAACATCGCCACCGGCGATTCGGTGCTTTGGACCTGGAATTCCACCGGTATTATCCCGCATTCAACAACGAGCGATACGATCGGACTGTGGGATTCGACGTCGGTTCCGGCACCACACACTTTCATGAACACGTTCACTTCCGCAGGCACTTTTCCCTACCATTGCACCGTACATGTCATCTTCGGCATGACCGGCAGCATCATTGTGGCCGCCGTAAATCTGCCGCCATCCGTCACCATCACCAATCCCGTGTCCGGCGCCGTCTTCGCCGCCCCGGCCAACGTGACCATCCAAGCCTCGGCCTCGGACACGAACGGCACGGTCACCAACGTGCAATTCCGCGTGGGCGCAAACGTGGTGACCAACAAGGCCACCGCCCCCTTCTTCGGCGTCACCAACAATCTGGCGGCGGGCAGCTATACCCTTTTCGCCATCGCCTCGGATAACAGCGGCGCCACCGCCACCAACCAGGTCGCGATCAGCGTGGTCACCCCGGTGACGGTGCTGCTCAGTGCGCCGCAGAAACTGGCCCCCGCAAACTATAAATTCAGTTACACGGCGAACGTCGGGTTGGGTTATATCATTCAACGATCCACCAATCTGCTTTCGACCAACTGGACCACGCTTCTCACCAACACGGCGGGAAGCAGCTTGATCAATTTCACGGACATCAACGCGACGGTCAATCCGGGGTTCTATCGGGTCGGACGTTTGCCGAATCCGTGATTCGTTCCAAACAGGCAATCATGACAAAAAAATATGAGGCGGCGGGGATTATTCATCAGCGCATTGTCGTCCGGTTTGTTGATGCTGATTGTGTGCGGTGCGAAATCCGCCGGCTCCTTTCCATCCCCGAACGAGGAGGCGACCAACGTGCGGATGTTCCCGGCCAAGGGAGTGGTAAAGGAACTCAACCCGGACAACAAAACGGTGGTTATCCGCCACGAAGCCATTTCCAATTACATGGCCGCCATGACCATGCCGTTCAAGGTGAAAGACCCAAAAGAACTGGCCGGTTTGCAACGGGGCGATGAAATTTCATTCCGACTCCAGGTCACTGAAACGGAGAGTTGGGTGGATCGAATCAGCAAAATTGGAACGGTTTCCCTGCCGCCAGATGAAAAGCCAGCCGATGCTCAGCCTGCGGAAATGCAAACCGCCCGCCCAGGGCATCCGTTGCTGGATTACAAGTTCACCAATGAGCTGGGACAGGCGGTGAGCTTGAACGATTTTCGCGGTCAGGCGCTGGCCATCACATTTTTTTACACCCGCTGCCCGCTGCCCGATTATTGCCCGCGACTGTCGAAAAATTTTCAGGCGGCATCGCAGAAACTCGGTTCCCTGCCCGGCGCTCCCGTCAACTGGCATTTCCTTTCGATTTCCTTCGACACGGAATTTGACTCGCCGAACATGCTCAAAGCCTACGGCAATAGTTATCAATACGATCCGAAGCATTGGAGTTTTCTGACCGGGCCACCGGACAAAATCGGCGAACTCGCCCGGCAATCAGGCGCCAGCTATGAATTCGACGCCGGCACTTTCAACCACAATTTTCGCACGCTCATCGTTGACGCCAGTGGTCATCTGCAGATGGTTTTTCCAACCGGTGGGGATCTTTCAGACGAAATTGTTGCCGAAATCATCAAGGCCGCCGCTGTGACGAACGCGCCGGTCGCGGGAAATCAAAACCATTGAAACTAAAGCGAATATTGGCCGTAACGATGGCGCTTGGCGCCGCCGGCGGCGTGGCGGTCTGTTTGATTTCGTGTTCCACCACACCGGACGCCGTGGTCGTGCCGCTGGAAATTCCCGGCGCCCATTTCGTCGGCAACAAGGCCTGCCTGGATTGCCATGCCGGCATCGTCCGCAAATTTCCCGCCAGCCCGCATGCCCGGGTTCATTTTGAAAATGCGGCCAGGGTCGGCGAAACCGGCTGCGAATCCTGCCACGGTCCCGGCAGCAAACACATCGAAGCCGGCGGCGCAAAATTATTCATCATCAATCCCGGCCCGGACCCGTCATCCTGTTTTCAATGTCATCTCGACGTTCACGCTGAATTTAGCCTGCCGCAGCATCATCAGGTCATCGAAGGCCGCCTGAGCTGCGTGCAATGTCACGATCCCCACGGCGGCGACATCTTCAAGCCAAAAGGCGGGCTGGCCATGGCCCGACAGGACGAAAGCTGCGCGCAATGTCATCGCGACCAGACACGGCCCTTTGTTTTCGAGCACGCGGCGCTGCGCGAAGGCTGCACGACCTGCCATAACCCGCACGGTTCGATCAACCAGAAAATGCTCGTGGCGAGCGACCCCAATCTTTGCCTGCGTTGCCACGCCCAGGTCCAGGGCCCGAGCGTCCCCAATGGAAGCCTTTACATCGGGAATACGGACCATACCCGGCTTTTGCGAATCGGCACCTGCTGGACGGCTGGATGCCACACGGCCATTCACGGTTCCAACGTGGATCCCCGGCTCAGGTATTGAACGTGAAACGTGATGCGTGATGCGTGAAATAAAAAAACAACGGGAGTGGCGCGTGACGATTCAGCGTTTCTCACGTTTCACGCCTCACGTTTCACGCTTTATTTTCGCCTTTTGTCTTTCGCTTTCCGCTGCTGAAATTGATTCTGCAAAACTGCCTCCGCCAGCCAATCAGCAGGTTGATTTCGACCGCGACATCAAACCCATTCTGGATGCGTCCTGCCTGCGTTGTCACGGGCCGGAAAAGCCGAAGAGCCATTTCCGCCTCGACAACCGCGAGTCGGCGCTCAAGGGCGGTAACAACAACACCAATGACATTATTCCCGGCGAGAGCAACCGGAGCAAATTGATCGCCTATGTGGCCGGGTTGGACAAGGACATCCAAATGCCGCCGCCCGACCATGGACCGCCGCTCACGCCCCAACAAATCGGCCTCCTGTGGGCGTGGATTGATCAAGGCGCAAATTGGAACACCACCAATCAACCTTCACCCCTCCGGCTCAATTTTGAACCGACCTTTCGCTGGATTGGGGTTCAGGGCGACAAATCCAAATTCCGGGAACTCGAGGGCATGAAAGAGGGTTTTGCGGGCGGAGTCACGGACGCTTTGTTCAGCCAGCAAATCAGTCCCAACGAAAAATTTTTACTGGAGGGACATTTTATTGTTCCCAACCAGGATTTCCGGTTGAAACTGGCGCTGGATGAAACGGACCGGGGTTTTGTCCATGCCGGTTTCGAGGAATGGCGCAAGTATTACACTGATACCGGCGGATACGATCCCGCCGTGGCCTCGCCGGAGTTCAATTTCAACCACGATTTGTATGTGGACAACGGGCGGATCTGGGTTGATCTGGGCCTCACCCTGCCGCGCTGGCCGCAAATCGTGCTGGGTTACGAATATC
>OCZT010004983.1_pt1 | contig 13308 bp, 11 predicted proteins | sample 1539031 | NCBI WGS metagenome assembly OCZT01 (sample SAMEA3539308, study PRJEB22396) | soil metagenome | biome: tundra; feature: field; material: soil | place: USA | collected 2010-05 | depth 0.15 m | reverse complement strand
AACCTGTATGGAACGTCAAAGTGTGCGGAACGCCCGTCCAGCTTGAGTTTCTAGAGCTTAACTATTTCTCGCGCGAGGAATATGGGAGAAGACCAGACCTCTGGAGTAGTGCGCGAATACGCCTATTATTGCCGGAGCCGGAAGTACATTTGACTTACGGTGGGTGGTGGGGCGAAAGGCCCGGTCGTGACTCCGGTCACATCTTTGTAGGTCCCGTTGACCGTGGGCGAGCTCTGGAGCGGGAAGCTGCCTAACCAGTTCAAGACCGCGCTGCCATTGGTATGTGTAACAAATAATGAGTTCGGCGCGGCGGGTGGCGAGCTGGCCTGCACTCGTATGGAGCGGTCCGTCGGTATCCACTGGTTGCCTCCGTCGGTGCTGAGCTCCAGGAACACATCGAAGAAGCTGCTGATGCGGTAACCGCGCGGATCAGGCCGGATGCTGTGCCGTCCAAGGGATTGTTTGGTCGGGCTTTCGCGCAGCATGAACGGTCCGAAGGGGCCGTTGCCGCTGAGATCCAGTTGCAACATTTCCGTGTCAAAGGTGCTGGTGCTGCCGGTGCCAGTGGTGTTGGTAATCTTAATGTTTACCGGACCGCTTGCCGGTGTCGGCGGGAACCAGGTCTGCCCGTCCACGGACAGTTCCACGGTTACCACCGAGGCGGGAGCGGTGTAAAAGGCCGTTGCGTTGATCGGGGGCGGCGTGATGGGGTTGGGCAAATTGCCGTGGCTGAAGTTGCGAGCCTGGATGGTGCCCGCGCCGGGAATGGTGAATTTCACCACGTCAATGCTTTGCCCGCCAAAATTGGTGCCCTTGACCGAATCGTAAGTCGAGCCGGGCGAGGGACACAGGGTGTTGGTGCGCAGCCACTCGACGGGCAGTTTCGGCGCCGGTGAGCCGATCGGTCCCAGCGCGGCGTCCAGGAGGGCGTTTACCGCCGCCGTATTGTTGCAGTCGTTGGTGATCGTGCCGTGGCCCGCCAGCACCACATAGCCAAAGGTGTCACCCGCGCTCCAATACGGCGGATTGCTGACCTTGAATTTCAACGGCACCGCGGCCGTCTCGCCGTGGATGTAAACCACCGTCGGAGGGAAGCTCCCGAGGTTCAGGTTGGTGATGATCAGGGGGGAATCGTTGTAGAGGACCGCCCCGGTCCCCGGGAACGCCGCCGCAGAGACCGTCGTGGGCAGCGGGGGCAGATTCACATTGACGAAGATATCAAAGAAGCTGTGCGCCGGGAAATCCGGGGTCGTGGCACCATTGGCCACGTTTTCCTGCACGATGCCGATGCTCCTCGGGGTGACGCCTGCTCCCGTCCCGGCGGTAACCATCGGCCACATGAGCGGCACCTGCGGTATGCGGGGATCGGGCGGACATTGCTTCCCATCGGGACCGGGAGAGACACTTAAGAGGATAAAGCTCTTAATCTCTGTCAGCACCTCCTCGGTGGGCGGCGCGGCGGCGGCCCACAGAAAGGGGATGGCCGGGTAATCTCCGTAACCCGATATGCTGTCCCACGACCCAAGCCCTATCGGCACCGGCGGGAATAGATAAAAACGGCTGTTGGGACCGCTACGTCCGATCGTGGTCGCGTTATCAATACACAACGGACTGGTCAGCGTCCCGTCCGAGCTGTTGTAGCCGGTGTAGGCAGCCAGCGCTCCGGAGGCAGCCACCAACGGCCGGAAGGACGGATCCACCGTAATCTGAAACACGCCCATACTGCTGGTGGTGTCATCGCCTTGGGCTGGGAATACCTGTCCTGCGCTGCGTTGCGCCACGACCAGAACCGAGAAACTGATTAGTAATGCCGCGACGCACCCAGGCCGCAGGTTAACTCCGAACCGGGCTCCATTGAAGGCTGCAGAGCGCCTGGTTGTATTGGTGCAGGCTTTCGTGTGAATCGCCTGCCGATAGGTTTGTGTGATATTAATCATGGGTAAGCCTACGCCTCCTTCTGCGGTCTCGCTTATCCCGGATTGCGAACTTGAAGGTGCTCAGAAACCGTGAGACGGCCCGCACTGAACCAAGAAACGCCTGCGCAAAATCCGCTTTGACCGATCACCCGGCTGAAACTAGGCTGTCCGCGTGGAAAAGGGAAATGTCAGCACATTCCGCTCGCCGCCGGCGAATCTCCTGCTGCGCCTGCCGCTGCCGCGGTCCTTGACAGGTTACGTGGGGCGCGGCCTGTTCCTGTTCCTGCTTACGATGCAGGGGCTGGGCGCATTTGCCCTGATTACGCTGGGTGTGATGATTACCCGTTTCGGCCACGCGCGTCAGGTAATCCGGCCGCGGGTGTTCCAGGAATTGTCTCGCGCCGGGCTCCGGCTGCTGCCGATGTTCCTGTTTATAGCAGCCGCCCTGGGCCTGCTGGTTATCGGCCAAACCGTCTCCTGGCTGAAAGTGGTCGGGGCCATGAACTTCCTGGGCACGATCATGGTCGTTGTGGTTGTGCGCGAGCTTGGCCCGCTGACGGCGGCGTTGCTGGTGCTGGCGCGCATCGGCACGGCTAACGTCATTGAACTGGGCACCGCGCGGGCTATGGGCGAAGTCGAGGCGCTGGAAGCCCTGGGTATCGACCCGGTGCATTATCTCGTTGTGCCGCGGGTGATAGGCATGGCGCTGGGCGTGTTTGCGCTGACGGTGTATCTGATTCTCGGCGCCCTGCTCAGCGGCTATCTCTGGGCGTTCCTCCAGGACGTGCCGCTGCGGCCCGGCGACTATTTCCACCAACTGGCCAATGCGCTGAGCGGCATGGATTTCGCCCTGCTGGCCATCAAGACCGTCGCGTTCGGCTTCATCATCGCGTTGGTAACTTGCTATCACGGCCTGGCCCAGCCACTGCGCCTGGAACAGGTGTCCAGCGCCACCGTTGCCGCAGTCGCGCAGAGCGTCATCGCCTGTGTCCTGATCGACGCCCTGTTCATCATCATCTACCTCGTGACGTGAAGGACCAACCGCCAGCCCAAGCCGGCGTGCCGGCGATCGAGATGACCGGCGTAGCCGTCGGCACCTTGCGCGAGCCGGACACAACCATTGCCGAGGGAATCAACTGGACCGTAAACGCCGGCGAGTACTGGGTGGTGGCCGGACTGCATGGGTCGGGCAAGAGCGATTTCCTGATGATGACCGGCGGGCTGATGGCGCCCCGGCGGGGCCAATACCGATTCTTTGGAGAGGAGATGCCCATCTTTGAGGAGGCGCGCCTCAAAGAACGGCTCCGCTTGGGGTTGGTGTTCGAGGGCGGCCAGTTGTTCAATCACCTCACGGTGGCGGAGAATATTGAACTCCCGTTGCGCTACCATCACAACTTGAGTCGGAGCGAGGCCGCCCCGGCGGTAAGCGAGCTGTTGACCTGCACCGAACTCACGCCGTGGGCGGAGAGCACGCCGGGCGCCCTGGGACGCAGTTGGCAGAAGCGCGCCGGGCTGGCGCGCGCGATGGCGCTCCAGCCGGAAGTGTTGCTGGTGGACAATCCCCTCGGGGGCCTCGACCCGCGGCACGTCCAGTGGTGGCTCAGTTTCCTGGACCAGTTGTCCAAAGGCCATAGCCTGATGCATGGCCAGCCGGTAACGCTGGTGGTGACGACCGCCGATTTCCATCCGTGGCAGGGCCACGCGCGGCAATTTGCAATCTTAAGGAACCACGCTTTCGCGGTGCACGGCGCCTGGGATCAATTGGAAGCTGCCAGCGCCGAGGCCCTGCGGGAGTTATTGACGGAACGATCACAAAGCGAGTAATGGAATGACCAGAAATGGAGTAATGGAGTGCTGGAGAAATGGAGTGATGCCGCCGGCCAACACTCCAATACTCCATTACTCCATCACTCCGCTGCTTTTATGGCCTTACAAGATCTGACGCCGCAGTTGCGCACGCGCCTGAGCCGCATGGAGCGGGCGGTGGGGTGGTTTGTCGCTTTGGCGATGGCGCTGCTGGCGTTCGGCTTTGTCTATTACGTCTATCACACCGCGGAACGCAAAGGCTGGTTCCTTACTAAGGCGCCGTACTACACCTACACCGATCGGGCGACCGGGCTCAAGGTCGGCGACCCGGTCATGCTGATGGGTCTGGATGTGGGCCAGATCACCCGCATGGAGACCATGGCGCCCTACGAGCAGCACAACATCTGCGTCGAGTTCGAGATCAAAGATCCCTACTACGGCTATCTTTGGACGCAGGGTTCGCGGGCCAAAATCACGACCGCCGACCTGCTGGGCAAACGCGTCCTCGAGGTGACCAAAGGCACTGGCGGCTACCCGACATACATCTTCTACCCATTGCGCGAGGTGCCCATCGCTGAGGCGCAAAGCTGGACCGATTTGTCCAAATGGATGCTGGCCCAGGAGGTCTGGGACGCGACGGGCACCAATCTGCTGGCCAAAGCCAAAACCCCACTGACCAACCTGACTGCTCTGGCTGCCGCCGGCTACACCAACCTGGTCGTCATGAATACGGCCAGCGAGGGGAAATCCATGACCGGCATCTGGAACGACCAGGAAGGCCGGTACGACACCTACACCGAGAAGAGCAAATATGAGCTGGTGGCCGACGAATCCGCGGCCGTGACCGAGCGGCTGGAGAAACTGGTGGGCGACATCGAGCAGGCGCTGCCGAACATTCTGCAACTCACGAACCTGCTCACGACAGTGCTGTCCAACAGCGCGAGCCTCACCTCGAACTTGAACATGGTCGCCCTCGGCGCGCGGCCCAGCCTTAGCAACTTGACGATGCTCATGACCCGGTTGGATCATCCCGGCGCGCTTGGCGAGTGGTTGTTGCCGACCAACCTCAACCGTCAACTGGAAAGCACGCTCGGCAGCGCCGACGCCACCCTGGCCAACGCCAATACCAACCTGACCGCGCTGGCGGAGAACCTGGCCCGTTCGCTGGACAATCTGGCCAACCTCACCAGCAACCTGAATGGACAGGTGCAAGTGAACACCAACATTCTGGGAGAAATCTCCCGTGCTATCGTCGATGCTGACGCCTTCGTGCAAGGCCTGAAGCACCACTGGCTGCTGCGCTCCGCGTTTAAGAGCAAGAACACCAATGCGCCGCCTACAGCGCCACCGCAGCCGCTCCGCTCTCCGAGGGAGAAGGGTGGACGTTAGCGATTGCTGATTGCTACTCGATAGGGCAGGGGAGGGCGTGTGTCAAAACCCATGGGGCATCGACGACTAACGCTCCAGGGCCGGCTTACCATTTGAGGTGTTTCAACTGCTGGATTGAAGTTCAGGAATCGCCGGCCAATCGGGCCAACGCCCCGGCCAGCACTTCGACTCCGCGCTTGATCTGGTCCGGCGACGAATACTCGTCCGGACGATGGCTGTAGCCGCCGCGGCAAGGAATGAAGATCATTGTCGCGGGACACACTTGAGCCATGAACAGGGTATCATGGTAGGCGCGGCTGACCATCTTCTTCACCGGCAACCCGAGCTCGCCACACACGCTGGCGATAGTCTCCACGAGGTGAGCATCGCATACAGCCGGAGCATCGACATTGAGGCGCTCCAGCTTGAACTCCACGCCGCGCTTCTTGCAGATTTCGCCAACTGAACCCTCAATGCGCTTGAGCGCCGCGTCCCGGGTCGGCAACCGGGTGTCGCGCAGGTCGATTTCCAGCCACGCCCGGCAAGGCACGCTGTTGACCGCGCCGGGCTCGATGCGGAACACCCCCGTGGTGCCGACTGTGTCGGGGCTGCCGCTCGTCAATACGGCTTGCTCGACCGCCAGGGCGATTTCCGCGCCGGCCAGCAGCGCATCGTGCCGCTCCGGCATGAGCATCGCGCCGGCGTGGCCGCCTACACCGGTCAGTTGGACCCGGAGCGTGCTTGGCGCGGCGATCTTCTCCACTATCCCGATGGGAAGGTTCTCCCGTTCAAGCAATGGTCCTTGTTCGATGTGCAACTCGACAAAAGCGGAGTAGCATTTCGGCGCAAGCTGGACCTGGCGCAAGTCGTGTTCCCCCAACCCCGCCGGGCCGCGCAACACCTCCAGCGATTTGCCCTCTCCATCGCGCAAGGCTGCCGCCTTTTCCAATGACAGCGCCCCGGCCAGCAGGCGGCTCCCGAGACAGCCAATCCCAAAGCGCGTCGGCTCTTCCGCAGCAAAGATAATCAGTTCAATTGCCCGCGCAGGCTTGAATTCCACACGTTGCAGGGCCCGGATCGCTTCCAGCGCGCCTAGCACTCCCACCACTCCATCGTAGCGACCGGCATTGGGGATCGCGTCGATGTGAGACCCTGTCGCCACCGGCGCGAGCGTGCCGTTCTGGCCTGCCCAGCGGGCGAAAATATTTCCCGCCCCGTCATCGCGCACGGACAGCCCGGCCTGGCGGAACAGACCTTTGACATGGGCGCGAGCCTTCAAGTCGGCTTCCGAAAACAGGACGCGCGTCACCACCGGCGGCGGGTTTTCGGATATCAGCGCTAGCTCATCAATCTCCTCCTGCAACTGGTTGATGTTGATTTGGGGCGGAGGGTTCATTGGTTACAGGCGCGGCGCGCGGTTGACGTCTTTGTAATAGATGTAGCTGGCTGGGACCTTGCCCATCGCCACAAACCATTGCGGGCAATACGGCGCCATCCAGATCACGTCACGCGCCTGCACGGGATGCCAGTCGGCGTCCAGGCGGTAAATGCCCTGGCCGGTCAGCATCACCAGCCCGTGTTCCATGATATGCGATTCTACGAAGGGCAGCGTCGCACCGGGCTGATAGGTGAAGATGTTCACCGCCACATCGAACCCGGGAGTGTCCGGCAACAAGATTTGCAGGCGCGCGTCTTCATTTCCCAGGAACGGCGCGCCAGGCACATCCTTCGCGTGGCCCACGATGAGCCCCGGTTTTTCGTAGCCGGCAAGCGGTTCGAAGCGCTTCTGAAAGATGAGAAGCTGCGTTCCCGGTGCGGCGTCGCTGAAGCGGAAGTCGTGTTCGCTCGGAAGATAGACGTAATCCCCGGCGGCCAGGGTGTGCCGGCTGCGGCCCAGCTCACCACGACAGGTTCCCGCGAGAACATAGATGACGTATTCAAGCGGGCCGGTGTTGCCGCGACCCTCACTGGTCTCTCCCAGCGTGACTAGCAACTGGCAAAACCTGGCGCCCATGACGTCGGAAATCTGCATGACGCAGACCGTCTCACGCCAGCCGGGCTGCCAGCCATTGACAAAGCCGGCCGGCGTCCGCAAGGCATACCGCGCTTTGATCACATCCCGCGTATATCCGAAGAGTTCGTTCATTTGACTGGTCTGACTAATCTTCCGGGCGGCTGCGCCACGATGTCGCAATCGTTGAATACTGTTTGGCCGCGCAATATGGTGCGGACGACGCGACCGCGCAACCGGCGGTCGAGGTAAGGCGTATCGGGGTGACGATAGAACAGCTCGTCCTCCTGGACATCGAAGGAGCGGCTCAGGTTTACTAGCGCGAGGTCCGCATCAGCCCCAACCGCGATGCGGCCTTTCGTCTCCGGCAGCTTAAACCGTTTGGCGACGTTGGCGGAGAGCAAACCGGAGATCAGCGATAGCGGCACAGCCCGCTTATGATGCGCTTCGGTGAGCAGAATCGGCAGCATATGCTGCGCGCCTGAGATGCCGCCCCAGACCTTGAAGAAGTTGGCGTTCTGCTTCATGTCGGGCGGCGACGGTGAGTGGTCGGAGCCCACGGTCGTTAGCTCACCCGCGATCAATTGCTTCCAGAGATTCTCCTGCTCCTTCGCCGAGCGCAGCGGCGGCGCGCATTTGGCAATAGGGCCGAGCTTTTCGACATCGGCAGCAGTCAGCGCCAGATAATGTGGGCAGGTCTCGCATGAGACGTCAACGCCGCCCCGTCGCGCTTCCGCAATCAACTGCACGCCTTCGGCGCAACTGACGTGGACGACATGCAGCGCACAACCGGTTTCCCCCGCCATATCGAGCGCGCGCCGGATAGCGTCCACCTCTGCGGCGATGGGACGCGAGGCCAGGTAATCGCGGATGGTGGTCCGGCCCCGGGTGAGGCGTTCCTGCGTGAGCTGGCGGATCATGGCCTCGCTCTCGGCATGAACCGCCACCGGCAGCCGAAGCTGCGCCGCGCGTTTCATCCCCTCGCGCAGCACCCGATCATCTACGCAGGGGAAGTCGTCGATGCCGCTGTCGGCCATGAACGCTTTGAAACCGATGACCCCGCACTCAGCTAGTTCGGCAAGCTGGTCCAGGTTTTGCGGAACCAGCCCGCCCCAGAAAGCGAAGTCCACCACTGATTTCTTCTCGGCTGCCGCCAGCTTGAGCTGGAAGCTTTTCGCATCAAGGGTCGGTGGATGCGCATTGAGTGGCATGTCGAAGAACATCGTGCCGCCTCCCGCGGCCACGGCGTGTGAGCCGGTTTCGAACCCTTCCCAGCGTGCTCGGCCCGGCTCGTTGAAATGCACGTGCGCATCAATCACGCCCGGGAACACGTGCAAGCCCGTTGCGTCCACCACCTCTCGGCCCGCGCCGGACAAACCCGGCCCGAGCGCGCGGATTTGCCCGCCCCCTACGCACAGGTCGGCTGCCACCAACCCCTCAGGCGTGACAACCGTTCCGCCGCGCACAATGAGATCAAAATCGCCCATACTCGCTTGCCAATAACCGCAGAAAATCGTTCAGCACCGCTAGTGCGATCCGCACATCGTGACGGCTCGCCGACTCGTTAGGGTGATGACTAATACCACCTTTGCACCGGATGAACAATATCGCGGCGGGGGTAATCCCCGCGAGGATGGCGGCGTCGTGGCCCGCCCCGCTCGGCAAGCGGATGATTCGGGACTGATGTATTTTGGTGGCGCGTTCCAGCAGACTGGACAGCTTGGAGGCACACGCAACCGACGGGGTCTGCTGCACAAGCTGCGATGATACCTTCACCCGGCGAGCGGCGGCAATCTGCCGGGCTAGCTTCTGAAGCTGCACTCCAGCGGTCAGCCGAATGGAATCAATTTGGTGCCGCACGTCCAGGGTCAAGATCACCGTGCCGGGTATCACGTTGCTGGCGTTTGGCGCGGCCTGTATCTGGCCGACGGTGGCGACTAAGCCGGCTTTGCGTGCGGCGTAACCTTCCACGGCCAAAATAAACTCCGCGGCGGCGCACAGCGCGTCCCGGCGCAAGCGCATCGGCGTTGTCCCGGCATGACCGGCCCGGCCAGTAAAGGTGAATTGGTATCGCGACTGTCCGGCGATGGCCGTTACGATACCCACGGCCATATTCTCTTCCTCCAGCACGGGCCCCTGCTCGATGTGGGCCTCGACGTAGCCGAGCAAACGGTCGGCATCGAATCTCGCCTGTTTCATGCGCGCGGGCTGGCCGCCGAAGTGGCGGATGGCATCAACCATTGAAACGCCGCGCCCGTCGGTGCGGCGCAAATCCATGTCGTCGAGCAACCCGGCGACTGCGCGGCTGCCCAAGCAAGCGCTTTGGTAGCGCACCCCTTCTTCATCCGCGAAGCCGCACACCTCAATGGCAAACGGCAACCGAAGGCGCTTTCCTCGCAGATGCTCGACGCACGCAATGGCCATGATCACTCCCAGCGGACCATCGAACTTGCCGGCGTTGCGCACGGTATCGAGATGCGAGCCCAGCAGGAGAACCTTACAGTGTGGCGTGGCGCCCGGGTAATGGCCGATCACGTTGCCAATCGCATCCTCGCGCACCTCCAGGCCGGCTTTACGCATCCAGGATCCCACCAAACCATTCGCCCGACGCATCGCGGGAGAGCAGAACGTGCGAGTCAGGCACGTTGCATCGTCACTGACGTGCCCAAGCGCTTCGATGCGCTCCATGACAGTCGCCGCGGGGTCTTTCATCCTTCAACCGCTCAGCTTCCGCGGTAAGTGCTGTAGGCCCACGGCGACACCAGCAGCGGCACGTGGTATGAGGCGGTCGCGTCTGCAATCCCGAACTGAACCGGCACCCGGTCGAGAAAGAGGACTTCCGGCCCGGAGGAGCCCATTCCTGCGAAGTAGTCTCCCACAAAGAACACCAGTTCGTACCTGCCGGGCCGCATCTCCTCGGTGGTCAACAGCGGTTGGTCCGTGCGGCCATCGGCATTGGTGCGGACGGTTTTCAACAGCTTTCGGGCCTCGCCGGCAAGGGACCAAAGCTCGATTTGCACATCCCGCGCGGGGCAGCCCTGCGCGATGTCCAAGACGTGGGTGCTGAGTTTCGCAGGCATAATCAGTCCAGCAAAGAACCACAGATGGACACAGATGAACACAGATTCAGAGGGCCGGAGGCCACTGCGGCTTCGTCTTGCTTTGGGTCACTGTTCAGTGAAAGTATGCTCGTCAATGTGAAGCCCCATTGGGGGTGATTCTTATCTGTGTTCATCTGTGTTCATCTGTGGTTGCACTAATCCAGTCATGCAGTCGCAGTTCGGCAATCTTGAGTATCTCGGCAAGCGCGGCCGCGATCTCCTGGTCGGGTGAATTCTTCAGCCGCCGCTCAAAGCCGGCCAGCATGGCTTCCTTCTTGTTCTGGCGGGCGCAAATGACGAATGGGAAGCCGAACCTCTCGCGATATTCGTGATTATACTTGTCGAACAAGGCGGCTTCTTCCGTGCTGAGTTTGTCCAAGCCCCCGCTCGCTTGCTCTTGGGCGGACGCCGCAGTCAATCTCCCTGCCCGGGCCGCCCTTCCCGCAAGATCGGGATGCGCTCGAATCAGAGCCAGCTTCCTAGGCTCGTCTGAGGCCAACACCGTTTCACAAAGAGCGCGATGCAGGGCGCCGACGCTTTTGAAGGGCCGCTTTGACCAAGTCAGCTCGGCAATCCAGGGGGAGTGCTCGAAGACTGGTCCCACCACCCGGAGGAAGCCCTCCCGGCTAAGCTCGTTCAACCCAGCCACGCTATACTGTTTTGAAGGGCTCCCCGCCGAGTCGTGCGCTGGTGCTAGGGACTTTTCCTCTTGTCCGAGGACGCACGTCCCGCCAGATAGCTTGCCGCTCCGGCCTTCGCTAGGTTGATCAGAGGTGTTCAATTGCTTGGTTTGGGTTAAGATAACCACACAACGGAATAAAGCGAATATGAAATTGACCCAGCACCATTACGGCAAAGCCAAGGTCCGCATCATGAAAGTCACTCGCGCGGGCGCGCAGCACGATCTCAAGGAGCTTGAGGTCTCTGTCATGCTGCGGGGCGACTTCGACGCCTCCTACACTCGTGCGGAGAATCGCCTAGTCGTCACCACCGACACAATGAAGAACACCGTCTACGTCCTTGCCCGCGAAAAGCTGGGCGCGGAGACCGAAGACTTCGGCCTCGCGCTGGGCGAACATTTCCTGAAGACGTACGCGCAGGTTGAGCAGGCCGACATCGGCCTGTCCGAGCGCGGCTGGGACCGGGTGACGGTCGGCGCGCAACCGCATGACCATGCCTTCGTTCAGAAGAACATGGCCCGGACGTTTGCCCAGGTAACCTGTGCCCGCGTAGGGAGCACGGTTGAGTCTGGCATCGAGGACCTGCTCATTCTCAAGACTACCGGCTCCGGCTTCGAGGGGTATGTAGCGGACAAACTCACGACGCTGCCGCCAACGAAAGACAGGATAATGGCCACGAAGCTGAAGGCGACCTGGTCTTACGAGAAACGGCCTACAAAGTATTCCGGGTCTAACGAAGCCATCCTCGAAGCGATGCTCGCGGCATTCGCGCTCAATTACAGCCCATCCGTGCAGGTGACGTTGTTCCAGATGGGTGAGGCGGCTTTGAAGGCGGTGCCGGAAATCTCGCAAGTGAGTTTGGCGATGCCGAACAAGCATTGCCTGCTGGTCAATCTCGCGCCCTTCGGATTGGACAACCCGAATGAGATCTTCGTCCCCACCGACGAGCCCCACGGCCAAATCGAAGGCACCGTGACTCGAGGCTAATCAAGGCCGGCTGGCATGGAGCAAGGCCGAAAGGCAAGAAGCCGCCAGCCGGGGTAAAGGCTGGACAAGGCCACGAACAAGCCAAATGCAAGCCAGTGGCATGCGTATCCAATACAGGGGGCATACAAGGGGTATACAGGGGGTTTACAGGGGGTAAGCCAACTGCTTGGGGAGTAATTGCGGCCGATGAGCCACCCAAAAGCCACCCTCATGCGAGCCTCAAGCGTGGGGCAGCCAGCGGGTCAGCAGGTCATGGCAGTTGATGACCTTCTCCGCCAGGTCCACGGGCACGTAATAATACTGGTTGGATGCCTCGAAGCCGATGCGCGAGTCGCGGCTTTGCACGGCGTGCAATTGCCGCGCCAACGCGATCTCTCCCTGCAGCAGCCGTTCCAGCTCCGTGCGGGCCGACTTCACATCCGCCGGGGATTTCGCCTCCTTGAGACGGCGGCGCGCCAGGACGAACCTGGCTTGGTTGGCCACGCTGCGGAAGTGAATCGCGGCGGCTTCTCCCACGTTCAGCTCCTGCAAGGCCACCTTTCTCTGTTCGAGCGTCAACTGGCTGCGGCACGCTTGGAAGGCGGCGGCCATGTTCGCGTGCGCGCGCTCGAAGCCGGTCGCTACTTTCTCGAGCTGGCCGATGAACACCTCCGCCGGATACACCGCGCGCCAGGCATCCAGATCATCGTAAGGAAAGCCTACCATCGAGGCGCGGTAGCCCGTGGGTTCGCCCCAAAGCGGGTTGGCGGGGCCGACTTGCAACGGCGCGCTATAGACCACGCTGCCGTCAAATGGGAATTCGCTGAACGCCTCGCTGTATTCCTGCCAGGCCCGCACCACTGGCGGCGCGAGCACCCTCCCGAAACGGCGCTCCGCGACCCGCGCCATCGCAGCGTCCGGGTCCGGGGCCGCGCCATCCGCCGAGGTAGTCCCCAGCTCGGCCACGACCTCCAGATTGGGCGACGGATAGCCGCCCAGCGTCCAGCCTAACATTAGCCCGTTGACGCCGAGGCTGCGAAGGTTGGCGGCATGGCGGGCGACGTTGGCCAGCGCCGGGATGTACGGCACAGCCGAGAGTTCCCAGGTATTGCCGCATTGCACCTTGGCAACCGTGCGCAGGCCCTTGGCGCGGGCAAACTCCCATTCATGCCGCGCCCGCTGACCGGGGCCGATGGTGGATATGGAGTATTCGCCGACGGTGGTGGCCACGCCGCCTCGCTTGATCGGCATGCCCCATTCGCTGACAGTCATGAACCGCGCCTCCCGTGGGAGCCGGGCGATGATGCTCTCCACCCAATCGTCGTGCCAGCCCCAGTCCCAGACGATTAGAGTCTGCCCGTTACCTGCACGGCGGATGCCTTCGTAAAAGGTCCCGTTAACTTCGGCGATCACCTCGGCTGGCGGGCGTTTGCCGCAGCGCGGGCACGCGTTGCCGTTGC
>OCZT010004982.1_pt1 | contig 13308 bp, 11 predicted proteins | sample 1539031 | NCBI WGS metagenome assembly OCZT01 (sample SAMEA3539308, study PRJEB22396) | soil metagenome | biome: tundra; feature: field; material: soil | place: USA | collected 2010-05 | depth 0.15 m | reverse complement strand
TCTGACCCTTCGGGTCGGTCACGCTCGAGGGCCGGCTCAAGGGGTCTGGGACGACCGTCGTCGCACCGATCGGAGCAGGGGGCGTCACCTTAGTGAGGTTCCCATTACCGTCGTACGAGTAGGTGGTCGCGTGGCCGTTGCCGTCGGTCGAGCTGCACAGCTCGCCTGGCTTAGCCCCGCAGCTGATACCGGGGTCACCCTGGTAGGCGTTCGAGAGTGCCACGCCGCCGGTCAGGCCGCCGCACGGCGAGGTGGATTGACCGGCACTGACGCCCGTGAGGTTGCCCACGGTGTCATAGCTGTAGCTCGTGCAGTTGCCCTGGGCGTCCGTGGCGCTATCGGGCTGGAACGGGTGGGCGCTGTTGCCGTACGTGGCGGTTGCGCCGGGCCCGCTGTGCGATTGGATGGCGATGAGGTTGTTCGAGTTGTCCCAGGTCAGGTCGTAGACCGCAGAGGTGCGGTCGGTCAGGCTCAGGACGTTGTTGTCCCCGGTGTAGCTCGAGATCTGGCTGTTGCCGAGGGCGTCGGTCACCTTGCGGGGCATGCGGATGTAGTCGCTCTGATACGTGGTCACGCCACCGTTCGGGTCGGTCGAGGTGACCTTCGTCCAGTACGTGCTCGACTCGCCCGCGCTATACGCGTAGCTCGTCTGCGGGCCCGTGCCCGAGGTCGGCGTCGTGTAGCGGACGACCGCGCTGACCCGGCCGAAGCCGTCGTAGTGGACGGCCGAAAGGTTGCCGACGGGATCGGTGATCCGGGCGAGCCGGCCAGTCCCATCGCGGCTGTACCTCGTTATCGCGCCCGTCGGGTCGGTGAAGGTCTCGAGGAAGCCAGATCCGTATCCGTACTTCCAAGTCCGCCCCGTTGGGTCGGCGATCTGGGCAAGGGTGCCGTCGCCGTTGTACGTGAAGCTCAGAGCACGACCCTCGGTGTCGGTGGCCGTGGTGAGCTGCTGGGCAGCGTTGTAGGCGAAGCTGATCGTGTTGCCGTTCCGATCGGCGTCTGAGATCAGCAGGCCTGGCCCGAACGTCAGCTTCTCGGACGAGCTGTTCAAGACGAGCTGATAGTTCGACCCGGTGAGCGACAACTTGGCGTCGAGGCCGGGCGGTGAAGTGAACGAGCCGTCGCTGTTGCGGGCGAAGTAGAGCTGACCGCCCGCGCCTTCGAACCCGAAGAGGACCTGCGACCCGTCTGGCAGCGGCGCGAGATACACGTCGCGCCCGGAGTCGAAGGACCAGCCGAAGCCGATTTCGGAGCTGATACCCGACGCCTGGGCGTTGTAATGGCGATCGAAGGCGAGGTTGAGTCCCACGCCCGCGATCCCGAGATCCCCGCCATGGAAGACGAGGTTGCCGTTTCCGGTGTTGACGTGGGCGTGCTCGCTATCGCTGATCGCGTACGTCTCGAAGCTGAAGCCACGCTGCTCGCCTAGGCGGAGCCAGTCGGTTACGAATGTGTCGCCGAGGGCGTTGTTGGAGGCGTCGTAGCCGCCGAAGAGCATGAGCTGGCCGTGGGCGGAACCGGTTTCGAAGATGGGCTGTGTGCGCGGCGTCGGCGCGAGTGGCACCGACCCCTGCTGCCAGTCGGTGCCGGTCCACATCGCGACGTCGTCATAGACGTTCGCGCTGTCGCGGCCGCCGAAGAGGATGACCTTCGTGAGGACCGGGTCGAACGCCATTGCGGCCTGGGAGCGCTGGCCCGGGGAATGGAGCGGCGACTGTTGCGTCCAGGTCGTGCCGTCGAATGTCCACGTGTCGCCGTAGAAGCTCGTGCCCGAGCCATTGTCGCCGCCGTAGAGGAGGACTCGCTGTGCGCCCGGGTCGTACGAAATGGCCGGGTTGGCGCGAGCCGTCGGATGGGTGGCGGGCGCAAGCTTGGTCCACGTCGTGCCATCGAACGTCCATGTCTCGCTGGATGTGGACGTGCCATCGTAGCCGCCGAACAGGACGAGCTTGCCGATGGCGGCGTCATAGACGAGGTTCGCCTCGTAGCGTGCGGACGGACCGGTCACGGACAGATTCGTCCAGTTCGTGCCGTTCCAGGACCAGGTGTCACTGAGGGCGGCGCCGGTCGTTGCCGAAAGGCCGCCGAAGAGGATCGTCGTGCCAGTGGCGGTATCGAAGGCCATCGCCCCGCCGTCACGGGAGGACGGATGGCTCGCCGGGCTTAGCTGGGTCCAGGTGGTGCCGTTCCACGTCCAAGTGTCCGAGTACCAGGTCGTGTTGCCCTTGCCCCCGAAGAGGACGTTCACGCCATGGGCGGTGTCGAACGAGCCCATCGAGAGGGCCCGGGCGGCGGGCGCCGTCGGGGAGTTTGCAGCCTCGAATCCAGGCGAGGCGAAGATCGTGATTGAGCTCGAGCCGGTCGGCTGCGCGCCGTTCGGGCCGGCACTCGCGGGTGTCGCGGCAGCAGCCGCCCCGCCGGTTATAGGCGCCGCTGCGGTGAGAGACCCAGCCGCTGTCGCCCAAGGGGTGACGACCGCCGATACTGAACCCTGGTTGGCGGTGCCGGTCGGCGCGGCGCCGACGGATGTGGCGGCCTGCCATGCGACCGGAGCGGGTGGCGAAGCTGCCGGAGCTGTAGGGGTCGCGGCTCCCTGGACGATTCCAGGGCCGAAGTACAGGCCGTAGAGGATTGCGAGAACTGCCGGGACAAGTCTCCCAGCCGTGCGAGGCCGCATGTCGGAGATCCTCCATGTCACGCCGTCGACGCGACACGGGAGCGATCCAGCCGGCCGCGCGCGATAGCGTTGCCCCGCCGGGCGGCCAACGGGAATGGCCCGGCAGGTTGTCGGCGCGGTCCCCCCGGACAGCGTCCCACTCCTTAGCTCCGAGGTCGCCCTCGAAGCCGACCCGCTCGACAGTCTTGCCTGGGGGTCCGAGCGGTTTCACCACTATCGGGTAGGCCGGTCACCTACTGCGTTGGGTTGCGCGACAAAATCCGCCCCGCCCGTTACAGGCGCATGCCATTTGACTTCCGAGTGGCTCGGGGGCGAAATAGCGCTCTACTAGCGCCGGGAGCCGTGACGCTAGCCTCGCCCAGCGACTTGCCCCGATCCAATCAGGTCCAGCGCCGCGGCTGCGGTCGGTTCGTCGGTGATGAGCAGGTGGAGCAGGCCGGTCCGCGCTCCGGCGACGATCGTCTCGACTTTGTTGACGCCGGCCGCGATGCCGATCACCCGCGGCACTGCGCGCAGCGTTTCGATGGGGATTGAGATGGTGCGGCGCTCCCACTCGTCCTGGACGAACGAGCCGTCGAGCCTCACGAGGTGGCCGGCAACGTCGCCGACGGCGCCCAGGGCGGCGAGCCGGTTGCGTCCTTCCTCGTCCAGGCGATCCATAACGGTGCCGTACCCCGGGGCGAAGCGCGGCGCTCCGCTCATTCCGACGAGGGCCAGCTGCAGCTCCCCCCAGAAGCGGGTAGTGGCGGTGACGGCGCTGTCGGCGAGCAGCGCCTGGGTCGTGGCTTCGTTGTCGAGCAGACCCGGAGCGTGGAGCAGCCGCACGCCCGCCCCGATGCGCTCCGCCATGTGGCGGGCTATGTCGTTGCTGTTGAGGTGGGGATTGCTCGAGTCCCAGCCGCCGACGAGCGGCACTACGACCACATGCGGCCGGCTGGACTCCGGCAGCGCGCCGACGAGCGCTTCCACCGTAAAGCCGCCGGTCAGCCCGATTGCGCCGTCCGCCGGCAGCTCCTCGGCCAGCCGGGGCGCGGCCGCGACGCCGCACAACCGGGCGGCGAGAGCCGGCGCCGTTTCGTGGCCGGGCGTGACCCACACCTCGACGCCCAGGGCCTTGGCGAGCGCGCGAACCAGCGGCGTCGGCTCTGCCGGGGCACCTTCCACCGATATCCGGACGATGCCACCGGCACGAGCCGACGACAGCAACCGCGACACCTTCGAGATCGAGAAGCCGGTCAGCGCCGCGATCTCCGGCTGGCCCATGTCGCGGACGTAGTAGAGCTCGGCCACCAGACGAAGCATCTCGCGCGGGCTGGCCGAGGTGCCGGTTGCGGCGGCGGCAGCGGTACCGGCGTCCGCTTCGGCGGTGGCGGGGCCGCCCACACCGCCGTTGCTGCTATTGCCGATCGCCACCGATCCAGGCCTCCTTGACAAGCTCGGCCCCGACCCGCGAACATAACGCTCGACGGTCGGCTGCAAGACCTTGCGTGAAAATAGTTGCAGCCATGAATGCCACGGTCAGGTTACCACAGGGAGGAATCGAGTTGCGCGGGTTCCGCATCGTTCTCGCCGGCCACGGCTCGTTCTCGGCTGCGATGCTCGCCACCGCGGAACTGATCTGCGGTTCGATCCCCGACGCGGCGGCAATCGGGCTCGACCCGCATGAGACTCCCGACACCTTCGCCGAAAACATGCGCGCCGCAATCGGCCACGACGGACGCCGCGTGCTGGTCCTGTGCGATCTGCTCGGCGGCACTCCCTACAACGTGGCGTCGTCGATCGCGCGGAGATCGGCGAGGGTCGTGGCCGTGGCGGGCACGAACCTGGCGATGGTCGTCGAAGCAGCGCTGGCCACCGATCCGCTCGACGATGCGTTCATCGAGCGCCTGCTGGAGCTCGGACGAGCCGGGATCGCCGAAACGGGCCGCCACGGCGCCCGCCGCGCCTCGTAACACCGCCCACTCTCTATGAGCTTCCGCCTCGTCCGTATCGACGATCGCCTGATCCACGGTCAGGTCGTAGCCGGCTGGCTGCGCGCGCTCGACGCCAAACGCATCGTCATCGTGGACGACGCCACGGCCCGCGACGAATTCCTGCGCGAGGTCCTGACCCTGGCCGCTCCCCAGGGAGTGCCAGTCGAGGTCTACGGCGTGGCCGATGGGGCGGCGCGCTGCCTCGAGCTGGCATCGACGCCCGAGCCGGTCATCGTCCTGGCGCGCTCGCCTCGGACGATCGTCGGTTTGCGGCAGGCTGGCGTCCCGATCGAAGTCGTGGACCTGGGCGGCATGGGCGCGGGACCGGGCCGTCGCCGCCTCCACAAGACGATCTCGATCAGCCCCGAAGAGCTGGCGTCGTTGCGAGAGCTGGAGAGCATGGGAACGCGGGTCGAGATCCAGATCGTCGCCGACGATCGTCCGATCCCGTTCCGGTCCCTGGATTCGAACCCATGAGCCGCCGCGCGGGCGGCCTCGAGAGGAGCCACATGTACAGGAAGTCCGCGGCGGTCGGCGCCGGCATGGCGCTGGCGATGCTGCTCGCCGCCGCCATGCCGGCAACGGTCCTCGGCGCGAGTGCCGTCTCCGGAGCGCCGGCCCCTGTACACACGATCACGGTGAGCATCTGGCAGGCCGCGCTCATCGCGATCGGCTACTACCTGGCCAATAGCCCGTGGCTGTTCGGGCTGGCGTTCTTCACGCTGTATCGACCGCTCGTGGCCGGCTTCCTGGTTGGCCTGATCCTGGGCGATCCGGCCCAGGGCACGCTCATCGGCGCCGCCATCAACGTGCCGTATCTGGGGTTCATCTCGGCCGGCGGCAACTTGCCTGCGGACGCGAGCCTGGCGGGGTGGGTCGGCACGACGGTCGCCCTCGCGAGCGGGCTCGACCCCACGAAGGCAGTCGCGATCGCATTCGGCCTGGGGCTCCTCGGCACGATCATCTTCTACGGCCGAATGGCGGTCGACTCCGTTTTCGCCCACTGGGCGGACGCGCGGGCCGAAAAGGCCGACATCGCGGGCGTCGCCTTCATGAACCTGGTGCCCGGCCAGGCGTTCCTGTTCGTGGTCAGCTTCGTGCCGGTGTTCTGGCTGGCGCTCAACGGCCCGACCGCCGTCCAGGACGCACTGAACGCATTGCCGATCTGGACGGTCAACGGGCTGGTCATCGCCGGTGGCGTGCTCCCGGCCATCGGTATCGCGCTGAACATGCGCTTCATCTTCCGCGGCTCCGCGATCCCCTACTTCTTCATCGGCTACATCCTGATGACGGCAACGCACAACTCGATCTCACTCGTGGTCGTCGCCGCCCTGGGGCTTGCGCTGGCCTATCTCCACCTCAGCTTTGTCCGACGCGACGCTCCCGTTCCGGCCGAAGCCGCAGCCGAGGCGGCGGCGGCCCAGGCTGCGTCGGCTCCCGCCGGTGGGGCGCCCGCCGCAATCCCCGGCCTGGCGATTCGCTTGACGCGCCGAGACCTGCTCAAGTCGTGGGCCCTGTGGACGTTCTTCGCCCACGCGAACTACAACTACGAGCGGCTGCAGGGGACCGGCTTCGCCCACGCCATGACGCCGATCATCCGGCGCCTCTACACGACCGAGGATGAGATCCGGGCCGCCCTGAAGCGCCACCTCGTCTTCTTCAACACCGAGCCCAACTTCGGCAACGTGGTCCACGGCACGGTCATCGCCATGGAGGAGCAGCGCGCCAACGGCGCCGCCATCGACGACGACGCGATCAACTCGGTCAAGTCCGGGCTCATGGGACCGATGGCGGGCATCGGCGACACGCTGAGCCAGAGCACGATCACGCCGATCCTGCTCGCCCTGGGCATCGGCATCGCCGGCGGGAAGGCAAGTGGCACGGTCGTACCGACGCTCTCCGGCGCCACGGGCAATCCCCTCGGCGCGATCATCTATGTGGTACTCGTTTCGATCGTGATCGTGGCGATCGGGTACACGGCCTGGATGCAGGGCTACTCCCGCGGCCGGCTGTTCATCACGGAGATACTCAAGTCGGGCGCGATCGACCGAGTCCTGATCGGCGCCGGCGTCATGGGCAACATGGTCCTGGGCGCGCTCGCCGCGAGCTTCGTGGTCGTGAACCTGGCGCCCACCGTGACGATCGCGGACGCCCAGTTGAACCTGCAGGCGGCCATACTCGACCCGCTATTCCCCGGCGCGCTCGCTCTGGGTCTGGTCGTGATGACGTGGTGGCTGCTGCGGCGACGGGTCAGCCCGCTGGCGCTGCTGGCGGTGTATCTGGTCGTCTCTATCGTGGCCGCGTATCCGTTCTTCGGCCCCGACCACACCAGCTCCACCGATCCGGCGGCTCAGTACCAGGTGTGCACGTCTTCGCTGCTGCATCCCTACTACGCCTGCGGCGCGCCGCCCGCGCCAACGGCAAAGCCGTAAGCCTCGGGCCGATCAGGAGCCGGTGGCGTAGCCCAGCCAAACGCCCATGTTGTAGTCGGGATGCGCGTAGCTGCGGAAGTGGGCGTCAACGTAGCCGACGAGATCGGTGGCGATGCAGCAGTGTGGCGGCCAGCAGAACCGCGCCGAAACGTTGCCGCGAATGTCCAAACACGCCGATCTCTCGAGCTCAAGTGAGAGGCGTGGCTCCCGACAGGAGCAAGGCGGCCGCCTGCGTGTTCAGGTCTCCGTCAGTCTCGCGATCGATCCGGCCCGTTTCGGGCGTCGAACCACCCAAACGATCAGGGCGCGTCGGGCCTCCGGGTTGATAACATCCGCCCATGCCCGACTTTTACGACATCGACAGAGCCAACGCCCGGCTGCCGGAGTTGCGCCAGACCCTCGAGGTGTTGCTGTCGCTGCGTCTGGAATTGGTCCAGGTGCGGGACAGAATCGTGGAGCTCAACCTGCCGCAGCCGGTGACGGGCGGCACACCCTCGGCGGCGGCCACGTCTCCCGCCGGAGGTCGGCGCCGGGATGTCGAGGCTGAGACGAGTCGGCTGCGGATGCGGATGCAAGGGTTGGTCGACCAGATGCAGGCGGCCGTCATCGAGATTGATTCGTGGGGCATCGTCCTGCGCGAAATTCAGACGGGCCTGGTCGATTTCCCGGCGCTTGTTTCCGGGCGGCAGGTTTGGCTATGCTGGCGCCTCGGCGAGGACGAAGTGGGCTGGTGGCACGAGCTTTCCGAAGGGTTCGGTGGACGCCGCCGCCTGGAGGACCTGTTCTAACGGAAGACGCCAGCCGCTCCGGAACTATCCTGCAGGACGGACGCCGCAAGGCGTATCGGCCTCTACCGCCGGACCGCCGCCGCGCGGTGCTCGAAGCTGGGCTGTCCGCCTATGAGCAGGGCAACTTCTTCGAGGCCCACGAGCTGCTCGAACCGGCCTGGATGGGCACCGCCGATCTGGCCGAGCGATCGCTCTACCAGGGTTTGATCAAGCTCGCAGCCGGTTACGTGCATGCCATCCGTGGGAATCCAGAGGGGATGACACGCAACCTGTACGGGGCGCGGAAGTACCTCGAGGCTTCGCTGCGGGCCGGTCCCGAACACAGCGTCAGCGCCGGGATCGACCTGGCGACGCTCATCGTCGAGATCGACGCGCGGCTCGAAGCGGTGACGGCACTCCCCTTGGTCGTGAACTCGATACGGGGGGCGATGCTCGATCTCGCCGAAGAGGCCCCGCCGATCCGCTAACCTCGCGCGTGGCGCGTGGCGCGTGGCGCGTGGCGCGTGGCCGGCCCACGACCCGGCCGTCAGCCGTCCCCCAGACCCAGTAGCGCGACGGCGTCGGCGTAGCTTCGGTATCTCGGCCGAGCCACGGCGACTTCGTCCATCCCGATCCACCGCCGACGATCGCGTCGTCGGCCCTTCTCCGGGTCGAAGGCGACGAGAACCAAGTGCTGGCCGGCCAGCGGCGGGTCGCCGCGCCACCACGCCTCGAACGCATCGGGCGGGTCGGGGCATACGCTCGAGAAGCTGGCCCGATGCGATCGAACGGACCTGAGCACCTCAGCGGACCACAGCGCCGCAATGACGTGAGCTTCGCTGCGCCAACGGGCGACGCCGGCCCGGGCTGCCAGGTCGGCCCCGAGATAGCTGCGTTTTGCGTTGAAGCTGCCGAAGCTGTCCTGCAGGTCGGGGAAGCGGGTTCGGTTCTCGATGTGGAGCAGCGCCGCGCGCTCGGCCGACCAGACCACAACATCCGCGCGGCCAGCGAACTGGTAGTGCTGGAACGGCTCGTCGATCCCGACCGCGAAACCCAGCGCCCGCAAGTGAGCGGCTTGGGCTTCACCCATCGCGGCATGAACCGGATCCGCCGCGCGTCGGGTCGACTGCTCGCGGCGCCTGGGGTCCGCGAGCTCGAACTCCGCCCTCAGCCTCAACGCCTCTGCCAGCCGCACGTACGTCTCCAGCGACCCGAGCTCTCCTGCTTCGATGTCCTGGACCGTTGCGCGACCCAGACCTGCGATCGCCGCCACCGCACGGATGGTCAGGTGGCGTCGGATCCGCTCCTCGCGGACCTGCTGGCCCAGCATCACTGTCAACCGGGCGACCTCGCGGTCGATCCGACCGGTGGCGGGGCGATCCTGCAATTGTCCGCTGCCAGCGGACAGCTTTGGCTCTTCCGACACGATCGCCTGCTCCTGACGCCCGAAAACAGCTCCCGACGGCCCGAAGAATGGTCCGGGACGCTTCGCCGGGACTTATCTGGGGGTCGACCCGGGTCGCTCGAAGCCCGCTTCCGGCCGGTCGGACGCCCGTATCGCGCGTGGAGGCCGAATCCTGTCCGCTGCCACCGGACATTTGCGCGATCGGGTCGAGGCAGGCGTTACGGTGGCCCGATGCCGGCCGCGCCACGCGGCGCCGCCCCGCCACTCCCCCGTTACCTCGCCACGCTCCGCCGCCACGCCACTCCCCCGCTACCACGCCACTCCCCCGCTACCACGCCACGCTCCGCTGCCACGACACTCACGCCCCCGCTCCCCGCGGCACCTCCCCGCGGCCCTACTCCTCCCCGACGACCCCCACGACCTCCACGCCCGCCACGACCTCCACGCCCGCCACGCCCCCGAGCCGGCGCGACATCACCGCCACCGCGTCCCGGTTCGAGTCCACGAGCAGGAAGCGCCGGCCAAGTTCGAGCGCCGCGGCACCCGCGGTCCCGGAACCCGCAAAGAAGTCCGCCACCACTCCCCCGACCGGGCACGAGGCGCTCACCACGCGCCGCAGCACGGCCACCGGCTTCTGCGTGGGATAGCCTGTCCGTTCGCTCCCGCCCGGCGGCACGATCGTCTGCCACCAGGTGTCAGTCGGGAGCTTGCCGCGCGCCGCCTTCTCCGGACCGACCAACCCCGGGGCCATGTAGGGAATCCGCTCCACTGCCTCCGCGTCGAACCAATACGCCCCGGGCTCCTTCACGTAAACGAGGATGTCGTCGTGCTTGGCCGGCCAGCGGCTCTTCGTTCGGGCCCCGAAGTCGTATGCCCAGATCACTTCGTTGAGGAAGCACTCGCGCCCGAAAACCGCGTCGCAAAGCACTTTCACGTAGTGGACCTCGCGGTAGTCGAGATGCAAGTACAGGCTCCCCGACGGCCGGAGCACCCTGCGGATCTCGACCAGTCGGGGCTCGAGGAAGTCCAGATAGTCGTCATAGACGTCGAGGTAGCTCTGGGCGCCCAGCTGGATCGTCCGATAGCGCCGTCCACCGAACCCGGTCCGATCGCCGCCCTCGGGATCGGCCACAGTCCGCAGACGCCGCAAAGTCTGCCGCTTGCCGGTGTTGAACGGCGGGTCGATGTAGACGAGGTCGATCGAGTCGTCCGGCAGCGAAGCCAGCACGGTCAGGTTGTCGGCCAGCACGATCCGCCCGACCGCCCCGCCCAGGACATCGACGCTGTCTGCCACGCGGCGAGACTATCAGGCGGGCCGGCCGTTCGTGCCGCGAAAGGACTCGCGACGGACTATTTCGGGTAGCGGCCGGTCAGCTTCTTGAACACGCGGTGCGGAGCGTGGAAGGCGGGCGTGCCCGGCAGGAACATGTACGGGCACAGCCCCGCGACGACATCGATGTCGTGTTCCTCGCAGAATGCCACCGCCGTCTTCGTAGTAGCCCCGGGAGCCATCCCGCCGTACATCCAGACGTGCTTGATGCCGGCTTCGGCGCAGTCCGCGACGATCTGGTCGGTCGACTTGGCCGAGGTCATGATCAGCACGCCCTCGACCGGCAGAATGATGTCCTGGACCTTCGCGAAGCAGGGCTGCCCGTCGATCTCCTTCGCCACCGGATTGACCGGGATCGCCTCGTAACGGCGCTGGCGGAACTCCTGCCAGAGCACGGTCCCAAAGCCCTTCGGGTTGCGCGAGACGCCGACCACGGCGATGCGCTTGAGTCCCAGGAAGTCGTCGATCTGCTGCATTCTGGTCATCGGGATCCCTTTCAGCTGCCGCGCCAGTCTGCCACTGGAGCACCGACTCGCGAAGGGTCGGATGGACCGACTAGCATGGCCCGGAGGTCGCCCCCACCGCCGGCAGCATCGTGACGGACGGCACTGGCTCGCGAAATCGGGCGCGGCGACCCTATCGGGCGCGGCCCATTTAGAGGGCGGTGAGGACCATCCGATTCGGAGGAGGAGCGGTGAAGAAGGCGGTCGTGGTCTATCGCAGCCACTCCGGAGTGACGCGTGGCTACGGTGAGGAGATCGGCCGGTTCCTGGCGGAACGCGGCGTGGCGACGCAGGTAGTCTCCGTCGGCGAGTGCGAATTCGCGGCTCTGGCCGACGCCGATTACCTGTTCCTCGGCTGCTGGACCAGCGGCATGTTCTTCGTGACGCAGCACCCCGACGAACCGTGGCTCGCGTTCGTGCGCGACATGCCTGCCACGCCGCGGCCCAAGGCGGCTCTCTTCACCACCTACAAGATCGCGACCGGCAGCCAGTTCCGGAAAATGCGCGCCGCGCTCGGGGCCAAGACGGCGGCGCCGAGCCTGGAGCTCAAGTCACGCAGCGGCCGCCTCTCCGCGGCGGACAAGCAAGTCCTCGAGCAGTTCCTCTAGGCGCCGCCGGCAAATGCGAAGCCGCCGCTTCGTCGGTGAGCAACGAAGCGGCGGCGCGAATTAGGCAGCCGGGGTGGGGCGCGAGTCGTCAAGCGATGGGTAGCCCGCCGCGTCGCTACCCCGCCCCGGCCAGGAAATGTCTCGTGTCAGGCGATCACGTAGGAATCGCGGTCGGAGTCGGGGTCGGCTTGGGCAGGAGGCCCGTCAGCGCATCCAGCGCCTTGTGGGCATCCATGCGTGCCGTCCAGAAGTCTTTCCACGCTTCAAACAGCGTCGTCTTCGCCGAAGTCAGGACCGGCGCCGCCGATCCGTTCGCCAGCTGAGTGGGCGTCAAGGCGAGCAAGGTCGCCGCTAGGGGCTTGGCCAGGGCTTCGCCTTTCGCGATCGAGGCGTTCATCGCGTCGAGATCGGCCTGGGCAGCGGTCGTGTCCTTGCCCAAACCCTTGGCAGTCGCGATCTCGTCCGCGATCTTGGTGGTCACTTTGTCGAAGAGCGGCCCGGCGGCGGAGCTGTATTCCGCGCCGACCACGAGATGGACCCATGTCCAAACGGTTCGATAGAGGGTGGAGTTGGCCTGCAGTTCCTTCAGATCGGCCTGCAAGTCGGCAACAGTGGTCGCCGCATCGCCCTTGGTCTTGAGGGCCTGCAGCGCCGCGGTCAGCGAGTTGATCTCGCCGGTGAGTGTGGCCGCATCGGCGGAAGACAGGACCTTGGCCTTGCCTATCCAGGTTGAGAGGCCCGCAAGAGCCTTTTCACGCCGGGCGATCTCATTGTCGAACGCTGTCTTGAGACCATCGACCGTGCAGAGACTCTGGCGCAGGCTCGCGATAGCACCGAAGTTCCAGTGCCCGGATAGAGACGGCCAGTCGCCGCCGAGGCCGAAACCGTGGGCCACCGCAGAATTGGTATCGGTCAGCTCGGCGCCCGTCGCAGCGGTGGTTGCCGTCGGAGAAGCTGTCGGAGCCGGCGCGGTTTCGCACACGGAGCCCTTGAGCCAACCCGGCGTGAACGTCTGGCGGGGCGGGATTACGAATGAAGGTTTCGCCGGGTGCGACGCCAGTGACGGACGTGGCTTGTCCGAGGAAACCGGCCAGACGCCTGGGCCTCCGATTCCGGGACCGCCCCAATGAGCCATCGCGGTGCTGCTGCCCGCGACGACAAGCAGGCCGGCCGCTAGCAGCGCGACAAATGTCCTGCGTGAGCTGTGTTCCATGATTTCGTCTCCCTTTCGATTGTGGTGGCTGGTTGAGGGGCTATTCGCCCGAGGCCGATGGACCCGCCTGAGATAGCGAGTCGTCCAGGCCGTTGAGAAGTTGATCGAGATTGCTCAGATCGCTCTGGACCGCACCACTCGGGTCCGCGGCTACTCCTGACGGCGGCACGCTTTCGAGCAGCGAGGAACCGGGACCCGAAGCGGACCCCTGGACCGTTGCCGAGGTAGTCGCGTGCTGTCTGGCGGCCGGGTTCGTGGGCTGGGCCGCCGGGCCGCACGCCACGAAGAAGGCCGAGGCCAGGAGTGCCGCCGAGAGAAGCGCGGCGAATCGCCACGCCCGGTGGGTCTGGCCGGCGGCTGTTGAGGGGCGGCCCGAGCCGAGTGCGCCCGAGCCGGC
>OCZT010004981.1_pt1 | contig 13311 bp, 11 predicted proteins | sample 1539031 | NCBI WGS metagenome assembly OCZT01 (sample SAMEA3539308, study PRJEB22396) | soil metagenome | biome: tundra; feature: field; material: soil | place: USA | collected 2010-05 | depth 0.15 m | reverse complement strand
CCTGACAGTATATTATGTTTTAAAAGGAGATAAAAATGTTTATTGAATTCGAAAGCCAAAATTATGCGTAAACGGATAGAGAAATATTTTTCAATTGATAAAATGGCAAGTCAATATATTTCGACTTATCAAAATTTCCCTTTGAATAACAAGAATAGGCATTAATGAACTTCTTACTGTTAGCTGAAATAATGGGAAGGACAACCCAAAAACCATTCACAGAATTTCCTGAAATAAAATAATAAACATAATTGAATAAAGATATGGAACAGGATGAGCTAATAAAACAGGTAAATAAAATATTCATTGACATATTTGAGGATGAGTCAATTGTTTTAAATGAACATACAACCACCTCCGATATAGAGGCGTGGGATTCTCTTAACCATATTCAAATGATAACGGCTGTTGAGAAGCATTATAAAATTCGCTTTGAACTCAATGACCTGTTGAACTTTAAAAATGTAGGTGATTTGTGCAGGGGCATTCAGGGAAAAATAAAGTAACTTCCTGTTTTAAAAATTTTCTGAAATACAATCAATTGCCACTTCTTGGTTTTGAAGGTAAATTCCTGGACATGATTAACTTAACTATGAAAATAATATTTTAAATGTTATTTACTTCGGTAATATATTTTTTGTTTTTAGCATGTACACTTTCAGTATATTATTTACTGCCGGTTAAATATCGAAATTATTTTCTTATTACAGTAAGTGCATTGTTTTACATGTATGTGAAAGTTGAATATATATTCATAATCATATTCATCATTATAACGAACTATCTTATAGGTATCCAAATAGAGAGGGCAGAAAACAAAAAAAAACAAATACGATATTTGTATGTAAGTTTATTTGTAAATATCGGGATACTCGTTTTTTTTAAATATTGGAATTTTATAATAGAAAATCTTTTCGGATTCCTGGATTTGTTTCATTTAAAAAATCCTATTCCAATTTTAGAGATTGCTTTACCCCTTGGAATATCATATTACATTTTTCAAACCATTGGATATATTGTCGATATCTATCGGGGTTCGCAAAAAGCGGAAAAAAATATTTTTCGTTTTAGTTTGTTTATGCTCTTTTTCCCGAAATTACTGGTGGGGCCAATAGAACGGGCGAGGGGGTTTTTACCCCAATTGGCAAAAAATATTTACTTTGATAAAGAAAACATTATTGAGGGTGGAAGACGTATTGCCTGGGGCTTATTTAAAAAATTGGTTGTTGCTGACAGAATTTCCATTTATCAAACCGTTGTAGATGCAAATCTTCAGCAACAAGGTGGTTTAACGATATTATTTGCTACGATGTTATATACTTTTCGGATATACGCTGATTTTTCGGGATATACTGATATAGCAATAGGAACAGCCCGTTTGTTTGGATATAATTTGATGGAAAATTTTAAACGCCCGTTATTAGCTAAAAATTTAAGTGATTTCTGGCGCCGGTGGCATATTTCGCTTTCCTCATGGGTACACGATTATATTTTTAATCCCATAGCATTTAATCGCCGCGAATGGGGCAATTGGGGCGTTTTCTATGCGCTACTCATCAGCTTTATCGTAATTGGAATATGGCACGGCCCCACATGGAATTATGTGTTATTCGGTATAATACAAGCAGTAGCCCTCATTTATGAAGTTGTTACAAGAAAGGTGAGGAAAAAAATTTCAAAAAAAATCCCTTCCATTATTTACAATAACGTAAGTATAATGCTAACTTTTTTATATGTAAGTTTTTCCCTCATCATTTTCCGAACGGCTACATTTAGCAAGGCGCTGGATATTATTGACCGCATTTTTTCCAGACCGGGTAAATTGTTTTTTGATAAACCATCAACCCTTTTATTTATTCTGATAGGTTGTGGAATAATGATGATATATGATATACAGGAGGAATTTAAGATGGTTCGCTTTTCATTGTTTTCGAATAAAAATTGGATAGTGCAACATATATCCTATGCCCTGTTGTTAATTTATATTTTGGTAGCAGGCGTTTTCGATGGAGGACAGTTTATTTATTTTTCTTTCTAATATAATAAAATTATGAAAATGGCCAGGAACGATAGAATTAAAGAAAGAGGGCATCCTCATTTTCTGGTAAAGTTATTTCTGTTTTTAATCATTGTATTTTTGCTTGATTTTGCAACCGGTAGCATTCTGAAATATCTGTATTATAAACAGGATTCAGGATTCCTTTACCGGACCAATTATTCCATTGACAGCACCAAAGCAGATTTACTGATATTTGGTGCTTCAAGAGCCAACCACGATTACTATCCCGGCGCTTTTGAAAAACGGCTGCACATGTCCTGCTATAATACAGGAAGAGATGGGAATGAAATTTTTTATAATTATGCAATTCTTCAGGGGGTGTTAAAAAGATATTCTCCTAAGATAGCGATATTGGATTTTAGTCATGAGGAATTAATGAGAGATCAGGAAAGTTATGATAGAATATCTTCTTTATTGCCTTATTATAATAAGCATCCTGAAATGCGTTCAATCATTTATTTAAAAAGTCCTTACGAGAAATATAAACTGTTATCAAAAATATATCCTTATAATTCTTTAATTTTTTCAATTGCGGTGGGAACCGCTGGGTTTAACAAAAACAGAGAATACATAATTGATGAGAACGGGTATGTTCCTTTACCAGAAATTTGGAAAGGACGACTTGGCATTGATACCGCTTATGAAAGTTATGAATTAGACAGCTCTAAAATAAAGATCTTCGAATCTTTTATCAGCAATTGTGTTAATTCCAACGTTAAGTTATACATTTTTTTGTCGCCCAAATTTACAAAATTTACATTTGAGGATCGTTCTGTTGTGATTGCACAGGAAATCGCAAAAAAATTTAATATTCCATTTTATGATTTTTCCAATGACACTTTATTTTTGAATGATGCTGGATTATTTGCTGATGAAGGTCATTTAAATGATAGGGGCGCTAAAATATACTCCAATATAGTAATTGACAAGATTATTCAGGATCAGCTGGCTTCCCCAACAATTGATTGGAAAAATATCCCTATAAATAATGACTCACTAATAAAGAAGTAGCACATTTTTTAAAATTAACCTCTATTAAAAATTTATGACAATGAAACAGGAATATAAAAATCGTTTTTCGAAAGATATCCTTTTCATTAATAACATTGAATCCAGGGTTACTAAAATTACTCAAAAGTTAAAAGAAGATATTTTGATGGTACTCAAACGGAAAGGCGCCGTGGTTGGAATAAGTGGTGGAATAGACTCTTCAGTTACATTAGCATTAACTGCTAAAGCCCTTGGTTCCGACCGTGTAGTTGGCATAATGCTGCCTGAAAGAGATTCAAGTGGCGGGAGCAAAGAATTAGCCTTAAAGCTGGCCAAACAATTGGGTGTGCAAACAATTGAAGAGAACATCACACAGGCACTGGAAGGTTTTGGATGTTATCGTCGCAGAGACGAAGCTGTTGCCGCAGTATTTCCGGAATATAATCCTATTGATTATACCATGAAAATCGGAATTAACCCCAAAGGGATAAGCCACAATTTACCGCCCGTATTTTCGCTTACTATCATTGATAAGAATGGCCTGGCGAAAAGCAAATTACTCCCCATGAGAGAATACCTGCAGATTGTAGCAGCTTCTAATTTTAAACAACGATGCCGTATGTCGATGCTTTATTATCACGCCGAACGTATGTATTATGCAGTGATTGGGACGCCCAACAAACATGAAGTTGAACAAGGATTTTTTGTGAAATATGGCGATGGTGGAGCTGATATAATGCCCATCGGAAATTTGTATAAAACGCAGGTATATCAGCTTGCTGAATATTTGGGCATACCAAGGGAAATTATTGAACGTACCCCAACCTCTGATACTTATTCAGCTGAACAGACTCAACAGGAATTTTTCTTCCAACTGCCGTTCAATGAAATGGATATGATATGGTATGGATATGAAAATGGTTATGAACCTGCAGAAGTTGGTAAAACGCTTGGAAAAACAGAGGAGGAGGTAAAATCGATTTGCAGCAATTTTATCCGGAAACAAAAGACCACTGAATATTTAAGAATGGCGCCTATTAAAGACTTTGAATAAATAGCTTGAATGATTATCTAAATTCATTAAACGGATGGAAATATTTGGTTCATTTTAGTTTTTTATTTTTAAACCGATTTAATATATCAACCCAATGATATTGATACCACAGCGTTTGCTTGGAGAAGCCTTGTTGTTTTCAGCCAGAAAGAATCCTTCTAAGACTGCGATTATAGCAAGAGGGGAAGAATATTCGTACGCTTTACTAAAAGAAAGCACTGAAAAACTTGCCCGGCATTTAATAAACGCCGGAATAGATAAGGGTGATCGGGTGGCTATTTATATGGATAACTCATGGCAGAGTATCATTTCAATTTATGGAGCAACACTTGCCGGTGCCGTCTTTTTGTTGATCAATCCTCAAACAAAATCAGATAAATTGCAATACATATTAAATGACAGTGGTGCAAAAATCCTGATTTCTGCCAGTGCGCTTAAAAATGAACTTTCACAAGCTTTAGAAGATACCCGAGGCATCCAGGAAGTCATTATTACTGGTAACATCGGGCAGATTATAAAGTACCCCCATTTTGAATTGGTAAGTTTTGAAAATGTTATTCTAAGCAGTAATCCTATTACGTGTTTGCCGAATATAATTCCCAACGATCTGGCTGCATTAATATACACTTCCGGCAGTACCGGGTTTCCCAAAGGAGTAATGATGTCGCATCAATCTATGGTTTTCACTTCCTGGAGCTTAATTGAATATTTAAGGTTATCGGAGGAAGATCGCATAATGTTGCTTCTGCCCTTAGCATTCGATTATGGATTGTATCAATTGTTGATGGCCATTACAACTGGAGGAACGCTGATTGTAGAGCAATCATTCATTTTCACTGCTTCTATATACAAAAATATTGAGAAATATAAACCAACTGTATTCCCCGGAGTTCCTACCATTTACGCCATGATGATAGCCTCCAATAAAGAAAATGGTTTATCATTCGATTGTATAGAAAAAATAACAAATACCGCTGCGGCACTGCCGGCAGAATTCATTCCCGATTTAAAAAAAATATTTCCCAATGCCCATATATTTAAAATGTATGGATTAACGGAATGCAAAAGGGTTTGCTACCTCGAACCTGAGTTAATAGATGTAAAGTCGGCGTCAGTTGGCAAAGCCATCCCCGGAACTGAAGTCTTTCTCTTATCTCCGGATGGGAATCCTGTTCCGGCCGGCGAACCGGGAATTTTGCATATCCGGGGGCCTCATGTAATGTTGGGGTATTGGAACAAAGAGGAGTTAAGTAGGGAAATGCTTAAGCAAGGTAAATTGCCAGGTGAAAAGATTTTATGTTCCAATGATTGGTTTAAGATGGATGAAGAGGGGTTTTTATATTTTCAGGGGAGAAATGATGATATCATAAAGACAAGAGGAGAAAAAGTGAGTCCGGTTGAAATTGAAAACGTCATTTATAAAATAAATGGCGTAAAAGAAGTCGCGGTGCTGGGTATTCCAGATGTAATTATGGGAGAATCGATAGTTGTGTTTTTGACTACGCATGATACTACCCAATTAAGTGAAAAAGAAATTCAAAGGGAGTGCATGACCCATTTAGAACAATTTATGGTTCCTCAAAAAGTGATTTTCCTGAAGGAAATGCCTAAAAGTTCCAATGGAAAAATAGATAAGAAAGAACTTAAAAAAATATAAAACAATGAATCTTTCAAGAGTTGAAATTCTCAGGCATTTTAATGTATGGCTCACCGCCTGGGACGAACATGATCTTGACGGAGTCATGGAATTTATGCACGAAGACATTGTATTTGAAAACTGGAATGGCGCTATCGTTTCCGGTAAAAGTGCTCTGCAAAAATCATGGGCTCCATGGTTCATCCATCATGGTAATTTTAAATTCATTAAAGAAGATATTTTTGTTGATGAGCAGGAGCAAAAAATGACATTTCAATGGCGATTAGAATGGCTTTCATTCGAAAAAAAATATTTAGGTAAACAAGAGATAAGGCGCGGTATTGATGTCCTTCATTTGCGGGAAGGTAAAATCTGTAAGAAATTTTCCTATTCTAAAACTACTGTTCAAATAGATTCAATACCCGTTACCCTGTACGCTGCGTAATCAATTCTGGTGGCCCATTACGCCAAAAGTCCGCCTTTTAGATGAGAATGGCTGATACATTCGATACTAATGGTTATGTGCAGGTTGTACAAGGAGGAAGAGTTTCTTTGGGAAAATCAAATATACGAACGCAAAAAAATTGCTTGCAAAGAATGAATACCGAAAAACTTTTCAATCGGATAAAAACTGATTTAGAATTAAAACTTCGCTTTCCCGCTGATAAACCTGAAGAAACGATTGACTCAACTTTGAAAGCATGTTGGTTTGCCGCTTCAGGATTTCCCAAGTCGGCAGAAGAAGCAATCAAACAGCCTCTGCCAGAACTAACCAAAAAGCAAATAAACAGTTTGCATCACCTGATAGAGCAAAGGCTGAATAATACACCACTTGCTCACATTACAGGACGACAAAGTTTTATGGGTATTGAATTATTATCCGATAACAGGGCGCTGATCCCCCGGAAGGAAACTGAAATCTTAGGTAGAAAAGCACTGGAGCTATCCTTTCAAATAGCGCAGGAAAAACAAATTGTTCGTGTTATGGATATTTGCTGCGGTGCGGGAAATTTAGGATTAGCCTTGGCACATTTCAATCAAAACATTGTTGTTAGCGCTACTGATCTGTCGCGGGAAGCAGTTGAACTTACCAGGGATAACATCTCTTTTTTGAACCTCCGTCAACGTGTACAAGTTGAGCAGGGAGATTTATTCTCGGCTTTTGAAAGAGAAGAGTATTATGAAAATACAGACCTGATTATTTGCAATCCTCCCTATATATCAAGTGCGAAGGTTACAAAAATGAATACAGAGATATCGGCTCATGAACCCGTTCTGGCCTTTGATGGTGGTATGTTTGGTACTAAAATAATTCAAAAACTAATCGGGGAAGCTCCGAAATTTTTAACAAAAGCCGGATGGGTGATATTTGAAGTGGGGGTTGGGCAGGGCACATTTGTTATGCAGCTATGTGAAAGAACGAACAGGTATATTCAAATTGAATCAGTCTCAGATGATTCAGGTAATATAAGGGTGATATTAGCCCGGAAAGAATAGAAATTAGCTTCGCAATTGAGAGATTATAAGTTTCAAATAAAATACAATCCTGTTATAGTACGCCTTTTCATAGTTTATGGTTCTTCTATTCACTGGGTTACTTTTTCAAGGATTAAAACCTCATATAATAGAAGGTCCCAATATCTGAACGAAAAAGGTAGATGAGCATCAAGCAGGTGAGATAACCGGTCCAGCGGATCCAAATGGGTTGTTTCAAATAGAGTGACAATAAGTCCTTATCTTTTTCATTTAATATTTCGATAATGAAAAGCATCACAAAACAAAATAAGGCAAAAAGAAATTCAGGTCTGGTGTTAATAAAAGAAAACGCTTTCAAATCAAATCGAATTCCGGCAAATAAATGAGATATGAAATACCATGCGTCTGCCACAGAATTGGAAAAGAAGAAAACCATCGAAACGCTCATAAAAAGAAAGACCATTAATCTGCTTAATGTATTTACGATGCTTTTTGGAAACCTGGCAGCAACCTTCAACCTGAATCGCTTGGTATAAAATTCATAAACAATTGCTATACCCTGAAGAACTCCAAGTACAACAAATGTCCAGTTGGCACCGTGCCAGATTCCTACAATAAAAAAGGTCAGAAATATTCCGGTTATTACCGCTAAATTTCCAAACCTCCTGTACTTGACAATAAAGGGGTTATATATAAAATCGTTGCACCAGGAGGATAATGAGATGTGCCATCTTCTCCAGAATTCAGATATACTTCTGGCCAGGAAGGGGCGGTTGAAATTGTCAATAAGGTTAATTCCAAAAATCTTTGCAGAGCCTAAGGCCATATCCGTATACCCTGAGAAATCGAAGTAGATATATATTGTCTGAACAAGTAATACAATGATAAGAGAAATTCCGGTATAATTATGAACACCATTGTAAACCTGGGAGACGGGTTCATATAGATTATTAGCAATTACGATTTTCTTAAACAATCCCCATAAGAACAATCTAAGCCCCTGGGCAACAGAATCACGGTCAAAACTTCCCTGTTTCTTCATTTGTGGAAAGAAGTGATTAGACCGCTCTACAGGTCCAGATAAAAATTTGGGAAAGAACAATAGGTAAGTGGCAAATGCCCCGAAATCTTGTTCGGCCTTTTCGCTCCCCCGGTTTATGCGTATGATGTAACCAAGCGCCTGGAATGTATAGTACGATATGCCTATAGGTATGATCAAGGATAAATAAGGTAGTTGTGAATAGATGCCAAGGACAGAAAACAACGAGTTAATGCTTTCGGAAAAAAAAATAATATACTTGAAGAATGCAAGAATTCCCACATCCAAAGCAATGCTCATCCAGAATAATTTAGTTTTAATACCATGTTTATTGCTGAACCTATCCAACATAAGACCTAAGAAATAATTTAATGAAGTAAATAACAAAGAAAATATAGCTACTTGCAGAGAAAAAGCAGCAATAAAAACAATACTTGAAGAGAATAAAACATAAGACTTATATTTGTTTTTTACTGAATAATAAAACAGGAAAGTGATGATGATGAAGACTAAATAAATGTAGGATAAGAAAAACATGATTTAATTTTTTTGAATAAAAGTAAATATATTATCAGTCATGTATTTTATTGAAAATCTGTTTGCGTGTTGCAATTATAATTAGAATAATGCTAATGATAGAACAAATCTTACATGACGGCCCTGATTGGCTATCCATCATGAAGGGCGTTTCTTCAAAACTCAACAAAAGCAATAATTATTTAGTTTCCTACCGATTGGAAACTGCCCCGGAATAACATTACTTATCACTCATTAACTTCTAAGCAGTCATTTACAATTTATATTGAATTAATATTTTTAAAATTTATGGAAAAGACAACCGGGATCAAGGACAAGATCAGGCAATACATTATTGAAACAACTTATGTTTCGCCAGACCAGGTAAAAGATGAATCGTTGATCTTTGTAGAAGGCATTTTCGACTCCATGGGATTCGTTTTGCTTATTAATTTCATCGAAGAGACATTTTCCATAAAAGCAAAGGATTCAGAACTGCTGGAAGACAATTTTGAGTCGATCAATGCCATGGCCAACTTTGTAGCAAGTAAACTCAATTAAACCAGGCGTTATGTGTGGAATCGCCGGTATCTATAACTATCATTCGTCCAAAGAACCTTCTTTGGAATTGAGCATTAAGAAGATGCTTTCGGTAATCCGTCACAGGGGCCCGGACGAAAGTGGCATGTACCTGGGTGAAAAAGTAGGCATTGGAAGTGTGCGGTTAAGCATCATCGATCTGGCGTTGGGCCAGCAACCTATGTCCGATGAATCAGGGAATTACTGGATCGTTTATAATGGCGAAATATTCAATTATGCGGAATTAAGAAATGATATTGAAAAGAAAGGTATCCGGCTTAAAACGCAAAGTGATACCGAGGTGGTGGTGCAGATGTACGCCATGTATGGCGCCAAATGTCTCCAATATTTTAATGGACAGTTTGCTTTTTGTATCTGGAATAAGAAAAAACAAGAACTGTTTCTTGCCCGCGACCGGGTAGGTATCCGGCCCTTGTTTTACTGGTCGCAGAATAATGCTTTCGCTTTTTGTTCAGAAATAAAAGGATTATTTACCCTCAGCCAGATTAACAAAGCCATATGCCCCGAAAGCCTGGCCCAAATTTTTACATACTGGACGACCCTTTCGCCTAATACTCCTTTTGAAAAGATTTATGAATTGCCACCTGGGCATCAGATGCTTGTAAGCTCTTCTAAAATTCAAATTGAAAAGTATTGGAGTCTGGATTTTCCTTCCAATGCGAATACTTATTCCAGTAGTTTACCCGATGCTGTTGAAGAATTTACGGATCTGTTAAGGGATGCTGTTAAAATACGACTAAGGGCGGATGTTCCGGTAGGCGCCTATTTAAGCGGAGGACTTGATTCGAGTGTTACCACGTCTTTAATTCACGAAATTGATCCCGGAATTCTGAATACTTTTTCAATCGGGTTTAAGGATAAAACGTTTGATGAAACAGCATATCAATTGGAGGCCGCAAGGTATTTCAATACAAATCATACGGCTTTCGAATGTACATCATCGGAAATAGCTGATCAATTTGCCAACACGGTTTGGCATGCGGAATTTCCTATTTTAAGAACCGCCCCCACCCCCATGTATATGCTATCGAAAAAGGTGAGGGAACGCAATATTAAAGTTGTAATCACCGGAGAAGGCGCAGATGAATTCCTGGCTGGATATAATATTTTTAAGGAATCAAAAATCAGAAGATTCTGGGCCAAAGAGCCGAATTCCGTCATCAGGCCGAAGCTATTGGCCAAACTTTACCCCTACCTTCCCATGATGAAGGATGCAAATAACATTGCCCTGAAGATGTTTTTCGGTTACAAACTTACCGAAACGGACGATCCGCTTTATTCCCATTTACTGCGTTGGCATAATACATCACGGATAAAAGCTTTCTTTTCAGAGGACATTATCTCAAGGCTGAACGGCTATAATCCACTGGAAGCGATCTATCCGGCGCTGCCATGCGAATTTATGAACTGGAGTGATTTGGCCAAATCGCAATACCTTGAAGCCACAATTTTTATGTCGGGATACCTGCTTTCCTCGCAAGGCGACCGTATGGCTATGGGAAATTCCGTTGAAGGGCGATATCCTTTTCTCGATTACCGGGTGATTGAATTTTGCGGGAAACTGCCTGATAATTTTAAACTAAACTGCCTGAATGAAAAATTTCTCTTAAAGAAAATGAGTGCAGGAAAAATACCCGGGTCTATTTCAAAAAGATCGAAGCAACCTTACCGGGCCCCTATTGCAAGCAGTTTTTTCAATTCAGACGCTCCTGCATATGTTTCGGAAATACTGTCTGAGAATAGTGTGAAATCCTTCGGCTTATTCAATCCCGGGAAAGTAAAATCACTGATTAACAAAATACATACGCAGAAAAACATTCCGGAAGTTGATCAAATGGCCATTGCCGGAATTCTTTCCACGCAATTGCTTCACAAAATGTTTATACTCGATCCGATAACGCCAAACATGGATAACCTGGCGAATTTAAAAATTATTGTGGAATCATAATCTGATGGCTCATGTAGAGGTATAAATGGCATAACACGCGTAACCCATCCTGAGGAATATAAAAAGAATTGAATTCAGTGTTTGTCGTCACTGCCATCTTTATATAAACGAAAAATAGAATCCAGAGGGCCGGTCTTTTTTAAACAGTTGCGTACCGGGAAAGATAAAAAACCATTTTATTGTTTAAAATTCAGAAGCATGAGGTTTAATAAAAAATGATAACATGCAACTACTAACAAAATGGTATTCAGGGTTAAATATTTACCTTAAATTCAGCCCTTTCTTATTTATATATTTAATGATATGTATTTTATTTTCTAAAAATGTATTTGTTGATGACGAAGGAAGATACGTAATGTTTGCAAATAATTTGTTAAACGGTTTTTATTCGCCAGCATATCCAAACATTAACCTTTGGAATGGACCTGGTTATCCCGTTTTAATAGCACCATTTTTATTTTTTAAATTTCCATTTATAGCATTAAAATTATTAAATCCAATTCTCCTTTATTTTTCACTGATTATTAGTTATAAAACTTTTAGTATATACTCATCAAAAAAAAGTTCCTTCTTTTATACGATACTTCTTGGATTATATTTTCCAATTTTTGAAATGATTCCGTTGATTTTAACAGAATCTCTTGCTTGGTTTTTAATAAGCCTTGTGTGTTTTTTATTCATAAAAATCTACAAACAAAAAACCTTTTCATGGAAACTCACATTTCTCTCTGCCTTTTCAATAGCATATCTTGCTATGACAAAAGTCATTTTTGGATATGTAATTCTTTTAATGCTTTTTGTTTCAATATTCATGTTTTTATTGCCTATATTTCGTTCTTCGGCAAAAAAGTCAACTTTGATTTTTTTAATATCATTTGTTTTCTGTTTACCTTGGCTCCTTTATACCTATAGTTTAACTAATAAACCTTTTTATTGGACTAATTCTGGAAGTATGTCTTTATATACTATGAGTTCACCGTATGCAAATGAACTTGGAGACTGGACTAACAGCAAGATTTTACAATTAAATCCAAATCATAAAGTTTTTATGGATAGTATTTCAAAATTAAAACCTTTGGAAAAAGATGAAGCATATAAAACAGCAGCAATAGAAAATATTAAAAGTCATCCAAAAAAATACCTTTCTAACTGGATTGCTAATGTCGGTCGTTTATTATTCTCTTATCCATATTCAAATAAGGAACAAAATATAAAATCATACTTTACTATTATTCCTAATATGTTTGTAATTGTTATTATTGTTTTAACATTTGCAGTTAGTATTGTGCATTATAAAAAATTTCCAGAAGGATTGATTTTGCTTTTTCTATTTATTTTAATTTACCTTTTTGGTAGTACCTTGGTAAGTGCATATCGAAGAATGTTCTATATCACAATGCCTTTTTGGTTTTTCTTCATTTCCTATGTTTTCAACAATATTATTTCGTTTAAAATTAGACAGGATTAAATATATTATCATCTTACATTAACAAGTGTTTTTTGATATATTGTTGGCAATATGTTTTTTAAGTAAGGCCGCTTTGCCGCTATTGTTCGATCATCTGAACATTTGCTGACGTACTTCAGGTTGTAGAGATATGATTTTTTAAATATCCTGCAAAACTATTTGCTAATACCTTTGTTTGCAATATGTAGTTGGCCGGAGGGATACATTAATATTCCTTGTTTCGGCAAAAAAATATAGAAAACGGTTCCAATACTTTTCTTTCAATATACACAAAAATGAGTTTTTTTGACATGAGGTATACCAATTAATAAAGTGAAATAAACTGACGGACTTGGTATATACACATTTTTGTCTTGATAAAAAAGCATCATTTTTGACCACATTACCTTTTCTTTTAAATGTGAAAAATAATCTTCTATTTGATTCCTTGTATGTAGTATTTCAGGGTCATTTAAGTAATAAAATAAGCATGGATTGCCTTTATCATTCAAAAATAAATAAAAATAAATATAGGGTGGCAATGTA
>OCZT010004979.1_pt1 | contig 13313 bp, 10 predicted proteins | sample 1539031 | NCBI WGS metagenome assembly OCZT01 (sample SAMEA3539308, study PRJEB22396) | soil metagenome | biome: tundra; feature: field; material: soil | place: USA | collected 2010-05 | depth 0.15 m | reverse complement strand
CTTATGCGTAAACGCGAACTGTGGTCTCATGTTAAAACGGTTGCCAAAGAAATGGGAATTGAACCTCTAAACGCTAAATCTATTCGGGAACTTTCTGAACCCGATGCTCAGAAATTCTTGAGTGCTATTCAAAATCCAGAGAATTTAATTTCTTAGAACTTTCTAAAATTGCGATTTGCTCTTTTTGATAAGGTTTGATAATATATGCCCAGGTTTCCTCCACGCCTCACTGTGTAAAAATGGTTCTGGAGGGTAAGGACATGTATTTTGACAACAGCAACTGCTCCGAGAAATAAGAGCGCTAAGAAAACAGCAACCCAAAAAGATCCGGGTAATCGTGAATTGGCGATTCGCCATAGAGAGGGGCCTTGTTTGGTTTTTGCAGGGCCAGGTAGCGGTAAGACTCATGTTATTGTTGAACGCTTTGTATCTTTAGTTTCCGATGATAAAATTTCTCCTGAAAATCTCCTTGCTCTGACTTATAATCGCCGCGCAGCAGATGAAATGCTTGCTCGCGTAGAAAAGAAATTAGGACCTCTTAGCGGAATTCCTACCCTGACCACTTATCACTCATTTGCTCAAAGAATTGTAGAGCAGTTTAGTGATCTTCTAGGTTTTCCTGGTCGGGTTAGAATTGCGAGTGAAGCGGAGCGTTGGTGGCATCTTTCTGATGTTGTTAAAGATGTAAAACCCGATCTTTTATATGAACCTACTCGACCTTATGAAAACTTAGCTTCCATTATGGATGTTCTGCAAAGAGCTAAACAAGAATTGGTAAGACCATACGACTATTTAGAATGGGCCAAATTCAATGAGCATCAAGCTGATGAGGCTGATAAAGCAGAAGCCATAAAGCACTTAGGTATTGCAAGAGTTTATGAAGCTATGCAAGAGCGTTATAGGCAGTATGGAATTTTGGATTATGACGATATGATCCTAATGACAACTGAACTTCTTTTGGAGCAAGCATCGGTTCAGCAATACTGTTCTCGTTATCAATATGTGATGGTTGATGAGTATCAAGATACAAATACTGCACAGGCAGTACTGGTAGAGAGACTGGTTGGTAAACTGGCGAATATTTTGGTAGTAGCAGATGATGACCAAAGCATTTATAAATTCCGAGGAGCATCTAGAGTTAATCTTGAACGTTTTCGAAAGACTTATCCTAATCATATTCAAATTCCTTTACTTGTTAATCATCGCAGCACTCCCGAGATCGTAAATGCATCCCATAAAGTAATTGAGATTTCTTCAGGTCGAGAAGAAAAGGTCATAAAACCATCTAAACCTAGTGGAGCTAAAATTCAAGTAATTCAAGCTCTTAGCCGTGACGATGAGGCTCAAGCTATAGCACAGCGTTGCCAGGAATTGATAGATGCAGGAGAAAAGTGGAAAGATATTGCTGTGTTGTTTCGTAACAATGATGACTTAGAAGCTGTAGCAAGCGCTATGCAATTATTTGCTGTACCCTATTTACAGATTGGAGGTCGAGACTTTTTCAAAACCAGAGAAGTTAAAAATCTTATGGCTTTATTGGAAGCGATTTCCAATCCCGAAAACTCTCTGGCAATAATGAAATGTTTATGGCTTCCTAATTGGAGAATGAGTGCTAAGGCTCGCAACAAAGCTGTAGATGCCTTATCCTATAATCCGGATACTCCTCTAATAGAACGCTTGGAAAAAGGGGATATCGCTTCTCTTAGTGAAGAAGACATTTCTTTAGGTAAAAAAATGGCTTCTGAAATATGGAGCCTAAATTCTATTTCGCTTAACGAAGATGTAAGAGTTTTATTTCAAGAAGCTCTTAATCAAACTAGTTATGCTGGCGTATTAGATGTAAAAGGGGAACTTGAAAGACTGCAAGCCGGAGCTAATCTTTCAAGGTTCAAAGATATACTGGGAGAATTTGCTGAATCGGTGGGGGAGTATAAGCTTCGTGATGCTTTACGTTATTTGAATGTACTCAAAGATGGAGGCAAAGAAGGTGCTGCCTCTCTACCGGAGTCTGCGGAACTTGATGCAGTTCAAATCTCTACTATTCATAGTGCCAAAGGATTGGAGTGGAAGCATGTTATTCTTGGTGGGCTAGTTGAAGGAAAACTTCCTTCGCGTAGTTATTCCAGTCGGTTGGAGTTGCCTGACGCGTTGGTCGAAATGCCTTCGCCTGAAGAAGATATGCATGTAGAGGAAGAGAGAAGGCTGTTCTATGTTGGGATGACACGGCCTATGGAAACATTAACTCTCACTTATTCTTTGCGATATCCGAAAACCTGGTCTAACAGAGTTGAAACTCCGAGCCAATTCATCAAGAGTATTCCCTCTGAATTGATAGATTTTATTGAAAAGCCTCTATCTCCACCTATTCCGCGTAAAGTTGGATTTATACCCGTGATTCAAACTAGGGATATTAATCTTACCTATAGCTCCATGTTTTCTTTTGATAACTGTCCTAAACAATACATGTTTCGTAATGTTCTAAATCTTCCAGAGATGGATAGTGAGGATGCCTGGTTTGGAAGACTTATGCACTCAAGTCTGGAGGTGGCTGCTCGTAGATTACAAAGAGATGAAAAAATTGGACGCAAAGAAATTATAGAAATTTGGTCTAAGTTATGGGAGGAATCTAAAGGTTTACTAATTGGTCAAACCGAGGAACTAAAAGAAGCTGGTTCTAAGATGTTGACCCAATATGTAGATAGCGCTCTGTGGACAAATGCTCAACCACAATGGCTGGAGTATACTTTCTCGCTTCCGCTTGGCGGAGATGATGGGATTTTACTTCGAGGAAGATTTGACCGTGTGGATAGTGACGGAAAGAGTTTTAAGATTGTTGATTATAAAACCGGTCTTCCTAGAGATGCTTCGAAAATCAGTAGCGATTTACAGTTATACATTTATGCCTGTGCTGCTGTTCATCTTTTAGGAATTAAAGAAATAGAGTGTGAGATACATTGGCTACGAGATGCAACTTCCTCTACTGTATTTTTTGATGCAACTAAACTGAGTCGTGCTAGGTCGCGACTTGAAATAAAAGGTAAAGAAATTCGCCAAGCATATGAAACAAAGCTATTTCCAGCTAAACCAAGTCGCTTTTTATGTGCGCGTTGCTCTTATAATGTAGTTTGTTCAGAAAGGGCAGAATAATGGAAAAAGAAATAAAGAAAATTGGACCAGAGATACCGTGGAGCAAAATAGGTAAACAAGAACGTCCTATAACGACGAGGATTGCTGGTGGTATCCTTTCCTTCCAGGTTGGGATCTGGACGATGGGAATAATTGGTCTTTCTATGATTAACGCTGTAGTTTCAACCTTTAGAGGACCGCAAAGTTTTAGCCAACAATTGCTGGTCGTGGGATTGGGGCTATTTGTAGCCCTTGTTGGAGGGCTAATTATGGTAGTGGTTTATGCTCTATTTGAAGGTAAAAAGTGGGGTAGAACTATGGCTCTTATTATTGAACTGGTTTTGATAGGAACTGCGCTAAAGGGAACGATTGAAATTAGAGATTATACTGCACTTATTTTACCTTTGGTTTTGTCTTTCACAGTACTTATTTTGATGATGACTCCTCCTAGTCGAAAAGATTTCGAGTCTCGTACATGATAATGTTTATTGATAGAAACGAAACTGGCTTAGTATTCTCAAAAGGTGTAAAATGTATATTCTAAGAAAAATAAAGCGGTTAGACACTACATCTTGTGATATATTGGATGTTGTGGTACCGTATCTACCAATTGACAAAAGATGAAAGAAACAAAGGAAAATAGAAAATGACCTCAGAAAATGGTAAAGTAAACAAAAATAAAAAGAATAACGATGAAATGGTGGAGACGAAGAACATGGAAGTAAATGACGGACAAACTAAGGTAGCTGTAAAGAATAGTGTAAGGGGCCTTACTGTAGAGCGTAGGCATACAAAACCTGGAGTTCATCCTTTTGATGAAATTGAATGGGAACTTAGAAATGCTGTGATTACGGATGCTAAAGGCGATGTCGTATTCGAACAGAACGATGTTGAAATTCCAAAGTCGTGGAGTCAACAGGCTACCAATGTAGTTGTTTCCAAATATTTCAGAGGACATATTGGTGAACCAACAAGAGAGCGATCCGTTAAGCAAATGATAGGTCGAGTCGTAGATACTTTAACTACTTGCGGACGCGAACAGGGCTACTTTGAGGCTGAAGAGGATGCTGATGCTTTCAGTGCAGAGCTAGCTTATTTATTGGTTCATCAAAAAATGGCTTTCAATAGTCCTGTTTGGTTCAATGTTGGATGGGTTAAAGATTGGCAGGGATCTGCTTGTTTTATTAACTCAGTCGAAGACACTATGGACTCTATTATGGATCTGGCTAAAACTGAAGTTATGCTGTTTAAACAAGGGAGTGGCGCAGGAGTAAACCTTTCTCCACTAAGGAGCAAGAGGGAAAGGCTTTCGCACTCGGGCTATAGTTCTGGACCTGTATCTTTCATGAAAGGTTACGATGCCTTTGCTGGAATTACAAAAAGTGGTGGTGCAAGTCGAAGAGCTGCAAAAATGGTAATTCTGAATGTGGATCATCCTGATATTGAGGAATTTATTAATTGTAAAGTTATTGAAGAAAAGAAAGCTTGGGCTTTAATTGAAGCTGGATATGACGGTTCTTATACTGGCGAGGCATATGCTACTGTTGGTTTTCAGAATGCTAATCATTCGGTACGTGTTACTGATGAGTTTATGAAAGCTGTTGAAAAAGATGGGGAATGGACTACAAAATGGGTTCTGAATAAAGAGCCTGACGGAAAGTATAAGGCGCGAGATCTGATGCGCCAAATGGCAGAAGCTGCTTGGCTTTGTGGCGATCCTGGATTGCAATATGATGATACTATTCAAAATTGGAATTGCGTTGCTAATACCGCAAGGATCAATGCTACTAACCCATGTTTTACTGGCGACACTCGCGTTCATACAGATAAAGGGTTGATCTCCTTTAAGGACTTATTACAAAAAACAGCAAATGGAGAATCGTTTAAGGTTTATACCCACAATTTAACTGCTAAAGAATCTGTTGACACAGTAGAACTTAGTACTCCTTCTGCAATTATGACAACTGGCTACCATGAAGTTTTGAAATTGACTTTTTCTAACGGAATGAACGTTCGGTGTACTCCAAATCATCGTTTCTGGACTGATAATAAAGGCTACGTTCGAGCAGATGAATTAGAGTCTATGGATAAAATTGTTACTGTGATTCAGGATAGCAAATCTCTCTTGAGTTACAGTAAAATTCCTGTAAACGCAAATTTCGGGAATTCCTCGGAAAGAAAAGGCGATCTAGAGAATCTGAACTTATTTAAAAACGGAATTGTCAACCAAGAACAATATAAAACTGACTCTAGTGTTAGTTTGGTGAATCGAATTTCTGATGGCGTAGAAATGACTTATAATCTCACTGAACCTAAAAATCATTCTTATATAGTGGATGGCTTCGTGGTGTCAAATTGTTCAGAATTTGTATTTATAGATGATACATCATGTAATCTGGCTAGCTTGAATCTACTCAAGTTTTCAGGAGAAAATGAAGAATTTGATATAGAAGATTTTAAACATGCTGTTGATATAACAATTACTGCTCAAGAAATTATTGTTCCTAATGCAAGCTATCCTACTCCTCAAATAACAGAAAATTCGTATAAACTTCGACCATTAGGGTTGGGATATGCAAACTTGGGAGCTTTATTAATGTCTTTGGGCATTCCTTATGATTCTGAATCTGGACGAACATACGCAGGTGCTATTACATCTTTGATGACAGGTGAGGCATATGTTCAATCGTCCAAAATTGCTAGAGATCATGGTGGTCCTTTTGAATTGTTTGAGGAAAATCGTAAACCAATGTTGAAAGTCATGAATCAGCATCGAGATGCTAGCTACAGACTTAAAGTTAACGATAAGGCCAAAGAGTTGCATCAATCTGCTTGTGATGTATGGGAAGAAGCGCTTGCTTTGGGAATGGAGTATGGCTATAGAAATGCTCAATCAACCGTTCTGGCTCCTACTGGATGTTTAGTGGGGGGTACGCTTATTTCTACTGATATAGGCTTAGTTCGTCTGCGCTCCTTGGGAAATCTTGACGGACGAAAATGGCAAGATATAGATTTGCAAGTGGCTACAGATGAAGGAACTCAAACTGCGAGTAAATTCTTTGTAAATGGACTTGAACCTGTAGTAAAAGTTAAAACTAAGAGAGGCTATGAAATTAAAGGAACCGCACTTCATAGGATAAAGGTCGTTGATTCCATTTCTGGCGAATGGGTATGGAAAAGAATGGCAGATATAAAACCGTTAGATTGTTTACCTCTTTCCCTGGGACAGCTGATAGGAGAACCTTTAGCTATAGAACTACCTACTATAGCAGATCCTTATCATTTGAACACAAAAGAAAAACTCACATATGTACCTCAATATGTTACTTCTGACTTGGCTGAATTCGTTGGTTATTTCATGGGAGATGGTTCTTTACACGAACGAGGAATTAGGTTATGCGTTGTTGATGAAGATGTTGTTTCTCGACTTTTGGACCTTGGACAAAAGTTGTTTGGCCTCGACGGTAAAACTTCTGTCCAAGAAGGTTATATAGAAGTTGCTTTTCATTCGGTCCGGATAAAGAAATGGTTTATAGCTTGTGGCTTTGCGAAGTTACGTCCATCTGAGGATTGGACAGGAAAAGGTTGGGAACCTCACGTTCCAGATCTTATTCTTGCAACCAATAACAAAGCCGTCTATTCAGCCTTTATTAGAGGACTTTTTGAAGCAGATGGAGGTGTGGAACAGGGAGGTCCTACCCTTTCTTCAACTTCGCCTAATTTTATAAATGAGGTTCAAACTATTTTATTAAATTTAGGATATCCTTCAACTCTGAAAACAGAAACAGAGCGAACAGGTTTTGGGACTAAGGCGTGCTATAAATTGAGAATTTTGAATTTACATTACTCTAGTGATTGGTTCAAAACTTTCGGATTTATGGGAAGTAGAAAAAATTCCTTGCAACTGGTTGCTTCTTCTCAAAATGGAAAAGGTGATGTGATTCCGATTACGAAAGAAGTTATAGACAGATTGAATCCGAAGTTTGATGGTTTTCGTAAAGGGCTAATTCGTGGGCTTAAAAAATATAACGCTGTTCCGCGAGAGACTGCTGTTGAGTTATTAGAAAGAACTGGTGATGAAGCGATTAGACATTCGTTGGAATTCTTTTATGATGAAGTTGCTTCAGCTAAACTTTGTGAAGAAGAATTAACCTATGATATTTCTGTTCCCGAGAATAAAACTTATATTGCAAATGGATTTGTTAGCCATAATACTATTTCGTTTCTTTTGGATTGTGATACCACTGGTGTAGAACCTGACATCGCTTTAGTAAAATATAAGAAACTCGTCGGCGGTGGATTGCTTAAGATTGTTAACAATACCGTACCACACGCTCTGAAGAGATTAGAGTATAACGAAGATGATGTTGCTGGAATCGTTAAATATATAGAAGAGAATGACACTATTGAAGGTGCTCCTGGTCTCAAAGATGAGCATCTTCCTGTCTTTGATTGTGCTTTCAAAGCAATGAAAGGAACTCGCTCTATTCACTACATGGGTCATATTAATATGTTGGCCGCAACTCAACCTTTTGTCTCGGGTTCGATTAGCAAAACGATCAACCTGCCAGAAGCTGCGACTGTGGAAGATATAGAAAAAGCTTATATTGCTGGTTGGAAGCTTGGTCTTAAGTGCGTTGCTGTATATCGAGACAATTCTAAGAGAAGCCAACCTTTGAATACTTCTAATAAAGATGATAATAAAAAAGTAGAGTTGCTACTTGCTGGACCAGAACTTGATTCAAATGGACATATGGTAGAACGTCGTAGTCCGAGTCGTCGCAAGCTTCCAGATACTAGAAAAGCTGTAAGTCATAAGTTTGACATTCAAGGTCATGAAGGATATCTGACAGTGGGGCTTTATGATGACGGTACTCCTGGAGAACTATTTATTAGAATGGCAAAAGAAGGCTCTACCATTTCAGGAATGATGGATTCGGCTGCAATTTTGGTTTCTCTTGCATTACAGTATGGAGTTCCATTAGAAGCGATGGTAAATAAATTAAGCCATACCCGATTCGAGCCTGCTGGATTTACTCAAAATCCAGAAATCCGTATAGCAAAATCTCCGATGGATTATATCTTTAGATGGTTGGCAAGTCAGTTCTATGACGAAGAATCTAAAGCTATTTTAGGGTTGCTTCCTCAAGGTAAACCAGAAGAAGATATCGAAGTTGCAATGCTCAATGAATTGGACATGCAGGCAGAAAATCAAGAAAAGTCAAAAATCACTTCATCTCCGAAGGCTGAAAAAATTTCTATTGTCAATAGTCAAGGAGGAATTGCTGCTCAAATTAATGACTCTATGACATGTAGTGATTGTGGTTCTTTGATGATACGGGCAGGCAGTTGCTATCGTTGTCTTCAATGCGGATCCACCTCAGGCTGTGGATGATGGTATATACCTATCTTATTTGGAAAGACGTTAAAGATAGCAAAGATACGATTTTTGAGAATGTAGAAGACAACTGATGGAATACGAATCTCAAGAATACGACGAGTTACCTGAAGAAGGTGAGGTATTAAAAACACGCGATAAATATTGCCTGCAGGTAACGTTGCCGTTATTTTATAAACCTTTAGAGATGCTGCCAGAAAATCCTACTAATGGCGACGTTCGAGAATTAGGTGAGGCTATTCAGAAAAATTTATCAATAGTTGCTGATCTTTTAGATAAATTCGACAAAATTACAGAGTGCTCTCCTGAAATGAGACTCTATGATATCGAGTGCTATATTGAAGCTTCGACTGAAAAGCTAAAAGAAATTCTTAAAAGTTTTAGTGAAGAGGAATTGAAGTTTATGGAACCTTTATATTTATTTTCACCAGAAGAAATGTACGAAAAACGAGTTGTTTTAGAAAATAATGAACTAGTAGTTAAAGCAGTTGGATCTTACCAACAAGAAAAAGATGAAGAACTTAAAAGATTGTTTTTCGACTAAATTATTGCACTAATACAGAACGGGAGAATTCATTAATTTCTATGATACAATTATTCAATGAAAGATAATGGCAGTCCTAATTTCGCTAGAACTCCTCGAATACCGCCGAGAGATCTCCCGATGCCGCCACCGGAAGCTATAGAGGAATACGATAGTATGGACGTATCAAAATTGATGAGAGAGGCAATAGAAAGTGTCATTAAATCTCCTTATCCTTCCTTAGCATTCAAAAAAACTGTTCTAGAATCTGCCGAAAGAAGTAGATTATCACTTGAATTTTTTGGTGAAGATGAAGCAGCAGCTCAATATGATTTTCGACCTCTATCGGCTTGAATAATGACTATCTTATCTGATTCTCCAGAGGTTAATGCCATCTATCTTAGTGGCTATGAGCAACGCATAGTTTCGTTTATTCGAGAGAAAGGAAACTATTGTCCAGTTGAGGATATAAGCGCCGAAACTCTAATTCCTATTGATATAGTAGTTACAGCTTGTGTATGGCTTGCTCAAAACAAAATAATAAAAATGGAACGTCGTGCCGATCCTTCTGAGCTATATATCTATCTTAGCGACTGAACTTACGCAGAATAGGTAGTTCACTTTATTTTTCGAACTCTCTGAATAAAAATAAAGACTTTTTTATTTGTCTTGCGTAAGTCCAGTTATTAAATTAAAAGCTTATCTTGACTGCTCACTTGTGCTATAATTATAGCAAATGATAGCAATTAAAAACCCATATACTCCAGGAGCTGGTTTGAAACCTCCCTATTTGGCTGGTCGGGAGGACGCAATGAGAAAAGTTAGACAATCTCAACAAGCCATTGAATCCGGAGCCGGGGTTAATCCTATTGTTATAACAGGATTAAGAGGGATGGGGAAGACGGCCCTATTGGGTCATATCGGGGATTTCCTGGCTCCAGAAGGATGGTTTGTGCTTCCAGTAGCAAGATTCGGGCGAGTTAGTTCTTTGTCAAGCCTTTGGGGAAGACTTAGAGAAGATATTATCAGTAGACAACCTAGAGAATTAATATCGGCAAAGTCGAAAAAGTTTAAGACGGAGAGTTTAACATGGAAGGCGGGTGGAGGAATTGGTCCTGTTGGTCCTTCAGTTACGGGAGAAGTAGTCGGAAAGTTGGTGGCAAATAATGCGCAGACGCTAAACCAAGAGGGAGTTTATGATGAATTATTTCGATTAGGCGAGAAGGCAATGAATTTGAAACAGCCACTCCTTTTACTTTTTGATGAAGTTCAAGAAGCTAATAGCGAAGAATTGGCTATCTTAGCGGAGTTTGGTCAACTTGCCGGTGAAAGAGGTTGGCCGATAATGATAATTTTAGCAGGACTTGATCCTCTGAAGACGCGTCTGGCGGAAGCCGGGACTTTTGCCATTCGTTTTCCGAGTGTTCCGGCTAATCCATTAAGTGAAGAAGAAAGTGGATTAGCACTTACGCGTCCAGCAAAAGAATTAGGAGTTACATACGATCAAGACGCTTTGGACATGGCAATTGAATTTTCTCAAGGAATCCCATATCATTTACAAATGATCGGGCAACATAATTGGGAGGCAAAGACAAGCCAGAACATTAAGAAAAAAGATGTTAAAAAAGCTATTCCCTTAGCTCAAGCGGAGCTAGAAGAAACCATGTACAAACCTTTATGGGAAAAGGCTTCTATTAAAGAACAACAATATCTTATGGCTATGGCTAGCATGAGCAAGCATTCAGTGGGAATATCTACCAATCTTATAAATGAGTCGCTTGGTAAGAAACATCGAAGTGTCACATTTTTACGGCAACGCTTAATCGACAAAGGTCTTATACACGCAACTCGTTATGGAATCCTTGAATTTAGCTACCCGAATTTTGGGCTTTATATAAACAAGATTCATGGGCTTCAAGTTGAGGAAGAAGGGACACTCCCTTCAACTTTGTTATAAAAATAATCAAAGAGGAAGGGGGAATAGTCGGATTTAAGAAAAAGACATGTGTAGACTGAGCTCTTTGATTGGACGTCAAGGAATTATGGTTAAATAAATAGCTTAACTTGACTTACGCAGAATAGGTCGTTCACTTTGTTTTTCCGAAATCACTGGACAAAAACGCGGGCATTTCACTCGTCTTGCGTAAGTTCAGTTAACGAATAAAATTATTTTGATGAAACCACTTTAAAAAGAAAACGCCTCTTTCGAGGCGTTTGTCTCTGAGGTTTCTCAGATTAGGCGATTTTCACCTTAGGTTTGCGTGATGGGCGAGGCAATTGAGCTCTTGCTCTATTCTCTTCCTTAGCCGCTGCTAGGAGAGCTTGAGCGCGTGCTTGTTGCTGCGCTTTGAACTGTGGATTTTGCTCGTTTAAAAGGCGACGGACCGATGACGAAGTAATAGTCCAGTGTCTTCCGGAGCTTTCTACAATCATTTCACTTTCAGGAAATAGGTAGCTAATGCCAACTACTTTTGCCTGAGTACCGTATTCGGTTACAACCTCATATCCAAGAAGATCCTCGTTAGGGCGACGTAAAGTTTTGAATTGCATACAGTTAATCTATCTTGAAGAGCCGGACATTCAGCGGACAGTTTTTATAAAAAAACGCAATACTGAAAGGAAGATGATCTATTATTGGGAAATGGATTCTTCTACAGAACAGCAAAAAAGATTATCAAAATTAGATGAGGAAATCAAAGCTGTTACTCATTCAGCATTTTTAGTTATTAAAAACGGTTGGAATAATGGCAAGGTAGAGCCGTTAAGGCATGTTATGACTGATTCTTTATGGGCGATAGAAAAGGATAAGATGGATTCTTATCGACGAGAAAGGGTACAAAAGATAATTTCAGGCGTAATGCTTGGCAATGTTAAAATACGCAATAGAGAGCAGGTTGAACAAACCCAGTATGTTACTGTTCGCTTGGATGTGAGTGGTAAAGAATATGATGTAGATATCCGAACAGGGCAAGCTTTAAATTCTGATATCTATGTTCCTCAGTGGTGTGAAGATTGGAAGTTCGAGCGTGATTTAAGTATTTTGGGGCAAAACTGGAAATGCTCTAATTGTGGTGCCCCAGTTCCTGAAACGCCAGACGATGGCCTATGTAAATTTTGTCAAGAACCACTTAGTGGTTTGAAAAGCGATTGGCTGGTCAGCGAAATGAATAAAGTGGATTTCGAAGCTTTTCGAAATAGTGAACCAGCAACACTTAGCGATATTCCAACGGTTGGAATTGCTCCAGAAAAGTCTGAAGGTCTCAAGGCTATAATAGCTGGCGATCCAGATTTCAATATTAGAGCTTTTCAAGCCGAAGCGCGAATTGTTTTTTATGCCTTAGAAAAAGCACGAGCAATTAGACGTACCGACGAGATGGCCATCTTTGCATCCCCAGAACTACAGGAGCAAGAAACAAAAGCTATACAATCCGCAGTAGCTTCTGGAAGAGTAACTATGAAGGGCGGATTGGAGATTACGGATGTTAGTGTGGGAGAGATTAAAAGAGAAGAGGGCAAAGATTTTATTGAAGTTAAAATAAGCTGTTCTTCTTTGAATAGAGTGGTAAATCCGACAAACGAAGATATTATTGAACACCCAGAAGGTATTATCATGTGGCATGAAACTTTGCTATTTGCTCGTCCAATTTCAGGTAAAACATTACCGCTAGATGAAATCATGCCCGAATCTTGTCCTAACTGTGGAACTACTGTTGATGCTCTTGCTGGTGCAAAATGTGTTAAATGTGGATTTTTTCTAGGTAGGCGAGAGGACGATTGGCGTTTGATAAACATCGTTCGTGATAAAGAGGGAGCTTAGCTCTATGAAACTGAAGATGCTTCTTGTGGAGTTTCATGAGATTGCTTGATAAGATTTGCGATAACCTTGCCTAGTTCAGACAAGCTGTATGGCTTACTTATAAAGGCATCTGCTCCAGCAGTTGTCAATTCTGCTTCTCTGTTATCGGCAGCTGTAAAAATCAAAACAGGGACTCTGTCGAACTTTGAGTTCTTACGAACTTGCTTACAAACTTCCAGACCGTCTACCTTGGGCATCATGAGGTCTAAAAGGATTAAATCGGGAATATTTTGAGTGAGTGTTTCTAGCGCTTCTTCGCCGTCTTTTGCGCTTTTAAACATGCGATACCCTTCCATTTCTAGGTACATTTCTAAAATATGTGAAAGATGTGGGTCGTCGTCTACTACTAAAATTGGTAACAGTTCAGGTAGTCAAGTAGAGCCGGGTAACCAGGGGTTACCGCCGAACGC
>OCZT010004978.1_pt1 | contig 13314 bp, 7 predicted proteins | sample 1539031 | NCBI WGS metagenome assembly OCZT01 (sample SAMEA3539308, study PRJEB22396) | soil metagenome | biome: tundra; feature: field; material: soil | place: USA | collected 2010-05 | depth 0.15 m | reverse complement strand
TCGGCTGAGAAATTTTGTATGGCCTTCAATGAACGTCGCATAAAGTCGAAGCGAGCCGGGCAGACCCATCAGCCGTTTGACGAGGTAATCTGCTACAACTTTGGAGTCTGTTTTGGAGGTTACTTTGACGGGAACCCAAAGATCCGGCCTCAAATACGGATACTTATTGATCCTTCCGATTTTATCGGCCAAGGCGTTGAGCTGGTCAGAAAGATCGTTGATCCGATTGGGTGTCATTCCCAAACTTGCAAGCCACTTCGGGGCTTTCCCTCTCCCGGGGGCTAATACCGCCATTCCAACAAGCATTTGCAGAAACTCGTGCTGTTGGAGACCTGCTCTGAGCAAATTGGAATAGCTCTCTTTCGCAAAATGGTCCCGCGCGAATCCGCGAATCGCCGGGCCCCGGAACGCCGCAATCGCGGGCTCTTGACGTTGAAGTTCTTCCCAGAGGTCTTTCCGGTCTCCCTCTGCCTTTCGCAATCCCGCCTCGAAGTCGCGCAATACTTCAACTAAAGTGGAACCGTACAAACCGGACATTGGCGTAACGGATTTCTTGCTTTGGCCTATTGCCTTCTCCGTTCCATGATTAGATTCGCTGGGTAACTCTTTCGCTTTCCTAATGACCCGCCTCCAGCATTTTTTTCGCCGTCAGTTCCAGCGCCTTACGAACCCCTGCGTCCTCGCTCCTCGTGTAGATCTGTGTCGTGGCAATATCCGCGTGTCCTAGCGCTGCCTTGATGACCGGCATTGCAGCGCCGGATTTAGAGAGCCAACTTCCAACCGTGCGGCGCACATCATGAAACCTGAGATTTTCAATCTCGGCCCGCTCTAGCAATTTCCCCCACGGCTTTCGGTACTCTTGAACGTGTTGACCTTGGATGACGCTGCTCGGAAATACCCACTCGCTCTTTATACTCTTTCGACGAGACTGGAGAAGACGCAGTGCTCTTCCCGACAAGGGGATCGTCTGTGACTTGTTGCCCTTCGTTCTTGGAATCCTCCAAGCGGCGCCCGCAAGATCAATCTCTTCCCACCGCATCGCTAGAAGATTGCTGCGCCTCGCTCCCGTGAGAAGGTCCAGCATAATGAAGTCGCGAAAATCGCTGTTCGATTCCTCCGCCAGAGCCTTGATGAACCGAGGCATTTCATCTTGTGTCAGGAATCGCTCGCGAGACTCTTCGGGAAACTTCTTCACGCCCTTACACGGATTCAAGCCTTGCCAACCCCACTCCGTGGCCTTATTGAATACTGTGGACAGCAGCGCCAATACACGGTTAGCCGCGTATACCCCGCTCTTCTCGGCAAGGTCAGTGTGAAGCTGGCCGACATCGCGTCGGGTGATAGTGGAAAGTCTCCGGGTAGCCCAGCCAGACAGATACCGCCGATAATTCGCCTCATCTTCCTCAACGCTGCGGGGCTGTTTGTACGGCTTGGCATGGCGTTTAAGGTAATGATCCCATAGATTCCCGAAAGTCCCTTCCAGGCGTTTTTGCCTTCGCTCGTGGGCGGGGTTTTCGCCCTTGGCAATGTCGCCATTCATTTGCTCGGCCTTTTTGCGAGCTTCCTCCACGGGCAGGTCGGGCCAGTGCCCGATAAAGACGCGCTCAGGGCGTCCTGCCAACTTTCGATAGAGTATGAAGGTTTTCGTCCCGGCCGGAGATACTCCCACCATGAACCCGCGAGTCTTGCTGTCACGGTAGTAGGCCTTCTTGACCCCTTCAACCGCGGGGCTCAAGTTTTTAATTCTCGCTTCGGTGAAGGCAAACATTTTAGGCTGGGTTTGGATAGTCATGGCGGTAGACTCCAATGCTTGACTCGGATACTACCAGGATACTACCAGCGAATTTAATCTCCGGTAGTAGCACTTAACCTCAGATTGCCTTTAAATGATTGATTTGTCAAGCTAAATTAATAGAGGGTAATCAGTAGAAATTCTATGAAATCACTGGAACCACAGACTCTTAATCAGTAGGTTGGGGGTTCGATTCCCTCACGGCTCACCACCCATCGTCCTATCTACGCCACATACGTGCTGCGCAGTGAAACCCGCGGCCAGCTTTACGTTGGTAGCACTTCAGACTGTCACTCAACCCGAAGCCTAATCATGGCGCAGCCTCGTCGCAGTGGAACCGCAACGGTGATGGAGTTACTGTCCTTCGCAAACTCGCACGCTTTCCACTCGGTATTTCCGGGATAAAGGAGTTCGCAGCGGATTGCCTTCCCCGCCTGAATCTCCGCGATGCCGCTGATCGTCACTGTGGCGTTGGGCGCTGAGCCTCCCATCACTACCGGAATAATGTAGCCATCCGGTACTTGGAACAGATTGGCCTTCGCAACCTCACCCTTGACGCTGATCGCATGGGGAAGCAGCACCCATTTCCTTTCCCGCATTGCCGTGAACAGCGGACCGTAGTCCATATAAATCCGATCGGCCCGGTCACCGGGCAAAAGGGAATGATCGTTTTGTGGAAACGGCGCCATGGGGAAGACGCCCATGTACAAAAACTTTTGCAAGGCAGCATCGCCCGCGCCTTGCGGGCTCTCTTCCCCAAACGCCCAGCCCAGACCCTGTGCGCTATCTTTCCCCCGTTTCTCGGCCAAATCCACCAGAATTTCCTTGGAGAGCACCCAGCCAATCGCTGGCTTGGAGACCGCCAGCAGCGCGGTTCCGTTCAGGGAGACGCCCCAGTGCCCCATTTCATCGAATAATCCGTCAACCTGCCGCATCGTGTCGATGCGGGAGACGAGATTGTTGACGAAGATTGCCTGGCCCGCGCCATGTTCGATGGGCCCGAGCTTTTCCATCAGACCGTTCCACGAGGTGATCATGGAGCGCGCCGGCCCGTCATACCAGGTGACGCCGTCGTCCTTCTTGAAGTTGTAGAGCCGCAGAAAATCCAACCGGTCAAAGCAGATTCCGGCGGAGTCGGGAATTTTCTCAATCAGCCGGCGCGCCTGATCCAACAGGAAGTTTTGCCAGCAAGGCTCTCCCCAATCGAGAACGATGTTATTGCGATAGGCCCGGTAGTATGGGTCGTAGATGCCCTTTGCCTTGGCCGAAAGTCGTTCATTCTTCGGGCGGTAAATGATGGCGTCCGCGAGTTTGGCGTAGAGGTAATCATTGGGATCCTTCCACAGGTCAGGGTCGTTGGGGTGCCTTTTGGGCGGTGGTGCGGGGACAACAATCTGCGTGCCGAACTCGGCGTCGTCGAAGTAATTCAGTACGTCGAATCCAATTGCGCGCATGCGGCGCGAGTAATCGGCCATGCGGGGAATTGACGTGGTGGGTCCCAGATTGATGTGCGGCGAGTCCGAAATCGGAATGCCCCGGTACCATCCCAGGTTGTCTGCCACTGGCGGAATAAAAAGCCCCTGATAGGGGTAATCGAAGCAGGCCTTCCAATTTACGGTGAAGGCCATGCGCCTCATTTTGGCAACATCCAGCACGCCTTCGTAGCTGGAGTATGCGGCCGTTCCCCCCAGGCGGGCCGCGCTGGCAAGCGGAGGATTAAAGAAATCGGCATAGCGCGCGGTCATCCAGCGCATCCCTCCACGCCAATCGCCTTCGTGCGCGATGAGGTCCATGGAATAGTGCACGGGCTTTCCTTCCAGGATGCGGCGGAATAAGCGTGAAAAGGTCACATCGCCGCTTGCCGATACCTGCATCGTCATCTCAAGAGTTGTGTCTTCCGGCGAAAGTGCAAGACTGAGTCCCCTGTCATTCTTCTCGTCAATAGCCGTGGCCAACGGAATGCAGAACACATCGCGAAAAGGCATGATCTGATCGACTCGCGGTCGGCCGTATTGATAGTAGGGCTCTCCATACCAAAGCGTCCGATTGGGGAATTGCGTCGGAACCAGCGGGTCTTGCCAGCTTGGATCATCCACCCAACCGACCTCGGGGTCGGCGTCAGGCCGTGGATCACCCCACGTGGTCCAGAATTTTTTCGTTTCGGGGTTGGCGATGTGAATATGGGTTTTAATGGGGGTGGTCCATGGCGATCCTTGTCCGTCCACTGTGATTTCCCAACGGACAGAGTCTTTGGTGGAAATGAACTCCTCGATCAGATGAATTTCTCTCTGCGTTCCACCCACGTCACACAGCAATCGCTTTTTGAATCGCACCTTGCCATCTTCCGCTTGATCGCTCTCCACCTTACCGTTGACACGACAACCCGAGAGTGCCGTCTCCCCAAGGGCGTTCCACTTGATTTTGTTATTACCCAGAACTGCGCCGACGATTCTGCCGTCACGCGAGAGGTCGAGCGAAATGCCCGAAGAGCGAACAGTGTAGTGCGATGCACCCAGAGCCGGAGTAATCGCAAGCCCGACAGTCAGGATGATGACGCAGATAGTGAGGCGAAGAATCCTCATGCATGCCTCCCCAATATATGAAGTGCCTAAACACAGGCATCGGCGTAATTCCGCCGGTCGCATCTTGCCCAATCGCGCTAAATCTTGCAAGGCAATGTTGGGGACGATGACGTACCGCGGGCGTCTCGCCCGCTGTGGCATGGGCGTCCCGCCCGTGCGCAGGCAGGGCACCGATGGCCATGCCACGTCAGTATTCGTTCCTTGTGTGAGGATGGTGGACTCAAGTTGCGGGAGCGGGACGCTCCCGGGACAGCGGGCGAGACGCCCGCGGTACAGTCGAACCACGCCTCACGTGCAATTCCATACGTGATTTATCCCCCCGGCCTCGTATATTCTTAAGGGTTGGAAAGAGAGAGGAAAACAAAACATGGCTGAGCACATCGTTGTCTTTACGGAGAGAGAAGGAGGTCCGGTTTGCGGGCTGGATCAAGAGTTGATTCGCAAGAACGGAGGCGCCGTCCGTTATGGGCGGGCGGCAAATGAGAAAGAACGCATCCAAATCGCCCAGGGTGCGGACGTGATTGTGGTGGGTGGCGCCCGCCTATCGCGCGAATTCTTTACGGCGCTGCCTGATTTGAAAGGCGTCGCGCGTCTGGGAATTGGTGTGGACAACATTGACCTTGCCGCCGCTACCGAATTGGGAATCGTGGTGGGCAACATTCCGGACTTCTGCTCGGACGAAGTGGCTGAACACGCCATTGGACTTGCATTGGCCGTGGCGCGCAAGATCGTTCTGGCGGACCGCAAATCGCGCCGCGGGGAATGGGTTCCCGGAATGGATGCCCAGTTGCTCCCCATGCGGCGGTTGAGCGGCCAGACCATCGGCCTCATTGGGCTGGGAAAGATTGGACGTTGCACGGCGGCTAAGGCCAAGGGGTTGGGCCTGAACGTAATTGCCTACGATCCTTACGCCAATGCGGAGGCGGCCAAGGCAGCGGGCATCACGTTGATGAGCCTGGAAGAGTTACTTCCCCAAACCGATATCCTCTCGCTGCACGTGCCGGAGACTGCGGAAACCAGGAACATCATCAACGCCCGCACACTCGCGCTGCTCAAGCCCGGGGCGATTCTCGTTAACGTCGCGCGCGGAGGCGTGGTGGATGAAACCGCGCTTGCCGCCGCACTCGCTTCCGGCCGCTTGGCCGGCGCTGGACTGGATGTGCTGCAACAGGAACCCATCCGCTTGCCGCACCCGCTGACTGAATTTGAGAACGTTGTCTTTACCTGCCACTACGCGTCGCTTAGCGAGGAGTCCTACGCCATCATGCGGCAGCAGACCTCGGAGCAGGCGGTGCAAATTATTCGCGGCGAATACCCAATGAACTTTGTGAACCCGAAGGTGAAAGATACGCCGCAGTGCAGATTGAAGAAAAGCGAAGTGTAACGCGGACCATGGCAACGGTCCGGACTATGCTTCGTTAAAGCCTCAACTACGCACTCTTGGGCAGGGTAGATTCTTGAGGGTCAGCTAAACTGGGCATCGATAGATCGACTGCCCGCATCGTGCGGTTTCCTATCGTGACCTGCTTTTCGCCGGTCGGCAACGTCGTGAAGGTGACGGCGCTTAACTCTCGAATCCTAAAATCCGCAAGCACACAGGCCTTGCCCTTCCAAAGCCGGACCATGGCCCAGTAATGCCCCGAGCTCGTGAGCCGGTATGTGCGGTACCCGGTCCAGAAACTCCCTGTGGAAAACTCGATGACTTCCTTATCTCGTTCCGTGGCTGTCAGGACGCGCCACCATGCGTCAACCTCGTAGCGCTCCTTCTCCCACCCCGATTCGTTCGTGGTCGCGAACGGGCCGGCTTGTTTCCAGAAAACGAGGCCGAACATCGTAGACATCAGAATGCCGTAGATTCGATCGGACAAAGCGTCAAAGGTCTTGCCCAGGAATACACATCCAATTGCTGTGGCAAAGTAGAAAAGGGCTGGGACGTAAAGCTTGTATTGCCAGTCCACCCAGAGGATCGCCGTCGCTAAGGCGGCGCAGACCGTAAAGACAGGCGCATTCAGTGGTGTGTCGAAGCGAGCATTCGATGCCAATACCGCAGCCACGAGGAATAGGTTTATCAGAAGAAACGGCCATCGGTTGCGGGAAATGAAGGTCTCACTTATGACTGCTCTCGCAGCCATGTCCAGCCGGGCGATCTCGTCGTTCGGTGTCTCCATAGCTTCCCGATGCTACTGCCGTTGTAACCAAACAACAAGCGGTACATTGCTGCGGTCGGCACCTTTCAGCCGCGGGCTTACCCTAAGTTATCGGAAGTGTGATGGCGCTTTGCAAGCGGGCGGTCTTGCGTTGCAGCCTTGCCAAGCGATGAGTAAACCGCTCGGCGTGGGGTGAGGGCGGAACTTGATCTCGCAGCCGTTCGAGGGCTGCCAGCGTGAACTCCAACGCGGTTTTGGGATCGCGCACATGGTGTTCGTAATGAATCGCCAATTCTTCGAAGGCTTCGAGGGCCAACAGGGACGCACGCCGCGAAAGTTCCATCCACTTCTCCACGGCCAATTCGTGTTGGCGCTGCCGCTTGAATTGCAAGGCCAACTGATGTAACGCTCTCGCCTCAATCTCTTCCGGCAATCCGCCGGTCAGTGCTTTCTGGCAGGTCGCGACGGACTGCTCCCTTGACCCCGCGAATTCAAACATGCGGCTGAGGCTGAAGAGGTCCACGGGAGAGTCGAGCGTACTGGCATCGCCCATCGCCCGCGCCAGCTCCACCGTGACGGCGGCTAGCGTCATGATGTCGAGCGCGTTATGGTGGAACACCGGTTGCAGGCCGCGCGCGTCGCCCGCGCGCAGGTAATCAAAGTAAATGGCTGGGATTTCCGAACCGGCAACGTCGCCCTCGCGCTCGATCCCTAAAATTGCGCTCTCCAGGTCAGTGAGCTTGCAGCTTTCCAGACGCAGCTTCCACAGCCGCCGCGCCGGGTGCAGCGCATCAAGGTGCAGCATTCGCGTGAACGGTGACTTTAGCCGTGCCAGGGCGTAACGCGTTTCGAGCAAGGGAATATCAAAAGTCTTGCCGTTGTAAGTTACCATGCCGTCGAATGAGCTTAGGATTTCCGCCAGGGCGTGCAGAATGGCCTTCTCTTCCGGATAGTCCCGCAAAAAGAATTGCCGCACTACGAATTGCGTTCCTTCCAGCGTGCCAATGCCAATCAGAAACGCACAAGTGCCGGTTCCGCCCGCGAGGCCGGTGGTTTCAGTGTCGAGATAGATCAGCCGCTCGGGCGGTGGAAGCGTGGCTTGGGGGAAAAGCAGATTCAGCGGACTTAAATCCGCGACGGAGATATCACTGATTCGCAACTTGCCGTAGGGCCTGCCAAAAGGGAATGCCTGGCGCGCCACAAAGTATTCGCCCAGATCGTTTTTCTCCAGCACGCCTTCCACGTACTCTTCAATGCCCTTGGCCACACGCTGCGCGGGAAGCTTGCGCGGCTCCGGCGGCTTATCCATGCGGCGCAGAAATTCCAGCGTCTGCTCGAGCTCGCGGTCAGAATCGCGAGGCGCCGAGGCTTTCTTGAGCTGGCGAAGTTTTTGATCAAGGTTCATGGAAAAATGCTGTCCGTGGTCAGTTGTCAGTAGTTCGTAGTTCGTTGCAACTGACAACGGACCACGGACTACTGACGACGGACAGCCTCTAAGTTCACGACGACATCTGAGGAACCTTTACCATCTTGCCTAGAATTTCGAGAGCGACCTCTTTCCCTTTTTCCCCGATTTCTCCCGCTGGACCGACGCAGGAGGGACATCCCGTGGGGCAGGGGCATTCCGAGATTAGCTTGTGCGTTTTCTCGAGCAACGAATTGCTCAATCGAAACAGCGGCTCGCTCAACCCTACGCCTCCGGGATAAGAATCGTAGAGGTAGATGTTGGGCTCGAAAATCTTTCGCACCACGGTGCGCTTGCCCGTCTGTCCGCTCTCAGGATCAGGTTCCTCGGAGACTTCCAGTTCCGCATTCTCGCCCACGGAAGTTCCCAAATCACGAGCGTCGCACATCACCAGCAGGGTGGCAATAGCGCCGAGGGCGTTCGCGAGCCCGTTTACTCCATCAAGCCTGTCCGTGGAGTTGTAAGGCAATGCATCCATCATGGGGCGCGGCAGCGTCAGCCAAAATGCAGTCGTATGCATCTCCTGCTCGGGTAGGGTGAGCTCTCCCGACCCCACATTCTCCATTGTATAGAACTTGATCTTTTTGAAACCCACCACCTGTGTATTCACCTGAACTTCACCATGATTCTTGCGGGCTGAGCCAGCCCTAGCGGAGTCAAAGGTCTCCAAAATTTTGATTTTCGTATACGAGATTGCATCAGTAAAGTATTCGGAATCCACCTGGTGGACGTATGCCTTGCGATCGTCGTAATCGAGGCGCTCCACGTGGTACTGCACGCCGTCCTGAATGTAGATGGCCTTTTCGTGCAGCGTGGTGAGGGCGCTGGTAAAATCCGTTTCGCCAATTACGCGCGGTTGGTGCGTGTTGTCAACGATCACAAAATTGTCGGAGGAAACGGAGCGCAGACTGAGGGCGTCAGCAGGGTAGCTCTCTGAAAGCCAGTGCCAGCCGTCCTTGGTGTGATGGAGAAAGCCCGTCTCCTCCAAGTGCTGGCAAAGCCGCTTGAGGTCGAGGCCGCTGAACTTCTCATCCTCGCGTAATGGCAATTCGAAAGCCGCGCATTTCAAGTGGTTCAGCAGAATAAAAAGATTATCAGGGTTTACGTAGCCGTGCTCAGGCGAGCGGCCGAAGAAATATTCAGGGTTCTGCACCATGAACTGATCGAGCGGCGCGCTCGATGCGACAAGCACGGCCGCCGAGGTCCCCTGACGACGCCCGGCACGGCCCGCCCGCTGCCAGGTGGAAGCGATGGTGCCGGGATAGCCGCAGAGTAGCGCCACATCGAGGCTGCCTACATCGATTCCGAGTTCGAGAGCGTTGGTCGAAACCACTCCACGCAAGCGGCCGCTGCGCAAATCGCGCTCAATCTCGCGCCGCTCCAGCGGCAGGTAACCGCCGCGGTATCCGCGTACCGCCTGTGGCATGGCAGGCCCCTGGGAAAAGTCCTCCTGAAGATAAGTCACCAGGATCTCCGTGGCCAGTCGGCTGTTGGCGAAGATGATGGTCTGAAGCCTGCGCGACAGAAAAGTCTTGGCCAGGCGGCGCGTTTCATTCAGGTAAGACCGGCGAATTCCCAATTGCTGATTGACCACCGGTGGGTTGTAGCACACGAAGTACTTCTCCGCCGCCGGCGCGCCGTTGTCATCAATCAGCGTAACGTCTTCTTCCAGAATGCGCGCGGCAAGTTCCTGCGGATTCGCAATCGTGGCCGAGGTGCAGATGAATTGCGGCGTGCTTCCGTAAAAGCGTGCGACACGTTTGAGCCGGCGCAGGACATTTGCCAGGTGACTGCCCAGGACACCGCGATAGTAGTGCAGTTCATCGATTACCACGTAGCGAAGGTTTTCAAACAGGCGCTGCCACTTCGTATGGTGGGGCAGGATTCCGGCGTGCAGCATATCGGGATTGGTGATCACCAGATTGCCACGGGAGCGAATGGCCTTGCGCGCGTCCTGCGGCGTATCGCCGTCGTAGGTAAAAGTGCGGACTTCATCGCCAAGCTGCTCGGTCCAGCGATTGAGTTCCACGAGTTGGTCCTGCGAAAGCGCCTTGGTGGGGAAGAGATAAAGCGCGCGCGCTTCCGGGTTCGCGATCAGTTCAGTCAGGATCGGCAGGTTATAGCACAGGGTTTTGCCCGAAGCCGTGGGCGTAACCACCACCAGGTTCTTGCCTTCGCCCGCCATCGTGAAAGCCGCTGCCTGGTGCGTGTAGAGCGCGTCGAAGCCGCGAGCCTTCAGCACCTCTATTAGACGCGGCGGCAGGTTCGGGGGGAAAGGCGCGGTGCGTGCTTCGCGAGCGGGGAAGTGGCGGATGGCCGTTACTCCGCCTTGAGCTTTCGAGTTCCGAAACTTCTCCGCAATTTCCTTGAGCGCGCTTTCCACCGGCGCTAGGTCGTTTGCCCGGAAAGCCGCCAAGGCGTCGGTTTTGGAGTCCATCCTTTTTGTTCCTTCTATCGAGTGATCGGGTGATCCGTAGATCGGGTGAGCGGGTGAGCAAAAACCAATTTCTCCCAAGTTGCCTTTCGTTCAACCGATCTCCTGATCACGCGATCCACCGATAATTCCCTTATTCGCCTTTTATTCGCTTACTCTAACACACTCGGGCGTGACACGGAAGGGATGGAAGAACGCACTTCGCATCGCGGCGATGATCAAAGGCCATCGCCAACGAACATCCTGTTTCGTGCCTTAATGGCGGCCGGTAAACTGTGAATGCGGTCCGTGGTGTTATCCCTTGAAGGCGCTGCCGGCATGACGGGGGCGCCAAAGCTTAGACTCAACAGAGATTTTTGCCTTAAACCAGATTATTTCCTTGCCAAAGGCTAGCCATGTATGTATACTTGACTAGCGATTCGATGCCCTGGAAGAAGGGCTGTGCAAATGGCAAGAAGTACCCAACCTCCGCCCGTTGGCCGGTTCTGTCACTCCTCAAACAACCCAAAAGTCACTTTTTCGGGACCCCACACAAGAAAGAATTCTTTTTTGACGTTCGAAGCCGGAATGTGTATGAAAACAAATAAAATGGTGACAAATTGACCGTTGAATTTACAGAAAAAGCGCACAAATAACGGAAAAGAGTGGACATTTGAGGCCGATTTTGCCAAATATCGCAGGTTTGAGGGGAGAAAATGCCCTGCTTCGCCCTTAGTGAGGGTTCATATTGCAGATCGAGAACTCGATGTCGAATGGTCGCCGGGTCGGCCTCGCCTGTTCTCACTGTGGCAGCACAGAAGCGGGAGAAAGAGCCGGCCGATTGACATTCGCTTTTCATAATATGATAATCCCCCTTGCAAGTGGAAAAGTCTGCCCTGCGATCGAGATTTTCTGGCATCATATAAGCCTTTTGCGAGGGGTCTATGGCCACGACCGCGAATGATGTCCTGAAAGCTACGACGCTTTCCAAGGAGTTGCTTCTGGGTGCGTACCGAACCATGTTCACGTCGCGCCGCGTGGACGACAGGGAGATCCAGCTCAAGCGACAGGGTAAGGTTTTTTTTCAAATCAACGGCGTGGGCCACGAGTGCATTGGCGTGGCCGTAGCCCTCAACCTGAAGCCCGGATACGATTGGTTCTATCCCTACTACCGAGATCGGGCTTTTTGCCTGCAAATAGGCACGACCCCCTATGAGATGTTTCTGGCCTCGGTGGGCGCCAAGGATGACCCCGCCTGTGGTGGACGCCAGATGCCCTCGCACTGGGGATCGAAGAAGCTCCATATTTTTACCGGCTCCAGCCCCACCGGAACCCGCATCCTGCATGCCGTAGGAGCGGCGGAGGCGAGCTGGTATTTCTCCCACATTCAGGAAGCGGCGGAACTGGCCTCCAGTTTCCACCATGACGAAGTTGCTTACGTCTCCCTGGGCGAAGGCGCTTCCAGCGAAGGTGAGTTCTGGGAATCGTTGAACTACGCCTGCGGTCGAAAGCTCCCCGTCCTTTACGTGGTGCAAGATAACGGCTACGCCATCTCCGTGCCGGTTGATGTGCAAACCGCGGGGGGCAAGATTTCCGGGTTGACCCGTAGTTTTCCCCATCTGCTGACGCTGGAATGCGATGGCACGGATTTTCCCGCGAGTTACTATACGGCGGCACAGGCGGTTGAATACGTTCGGCAGCGGAAGGGGCCGGCGCTGATTCATGCCCACGTGGTGCGTCCGTATTCGCATTCGCTTTCCGACGACGAGCGGGCGTACAAAACGGAGGAAATTCGCCAGCACGAGGCGAAACGCGACCCCCTGGCGCGCCTCGCCCATCTGCTGAGGGAAGAAAAGGGCGTCTCGGAACAGGAGTTGAAGGAGCTTGAGACGACGCTCGAGCATGATATTCGCGAGGCGGCGGACTTGGCCCTGGCGGCCGAAACTGTCTCTGCTGCAACCGTTCTTGATTACGTTTACTCCCCCGGCGTTGACCCCACTTCCGACCATTTTGATAATCCCCCAAAATTTCATGGCGAACCCAAGACCATGGTGGACCTCATCAATGTTTGCTTGAAGGATGAGATGGCTCGCGATCCGCGGATCGTGGTTTTTGGCGAGGACGTTGGCGACTTCAGCCATGAAAGCGATTTGACCAAGGTAAAAGGCAAGGGCGGGGTCTTCAAAGTGACGCATGGTTTGCAGCGGCACTTCGGCAGCACGCGCTGCTTTAATTCCACCCTGGCGGAGGCGTGCATTGTGGGCCGCGCCATCGGCATGGCTTCCCGGGGATTGAAGCCGGTGGTGGAGATTCAATTCTTCGATTACATCTGGCCGGCGATGATGCAGATTCGCGATGAACTCACCATGCTGCGCTGGCGCTCCAACAACGCTTTCTCTTGCCCTGTGGTGATGCGAGTGCCGATTGGTGGCTATCTGACGGGAGGCGCAGTATATCACAGCCAGTCGGGCGAATCGATCTTTACCCACTTGCCGGGTTTGCGTGTGGTGATGCCGTCCACGGCGCTTGATGCCAACGGCCTGCTGCGCACCGCCATCCGCTGCGACGATCCCGTGCTGTTTCTCGAACCCAAACACTTGTATCGCCAGACGCACAACCGCGCACCTTACCCGGGACGGGATTACATGATTCCCTTCGGTAAGGCGAAGCTGGTGCGCGAGGGGACTTCCCTGACCATCGTGACGTACGGCTCGCTGGTGTACCGCGCCGTGCAGGCCGCTAAGACCCTGGAGCAGGATGGAATTCAGCCGGAGATTCTGGACCTGCGCTCGCTGAACCCCTACGATTGGGACCTCATTGCAGCTTCCGTGAAAAAGACCAACCGCGTGCTGGTTCTTCATGAAGACTGTGTTTCCTGGGGATACGGGGCGGAAATTGCGGCCCGCATTGCCGAC
>OCZT010004976.1_pt1 | contig 13316 bp, 10 predicted proteins | sample 1539031 | NCBI WGS metagenome assembly OCZT01 (sample SAMEA3539308, study PRJEB22396) | soil metagenome | biome: tundra; feature: field; material: soil | place: USA | collected 2010-05 | depth 0.15 m | reverse complement strand
CACGAGAATCCCGCGAGCATGAGCCGCTTGGATCATGTGCCGCAGATCAGCCAGCGTGCCCCAATGCGGGTCCACCTGGTAAAAGTCACGCCCGGCGTACCCGTGGAACTCGCCCCGCGCATTCAGCACCACCGGTGAAATCCAGATCGCCGTCGCGCCGAGGGCTTTGATGTAATCAAGCTTCTGCTCGACCCCCTTGAAATCGCCGCCGTGGACTGAGGTGCCCCGGTGGCCGCTGGGGTCATAATTACCGTCGGCGTTGTTGTTGGCAGGGTCGCCGTCGAAGAAGCGGTCAGTAATAATCTGGTAAATGCTCTGGCGCTGCCAAAGGTCGGTTGAGCCAGTCTGAGCGCGCAACTCGGCGGTCAGGAGGCAAACGGCTAGCAAACAGGCTGCGGCTCGGCAAAGCCGCGAAGGAACAGGGAGGGCAGACAGAAAAATTGAAGGCAGGAAAATAAGGACAAATCCCATCTTCCTGTCTTCAATTTTCCTGTCCTTGCGTCTTCCCTTAGCCCCTTCCCTCCCACAAAGTTCCTTGCAGCTTGCGAGCGTCTTAGACGGTTGCATTTCGACGTGGTCCGGCAGCCAACTATTGTGCCTGAACGCGATAGTATGCGGCGGAGTTGGTTGCGCCGCCGGTGTCGGTCAACACCAGCACGCTGCCCGTGCCCGGCATTGGCTGGCCCACATTGGACCAGGATGATCTGGCGTCGAGGCTATCGCGGCGCTGCAACTGATAGGTACGGCTTGGCACGGTCGAACAACTCACCTGGACGTCCGATTCGACCGTCACAACCTGTGTCACTGCGAACACTGAAGCCGCGTCGAGCGGATCAGTCCCCGCCAGGAACTCGCTGAGGTTCGAGGCACCATCGCCGTCCGCATCATCCGACTCGCGGGAGTTGTCGCTGGCCAGGCCCAGGGCATGGCCGAAGTAGGCCAGACGCCACCAATCAGGGATGCCGTCCGTGTCGCTCGCCACTTCGCCAATTTTCCGCACTTGCAGGCCGGAAATCCGCGCGTGGTCCACTACTTCCGTAAATAGCACCTGCAACTGGGAGTTGGTGACTGCGTTGGTGAAGACCAGCGTAAGCGGTTTGTTCATCCCACCGGCTGCGGCGTAGATGTCGAAATTGGTCAGCACTTGCCGGCCCTGGATATAGGCGTTGAAGACCCGCTTGCCGGCGCCGCTCCAATACGTCTCGGCTTCCAGCATCGTGATCTCATAGATGCCGGCCGGACAATCAAACTCGTAATAGAAGCCACCGGAGTTAGTGCTATACCGCTCGCGCTGATAGAGCGATTGCGCCGATGCGCAGATGCCGGTGATCGTGTTGACCAGGAGGCCCGTGACGCCGCCGGAGTAACCGAACGCGCCAAAGCTGTAGGCCGTATCGCGCAGCCAGATGTTGCTGCTACAATCCGTCACACTGGCCGGGTCGCCTCCGCTAACCCGCTGCACGTAGCCGCCCGGCACATTGAAGAATCGCACGCTGATAGCGTTGGTGGTGGAGAGATTCCCAGTCGTATCGGTCGCCCGCGCCGCGACGACGTGCGGGCCGTTCAGGAAATTGGAGCTGTTCAGGCTGTAACTCCAAGCGGTCGTGCCGGCTGCAGTTGTCCAGGGACCGTTGTCGAGCCGGACTTGGACGGCCTGGACGGCGATGTTGTCGGTCGCGGTGCCTGAAATCACCAGGTTCCCGGCAACGATTGCGGCGTTGGTGGGTGTTGTCACGGTGACCGCAGGCGGCGTGGTGTCGTGGAAGGTGGTTGCGGCGGTTTTGAACCGCATTTCATACGGCGAACACAGAGCGTTGCCCGAAACGGCGTCAATCGCTGAGTTGGTCAACCGCACGGTCATCATCGTCAGGCCGGGAAGGCCGGCACCTCCGGCAGTGAAGGTCACGGTGTCGCCCGCCGGCGACCAGGCGAACGTGCCGCTGACGCTGGGGATGGTGCCGAAGTTCGTTTCCACGCTGGCCCGGTTCATCGGCTTGCTGAACTGCAACACGATGGGCGAGTAGGTCGCCACGCTGGCGGCGTCGTGGACCGGGGAGTTGCTGATGACCACCGGGTCGAGCGGCTTCCAATCCGACCGGGCCACGAAGATCTTCGCCGTGGTGCCGGGCACGGTGATCGGCGGGATCTCCGGGATGCTCGTGACCGTTAGCACTTCGTTGGTGTCGAACAGGTTGACGATTTGGGTGCCTGCGGGAAAGATCGTCGAGCGGTTCGTCAGGGTCTGAGTGGAGGTGGCGGTGTTAAAGACCACGAAAACCTCTTCGGCTCCCAACCGGCGCGCGTAGGCGAACAACCCGGGACTGTCGGGATCATTCCATTTGTTGACATGAGAGCCGGTGAGCAGCGCGGAATAGAGGCGGCGGAAGTTGTTGAGCTTGGCCACCATTTGGAACTGCGGGTGCGTCATGTTGAAGTTGTCGCCCAGCGATGGCCCTTGCTCGAACTGCCCGGCGAACATGTCTTCCCGGTCGTTGGGATCGGTGGTGCCGTTGAAGGCCTGTTCCGTACCGTAGTAGAGGCACGGGACGCCGCGGGAGGTGTAAAGGAAAGCCAGCGCCACGTTCAGCCGGGCGGTGGTGGCGCCGCTGGCGCTCAGGAAGCGCGGCTGATCGTGATTGTCGAGGAAGGTCACCAGCCGCATCTGGGCGGCGGGGTCGTAGTTGGCGGCGATGGCGTTGTAGCGGTCCTCGATCTGCTTGGTGTTGCCGCTGGCCGAGGCGAATACGCTGTTCACCAGGAAATAGAGCGGGTAATCCACCACCGAATCGAGCGCAAACGGGCCGCCGCTCTGCGTGCCGGTGTAGGAGCCGCACTTGGAATCCGAGCCGTCATAGACCTCGCCGAACATGAAGAAGTTCGGCTTGCCGATACTGGCCGCATAGGAGTGAACCAGCGGGGCCCAGTTCTGCCAGAAGCCCATTTCGACGTGTTTCACCGTGTCGATGCGAAAGCCGTCAAACCCGGCCTGGCCAATCCAATACTCGTAAATCGCCGCCATGTTCGAGCGCACGTAGGCTGACTCGGTGCGGAAGTCGTCCAGGCCGCTCAATTCGCCCAACTCGACATGCTGGTCGGTATTGTAATCGGGAATGCCGCCGTAGTTGTGGAAGTAATTGGTGAGGGCGTTGTTGGCCGTAGTGTAAATGGAGTTGTAGGTATCGAACGGAGGCGCGTAGGTCGGACTGCCGCTGCGGTATTTCAAAGTGTAACCAGCGGGCGGGGCCAGGAAGTTGGCGTATCCCGAATCGGTGCTGTAGATGAGGTCATCGCCGTGGTTCACGATAATGTCATCCACGACCAGTATCCCGCGCGCGTGCGCCGCCTGGATCATGTGCTGCAAGTCGGCCAGGCTGCCCCAGTGGGGCGCGACGTGGTAGAAGTCCCGCGCCGCGTAGCCGTGAAATTGCCCGTGGCCATTGAGCACAATGGGCGAAATCCAAATGGCCGTCGCGCCCAGCGCTTTGATGTAATCCAGCTTTTGCTCGATCCCTTTGAAATCGCCGCCGTGAACAGAGCCGCTGTTGGCGGGGCTGTAATTGCCCTCGGCGTTGTTATTGGAGGGATCGCCGTCGAAGAAGCGGTCGGTGATGATCTGGTAGATGCTCTGGGCTTGCCAGAATCCGTTGGAGGCGGATTGGGCGGGGGCCGGAGTGGGGACAAAGGCTGTCGCAAAGAAAAAGCTGGTCGCCGCGACGCCCGCCAGGCATTTGGCACTATGATTCAATCTGGCTGCATTCTAGCAGCCACACACAGGCGCATAAAGCTAAAAGGCAGCGGCAGATCACCTTTCGGCAGGTCGTTGGGCGGCCAGGTCAACCGCCCTGGCGTAATCCTCGGGCCGGTCGATGTCCAACTCCAGCCCCGGATCGTCCAGCTCACATAGGGCGACTTGCTGGTCCTGGGCTGCGAGAAACTCCTTCAGGGTCGCTGCCGTTGAGGCGGCCAGTTGGCGGAACAAGGGTTTGGGCAGCAGAACGGGATGGCGCCCATGGCCGTGGTGCGCGGGTTGGCAAAGCTTCGCGGGTTGCGCGGCGCTGAAGTCGAGCACCTGCCGCAAAGTTTGCGGCTGCAAGTGCGGCTGATCTCCCAGCACAATTGCCCAGTGCGTGAGAGCCGCCTGCCATCCCGGCCATTGCGCGGCGCATTGGATCGAACTGAACATGCCGCGCTCCGGGGCCGGATTGCAAATGCGGTTCTCTTCTGGGAGGCTGAGGCGGTCCAGTTCAGCTCGGACGGCCAGGTCGCCGGGAGCGCAGACCACGGTGATCTGGTTCGCCCCGAGCGCCTGCCACTGCTCGATCAAATGGCCGAGCACTGTAGTGCCGCCCCAGGGAAGCAGCAGCTTGGGCTGGCCCATGCGCGCGGATCGTCCCGCCCCCAGGATGACCGCTGCGACGGAAAACGCACATTTAACAGCAGACCGCGTCATAATGCACCAGTGCCGCAAATTTGACCCCGGGAGTAATGGAGTAGTGGAGTGATGTGATACGCAACCTCGCCTCCCTCATCAATCCATCAATCCATCAATCCACGAATCCATTGCTCCGCTGCGGTCAGTTCCCCGTCTTCAACTCTACGACATCATGCGGCGCCGCTTCGCGCTGGCCAGCGGGGCTGACCCGGATGAACCGGGCTTGCTCCCGCAGTTGGGCGAGATTAGCCGCACCGAGATAGCCCATGCCAGACTGAATACCCCCAATCAGTTGCGCCAGGACGAGGTCCACCGAGCCGCTCACCTCTTTCAAGGCCTCGACCCCTTCCGGCGCGACTTTGCGCGCCGGGTCAGGCGTGTGGCCGTAGCGCGCCGCCGACCCCTCTTTCATCGCCGCCAGGCTGCCCATGCCCCGATACTTCTTGTAGAGCTTGCCGCCGATTTCCATTACCTCGCCCGGCGCTTCCGGGCAGCCGGCGAAGATCCCGCCGCAGATTACCGCGTGGGCGAGCGTGAGCGCCTTGACCAAGTCCCCCGACTTCGTGATGCCCCCATCCGCGATGATCGTCACCCGCTTCTTTTGCGCCGCCCGTGAAGCCAAATAGAGCGCAGTGAGCTGCGGAATGCCGACGCCAGCCACGATCCGCGTCGTGCAAATAGAGCCAGGCCCCTGGCCAACTTTGATGGCGTTGGCGCCGCAGTCCGCGAGAAACTCCACCCCTGCGGCGCTGCTGACGTTGCCGGCGACGATGGGCAGCTTGGGGAACGCATCCCGCAGCATCCGCACCGTATCCCCCACGCCCCGGCTGTGCCCGTGCGCGGTCGAGACGGCCACCACGTCCAGGCCGCGCTCGACCAGCCCCCCGACGTGGGTCAGGATGCGTTCGCGATCCAGCTCGCCAAAGGCGTTCCGGGTCGCCGAAACAGCCGCCCCGCAGAGCAGTCGGAAAAGCGTATCGCGCGCCGGCTTGAACTGCGCGTTCCGCTCCTGCGTGATGCGCTCGATATCGCTCAGCGTGAACAGCCCGTGCAACCGGTCGTGGTCGTCCACCACCAGCAGCTTGTGGATGCCGGGGTGGTTGGTGAAGAACTTGTCGGCCCGGGCAATGGGATCGCGGCCCAGCTCCTTCTTATTGAGCGTGTGAATCTGGCTGCGCGGCGTGAGCAACTCCGCGACCTTGCGTTTGGCGTAACGCGGCTTTACGACGTGTCCCGAGAGCAGCCCCACCAGCTTCCCCTGGCCGTCCACCACTGGAAACGTGCTGAAGGCAAAGCGCTTCTTCGCAATCAGCTCCAACACTTCTCCGATCAACTGCTCCGGCCCCGCCTTGATGGGCTCCTGGATCAGGCCGTGGACGTTGTTCTTCACGCGGCTGAGCTCCGAGAGCTGTTCGCGCTCGGGCATGTTGTAATGGATAAACCCCAGCCCGCCATTGAGCGCCATAGCGATGGCCATCCGCGACTCGGTCACGGTGTCCATGTCCGCGGAGATCACCGGGATGTTGAGCTGCAAGCCCTCGGCCAGCGTCGTGTCCAGTTGCGTGTCCCGGGGCAGGACTTCGGAATAACGCGTCGCCAGCGTGACGTCGTCAAAGGTCAGCCCGATGTTGCTGTAGGCCGGGAAGAAGGCGTCCGCGGGCTTGTAGAACTTGGCATCGAGACTGTCGGGCTCTTTCGTCGCTGGCATGTCAGAACGTGCCAGCCGCCGACCGTTTCTGGCAAGCGCAAAGAGGATAGCCAGGGGGAGGGGACGTGGGTGCGCGGATGCCGATGGGGGACAGGCCAAATCCGAAATGCCGAATACCGAAATCCGAAGGAAATCCGAAGCCCGAAATCCGAGAACTGCGCGATCTGGCGGGCTGGCTCCTCGGCTGGGTGGGGGTTAATTCGGGCTTCGGGTTTCGGATTTCCTTCGGATTTCGGCTTTCGGTCTTCGGATTTCACATCGGCACATCGTGGCCTTCCGCATTGTGACTGTGTCCTTCCTCCCCATGCGGATGCCGATGCCTGAGTATATGAGGCCGTTCGAGACCATGCGCCAGCATCAGCTCCTCGTTGTTGAGCAATTCGGTCACTGGCCCGTCTCCCACCACCGCCCCGCGGTCCAGCACAATGGCCCGCGAGCACAGCTCGACGACCAGCTCCAGGTCATGCGTCGCGATCAGCTTGGTCGCCGGTATCTCCCGCAGCAGCGCCTTGAACTCGCGCCGGCCGCGCGGGTCGAGGTCGCTGGTCGGCTCGTCCAGCACCAGTATGCTGGGCTCGCAGGCCAGCACCCCGGCCAGGCAGGCGCGGCGTTTCTCCCCGTGACTCAAGTGATGCGTGGCGCGGTGGCCAAAACCCGCCAGCCCAGCCTGCGCCAAGGCCTTTTGCACCCGCACTTGCACCTCGGCCTCGCCGAGCCCCAGTTGGTGGGGGCCGAACGCCACGTCCTCCTCCACACTTGGACAGAACAGTTGGTCGTCCGGGTCTTGGAACACCAGCCCCACCTGACGGCGGATGGTCTCAATGTTATCCGGCGTGATCGGCTGGCCCAGGATTTGCACCGCGCCGTTCCAGCCGAGCTTCTCCGGCAGAATCCCGTTCAAGTGCAGCAGCACGGTCGATTTGCCCGAGCCATTGGGCCCGAGCAGTCCCACGCACTCCCCGGGCGCCACTGAGAAGCTTACCGCCCGCAACGCCTCCGTGCCGTCGTGGTAGCGGTAGCTCAGGCCGGTGACTTGGATGGCAGCCTTCATTTCCAGCCCCGCGCGCACATCGCGTCGTAAATGTGTTCCGCCCGTTCCGAAGCGCGGACGAAGAGCTGGCCCACCACCGTGGACAAGGTGTGCCAGCGAGCCCGGCGCTGGCGCGTGAACGTCCGGCTCGCGCGCGCCCGGCGCATCCGCTCGGCCTCCTCCACCAGCACGAACAGGTAGCGGTGCATGAGCGCCACGGTCGTAATCAGCAGGCCCGGCACGCGCGCCGCTTTCAACACGCGCAGGATCCCGCTGAAGGGCGTGGTGTTCGACACTACGATGATCGTCAGCAGACAAATCGTGCTCTTGGCCGCCACGGCCCGCCAGCTCCCGGGCGCCTCCGGCTGCAAGGCATGGACCAGCGCCACGCTCAGGATGAACGGCGACAGCCACGCCAGCCGCTTCAGCAGAAACAGCAACGGCAGACGGCTCAGCCCCACCGCCGTCACAAGCACCACAGCCATCGCGATGAACCAGCCCACCGCCGTGGGCGGGGCCAGCACGGTGCCGACAATGATGACCAGCCCCACCCCCAGCTTGAGCACGGGAGGCAAGCGGGACATCGGGCTTTCCCGGCGGCTGTGGTGATGACCGATCCAGTCGTCAATCATAGCTTGGCAGGAGGCGCGTCGCCCTCGGGTTCACGCACAAGTGATCGCCCCAGCATGAGCGACAGTCCGAAGGCAATTACCGTTCCCACCCCTCCAGCGAGCGCGGTCGCTCCTGCCGTCCAGTGCAGCCCCGGCACCTGGTAACCGGGCGCGGGCGCGGCCACTGCCAGGTGACTCGCTTTGTGCTCAAAACCCAGCTTCGCCGCTACCGACTCCAGCCCATCCGGCCAGTAACAAGCGAATGGGGCCACGAAGATTGCCACTCCTATCGCCGCCAGCAAACCATAGCGCACCAGCTCACCCCAGGGCTGTGCCGGTTCCGCGCCGTTCACTTCACTGGTCAGGTCGGGTCGCACGCGTTGGATCGCCAGGAGCACCAGCGCGCTGATGAGCGCTTCGCCAACGCCAATCGCCATGTGCACGGTGGTCATCGCGGTAAACCCCACCGGCCAGGCGAAGGTGCCGGACCAGGCAAGCTGCCCCGCGCAACTGATGGACGCCAGCACTGTCGAACACCAGCCCGCGAAGGCCACTGCCGCCACCTGCCCGCGCTTGCCCGGCAGCGCCGAGCACATCACGCGGTAAATGGCGTAGCCGCCCGCCGCGCCGACGATGGCCATGTTGAAGATGTTCGCCCCCAGCGCCAGCACGCCGCCATCGGCGAACAGGAAGCACTGCACAATCAACACCGTCGTCAGCACCACGATGGCCGCGCTGGGACCGAGCAAAGCCGCCGCCAGCACGCCGCCCACGAGATGTCCTGAGGTTCCTCCCGCCACTGGGAAGTTGACCATCTGCGCCGCAAACAGAAACGCCGCCGCCAGCCCCAGCAACGGCACACGCCGGGGCGGGAGCCGCCGCCGAACCTGGCGCAACGCCAGCCCCACCCCCGCTACGGAGAGCAGGGCGGTAGTAGCGGCAGTCTTCCCATCAATGAACCCGTCCGGTATGTGCATGATCGTGCGCACAACCACTCTCCCAGTACCGGCCCAGCGTTTCAACTGTCCGCTGAAGGGGTCAGGCGCGCCGCTCAACCGGCCTCTGCCCACGCGATGACCCCTTGAGCATCACGGGGCGCTGGCTTGTGGTAAGCGGGGCACGAGCGTGGGGCTACGGTGTTGGCAGCGTGTTGTTCCATAGGAATTCCATACAAGTTCCATACAAACTCCATACAAATTCAGGTATTCTTGCCTTGGACTACGGTGGGGGCTTCGGTGGGCCAGCGGTGTTTCCACTTATCCGATGCGTGGTTTTGGCAACGCTGGCTGGGCCGCATTTCAAATCGGATCGCGTTTCTCCGTGAACTCCCTCCCGCCCGGGTGCATCTTGGAACTACCGCCATCTGGAGCGCGGAAACCCGAAATCCGAAACTCGAAGCCCGAAACAAACCCCAAGCACCAAGCAGGGAATGACCAAAACCACTACACTGCTGGCGGTTCTTGGCCTTGGAGCATTGGGCATTTGAATTTGTTTCGGGTTTCGGGTTTCGGATTTCGGGTTTGGGACCACAGCGCCCGGCGGTAGTATCCAGATGCACCCCTCCCGCCGGCATTCGAACCTTGCGGGTTTCCAAACGGCACGAGGGCTCGCCCGCTCAACCGAGCTTCCAGGGCGCGCGGTAGCTGCGCGTGAGCAGCTTGCTGGCGTCGGCGTCGCCGAGGATGAGCTCTTTCTGCGCATCCCACTTGAGCCTCCGGCCCACGAGCATTGAGATCAAGCCGAGGTGGCCAGGGATCGCTGAATGATGGGCCGTCTCCACCGGCGTGATGGTCGGCTGGCGCGACTTAATGGACTCCAGGAAGTTGCGCTGGTGATTGCTTGACATTGGCAGCTTCACCTTGCGCAGCTCTTCCGGCAGTTCCCGGTAGTCCCGCCAATCCTCGTTGGACGCCTCGAACGCCCCGCGGTTCACCCAGACCCAGCCGTCCGTCCCAATCCACTTGGTGCCGCCGCGAATCTGCTTGTACCCGCCGGCAATGGTCATGGTAATGTCGCGGGGATACTTCAGCTCGATGCGGTATTTCGTGCAGGTGTTCCACACCGCGTCCACCGGCGGGAACTCACCCTCGCCCTCGATCTCGAACGGGCCGGAGTTGTCAAAGTCGCAGCCCCAGTGGGCGATGTCACAGTGGTGGCCGATCCAGTCGAGCAACTGGCCGCCGCCGGTGTTGTAGTTCCAGCGCCATTCCCGGTGCACCCGGCCGCGGATGTAAGGCATCAGCTTCGAGGGGCCGATCCAGGTGTCGTAGTCTAACTGGGCCGGCGGCGTGCTGGGCATCATATCCGCGGGGTCTTGGGGCCGGCCACCCTGTCCGTCCGGCAAGCCCACTTCGACATGAGTGACTTTGCCGATCAGCCCATTGCGGACGATCTCGGCCGCCTTGTGGAAGGTCGCCACCGAGCGCTGCCACGAGCCGGTCTGCCAGATCCGGTGGTTGGCCTGCACCGCCCGCACAATCGCCTGCTGCTCCGCAATCGTGCGGGCCAGCGGTTTCTCGCCGTAAATGTCCTTCTTCTGCCGCGCCGCCTCGACCGCCGCCAGCGCGTGCCAATGGTCCGGCACCGCCAGCATGACCGCATCAATGTCGCGGCGCGCCAGCAGCTCACGGTAATCATGGTGGGCCTTGCAGCCCTTGTCCTTGTAATGGCCGTTGACCTTGTTGACGAGCGTATCCAGGTGCTTCTTGTCCACGTCGCACGCGGCGACCACCTGGCATTCCGGCAGAGCGAGGAAGGAGTTGGTATTGCCCGTTCCCATGGTCCCGCACCCGACCATTCCAAGGGCAATGCGCCCGGACGGGGCCGGGCGGCCTTCGCGCCCCAGCGCGCTGCTCGAAATAATGGTGGGAAAGGCGAGGACCGCCCCGGTTAGGCCCAGAAACTGGCGACGGCTGACTTTTGTGCCCGGCGATGAATGTTGCATAATGGCAGGACGAGAGGGTAATCGTGTCTATTCATGAATACAACAGCTACTTCACGCCCGCGCGACCGCGCGGTGCAGCTCGACACTGCCCCCGAACCGCGAGCCGTCCCCGGCTCGCAGCAGCCACCAATGGGAAACGGCGATCAACCCCCTTGCACACTCCCCACACGCTCAAACGCGCTGCGAGACGGGGACGGCTCGCGGTCCGACACCGCAGGGCGCACTCACCCCTCGGTGGCAGTCTCCGGATGCGCCAGCGGGCGCCGCCAATTTCTCCTGACCGGGATCTTCTCGCTCGTTGCCGGCTTTTTCAGTGGCCGCACTGCCGCGGCCGCCGCTGCCGCCAAAGCCACCGGCGAGCCGGTGACCACCCGCATGCGCCAGGGTGAGCCGCCGGGCCAACCCCTCGATACGATGCTCCTGTTCGAGCGCGGCGACGACAACAACGGCCCGGCCATCACGCACGAAGTGCTCTCGCTCATCCACCAGGAGAAAGGCAAGCGCTCGTATCCGTGGACGATGTACGCCAGCCTGGAGACACATCATGAGACGGGGGACGCCTGCGTCATTTGCTCCCGCCTCCACAAACACGGCCCGGGCTGGTCCACTGGCCTCCATTCCGAGGTCTTCAACCATAGCCGGGGCGTCGCGCTCGGCGTCAACATCGAGATGAGCAGCGATCCGGTTGGCCCCGAAGCGACCGAGGTTATCGGCCTCAACATTCAGGCTGTCGGCGGCTCCGCGCCCATGCAGCACGGCATCCAAATCCACGACAGCGGCAATCACTTCCAGACCGCCATCCACCTCAAGGGCAAGGGGGCCACCGGCATCGATCTGCCCGGCAACTACCAGGTGGGCCTGAACCTCCGCAACAACAACATCCGGCTAAATGAAGGGGCGTGCGTCGAGTTGGATGGTGCGGGCCGGATCAAGGTCCGCTATAAGAACAACCGTATTGAATTCCTCAACGGCGACCGCTGCATCGCACACCTGGACGTCAACGCCGAAGATCACGCGATCTAGCCCATCGCCGGAGCGTCCGGCGAGAGCCGGGAGCAGCGCAGGGCCTGAAGCCGGCTGGCAGGCTGCTACTGAGTGGGCGGGGCGGCGGCCTTGCCAGCCGCCTGCTTGAGTTGCTCGGTCACCTGGCTGAGTATTTTCTTCTGGGGCTCGGTGATGCCTGGGGCAGCCCCGAGTTTGTCCAGCGCGGCGAAGCAACGGGGGTAATCGGTGTAACGAATGCCCTGGACCACCTCATTCACACTGGTTTGAACCTCAGGAGCCGCCGTGGCGAAGGCCTCCCTCAGCTTCGGCACATCAACCGTTACGCCGTCCGCGACCGATGCCACGGGCTTTGCTTGCTTGCCGCAGCCGGCCAGCGCGAGCGCACCGGCGAGCAGGAACATCATCATCCAATTTGCAGTCTTCATGAATCTGGTAGTGTCCGAAACCCCCGCCCGCTATTATAGCGGATGTGTGGTAACATTCGTTAGCCGCATCCAGTCGTTGAGCCCCCCTTGAAGGCCGCCGACCGGCTGCCAATCCTTGCTCGCCTGGTCTCTGAGCACGTATATCTCAGCGTGGCCGTCGTTAAAACTTATCCCATAGCCGAACGTATGAATGCGCGCCGGCATATCAACGAATCGCCTGCTCCCCGCCTCATCCATGTACAACATGCTGTCGTTAATGCTCGCTTGGTCTTCATCCGCCACCAGCCAGGTCTGCGAGGGCGCGCGCATTTCGGTCTCTTTGAGATAGACGGGCCAGACGGAACTGCGGGTGCCCGTCGGAGGGTCTCCCATAGTATAGCTTTGGCCAAGGCCCGTGCCGGCCATGAATGAATTCATCGAAATGCTTCGCAGAATTGGCAGGTTCTTGAATTGCGCAGGGACCGAGGAGGCATCCGCCACACGTTGATCGGCCGGACAGTGATAGACCCCTAGCCCTTTGGTGTAGGGCCAAATAGATCCATACATAATTCCGGCCGGGTCGGAGCCATAGAAAGCGTAGCTGCCTTTGTCACCGCCAGTTTGTGCATTGCCTCCGCACCACGTGTTGGTGAATGTGCCATAGACAGGATACGACGATGGTATCCTGCCGACATTATCGTCAGTGTACATCTTACAGGCCAGTGAAACCTGCTTCAGGTTGTTGATGCAGTAGATCCGTTGTGCCTTGGCCTTCGCTTTCACCAGCGCGGGCAGCAGGAGTGCGGCCAGAATGGCAATGATGGCGATGACGACCAGCAATTCAATCAACGTGAAAGCTTGCTCAAAGGCTCTTCGGGGAAGCCGGATCTTGTATTTGGTTGGGACGGATCGGTTCATAATACAATCTATTACGCGCTTATAATCTGACTTTATGGCAAAGCCGGGCCGCGTGTCAAGCCCGGCTTTGCACGTACTTTTCTGAATCTGACAGACCACAAGCCGATGACTTTAGAAGCAATTATGGTGCCCAAATCACAAGCGTAGCAAGTAGATTGCTTGGAACGACAAACCGCGGGGATCGCGGTAGGGACGCCGGTTGCCCGGCGCCCCCCGCACAGATCCCGGCGGGCGGTTTTCCCGCACCGGGCTCTTCACCCCAAC
>OCZT010004975.1_pt1 | contig 13316 bp, 8 predicted proteins | sample 1539031 | NCBI WGS metagenome assembly OCZT01 (sample SAMEA3539308, study PRJEB22396) | soil metagenome | biome: tundra; feature: field; material: soil | place: USA | collected 2010-05 | depth 0.15 m | reverse complement strand
CCGCAGGGCTATCCGGGCAACTACGGTCAGACCAAGCCGCTGATCTTCATCCGCACGCTTTACTGCGTCGACAACTCCTACCAGGAGCTGCGCGGCTCGATCGCCGGGGCGGAGGGCTGCCCGACCAACGCGGCGGGCTCGCGCAAGTTCCGCGCGCAGAATCCCGCGCTGTTCAACGCCAGCGGTGTGGGCGATCACCCCTATCCGCTCAACCTCTCGCCGGTGAGCGACGGCCGCTCGGATCCGAACTTCGCCGCCTTCCCTGACCTGGGCAACCTTGCCCTCGTGCTCGACCGCACGCAGAAGGTCTACGGCAGCGCCAAGAAGTTCCCGATCTATAACGACGAGTACGGTTACATAACCGACCCGCCGAACGTCAGCGCGGTTCCAGGCGGCGGTCACTACGTGTCGCCGGCGACCGCGGCCTATTACCTCAATTGGGCCGAGTACCTCAGCTATAAGAACCCGCGGATCAAGTCCTACATGCAGTTCCTGCTGAACGATCCGCCCAGCGTCAAAGGTCAGGGCCTCTTCGCCAGCGGTCTGCTGACCGCGAGCGGAGCCCAGAAGCAGACCTTCAGCGCCTACCGTCTGCCGCTCTACATGCCGGTGACTGCGTTCAAGCGCGGCCAGAACGTCGAGGTCTGGGGCGACGTGCGCCCGGCCGGCTTCATGACCAGCGACACGCATGCGGCCCAAGAGGTTCAGATTCAGCTGCAGTCGGGCTCGCGCGGTGCGTTCAAGACGATCAATACGGTCAAGATCTCCAGCCGCGAGGGTTACTTCGACATCGGCATGAAGTTCCCCTCGAGCGGGACCGTGAGGCTGACCTGGACCTATCCGCGCACGGATTCGCTGCTCCCCACGGGCGCGCCGGGCGCGACCGTCTACAGCCGTCACGTCGTGGTCAAGGTGCGTTAGCGGTACCAAAGACGCCTCGATCGGGAATACTGGAGGGCGATGCCGTCCGGCGCGCCCGAGCTGATCTCACGCCTTCACGGGATCTGCGGTCGCGAGCACGTGCTGACCCATCAGCATGAGCTCGCGACCTACCGATCCGACGGTCTGGCCCAGTACCAGCAGACGCCGGCGGCGGCCGTGCTGCCGGGCAGCGCCGAGCAGGTCCGCCAGGTCGTGGCCGCATGCTCTGAGGCCGAGGTGCCATGGGTCGCCCGGGGATCGGGGACCGGGCTGTCGGGCGGCGCGCTGCCCGTCGCGCAGGGCGTGCTGATCGTGCTGGCGCGCCTACGGCGGATCCTGTCGGTCAACCTCGATGACTCCGAGGTCGTCGTCGAGCCGGGCGTCACCAACCTGGCCGTGTCCGCCGCGGTGGCGCCGACCCACTTCTACCCGCCGGATCCGTCCAGTCAGATCGTCTGCTCGATCGGCGGCAACGTGGCCGAGAACTCCGGTGGGGCGCACTGCTTCAAGTACGGTTTTACGACCAACTACGTCACCGGGCTGGAGGTCGTGCTCGCCGACGGCTCGGTCGCGACGCTCACGCGCGACGCGCCCGGGTATGACCTGCTGGGGGCGTTTGTCGGCTCGGAGGGCACGCTGGGGGTGGCCACCAAGATCACGCTGCGGGTGATCCCAACGCCACAGAGCATCCGCACCCTGCTGGCCTTCTTTGAGGACACCGGCGCCGCCGGCGACGCGGTCTCGGCGATCGTCAACGCGGGGATCGTGCCCGGCGCGATCGAGATGATGGACCGCCTCTCGATCAAGGCCGCCGAGCAGGCCACCGGGGCCGGCTACCGCCTCGACGCGGGTGCCGCGCTCGTGGTCGAGCTCGACGGGCCCAGCGAGGAGTGCACCACCCGGCTCGAGCAGTTGATGGAGCTGTGCTTGTCGGCCGGGTCGCTTGACGTGAGGGTCGCGCTCACCGGCGCCGAGCGGGATCTGATCTGGAGAACGCGCAAGGCAGCGTTCGCCGCGATGGGGCGGATCGCGCCGGCCTACTACGTGCAGGACGGCGTGATCCCGCGCACCCGGCTGTCGGAAGTGCTGCGGCAGATCGACGCATTGGGGGCCGAGTACGGGCTGCAGGTGGCCAACGTGTTTCATGCCGGAGACGGCAACCTGCACCCGCTGGTGTGCTACGACGCGGCGCGTGAGGGCGAGCCCGAGCGCGCCGAGGAGCTGGCGGGACTGATAGTCAAGGCGTGCGTCGACGCCGGCGGTTCGATCACCGGCGAGCACGGAGTCGGTGTGGACAAGAAGGGCTATATGCCGTCGATGTTCTCCGAGCCAGATCTGGCCAGCTTCCAGAGGCTGCGCTGCGCCTTCGATCCGCGCGGACTGGCCAACCCCGGCAAGGTGATGCCGACCCCGCGCCTGTGCGGCGAGGTTCCCGGCCCCTACCGCGAGCACCCGCTGGAGCGCGCCGGCGTGGCCGAGCGCTTCTAGTGGTCGAGATGGCGACCGCGCTGCAGCCGGCCGTGCCTCAGACCTTCGAAGCCGCGGCCGCGACGCTGGCGCAGTGCAGCGTGGCGGGCACGGCGGTGCGGATCCGGGGGGCGGGCACGAAGCTCGGCTGGGGCCGGCCGGCCGACCCGCCCGATGTGGAGCTGCGCAGCACCGCACTGACGGAGATCGTCGAGCACAACGCCGGCGATCTGACGGCGATCATGGAGGCGGGCGTGCCACTGGCGCGCGCGCAGCAGACCTTCGCGCGGGCCGGGCAGATGCTTGCGCTCGACCCCCCCACCGGTGCCGACGGCGCCGCCACCATCGGCGGCATCGTCGCCACCGGCGACAGCGGTCCGCTGCGCCATCGCTACGGCGCTCCGCGGGATCTGGTGGTCGGCATGACCTTCGCGCTGGGCGACGGCACGATCGCCCGCACTGGCAGCAAGGTGATCAAGAACGTGGCAGGGTATGACCTGGCCAAGCTGTTCGCCGGCTCGTTCGGCACGCTGGGGATGATCCTGTCAGTGAGCGTGCGCCTGCATCCGCTGCCGGCGACCACGGCGACCGCGCTCGGATCAACCGCTAACCCGGATGTGCTGAGTGCGGCCGCCCTGGTGCTGACCGCGGCGCCGTTTGAGTTCGAGGCACTCGATGTGGGCTGGCACGCCGGCCGGGGCGAGCTGCTGGCGCGCTGCGGAGGCACCGAGGCGGCGCGCCGTTGCAAGCGCGCCGCGCGACTGCTGCGCGAGCAGGAGCTGGAGCAGATCGACGTAGTCGCCGACGACGAGCTGCTGTGGGAGCGACAGCGGGCCCGTCAGCGCTCAACGCACGGCGCCCTGATCAGGCTCGCCGCCCGGCCGAGCCAGCTGGCGTCCGTGCTGCGTGCGGTCGCCGACTGCGACGGAACACTCGTGGGCCGCGCGGCGCTGGGGTGCAGCTTCGTCGAACTCGAGGTGGACGCCGTGGGGCGTCTGCGCCGGGCGCTGCCACCCGGGTCGGTCTCGATCGTGCTCGACGCACCCGCGGAGGCCCGCCGCGAACTGGACCCCTGGGGCTCGCCCGACGCGGGTGCACTGGAGCTGATGCGTCGGATCAAGGCGCGCTTTGACCCCACTGGCGTGTGCAACCCGGGGCTGTTCGTGGGCGGAATCTGAGCCGTGCCGGCGTTTGACGCCAACCGGCCTCCCGAGCAGGCGGTGATCGATGACTGCGTCCACTGCGGCTTCTGCCTGGACAGCTGTCCGACCTATGTCCTGTGGGGCAACGAGGCCGATTCGCCGCGCGGGCGAATCGTGCTGATCGGCGAGGGGCTGAAGGCCGGCGCCGAGATGTCCGACGAGATGGTCATCCACTTCGACCGCTGCCTGGGCTGCATGGCCTGCGTCACCTCCTGTCCCTCCGGCGTTCGCTATGACCGGCTGATCGAGCGCGTCCGACCCCAGGTCGAGCGCCACCATGAGCGAACCCGCAGCGAGCGAGCGCTGCGCCGGCTCCTGTTTGAGACCCTGCCCCATCCCAAACGGCTGCGCGCGTTGGTGCCACTGCTGGCCGCCTCACGCAAGCTCGGCGTCGAGCGATTGCCCGAGCGCGTGTCGGCGCTCGCCAAGGTCGCGCCCAGAGCGCCGCTGCACGCCGCGCGTGAAGCCGCGCTGCCCGAGCGCACGCCGGCGGTAGGCAAGCGACGTGGGCGCGTCGGGCTGCTGCTGGGCTGCGTGCAGCGCGTGTTCTACCCCCAGGTGCACCGCGCCACGATCCACGCGCTGGCCGCTGAGGGCTATGAGGTGATCGCCCCGGCGATGCCCGAGTGCTGCGGAGCGCTGGAGTTCCACGCTGGTGAGGAGCCTGCGGCGATCACCCGGGCGCGGGCGACGATTGCGGCGTTCGCTACCGCGAGCGGCACCGCTGGACTCGATCACATCGTCGTCAACGCCGCCGGTTGCGGCTCGGCGATGAAGGAGTACGGCGAGCTGCTCGGCACCCCGGAGGCACATGAGTTCTCGGCCCGCGTATGCGATGTGTGCGAGCTGCTGGGCTCGGTGGAGCCCCAGGCGCCCCGCGGCCCGATCCCGGCACGGGTCGTCTACCACGACGCGTGCCATCTCGCCCACGCCCAGGGCGTCCGGGTGCCGCCGCGCACGCTGCTGGAGTCGATCCCGCAGCTTGAATTGCTGGAGGTGGCCCTAGAGCGCGATGTATGCTGCGGCTCGGCCGGGATCTACAACTTGGTCGCGCCCGAGGCGGCGGCTGAGCTGGGGCTTCGTAAGGCCCGAAACCTGCTCGCCACCGGCGCCGAGTTGATCGCGGCCGCCAATCCAGGCTGCGCGGCGCAGCTCGATCGCCATCTGCGTGACCTGGGACATCCCCTGCCGATCCGCCATCCGGTGGAGCTGCTGTCGCAGTCGATCGCCGCCGGATCACCGTCCCCGGTCGCGCTCGCCCCGGCACGCTAGTGGTCCGGGCCACGGGCTGACGCCCGCCGCCGGCTCGTCCATCAGCGCACCTCCCCGTCAGGCGGCGGCTGGGGGCGTTGCGAAACCGTTGCGCCGGTTTCGTAGAGCCGCTGGAAGATCGGGGCGTAGTGGTTATAGACGGCGTTGCGCTTGACCTTCAGGGTGGGCGTCAGCTCGCCGTTGGATTCTGAGAGGTCGTGGTCGAGGATCTCAAAGCGCTTGATCTGTTCGATGCGCGCAAAGCGGCGGTTGTTGGCGTCGACGTCGCATTGCACAGCGGCGTGCACACGCTCGTCGCGGGCCATTGAGGCCAGGTCGCCGGCGATGCCCAGCTGCTCGCTTAAGTTGTGAGCCTCATCGGGGTCGAGCGTGAGCAGGCAGACCAGGTAGGGGCGCTGGTCGCCATACACGACGGCGTGGGAGATCCAGCGGGTATCGCGTAGCCCGGTCTCGATGTTCTGGGGCGCGATGTTCTTGCCGCTGGAGGTGATGATGAGATCCTTCTTGCGGCCGGTGATGCTCACGTAGCCGTCCTGTGACACGGACCCCAGATCGCCGCTGTGCAGCCAGTCGCCCTCCATCAGCTCGGCGGTGGCGTTTGGATTTCGGTAATAGCCGCAGAACACCTGCGGTCCGCGCACCAGGATCTCGCCATCGTCGGCGATCCGCATCTCGCAGCCGGGCATCGCCCGCCCGATCGTGCCGAAACGCGGAGCGTCAGGTGGGTTCAACGTGCCCACCGAGCAGGTCTCGGTCATGCCCCAGCCCTCCAGGACCAGCACGCCGCAGGCATCAAAGAACTCCAGCAGGTCGCGGCTCATGGGTGCGGCACCCACGATGCCCATGATCAGCCGCGGGCCGAATACGCTGCGCACCTTGCAGAGCACCAGGCGGTCGGCCAGCCGGTGGCGAGCTGAAGCAAGCGGGCCCAGACGCCCGCCCGCTCGCTGCCGGCGCCGCGCCCGGCTGCCCTCGGACAGCGCCCAGCGGAAAACGGCGCGGCGCGCCGGGCTCTGGCGTTGCAGGTCGCTCATCACGGCCGTGTGGACCTTCTCATAGATCCGCGGCACCGCGGGCAGGTGCGTGGGCTGCGCCTCGGCGAGGTCAGCCACGATCCGCTTGGAATCACCTGACCAGAAGACCAGTGTCCCGCCGACGTCGAGGACAACGGTTTGGATCACGCGGGCAAACACATGCGCCAGCGGCAAGAACTGGTAGACGACCGGCTGGATATCGTCCAGCCGCAACATCCCTTGCGACATCGTCGTCGCGGCGATGAAGTTGGCGTGGCTGAGCGCACAGCCCTTGGGCGGCCCGGTGGTGCCCGAGGTGTAGACGATCGTGACCAGGTCCCCGGGTGCGACCGCCTCGATGCGCCGGTCGACCGTCTGAGTGTCCACCTCCTCACCGCGGCGGATCAGATCGTCCATCGTGATCGCCCCTGGCGCCGTGCCGTCGATCATCACCACGTGCAGCAGCGCAGGACATTGCTCGCGGATCTGGGCAATCTTCGCGGCTTGCTCTGAGTCCTCGCAGAACACCAGCCGGGCTTGGGAGTCCGCGAGCACATAACCACATTCCTCGGGAGCGTTGGTGTGGTAAATCGGGGCCACCACGGCCCCCGCGCACAGCGATCCGAGATCGCACAGCGTCCACTCCACCCGCGTGGAACTGAGAATCGAGACCGTGTCCCCGGACTGCAGACCCAGAGCGATCAGACCACGTGCGATCCCCCGGCATCGGCCCGCCATCTGCGCGTAGCTGATTGTCTGCGTCTGCCCGCCGCCGGGGTAGCGCAACGCTACCTCGTCGCCTCGCTCGGCGGCCAACAGGACCATACGCCCGATGGTGGACGCCCCGGTCGCCCGCTCGGCGGCGGGACGCAAGGGCACAGCCTCGATGGAGCGGGGGGTGACGACGGACATGATCTCTGCTCAAGTCAGCGAACTACGGAGGTCCGTGGGCCTGGACACACGGGTCGACACATGGACGCCGGCCGCGAGTTGGAGCCGGAAAGCACCGCCCGCCGGGGTCTGAGGCGAAGCGGTACCGATCATATACCGGGTGATGCGGGCTCCCCGTTGCAGACGACGGGAGCCAGGACCGCGCGGGCAAGCGCTCGCAGCTCGGTTCGGCGTGTCAGGCTCGGCGATCCGATACGGAGGGCCAGGCTGACCTGACCGAGGCGCACGACCATCGTCCGGGCGCTCATGCGCTCTGGGGCTGGCCGTGGTCACGCTCAGCCGGTTGTGACTTCCGACCCGGCGCCCTGGGCCGAGCCCACCGCGGCGAAGAAACCGCCGCGCGCAGCGGCCACGGAGTTGTAGCCACCACTGGCGGGGACCAGCTGGCTGGCGATCACTTTGCCCGACGACACGGTGACCAGCGAGCCGTAAAACGCCGCTGTCGTCGGCGGGGGCGGGAGTTGCTCGCCCACGGCCGTGCAGGCGGTACCGCGGCAGGCGATCCCGGACAGGTCCGACGCGACGTGAGCGGGGGCGCTGGCGACCCCACGCTTGACCGTTAGGATCAGCCCGCCCGACTGGTTGAATCCGGACGCATAGCAGAGCGTCGCGCTCGTGCATGAGACTCCGTAAAGCGAATCACCGGGGACGACGTGCAATCCGGTCGGCTTGCCGTGGCTAATAGTCACGATCAGCCCTTTGACGACGGCGACCTTCTCGGCGTATCCGACCACCTCGCAGGCGGTGCCCGAGCACGAGACCCCCTCCACGACCGTGTCGGTGGAGCCCGCCGGGGCGCCAACTCGGTGCAAGCTGAGCGTGTGCCCATTCCATGATCCGACCTCGACTGCGTGCGAGACGAAGATGTCTGTCCCGGCCACCTCGCAGCTGTGGACGCCGGTGCAGGCGATCCGATCAAGCGTCACGCCGCTCGGCACCTTCACCGACACCGTCTTGGTCAGCAATCCGGAGCCGTTGATGCTGATCAGCATCGCCCCGATGTCATTGCTCGTCCGGCCGAGCGCCACGCATCCCGAGGCGCTCGGGCAACTCACCCCGTAAATCCCCTGCGTCCCGGCCACCGTCGACAAGCGCCCGGGCACTCCACCTAACAGCGGGATCAGATCGCCCACACCGTGGTTGTCATACCCCGCGAGCACGCACAGCTTGGAGCTGAGACAGGACACATCCGTCTGAACGCCGGAGACGCGTACTTCGTTCAGCGCGGACGCCTGGGCCGGCGTACCGGCGAAGGCGAGCGCACCGCAGACGAGCACGCCGACAAGACCGAACCGGCCCGCGAGCACAGCGACCGTTCGGCGCAACATCCGCGGAGTTTATAGCGATGGTTGGCACACCGCGGCCGCATCAAGGGCAAGCCGGAGCCCTGAGGCCCGGTGCATAACTAGCGCTTGTACATCTCGGCGATCGCCTGCTCGTACTTGGCGGCGATCGGCTTGCGCTTGAGCTTGATCGTGGGGGTGAGCTCATCGCCGCCCGGCAGCCAGTCACCGGGGATGATCGTGAAGCGCTTGATCTGCTCCACTCGCGCCAATCGCTGGTTGGCGGCGTCGACGCCGGCCTGGACGGCCTCGATCATCACCGGATCATGCGCGAGCGCCTCCAGCGTGGTGCCGACGAGGCCGTGCTGAGCGGCCCATTGCGGCGCGAAATCGACATCGAGCACGATCAGCGCGGTGTTGTAGGGCCGGCCGTCGCCGATGGCGCACGCCTGGCCGATCAGCGGACTGCCGGACTTGATCGCCGCCTCGATGTTGGCCGGGGACATGTTCTTGCCGGCCGAGTTGATGATCAGCTCCTTCTTGCGGTCGACGATCTTCAAGAAACCGTCGGCGTCGATCGATCCGATGTCGCCGGTGTGCAGCCAGCCGTCGGGATCGATCGCCTCGGCGGTCTTCTCAGGAGCGTTGCGGTAGCCGGCCATCAGGAACTCGCCTCGGCACAGCAACTCGCCGTCGTCGGCGATCCTCAGCTCCACCCCCGGCGCCGCCGGTCCCACGGTTCCGATCTTGACGTGCCCGGGCCGGTTGACCGACCCGACCCCGCAGGTCTCAGACATCCCCCACAGCTCCGCCAGCTCGATCCCCAGCGCGTGGAAGAATTCCAACACGTCGACGGGCGTCGGCGCGGCTCCGACGTTGACGGCGAGCGCCTGGTCGAGACCGAGCATCTCACGCAGCTTGGAGAACACCTCCTGATCGGCGCGGGCGACCGCCGCCTCCAGATCGTCGGGAACCGGCAGACCCTGCTGCCGTAGACGCACGCGTTTCACGGCGGCCTGCAGACCCTCCTGCACCGGGCGGCGTTGCTCCTCAGGCTGACCGGCGAGCATTGCCTCCAGCCCGGCCTTGAGCTTCTCCCAGATCCGCGGCACGGCAAAGAACCAGTGCGGGCGGACCTGCGGCAGGTAGGAGAGCACCTCGCGAGGGTTGGGACAGCAGGTGACCGTTCCCGCGTAGACCACCGGGATGTAGTGATGGGCGGTGCGCTCGGCGACGTGGGCCGCCGGCAGCCATGAGATCACCCTCGAGCCGGGTGCGAACGCGATCACCGCTTCGACCGTCCGCGCACTGAACATGACCGCGTGGTGGGTGAGCTGCACACCCTTGGGATGCCCGGTGGTGCCTGAGGTGTAGATCAGCGTCACGATGTCCTCAGGGCGGACCCGGGACGCGGCGGCGGCGGCGTCGAAGCCCGGATTGGATCGCTCCAGCTCGGCCAGCGGAATCGTGTCCGGCGCCGGGTCGCCGTCGACGACGATCACGTGCTCGAGCGCCGGCAGCCGCTCGCGCACTGCGAGCATCGCCGCCAGGTACTCCTGCTCGACGATCGCCACCCGACAGCCGGCATCGGCACACAGGTACTCGATCTGCTCCGGCGGATAGGTGAGGTAGATCGAGAACGGAGTGGCGCCGAGGCTGGCGGCGGCTAGGTCGACAATGTGGAACTCGGGGCGGTTGCCCAGCATCAGCGCGACCGTGTCGCCGTGCCCGACGCCGAGCTTGGCCAGACCGCCGGCCGCCGCCTGCACCCGCTCCAGCAGCTCTGACCAGGTCAGCGAGACGCTGTCGTCGGGCGTGCGCACCGCAACGATCTCCGGGTGAGCGGCGGCGGTCCGCCACAGCGCCTCGGTGAGCGTCGAGGCGTCGACGGCCCTGCCGGGCACAGCCGTGATCGTCGTGCTCTCCATGTACTCCTCCTGGCCACGTTTTCCCTTGGCGGCTGAGGCTATCGCAGCTGCCGCGCTCGCCCACGGCTTCCTGACCCTGATGCCACCAAGTGCCCTAGCGGATGTTGAACCCCTTGCCGCTGAGCGTCGAAAGGTCGTTGCTGAGCCCGATCACGAACAGCAGCAGGATCAGCACGAAGCCGACGATGCCGGCGCGCTCCATGACCGCGAAGGGAATCCGCCGGCCGCGCACCTTCTCGGCCAGCGCCCAGAACACATGGCCCCCGTCGAGCGGCAGAAACGGGAACAGATTGATCACCGCCAGCGACAGCGAGATCAGAGCCAGCACCTCGAGCGCCCGCGCGGGGCTTTGGGCGAAGGATTCCTGGGTGACCGTGTAACCACCGACGACCCCCGACAGCTGCTTGCGCTCCTGGGGTTCGAACACGCGCGCGATCGTCGACACCGTCTGCTTGGTGACCGACCACAGTCCGGTGACGGCCAGCGATGCCCCGTGGAACGTGCTCGGATAGGCCGTGCTGTACCTGACGCCGAACTCGAACCCGACCAGGGGCCGCTTCTCGCTCGAGCTGTAACGGGGACGCAAGTCGAAGGTCAGCAGGCGCCCGTCACGACGCACGACCACCCGGGCCGGGGTCGCCGCCAGACAGCCACTGGTCTGCGCGCCCGCGCACTTGTGGCCGGCGATCTGGCTGCGCAGCTTGGCCGGGGATCCGGAGATCCCGTCGATCGAGACCAGCTGGTCGCCCGGTCGCAGGCTCCCGCTGGCCGCCGAGTTGGTCACCACGGCGGCGACGCGGTTGACCGGCGTTCCCGTCGACTGGCCGTTTGACAGCAGCAGCGCCCAGACGATTCCAAAGGCGATCAGCAGGTTGACCGCGGGGCCGGCCAGGATCACCACCACCCGCTTCCACACCGACTGGTTGAAGTACGCGCGCGGCAGATCCTCGGGCGCGATCTCCTCGGCCGGGTTCATCCCGGTGATCTTCACGTAGCCCCCCAGCGGGATCGGGCCGATCCCGTACTCGGTCTCGCCGCGGCGCACCTTGACCAGCATCGGACCGAAGAACAGCGAGAAGCGCTCGACGCGCATGCCCACCGCCTTGGCCGCGAGGAAGTGGCCGGCCTCGTGCAGGATGATCAGCGCGGCAAAGCCGAGAAATGCGAGCAGGTAGGACAAGCGGCTCTCAGTGTGTCAAGCCAGGCTTTGCGGCCGCTCAAGCGACCGTATGGGTTGCCACCAGCCCGCTGGCCACCCGTCGCGCGTCGGCATCGGCCTCGGCCAGGGAATCAAACGAATGGACGCGCTCGGGGGGCAGCTCGTCGAGCGTCCGCCCGACCACCCCGGCGATGTCCAAGAACCGCAGTCGCTCACGCAGGAACGCGTGCACCGCGACCTCGTTGGCCGCGTTCAGCGTGCACGGGGCCGTGCCCCCCACCCGGCCGGCCTCACGGGCCAGACGTAGGCAGGAGAAAGTCTGATCGTCGACCGGTTCGAAGGTCAGGGCACCGACCTCGGCCAGGTCCAGCCGCTTGACCGGGACGTCCACGCGCTCGGGATAGTGCAGCGCATAGGAGATCGGGACCCGCATGTCCGGATAGCCGAGGTGGGCGAGCGTGGCGCCGTCGCAGAGCGCGATCAGACTGTGCACGATCGACTGCGGATGGACCAGGACGTCGATCTGCTCATACGGCATTCCGAACAGATGGTGGGCCTCGATCAGCTCCAGTCCCTTGTTCATCAGAGTGGCCGAGTCGATCGTGATCTTGCCGCCCATCTCCCAGGTGGGGTGGTCCAGTGCCTGGGCCACCGTCACCCGCGCCAGCTCGGCGGCGCTGCGGCCGCGGAACGGGCCGCCGGAGGCGGTGAGGGTCAGCCGGTCGACGGTTCCCGGTGGCTCACCGGCGAGCAGCTGATGGATCGCCGAGTGCTCGGAGTCGACCGGGATGATCCTGGCCCCGGTGGCCTCGGCCAGCTGGGTGAGCAGCTCGCCCCCCACGACCAGCGACTCCTTGTTGGCCAGGGCCAGATCGATCCCCTCCGCCAGCGCCGCCACGCTGGGCACCAGCCCGGCGGAGCCGACGATCGCGTTGAGGACCAGATCGCAATCGGTCTCGGCGATCAGCCGCACGAGCCCGTCGGGGCCTGCGAGCACCTCGCCCTCCGTCCACGCCTCGCCGGCGCGCGCCGCCGCATCCGGGTCCGAGACGGCGATCCGCTTGACGCCGCGGACCCGCGCCTGGGCGACCAGCGGCTCCCAGGCGCTCTGCGCGCTGAGCGCCACCACGCGCAGCTCGTCGGGGCTGCGCGACACCACGTCGAGCGCCTGGACTCCGATCGACCCGGTAGAGCCGAGGATGATGAGACGACGCACGCGTGAGATTCTAGGAAGGTGGGGTAATGGGCTGGCGCCGTTACCGGTTGCGCGGCTAGTGAGAGAGGGCGAGCCAGACGTAGTAGCCGGCAACGGTCGTGAAGATCACCGCGTCGAGACGGTCGAGCGCGCCGCCGTGGGCGCCGAACACCTTGCCCGCGTCCTTGGTGCCGGCGTCGCGCTTGACGACCGATTCGAACAGGTCGCCCACAGGCCCGAGCACCGCCACGGCCAGACCCAGCAGCAGCGCGTCTCCCTGGGTCAGCCAGAGCTGGAACAGCCCGGCCACGAACACCGACAGCATCGCGATCAACATGCCACAGAACAGGCCCTCGACGGTCTTGTGGGGGGAGATCCGGGGCGCCAGCGGCCGGCGTCCGAACAGGCGCCCGCCCAGGTAGGCCCCGGTGTCGCCCAGAAACGTTCCGACCAGCACGTCGATCATCACCGCGCCACCGTGCGGGAGCTCGCGCAGCAGCTCGGCGTGGGCGAAGGCCAGACCCACCCAGAAGACGCCGAGCAGAGTACCGGCGACCGAGACCGTGACGCCGGCACTCTGGCCCCGCGCCACGACGACCAGGAACAGCACCGGCAGCGTCGCGACCGCCACCTCCAGGACGTCACGCTGGGTGCCGTAGCGGCCGGCCAGGACCATCGCCGCCAGCGAGGCGAACCCGACCAGTGGGGCCGGCCGCCAGCGCGCCAGCATCCGGTAGAGCTCATGCAGGCACAGCCAGCCGAGGGCGATCATGAACAGCGCCCACGGGAGTCCGCCCAGGTCGACGAACACGATTGCCAGGATCGCCGCCGGGATTGCAATCAGCACCCGGGCCCACAGGTCAGAGCGCCGTTTGGGCGGGCGCGGGGTGCGCTGCGCGCCCGGTGTGCGGCCGGCCGGCGCCCG
>OCZT010004974.1_pt1 | contig 13317 bp, 22 predicted proteins | sample 1539031 | NCBI WGS metagenome assembly OCZT01 (sample SAMEA3539308, study PRJEB22396) | soil metagenome | biome: tundra; feature: field; material: soil | place: USA | collected 2010-05 | depth 0.15 m | reverse complement strand
TGAAATAAAAGATGCTGTTTATCGATTGAAAGATGTTATAGGAATTGACAAAATAGATACTATTAATTTTCTTAGACCAGGACACACAAATTATGAAATACTTTCCTTTAGTTCATTTAGATTGGAATGTATTGATGACTTTGAATTAATATCAATGTTTATAGTTTTTAATTATTAACTATTGTAATTGCATTCTAATATAAGCAAGTATTACATTATCTTTTTCTTGTTGATCTTTACTATAAAACCACTTCCAAGTATATGTTGATTGCATAAATCCAATTCTTTCTTTTAGAGTACCAATTTTATCAGATATTAATTGATTATCCGCTTCATCTACTTCATACTCTATATTAAGTTCATCACAAATAGAATATAGTCCCGCTATATCATTCTTATCATAGAAACTAGTTCCTCTTATGTATAAATCATTAAATTTCTTATTAGCAACTTTGTCTGGGTGGGTAAGCTTAACTATTTCTCGGTATAATTTTTTTAATTTTGTAGCATCAATATTCTCGATAGTTTCATCTTCCTGACATGGTTCCTCTTCCACTGGTTGTGTTTGATCCACTTCAAGAATTTCATCTTCTCTATCCGCCTTTGCTTCATTAATTTCAATTTCTCGAATTTCATCTTGCTTCTTTTTCAACATTTGATCAACTTTGTAATTGATCCTTCTGTCAAATATATCCTTTAATTCTGGTTTTGTTTCTAGAAAAGTATTAACACTTTTTAAAAAGTCGCTATCCGCCTCACCTATGACTTCTGCTTTGTAGTCATAGTCTGATTCAACAAATTCTAATTCTTTTAATAATTTTTTTGTTTCAAGTGCTTTTAATTTACTCATTTGTACTTTATTATATTTAATAATTTATATATAGATCAAATGTGTATTTGTTGAAAGATAAAGCACGTGGTGAACTAAAATAACAACCTTATTTATGTCCGACACAATCACCAGGTTTGTAGCATTATTAAATCAAATAGTTATTGTCGGTAAAAAAAAGAAATGGGCTTTTTCTAGAAAAAGGGACTTTAGTATCAAGATATACCATACTCCTTTCAAGAGAAGAATAGTTGCTATTAGAACAACAGGATTAGACATTGATAGTCTTGATTTGACATTTAAGATAGGTGATAATATATCAAAAGCAAGAGAATGGTGTGAAAATAATAAATATCTAATAGATGTAGATATAAACAGATTGGATTATTTAAATTAATATATAAGAAATGAAAAATTTACCACTAGTAAAATTATTCCTAATCAAAAATAGATTGATTAAAGAAGGAATGCAAGGTGATCCTCTAATGACAGAGATATTGAACGCAATAGATGAAAAATCTAAAATGATATTGGAAGATGGGGGTGGAACATCTGCTACCGGAGGAGCTCCTTCATGTGGTATGGGAGCTGTTGTAGCTGCTCAACCATCTGGACTAGCTGGTGCAACAATAGGGACATCATGGGGCAGTGGTGGGGGAACCACCGGATCAGGTGATGTATCTTTTCCATATAATCCAGGACAAACTTCTATATCAGGAGGAACTATGGATAGAACACAAGTAAATAAGATGCAGCAAAAGTTTCCAATGAGTAAGAACCATGGTAGTAGAACTGGTAAGAAGTCCAGAGAGAAGAAACTTGATATGAAGGCACTAAAAGATGTATTTGCAAAGAAACAGGATTACACAAAAGATGGTGAGAAGAAGCCAAAGGTTATGAATTTTAATGATTTTATTAAAAATGATATTACATCGGTTAAAAAATAAACAAAAATGGTGAAGAAATTTGAAAATTTTGAAAATGATCAGGAACCAACTCTTACTCAATTTATAAAGAGCTTACTACTAATAGAATTATTTGATAGTATATTCGAAAATAGAAAGAAGGAGTTTAGTCTAGGTATGATAACCTGGGCTTGTCAAAAAGTCAGAGAGATGGATAAAGAAAAATTAAAAGAACTTTATGAATCACTAAGAACTAATAAAGGCAGAGGTTATGATAATAACACTTTAGAGGATGCCATATTACTTAAAGCTATAAATTTATTTGGAGATTTATGAAACACCTAAAGAAATTTAACGAAGACTCGAATGATCTAATCAATTTAGATATCAATGGCAATGAAGAACCTTTATCAATAGAGGAATTTCAAAATTTAAGAGAAGCAATGTACGCTGTTAAAACTTCCGATTCACCATCGGCATTTCAAGCTAAAGAGTTTTTTAAAAACTCTGATAATTTTGATAAGGTTATTGAGAAATTAAGAAAGATTTTGCTTTCAGGTAGTTAACATGAAACACTTAAAAACATATAAAATATTTGAATCCAAATCAGGATTAAAATTCACTAAACAACCTAAAAAAGCTGGTGCTAAAACCGATACTTATAATGTAGTTAAAGGAGGTAATGTTATTGGACAAGTCAAATGGGTAAGTAGGATGCGTGGATATGCTTTTGCTCCAATTAAAGAATGTGACTTAGAAATTAAAGAATTCGTTAAAGAACTTTCTAGAAAACACAGAGAACAAAAGAAAAAGGAAAAGAAATGAAACATCTAAATAAATTTGAAGCTTTTTCAATGCACAAAGAAATTTGTGATAGATGTCATAAACCAACCAATGGGATTACTATAATGAGTATCTTCAATCAAGATATAATTTGTGACGAATGTTGTGGAAATGAGAGAAAAGATCCAGAGTTTAAGGCAGCCTCAGAAGCTGAAACAAATGCCGTAAGAGCAGGAGTGAAAAATTACCAGGGAGCTATCCCTAATTATAAACCACTACCAGGAAGATGAAGTATATAAAACTATTTGAAGATCATAATATCTTTTTAGATGGATTAGACGCCAAAGAATTTTTTAATAGAAACGAGTCAACCCTGTTAGAACTCATCGAAGAGACAAAACATGCCTTTCAAGAGTTGGTGGATAATGGATTTGAAGTTTTTCTTTCTATAGATGAGTCACCAAATCTTTTTACTACATTTTATTATCCAAATAGAAAGATGGTTACTTTTAATGAAATAAAAGGGAAGAATATGATGACACACCCATCTTTAAATGTTAGAATAACCTTACCCGGAGAAACACCAGAAGATTCATCACATGGTGGATGGACAGAGGAGTTTAATATTAGTGAGATTATTGATACTATATTATTTGCTACTCCATATTTAGCGGAGAAAGGATTAGAATTGTACTATTTTAAATGTAGTGAATATTCAGAAGGAGATAATTTAGACACATATTATAGATCAATCAATTCCGTCACCAATTCACCACTTGGAGAATCAAAATTACCGAAAGATATGATGGAGTTGACTTTATATTTCAAACTACCATATCCTATAAAATAAAACTTTTAAATAAAAAAGTTGTATAATATTTAAATAATGTTATATTATGCCCGAAAAAAAGAACGAAAAGGTGCTAATAATTGGCCCGAGTGGTTCAGGTAAGGATCACCTTCTTAGAAAGCTCACCGAAAAGGGACTTAAACCCTGTCTTAAATGGACAACAAGACCACAAAGGAAACTAGAAGAACAAGGATCATGCTATAACTTTGTTTCTGAATCCGATTTCACAAACTCAATTAATGAAAATAAATTTCTAGCCTACCAAACATTTGTAGTAACTCCCGAAAATTCTAATCCAGAAACTTGGTATTATGGAATAACAAAAGAAGAATTTAATAACTCTCAACTATTCATAATGACACCCGGTGAATATTCACAACTCCCACTAACAAAGGAAATGAGAAATCAATGCTTTGTTGTTTATCTTGATATAGATAGAAGTGTAAGAGAGAGTAGACTATTTAACAGAGAAGATAAGAATGATTCAGTAATTCGCAGATTAGATGCTGATGAAATAGATTTTCAAAGTTTCAATGATTATGATCTTAAAATAACTGACCCAGAGTTTACAGCGGACGATGTTTATGATTTGATGCTTTAATATATACAATATGATGATGAGTTATGAGAGATTTATGATTATTGAAAGGCTTGGTATCAATCAAGATGTAGAACTATTATCAAATTTCTTAAAAAGTAAAATATCCAATAGATCTCTAACTATAACTAATATCCCACTTAAACTATCCAAACCAATTAATAAAATTGTTATCTATATTAAAAATCCAAAAGATATCAACGCTGCTTTTGATATTGGCAAATCTGGACTAACTAAAAATGGATATAATTTATATTTTATATTCCCATCAAATCCATCAATTGACCTAATATCACATGAAGTAAATCACGCATATCAATTTATGATGAAAGGTCGAGAAAAATCGATACAATCATTGCATAGATTAAGATCTGCTAGACTTGCTAGTGGACTTCTCCCATTTGGTGGAAAAAATAGTAAATTAAATGAGGTTGTTGATTTAATTTACTATTTAAGTGATAGTGAAATCGATTCATTTACGACGGAAATATATACCGATATAAAGGAGTTGAGTAAAAGATATAAAATCGATAAAAAATCGTTTGTTTCACTGGTTTCTGAATCAGAACCTTATAAAATATGTAAATTTATTGACCCCATTAAATTAAGCGACTACTTGAGTGATGTATCAATCGATGATAAAATAAAATTCTTTTCTGTTTTGAAAGAAGAGGAGTCTAGACTAAAAGGTATTAATATTAAAAATGATTTGTTTAGAAAACTAACTGACTTATATCATTTTATTAAAACTTACGTATTAAATATAGACCCAGTAAAAAAGATCGAACTCGATAATCTCAATTTAACAATAGATAAATGGGATAAGTACCTTAAGATAAAATCTGATAAACTTAAAAAGAAATTGTTTAGGTTGTATGACTTGCTAGATTAGTAAAAACGAATCAGTATAAATATTTTATTACCATCCAAGATAGTATTATTAAATCCTATTACATAATCACCTCTATTATATTCAGTTAAATAGATATTACTCATTAGTCTAATAGAGTCTATTAATGTAGAACATAATTTTTCTTCATATTCATTTAACTTTCTTCTATCTAAACCTTTAGAGGTGTGAGAGCTTGAATCTAATATACTAGTTGGCATTTCTATACTATCCTTAGTAAAGTCACCACTTATACGACCACTAACATTTGTTGTATTTTTAGTTTTAACTAACTCAAATGCCTTTTTAGGAATAGGTATATCCAACCTATGAAGATCATTAGATCTCTTTAGCCTATCGGATTCTTCTTTTGTAATATCTTTAATATTATCAAATCCCATATCAACTAGGTCATAGAAACACTCATTAATATCTTCTATGTTTTCAAATATTTTATAGCTTATTAGATATTTCATATTTTAAATATTAAATACATTGCATGTGATCTTAGATGTGAATTATGTCCCTCAATATCACCAATATATAATAGTTTACTTAGATCAATAAAAGGATGAACCGGTCTGTCCTTTAACAACCAAGTTTTGTTTGGATCATTAATATACATCATTGTATTCCTAGTTAAATCAAGTCTCTCAAAATTGCACCCGTAAACTTCTTCAAATCTACTAATACTTTCTGATAATTCATTTACTACTTCTTTAGTAAATTGTATATTGGGTGCAATAAACTTAACCATAATCTGATCCTCAGATATTTGATTAAAGTCTTCTATTTTTATTCTATTATCACCTTGAACAACATCAATAAAAATATCGGCAATATCTAAGAACTCTATTTTTTTACCCTTTATTCTTAATAATTGTAAATCTTTATCCACAAATCTATAAAAGTTACAATCCTCGGTCATATCAAGTAATTTCTGAATATCATCTATTTTTATAAAATAACATTCTATGCCAGATAAATTCTCAGATAGAATCTTAATACCATTGACATCATAAAACTTAACTCTCATGTGCCAAGATCCACTATAGTATTTATTTGATTTTCCATTAGTTATATCCTTCTTCTCTTTATCACTGAATTTTCTACCAATGATATCACCAACTATATCTAAATAATGTTTCTTAAAATCAGGTACTTGTTTGACTATGTTTGATACCTTGGGATCTTTACCAGGAACGGATATAATAACATAATTTCTCGTATCTAATAATCCACCATCTATAAATGAAAACTCTTTTGCGGACTCACCAGAAAGGCAAACCATACATAAATCATTCAAATTAGATGTTCCTAGATGTTCTTTGAATAAAGGTTTTGCCGCAGAGCAAGCAAGTGTATCGCTCATACCATCTCTATCAACCCTAACGGAATTAACAGAAGTATCTCTATAATCATTAAACTTAGGAGACCAAATATATCCTAATTGATATTCCCAATGGTGTCCCTCAATATAATATTTACCAAGACTATGTGATTCAAATATTTTATAATTTATTAGATGTTTCATAATTTAGTGCTTCTTGCTGAAGCCAAGTCCTATCGATCCAGATATTTTCCATTTTTTCTTCTCATTATCATATCTAAAAACTACTTGATCACACTGACCAATTTTCTTCTTAATTTCTCCCGATTCTTTATTCCTATCTTTAATACCAAATGTCTCAGGATCTTGTTTAATTACTTCAACCTTTTTTATTGATGATATCTCTGGTTCATACCCCTCTGACTTTAAATAGTCAAATAATCTATCTATTGTCTCAATAACCTGATCAATGTAAATATAATCAACATTACAATCAAATCTTTTATCAAACTCCTCTATACCATAGATTACTACCACAATATTATTATCACCATCATCCCACCAATTTGTCGTTACGTGACATCTATATCCAATATCAATGATGTCCAATAGTATATCACCTATATTATTACTATCTAACATCGTATTATCAGATTCATTAAATTTTCTTAGATGTTTCATAACTAGTTTATATATTTTAGATATAACCCTCCTTGTCCGATTATCTTATGGCTCTATATATGTTTTACTACTATCTGTAAATTTAAGACCTTTTAATTGACCATTTATGGAGTTGCATATACCCTCTGAATTAGATATTGTATTTTCTAGAACAGATAGTAAAATATTCAATATAGAATATACCTTCAAGAAATTCTTTTCAGATGCGTAAAATTGTGAATTACAAACACCCTCAATTAAATCAATTGTCAGTGTGATTGTATCATTATTTTTAGCTTTCATTTTCTCAATAACTATTTTAGGAATACCCGATTCCTCCATTTCTTTTTCATAGTCATATATAATCTTATTAATTAAGTCTAGTAAGGCTTTCCATATTTTAGACTCATCCATATCTTGATATTCCTTACTATTAAGAAAATCACCAATATCTTTTTTATAAGACTTTAAGTAGATAGTTAAATATTTTCTAAACACAGCTGTTCTATATTCAGTTGAAAAATGAAATGTAGGAACTTTTGAATATGTCCAAAAATCAATATAAGTAAAGATATCATGATTTGTTATAGTCGACTCAGTTATTTCATGAGTATTTGTCTTTATATCTTTAGTTTTATGCTTCATAAATTTATCAACAAACTTCTCAGATATTTTACTAAATAGATCGCCAATCCATTGATTTTTAAAGGCAAATAATACTACGAAAAAGGAAAGAGCTAGCAAAGTTGCTACTATTCCATATTTCTGAATTAAGGCTAAAATGTCTGTGAGTCCCATTGTGTTAATTATATTTATACTATATATTTGATTTGAAAAGCATAAAATGAATAGCGATAGATAAATTTTAATATATATGTAAAAATATTTCCTCAAATGATAAAATATAATATAAATAAGATACACGGTGACCTAATCAATAATTTTGATTCAGTTAAAATCGAAGAAAAATCAAGTTTAAAACTCGGAAACTATTTCGAGATATCCTCAATTAGCGAAGGACTAGAAGTTAAAATGATTTTAACTAAAAAGGGAGTAGAGTCAAACAATATTCAATGGTCGTATTTTTCTAATCCACTAAACGAAAAGGAAGGTCTAGTAGAGAGATCATCTAATATAGAAAATATTTCAAAGGATGTTAAAGATATTATAACTAAGAAAAGATTTTCTGAGGAATACTTGAAAGAATTGTAAAGAAGAACTATTTTATGCTAAAAACAATTATCCATTTTTAGAAAGGAAAAAGGAAATATTTAAAAGAGCAATAATAAATAATCAATAACATGGCATCGGCTAAATTTATAGAAATAACATTTCAAAGAGCTCAAATAGAAATACAAAGATTTCTTAAAGAGTCATATGCTAAAGCGGATATACTCTTTACAAATTCTTCGCCATTCGGACAAGTCCTTAGTGTAGTTGAAAATCTACATCAATTATCTCTTTTATATTTGAAAAATGCTATAAAGCAATTTGATTTAAGCAATCCAAATGCACTTAATGAAAAGATAATAAGAAACGCTGCTATTTTGGCTGGACACAATCCAGGAAGATCTATAAGTGCAACAGGTACACTTAAATTCACACTTAAATCAAATGTTGATTTAGATAAAGAATTACCAGGTGGTAGAATAACATTCAATAATAGAATGGGAATTAAAAATAGTACAAATGGTTTAGAATATGCTTTCAATATAGGAAGTGAAAAGGTTACCTATCAAGTAACTCCAAATTTCCAATTTTTTGTTCCGATAATACAAGGCAAATGGATATCTACTAAATTTACTGGACAGGGAACACTTAATCAATCATTTTCTGTTAATATAAGAGGTCAACAAGATGTTGAGAACTTTAACTATGAAGTATTAGTCAATGGTTCATTTTGGTCTACATATAATCATATGTATGATATGTTACCAAATGAGAATGCATGTATCGTTAGAACTGGATTTGATGGAGGCATAGACATAATATTTGGAAATGGTGGGTTCGGATCAATACCAAACATAGGAGATATAATCCAAGTCAATTATATACAAACAAGTGGTGGTACCGGAAATATATTCAGAAGAACATTCAATGATTGGAAGTTCCTAGATGAAGCGATTGATGGATTTGGAACTACAATCGACCCAAGTAAATTATTTGATATATCTATTTATACTGATATAAATTTCGGAGCTGATAAAGAAAATCTACTCTTCACAAAGAATATACTACCAGTAGTTAGTAACAACTTTGTACTTGCTCTACCACAACAATATGCCTATGCTATTAAAAAGCTAGGAGTATTTTCACATGTTAATGCCTATGAAGACTTAGGGGTTACTTATATCGTAGCCACTCCTAATATAAATCTATTTAAAGCACAGAATGCTAGTTATTTTGGAATTGATATTAGGGCATTTTCACTAGATACTTATGAAATATCAAAGATTGATAAATATTTAAGAACCGGTGGTAATATTCAACTGACAAAGAAATATGTGATTACTAATCCAGTATTGTCATACTATGTAATGAATATATTTATAATCACTTTTTCCGACTCAGCAATTGAATCTGTCACAAGCGGAATAATAAATGTAGTATCTGATTATTTCCTAAATCTAAATAAGATTGACAGAATTCCAAAAGCTGATTTAGTCTCACAAATCGTAGCTATGTATGATATAAGTTCAGTAGATATACAATTCGTATCTAGAAAAAACGAGGATTATCACAAAGCTGATATTATCAGGACGGTAAATAAACAAGCAACATTTAATAGTAAACTCGCATTAAATATATCACTTAAACCAGATCCTACTTATGCAGCGGGTGATATGAAAGGATTAGATCCCGTACTAGGTGATATATTGTTTGAACCAAATGAAGTTCCTATTATAAGAGGAGGATGGTATGATAGAAGCAATCTATACTATTCTGATAACATTGATGATAAGGGATTAAAATCAATAAATATTATAAGTAGAGGGACAATAGACGCAAAAAATAGACAGAAATAATGTTATATGAAGATAAACAAATACCGGAACTAAATTATATGAAACACAGACATGATGATGGTGATGTTCATGTTGATTATGCGTCAAAATTATTCACCAATTCACTAAGTGCTTATCTATTCAATAATAATATTATGAATCAATTTCTATTAAAACTACAGAAACCAATGTCGATATTCTTTGATAAAATGAATGTCATGAAGAACTTTAAGAGGTACACCGTTGATAAATATTATTATAAACATAATAATTAAATAGGTATGAATGTGGTATGAAATTTAATACCCTTATTAATTATATCATTGTAGTCTTCTTTTTTAACTAATCCATTTTTATAATTATAAACTTGAACACCACCCGCGTTATTATATGATACATAAGAATTTTCCTTGTTTGACTTATTCAAATAGATTATTAAGTCCCATCTACTATATGCCTTAAACATAACTTCTACCATTGTACACCAATATTTATAGTTTGGTATTAAATAGGATTTAAAATCTAGTGGTTTGTATATTAACCACTCATTATTTTCAAAAAGGATAGTAATGTTTGATCCTTTTAACTCTTCTATAGAAAATTTATCATCTTGTAGAATCTTCTCAACATACATTAACCATTCCCTACTAGTCTTAAATCTTGATCCATTTTTCAATAACTCCATATTTTGCTTAGTAAGATTTTTAATCTGTGTTAGATATCTATCTGAAAATAAAAAACTACCATAACTTCTATTATCCACTAGCCTCTTAACATCACTCCTTAGCGACGCTGGAGCATATTTACTTATGAATCTATTTCTAACTCCGTCTTCTTTCAATTCGCATACCTTTGTAAAAAAATCATAGATATCCTCACAATTCAACTTCGAAACATCTATATGATCGCTCTTAATAAATTTTAGTCCATCGACAATCTTATCAATATTATCATCATCAATGAGCCTATCCCATTGATATAGTTTAAAAAATAAATCAATTATATAACTCATATAAGATGATAGTCCATTAATTTTTAGACTATTCTCTAATTTGATTATATGCTCATCCTTTTGTATACCTCTATCTTTAAGAATCTTATCAGATTGTTGAATGTTTTCAAATACTCTATGATTTAATATAAATCTCATAATGTATATATAAACAAAATAAATAGTAAAAAATAGTAAAAACCACAAATATAATTTAATATATAATAAACAAAACATAATTAAAGAATGGCATCAGATAAAAATAGAAAAGTTGTTGGTTTCAAAAGATTTTCCGACATAAAGGGAAAACCTAAAGTTGAAGAAGTTAGTCCTGGTATAACACCAGACACAGATTCTAGTTTACCCATGAATCCAAATTTACCAACTGGTTCAAGAAAGATTGAAAAACCAGCATCAAGAAAAAACCTTATTCCAAAAGATCAAGATATCAATCTTCAAAATGAGGATGAGGATCAATTCATCACTGATGAAGAGACTAACGAGAAGAAAAAGGTAGATATGATCGGAAAGGTTGCCAAATTTCCAAGGGGGGTTAAAGCATCCAAGGGATATAATTTTTTAGAATCAGTTAAAATATCCAAAAAATCAATATGGTATCTGATGATTGAAAAGCAAGAAAATGAACTCCAAATGGTAAAATATAATGTTAAAGAAGGAGTAGATTTAAATAAATTCGTTACCGAACTAAAAGGATATTATCTCAAAAAATACACCAAGGATAAAAAAGTATGTAAATTAATAGAAGGTCTAATGGTCGATGGTAATGATAAGTACTCCATGGTTAAGAATATACCACTAATCACAATTGATGGTAGGAAAATGATTACTATTATCACAGAGGATTTAATAAAATTACTAAGTAGGTAATGAAGCATCTGAAATGGTTTAATGAAAATGCATCATCATATCCATCATTAGAAGAAGTTGAATCTGCAGTGGATATAAACGGAGACACCGATCATGAACAAATATGTAGATGGTATAGATTTCTAAAAAGTCCGGAGAATCCAGAACAAGAAGAAGTTATGAATTTAATATGTAAGAAATACAAAGAGGGTGGTGGGTTTAACTCATCATTATCTAAAAAAATAGGTTTTGGTATATGAAACACTTAACATCATTTAAATTATTCGAGGGACAAGATGATAGAACAGGCGTTATAGCTGATATCAATCTATTAGAAGATATGGATAGAAGGTTACAAGAAAATCCTGAATGGGAAGAATTTGTAAATAGAGAATTTGATGAGAAGGGTGTTGATGATTGGTTTGATTGGGCACACAACGGTGGTGATGTTGATAAAGCTCTTGAATATGGTGAGAAACTATGTACTGGGGTAACAGAGGGAAAGACTTTCAAAGCTACTAAGGTACCTTATGAGAAAGATGCTTGGGATGAGGACAAGAAGGAAATTTTCAGAAAAACAATCAAAGATCATGTTAAATCACAAAACTGCACAACTAAACAAGTAGGTAATGATTTCGAAATTCATTGTGGAGATAAACACATCGTTCAAGTTATGTTCCGTGATACAAAAGTAGCTATTAAAAAAATTGGAACTAAATTTCCAAAAGAATTCAAATACACAGATTTAGGTAAGATCAAATCAGAATTAACTGAAATAATAAAATCTTGTAAATAATGAAATATATTAAACTTTTCGAGAATTTTGAACCACAAGAAACCGAATATAATAAATTCAATGGGATTGATATAAGTGATATAAAATCATTTGATTTTATTTGGAGTAATGAGCCGCTTATAGCTCGTATTAATATTTCTCCTCTTCTGGGAACTACTGATGAATTTAAATCAGAAAAAAGTATATCCATATCTGAACAAATACAAAGAATTATCGATGATAATAACATATCTAGAGAACAATTCAAAGAACTATTAGATAAGAATTTTAATGTTGTACCATCCAACTACTATCGACATAGTAATTGGTACCATGTGTCTTTAAAAGATACTGAGGTTCATTTATTTTTTGAATTACTGGAAAATATACAATCATATATTTAATCTATTTAGTAATACTCTTAATTATATAATCAACCCTATCAGACATACTAACCCTTGATAAATCATCATGATGTATGTTTTCTATCTCCAAGTAAGACTTTATCCATCTATCTAGTTTTTTTATATCATCTTTCTGATGAAATCTTGTTCCATCTTTAGTTTCAACATCCATTGGTGGTAGATAGAATACATTATCCCACTGATTTATACTCTTTAGCAATTCCTTTTGTATATGATTGATAGATGCAATATCCTTATTTGATAGTTGATAAGGAAATAAAGATCTAAAATAGAAATAGTTTAGAATAGAACTTGAATCACATATTATATAATCTTTTGTTCCTATAAACATCTTTTCCTTATTCAATTGTTTATAAAATATCACCATCTGATCGTTTGGTGAACTAGGCACACCATACTCTGCGATATAG
>OCZT010004973.1_pt1 | contig 13317 bp, 10 predicted proteins | sample 1539031 | NCBI WGS metagenome assembly OCZT01 (sample SAMEA3539308, study PRJEB22396) | soil metagenome | biome: tundra; feature: field; material: soil | place: USA | collected 2010-05 | depth 0.15 m | reverse complement strand
CGGCATACGAGATATTGGCGTGACTGGAGTTCAGACGTGTGCTCTTCCGATCTCTGCCGAGCTGGGTGGCGCGCGCCAGGCTCTCCGCGTCCTGCTCGACCCGGTGCCGCCAGGCGGCCTCGCCGAGCCACAGCGCATCGGGCTCCACGAGGCCGGCGAGCGGCCACCCGCAGTCCGCCGGCAACGCCCGGCGCAGCGCCTCGACGCTCCGCGATCCCATCCAGGCGCCGCCGGGGACAGGAGGACGGAGCGCCGCCAGCTGCTCCGGCGCGCGCCCGGCGAGCAGGAGCTCCCGGGCCAACAGCAGCGCCACCGCGCCGAGCGCCCACTCGCGCGCCTCCGGCACCGTCGCAACGACCCGGCGCGACCATGCCAGCCGCAGCGCGACCCGCAACGCGGCCGGGTCCTCGCCGCCGGGATCGCCCCACGCGGAACCCCTCAGCGCCTCTCGCACCTCGGCGACGCCGGCTGCCCCGGCGAGCGCATCCCCGGCGACGGCAAGGCCGCCGAGATCGAATGGAGCCCGCAGCGCGCCGCCGGCGAGGTAGTCGAGGCGGTCCTCGATGTTTGCCAGCTCGAACCACCCGGCGAGCGTCCTGACGAGATCGATTGCCCGCGGCGGCATCCAGCCGGCGAGCACCCGCACGTGCCAGAGCGCCGTCTCGGCGACTGCGCGCTGGGCGGATGCGAGGTCCATCCCTCTCCGCACCGATCGCCCGTAGGGGCTTCCAGCCAGCACGTCGAGGGCCTGCTCGAGCGAGGCAGAGGACGCCAGCGAGAGCGCGCGGTCGCGCCCGAGACGCCGCCCGAGCATGTGGCTGGTACGAACGCTCCCTGCGACCCAGCCGGGGGTCAGCGGCCGCTGCGCCGCACGCACTCCAGCACCTCCGAGAGGAGCTCCGGCACGCGATCCGCGCTCGCCGCGCGGATGCGCTGCGCCTCCCGGCCGGACTCCTCCTGCAGCTCGGCCGCCCGCCTCTTGACCTCCTCGCGCTGCTCGAGCTCCGCGCGCGTCCGCTCTTCTTCGGCGTGGCCGCGGGCGCGCTCGAGGATCGCGGTCGCCTGCTCATGCGCCCGTGTGCGTCGCTGCTCCACCTCGGCGGCCGCCTCACGCTCGATCTCCCGTGCCTGCGAGGCCACCGCGTCGAGCTGCTCGAAGACGGGCCCCAGCTCGCCATGCAGATCCTCGCCCGACGCGGGCACCCCGAGCGCCTCGCCCGGGCGTCCCGGCGGGGCGATCAGCCGCCTGAAGCGGTCAAGAAACGACGGGAACCCTGGCACGGGTCGCCTTCATCGGGCCGGTGTCGGCGCGGCCGGTGAGGGGCAGCACGAACGCCTTGACGATTTCTCCCGCCACCGGGTCCGGCTTGCCGATCACGCCCGCCTCTGCGACCGCCGGGTGGGCCAGCAGCGTGCTCTCAACCTCGAATGGGCCGATCAGGTGGCCGGCGGACTTGATGACGTCATCGCCCCGGCCGACGAACCAGTAGTAGCCGTCCTCGTCGCGGCGGACGAGGTCACCCGTCAGATACCAGTCCGCGGCGAAGCACCGTTGGTAGCGGGCCTCCTCGCCGAGGTAGCCGCGGAACATCGACGGCCAGCCTGCTCGCAGGACGAGCTCGCCCCGCTCGCCCGCCTCGGCGAGCTCGGGGCTGCCGTCGCCCTGAAGCACGGGCCGGTCTTCGGCGTCGCGCCGCACCACGCCCGCCTCGATCCCCGGCAGGGGTCGCCTCATGGACCCCGGGCGCACGGCCATCGAGCGGAAGTTGGCGACCATGATCCCGCCCGTCTCGGTCTGCCACCAGTTGTCGCGCACGGGCATGCCGAACGCCTTCTCGCTCCATTCGACCACCTCGGGGTTGAGCGGCTCACCGACACTGGCGATGAACCGCAGCGCGGTGAGGTCGTACTCGTGCGCCACCTCGGCGCCGATCCTCATCAACATGCGCAGTGCCGTCGGGGCCGTGTACCACACGGTCACGCGCTCGTCCTGGAGCGTGCGGTACCAGCGATCGGCATCGAACTCGGCCTCTTCGACGATGCTCGTCACCCCGAGCGTCAGCGGGGCGATGATCCCGTAGGAGGTCCCGGTGACCCAGCCGGGATCGGCTGTGCACCAGAAGCGATCGCCTGCGTGGAGATCGAGAACGCTGCGCCCGGTGGTCTGGTGCGCGAGCACCGCTTCGTGCACGTGCATCGCGCCCTTCGGCGTTCCCGTCGTGCCGCTCGTGAAGTGCAACAGCGCGAGGTCCTCCGCGGCTGTCGGTGCGATCTCGCTGGAGGGCTCGACCGAGGCCATCAGCGTGCGGAGGTCATGTACGTCGGGGACTCCGGCGACGTCCGCCTCCTCGCCTGCGAGCAGCACGTGCTCGAGACCCGGCAGCCGCGCGCGCAGCTCGGCCACCTTGCGACGGTAGAGCGCGGGCGTCGTCACCAGCACCCGCGCGTCGCCGAGCCGCAGCCGCTGCTCGATCGGCTCGGGCCCGAACGCGGAGAACAGCGGCGAGAAGACGCTGCCGTGCTTGAGCGTGCCGAGCGCGGCGATGTACATCTCGGGTATACGGCCGCTGAGGACGAACACGCGCTCCCCGCGCTCGACGCCGAGCGACTCCAGGACGTTGGCGAACCGGGCTGTCTCGCGCCGCAGCTCCGCGTAGGTGATGTCGCGCGCCACGCCGTGCTTGCCGAGGAGGCGCAGCGCAGCTGTGTCCGCCAGCGCTCCGTCCGCGTGCCTGTCGACCGCCTCGTGGGCGGTGTTCAGCCCGCCGCCCGGCAGGCCGTCGAGCTCTGCTCGCGCCTGCGCCCACGAGAACTGTGAGCGCGCCTCGTCATAGTCGGGCATGTTCGGCGGAACGACCACAGAGGACACCGCCCGAACCTAAGGCATGGAATGACGAGCCGGCATCGGCGATACCTACCAGCGGCCGTGCGGGTTTTTACGGGACCGGCCGCCGCGCTGCAGGGCCGTCGCCGGCGTCTGCAAGGCTCGGGTGACATGACGGAGACACAGCGATGACCCGGGTCGGCCCCGCCGCCCCGCCGGCCGCGCGCCGGCTCGCGGCGGCGCGATGACCGACCAACGCGAGCACTCGCATCTCGCAAGGGCACACCAGCGGGCGCGCGAGCAGGGTGTGCTGAACCCGCTCTACGCCCTCGTCCGCTTCCTGCTGACACCCGCACTGCGGCTGTGGTTTCGCATGCGCATATCCGGGAGCGAGCACATCCCGGTCAGCGGGTCCGCGATCGTTGCGCCGAACCACAAGAGCTTCCTCGACGCGTTCTTCGTCGGGATCTCGACACGTCGCCACGTGCGCTACATGGCCAAGGCAGAGCTGTTCAGGGGGCTGCTGGGCTGGCTGTTCCTACGCCTCGGGGCCTTCCCGGTGCTTCGCGGCGAGTCGGACGCCGAGGCCCTGAAGACCGCCAGGCTGGTCCTCGAGCAGGGCGATGTGCTCGTGGTCTTCCCCGAGGGCACCAGGGTGGAGGATCCCCACGCGCTCGGCTCTCCCCACCATGGTGCCGGCAGGCTGGCGCTGATGACCGGCGCGCCCATCGTCCCCGCGGCGATCGCCGGCACGCAGCGGCTGTGGCTCGGGCCGCTGCCCAAGCCCCGGCGGGTGCAGGTCGCGTTCCTGCCGGCGATCGAGCCCGCGCGGCTCGCGGGTCGCGCCGACGCCGTCAGCGAGCTGGTCGACCGCGAAGTGTGGCCGGCCGTCCAGCAGGAGTACCGCCGCGAGCTGTCCACCCCAGGCCTGATCCTCGCCGCGCTCGCGGCGCTCGGGCTCGGCGGTGGCCTCCTCGCTCGCCGCCGGGCGAGATCCGAGACACGCCTGCTCGGCCTGATCGAGCCGCTGAAGGTGAGGCGCCGGAAGTCGCGCCGGCGACTGCTGGGGCGCCTGCCAAGGCCCCGGCGGCGATCGTAGCTGCGGTCGTCTACGCCAGCGCCGCCGCCGGTGCCCCGGTGCTGGGAGATCGTCATCTGCCCGCTGCTCGACTCGGGCGACGCGTAGAAACCCGACTGCCGCCTGCGGGAGCGCAACGATGGCGGCTGCCCGGCGGGATCCTAGGTTGCATTGCATGGCACTCATCGCTCTCCCGTCCGAGGCGCTCGAGCGACTGGCGCGGCTGGAAAGCGACGGGCAGCCCGTGCTGAGCGTGTACTTCGATCTGGACCCCGGCCGCTTCCCGACCCCAGCCGAGCGTGATACGGAGCTGTCGGCGTTGCTCTCGCGCGCCGGCGCTCACGACGCTGACGCCAAACGCGTGCGCCAAGCCCTGCAGGATCAGCCCGAGCTCGTGCGCGGTGCGCGCGGCATCGCGATCTTCTCGTGCGCCGCGACCGGGGCGCTCGAGATCGTTCCGCTGCCCGAGCCGGTCGAGCCGCTGGCCGTCGTCGACACCGTGCCGTGGCTCGAGCCGCTCGCGGCCATGACCGCAGCGGGAGACTGGGGCGTGGCCGTGTTCGGCAGGCGCACGGCGCGACTGTTCCGCGGCGGGCCGGAGGGGCTGGTCCAGTTCGCTGCAATCGAGGACGATCTGCACGCGCGCCACTCGCAGGGCGGCATGTCGCAGGCGCGCTTCCAGCGCGGCATCGAGCAGCAGGTCGCCCAGCATGTGCGCCACGCCGACGAGCTGTTGCTGCGCGCACACCAGCGTCGCCCTTTCGAGCACCTTGCGATCGTCGCCTCCGACGAGCTGTGGCCGGTCGTCGAGGCGGACCTGCATCGCGATCTGCGAGACCGCGTCGCGGGGGTGATCAGGCAAGACCTGGAGCACGCGGAGGTGGAGGAGATCGCGCGTGCGGTGAGCCCGGTCGTCGAAGCCGCCGAGCACGAGCGCGAGCGCACGCTGATCTCGCGCCTGGAGGACTCGTTGGGGACCGGCGGCGCCGCCGCGGCGGGGCTCGACGACGTCCTGGTGGCCCTGCGCGAACAGCGCGTCGAGCTGATGCTGCTCGCCGACCAGTCGAGCCTCACCGCCGGGCTGTGCACGCGCTGCGGCCGGCTGTCAGCTTCGAGCGACGGTCGCTGCGCGGATGACGGCGAGCCGCTCACCCCGGTCGACGCCGGCGAGCACGTCCTCGCGCTGGCCGCACAGCACTCGATCGGGGTGGCCGTGCTGCGTCATGAGTCCGCGGCGCTGCTCGCGCACGGTCAGATCGCGGCCCTGCTGCGGTGGTGAAAGCCGGTCGCCGCACGGGCCGGCTGGCCGCCGTCTTGACTGACGCGCGGCGATGCCAGAGAAGGGACTCGAACCCCCGACACGCGGATTCTCCTTAGCCGCTGCAGAGCTTGTAGCCGGTTGCGTGGGGGTTGAAGTGTTCCCGGTACTCGGGGAAGTACCACTGGACCGCGTTGTACGCGGGCCGGCCGTGGCAGCTACCTAGCTTGAAGGCGACGATCACAGCCGCCGCGCGGTGCCCCTCGGCCGTGATCTGGTTCGGAGCCACATAGAACCCGCTTCCGACGCCGACCGCCCGCGGTCCGCCCCAGGTCAGCCATTCGATCTGCTTGACGAGTCCGGTCGGATCACCGCCGTTGAAGACAGTGCTCGGCTCGGCGTGGCCGTAGCCTTCCTGGTAAGGAGCCCACGGACCGGCGAGAATCGGGGTCGCGGCAGCCGTGGTAGCCGTCCGGTCAGCGGCGTTCGCGGCGTTGACCACGGTCGTCGCTGTGTGGCTCGCGCCGCATCCCGTCACGCCCACGAGCCCCAGGACGGGAACGAGTGCAACGAGGGAGCCTCGGACTGCGCGTCGCATGTTCGGAGTCTATGTCCGAGCCGATGCAGGAGTCGGCGCAGCCTCGGACCGGGCCGGGGCGCCGGGGATCGTCAGCGGCTCCCGGAGGTCGTCGTCGAGCAGGTGCACGTACGTGGCCAGCGTGAAGGCGGGGGAGTGGTGGCCCGGCGAATCTCGCGGGAGACCCGCTTAGGGGCGTGCTCGCAAGGCCCACTTGCAGGAGAGGGCACCCTGGTCACTGGAGACAGCCTCCGCGATGCGCGGAGCAGCGGCGGTCGGTAAACCCCTGATCAGCCTTCGGAGCACTGCTGATGCGCCGAAGGCAAGACTCGCCCTACTGTTCCCGTAAACACGCCGGGCGGCCCGAGCGAGGCAGCTCGGATGAGGGCCGAGGTCCGCGGTTCGGCAAAGGAGGCAGCATGGCCAGCAGCCGGTACGTCCGTTTCTTCGAGGAGGTCGGGATCGATGATGTGCCGCTGGTGGGCGGCAAGAACGCGTCGCTCGGCGAGATGTACAGGGCGCTCTCGGGCGAGGGCATGCGGGTGCCGAACGGGTTCGCGATCACGGCCGACGCATACCGCTACGTGCTCGAGACGGCAGGCGCGTGGGAGCCGCTGCGCGCCGAGCTCGGGAGCCTGGATCCTGGCGACGTCGCCGACCTTCGACGGCGCGCAAAGCGGGCTCGGGAGATCGTCTATGGAGCGCCCCTACCTGACGATTTGAAGGAGCAGATCCTCGCCGGCTACAGGCGACTGCAGTCGGAGTCCGGCCAGGACGTCCATCTGGCGGTGCGAAGCTCGGCGACAGCCGAGGACCTGCCGAGCGCGAGCTTCGCCGGCCAGCACGAGAGCTACCTGAACATCCATGGCGAGGAGAGCCTGCTGGACGCCTGTCGTCGCTGTTTCGCGAGCATGTTCACCGACCGCGCGATCCATTACCGGATCGACCAAGGCTTCGACCACTTCTCGATCGGTCTGTCGATCGGAGTGATGAAGATGGTGCGCTCGGATCTCGCCTCATCGGGTGTGTTCTTCTCGCTCGACACTGAGTCCGGCTTCCGCGACGTCGTGTTCATCACGGGCGCCTACGGGCTGGGAGAGAACGTCGTCCAGGGCGCGGTGGACCCAGACGAGTTCTATGTGCACAAGCCCACTTTCGAGGCAGGCCATCGCTGCGTCCTGCGCCGCCTGCTCGGCGACAAGGCGGTCAAGATGGTGCTCGTCGAAGGAGAGACCAAGCGCACGACGCGCAACGTGCCCACACCGAAGGCCGATCGCCGGCACTACTGCCTGGCGGACGAGGACATCCTCGAGCTGGCCGGTTACGCGATCGCGATCGAGCGCCACTACGGCCGCCCGATGGACATGGAGTGGGCCAAGGACGGGACCGACGGGAAGCTCTACGTCGTTCAGGCGCGGCCTGAGACTGTGGCCTCCCAGCGGAGGGAGACGGTTCTCGAGAGCTACGTGCTCGAGAGCACGGGCGAGGTCCTCGTCGAGGGCCGCTCGGTCGGGGAGAAGATCGCCTGCGGGCGCGCGCATCTGATCGAGAACCTGTCGCAGCTTGCGGACTTCCAGGCCGGCGAGGTGCTCGTGGCGGATATCACGACGCCCGACTGGGAGCCGGTGATGAAGACCGCGGCGGCGATCGTCGCCAACCGCGGTGGACGCACGTGTCACGCGGCGATCATCGCCCGCGAGCTGGGGATCCCAGCCGTCGTGGGCACTGCCGACTCTACGACGAAGATCGCCAGCGGTGAAGTCGTGACCGTTTCTTGTGCCGAGGGGGACAGTGGACGCGTGTACCGCGGCGAGATCCCGTTCCGCGTCGAGCACACCGAGATCGGCGAACTCGAGCGCCCCGCGACGCAGATCATGGTCAACCTCGGCAACCCCGAGCTCGCGTTCAAGACGTCCTTCCTCCCCAGCGACGGCGTCGGGCTGGCGCGGATGGAGTTCATCATCAGTGAGTACATAAGGGCTCACCCGCTCGCGCTCCTTCACCCCGACAGGGTGGGAGACCCCGAGACGCGAGATACGCTAACCCGGCTGACGAAGGGGTACCGAGACGGGGAGCACTTCTTCGTGGAGCGCCTCTCCGAGGGCATCGGCACCATCGCCGCTGCATTCTGGCCCAAGCCGGTGGTCGTGCGGATGTCCGACTTCAAGACCAACGAGTACGCGAGCCTGCTCGGGGGGGCGGGGTTCGAGCCCGAGGAGGACAACCCGATGCTCGGGTTCCGCGGCGCGTCCCGCTACGCCCACCCGGCGTACGAAGAGGGCTTCGCGCTCGAGTGCCGGGCGATGAAGCGGGTGCGTGAGGAGATGGGTCTGACCAACGTGATCCTGATGCTCCCGTTCGTCCGGCGCGTGGAGGAGGCGGACCGCGTGCTGGCGCGCATGGCAGAGCTCGGGCTCGAGCGCGGCAGCGCCGGGCTGGAGGTCTACGCCATGTGCGAGATCCCCAACAACGTCGTGCTGATCGACCGCTTCGCCGAGCGGTTCGACGGCTTCTCCATCGGCTCAAACGACCTCACGCAGCTGACACTCGGCGTCGACCGTGATTCCGAGATCGTCGCCTTCGACTACGACGAGCGCGACGAGGGCGTCAAGGAGATGATCCGCCTTGCCGTGCAGGGATGCGCCCGGAACGGGATCCACTCGGGGCTGTGCGGGCAGGCGCCGTCGGATTACCCGGACATGGCCGAGTTTCTGGTCGAGCTCGGCATCGACTCGATCAGCCTCAACCCCGACACCGTCGTGAAGACCACCCAGCAGGTCCTCGAAGTCGAGCGGCGCCTCGAGCGGCCTCGCCGCGACGGCCACGATGGGAGCGCCTCAAAGCCCGCCCGCGGCTGAACCCCAGGCGTGCGGCCGCCTGGGAGGAGGCGGCGGCTCGCTCAGTCCTCGCGCTGCGCACGACGCGGGGTCTCCCGGGCAGTGCTGAGCAGCGCAGTTATCTCGCGGGAGATCCGCATGCGCAGCTCCGAATGCACGTTGGGGTCCGTAAGCACGGCCGTCACGAGGCCTGGAAGGTGCTCCCCATGGGCCGTCAGCGCGCTCTCATGTGCCGCGGATCCCGCCGAACCATGGGCCTCTTCGTGCGTGGCACGCAGCAGCTGCCTGATTTCTTGCTGCAAGTGCATTCGCATGTCCGTGTGCAGGTCCGGGTCGACGAGCACCGCCGCCAACTCGTCAACGACGTTGCCCTCTTTCGGCGTGAGCTCACGTGCCGGGTTGTTCTCCACCGCACAACCATCTCACGAGCGCGCGGGGAACTCAAGGCCGCAGGAGAGATGCAACGCTCGAGACTTCGCTCCACTTGACCCCCTCCGCAGCTGGGCCGCCTCGATCGCGCCACATGCGCCGTGCGAGGATGTCGAGCGGCATCCGTATGCTGTGCCCTGGCAGGAGCGTGTGCGGGGTGGGTGCCTCGAGCCGGAGAGGTTCCCTCAGATCGGGATCCGGGGATCCCATGGTCACGATCGTCGCCCCGGCGACGATAAGACGTATCGCGGCCTTGACAGCAACCTTGTTCACGAAACACGGGTTCACGGCCCCGTTTACGGGCCCAGTCCAGGTCTGTATGCGGACGTTAGACAGGGTCGTTTCTGATCAGTCGGGGACGAAGTTCGGCCCGTGACAGTGGTCTGAGTAAGCGAGGCGCACGGACGATTACCGGGCGGGCGGGTGGCAGCCCTGACAGGGGCGCGCGAAGTGGGGCCGAAGGACCCACCCTGGCGGTCGGCCGCCGGCTACGCGAGCACCGGCGGACGCCGGAGCGCCTCGGCGTGAGCCAGCCCGCGCAACCCACGAATCCCCTTGCGCGGGCTCCCAACGATCGCTAGGACGATGTTCCCGCGCCCAGCGGCTTGGTCGTCGTGGTCGGAGGCCACCCCTCAAGTGCGTAGTCGTTCAGGAACTGGCGTTTCCAGAAGTAGCTGCGGCCGGTCTCCGTGAGCTCTGCCTGCTCGCAGACCTCGGCCCAGTCGCTCTTGATGACGTCGATCTGATGATCCACGATGGCCGACGCCTCCTTCCGGCTCAGGTGGTAGAGGTAGGCTCGCTTGACGCAACCGGCGACCTGGCTCCCTTTGAAGCGCTCGGCGGCGTCTCCGATGATCATCGCCTGCGTCGCGCGCCCGGTGTTACGCACTTGCGGGCAGATGTCATAGGCCGGGGTCAGCGTCAGCATCTGCCCGTTCCAGAAGGCCGCGTGGTTGCGAGCGTGGTCGTCGGTGTTGCCGACGAGAATGTTGAACGTGATCCGAGAGAACAGCTCGCGCAGGCTCGAACCCGGGTCGGTAAAGCTGGCCCTCATGATCTGGGCCAGGTCGGCGTAGCTGGCGTGCCGGGCGGCGAGCTCGTTGAGACCGAGCATCGTCAGAGCTGAGACGAGACTCCGCCGCTCCTGGGTGCCCGGTATCCGGTCGAAGCGCTCGACAAGCAGCGCCGTCTTTTTGAGAGCATGGGTGAGCTGGACGGGGGCCACCTCAAGGCCGGCGCGGCGCGCGAGCTCCATTGCGACGTACTCGCCCTGCTCCACCGCGTACGTGTCGCTCGTCGAGGAGAACTTGGCGATCAGCCTGCGCGGCCCGTCGTCGATCAGGGCCTTGGGTCGAGCGCCGCCAATCGAACTTCCATGGAGCAGCGCCGCATCCAGTGCCGGCGAGAGGGGGATGCCTTCTTCGACGCGCTGGGCCGAGCCGGCAAGTGTGTCGAGGCTTGCGTTCTCCCGTGCGCGGGCGACGTAGTTATCGGCGGAGCGCTGGAAGTCCAGGGCGCCCACGCGGTCTGATCCAGACTCGAGGAGCAAGGTGATCAAGCCGAGGTCCGCCGGGTCTGCCTCGGCCGCGGCGGGTCCGATCAGCCGGTTCATGATCACGCGCTGGCCCCAGGCATCTGGACGAGCATCGAGGATGCAGCCGGGGGCGTCGAGGCCCGGAAGCGGCCTGACCCGTCCCTCGGTCAGCGGTAGCTCGGGCGTATAGAGCGAGATCGCGTCCGATCGCTGGAGGTAGCTTCGCCCGTAGACGAAGGTCGCTTCGCCGCCAATCTCATCGAGGCGTCCCGCCACGACCGGCTCCGGCGCGCCCGGCAGCCAGATCCAGACAAATGCCTCGCCCGGCGGCTCAGAACTCATTGTCGAGCGCTCGTCCAGGGTGACGTACCGCCCGCGGCAGAAGCGTCGGGCGCCGTAGGCGTGCGGCCTCGTCCGCGAGGCGGGAGCCGTCCGTGTAGAAGAGGGGCACTCCAACCAGCGTGGCGGCGTCGAACGCTGTTCCCAGCGCGACGGTAGGGTTGCCGCGTTCTACCTTCTGCAGGGTGGCAGGGCTGATCCCGGCGCGCTCGGCGAGTTCGCGCACGGTCCAGCGCCGCGCGAGTCGCGCCTGCGTGATCTCGGCGCCGAGTAACTCGGCGGCCTCGTAGACCGTGGGGGAATAGGCGTGCTGACGCTTAGACATCTGTACCAATATAATAGCATTTAAGGCCTTCCGTATTGTTTTATTGGCACCAGCCTACGTCGCCTGGAGTTCTGCATCCCAGCGCCCCGTCCTTTGTTCGGTTGCGGATTTCTTTGCTACACCACGTTCTTGGACGCTGGCGAAATCCCCGAGTTCGGGCTCCGAGACTTTCGGCGACCCGGGCGATAAGCCGCACTCGCCGGGATCGTCGTCGAGGTCGAGGCCGATTGTGCTTCCCGCCCCCCGGGACGCAACAGGAAGGAATCGAGTGTCTTTCGCGGTATCGCTCTCGCAACTACTCTTGGCCGTGGTGTTCGCGGTGGCCGCGGTGGCCAAGCTGGCAGACCTCTCCGGCACCCGACGTGCGATTGAGGCGTTCGGGGCGCCGCCGCGCAGCGCCCCCGCGGGCGCGCTGCTGCTGCCGATCGCGGAGCTCGCGATCGCCGCGGCGCTGGTTCCGGCCGCCACGGCCCGATGGGGCGCGTTGGCCGCGGTGGCGCTTCTGGTGGCCGGCGGCGAGGGATCGCCCGGCCATCGTCTTCATGCTCGCCTGCCTCGCCGGCCTGGGATGGTTCTGCTGGCAGTTGTTGCGGCAGAACGGCACGCTGCTCCTGCGCCTCGAGGCCGAGGGCGCTGGTAGGAGCCCCGCGAGGGCGGGCGCGAAGGCGCTGCCACCGCTTGAGCCGGGGACGGCCGCTCCCCGTTTCGCCGGCAGGGATCTCCACGGCGAGCCGGTCTCGCTCGACTCTTTGCTCGCGCCGGGTCGCCCGGTTGCGCTCTTCTTCACTGATCCCGGCTGCGGGGCCTGCGAGTCGGCTCTCGACGCGGTCGCGCGAGCTCAGCGCGAGCGCGCGGGCGAGTTGACGCTGGCCGTGATCAGCAGCGGTAGTATCGATCGCATCGAGGAGAAGGCGCCGGATCGAAGGCGCGTGCTGCCGCAGCGGCTGACGAGCGCGGCGCATCGCCCGGTCGCGCCGGCCGGCACCGGTTAGAGCGCGTCGCACCGGCACTTCAAGGCTCGCTCGAGCCGCTGCCCAACCCCTGCAACCCGCATTTCTATGCGGTCTATCTGTGATGCCAGAGGAGGGACTCGAACCCCCGACACGCGGATTATGATTCCGCTGCTCTAACCGACTGAGCTACTCTGGCGCGGTCCTGCATGGCGTCCTCCGGGCGTGTCCGCGGAACGGCTCCGACAGCGCCGCGGGCGCCGGGTGATCGCGCTGCACAGTCTACGCACCGCCGCCCCGGATCCCAGCGGCGCGGCCATGCATGCGCTGGCCTCGCAAGCCTGCGGGCGGGCCGCCCTCGCGCCCTCGCCCGCTAGCACGTGCCCGAGTAGGCCGAGCTTCCCGTTCCCGATGAGGGTTCGTCGACGATGCCTTCTTCGCCTTCGCGCAGCACCGCGCCGAGGTGCACCACGTACCACTCGCCGCGCCAGGAGATCATGGAGGCGATCCCGAAGGAGTGGATCTGGCCGTGCTCGCGGTAGACGACGCGGGCGTCGGGCATCTCGTAGTAGCCGACGCTGTTGTAACAGACGCCTGAAGGCACCCAGTGGGAGTAGCTGTCGACGACCTTCACCGTCACCAGCTGTGCGTGCGCGGCGCCCGATCCGAGCAGGCGATGCGCGGCGGCGATATCCATCGCGTAGTCGTGCACCAGCCGGTAGTGCCAGTCCGAGCCGGGCGAGCCGATCGCCTTCAGCTGGACGTAGGAGCCGCGCGGGAAGAACGCGGGCAGCGCGCTCGTTACCGAGTCCTTGACCACTCCCGCCCACAGCGAGGCCATCAGCGATCTGAACAGGGTGCTGTGGCCCGAGGGCTGCGCTTGGGTCTGCGGCAGCGATCCCGGAGAGGGCCCCGATGGTTTGGCGGCCGGCGCGCTCGGCGGGGGTTTGGTGGCGGGCGTGCCTCCCGCGCCGGTGTGCGAGATCGGCTTGGCCACGGCGGCGCTCGCGCCGACCTTGGCGAGGTGGGGTGCGCTCGCGGGGTGGGAGCCGCCGCCCAGAGCGAGCGCGGCGCCGATGATCGCGGCCACGAGCACGCCCGCGGCGGTGAGCCGCCGGCGCCTAGATAGGAAGAGCGTCGTGTAGGGAAAGAGTGTAGATCTCGGT